>OHAY01000980.1_pt1 | contig 28091 bp, 24 predicted proteins | sample 1577191 | NCBI WGS metagenome assembly OHAY01 (sample SAMEA3541504, study PRJEB24748) | human gut metagenome | biome: human gut; feature: human-associated habitat; material: faeces | place: China | collected 2012 | reverse complement strand
GATCTCCACTCTCGGTCATACTTATATGTATGCCCGCTTCATAGAGCAATGATGTATATGCTGCACTTACATACTGAACCCCTCTATCTGAGTGATGGATAAGATTTATAGGCTTTTTATCCCCTAACGTCTCGATAGCTTGCAAAAGACACTCTACACTATGCCATGCCTCTAATGAATCACCAACATACCAGCTGATTATTTCTTTGGTATAGTAGTCGGATATAATGGACAAATAGCAGAAGATGTACTCGTCTTCACTAATCCATATAGGAATGTAAGTAATATCTGTAACCCATACCTGATTCTTACGTGTGGGGATGAGGTCTTTTATGAGATTAGGATATGTAGGGAGACCATGACTTGAATCCGTTGTACGAGGCTTACGCCTTGGTTTTCTGACATTCAGATTGTTTTCGGCAATAATCATCTCCATCTTATCCCTGCCAACCATATACTCATAATCACGGCCAAAACGCCCTAGATACATCGCATGTAGCTTTTCGCCGCCGATACCTGGGTCGTGCTCGCGCATCTCGCGAATGAACTGCAAAACCATCTCTTCCGTAAGGAGTTGTTTACTTAACGTGTCTCTATGCTGATAATAAGCCTGCCAACTCTTGCCAAACAGCCGACAGAGAAGGCCCATGGTCTGACCCTTTACCTTCTCTGCGGCAAGCTCTTTTACTGTTTGGCACCAGATTTTTTTCTTATTGGGATATTGAAGGTTTTTTCGGCAATGTCTATCATCACATCCTTAGCATGATTAGACCATTCTGCCATCTTCAATGCTTCCTGGAGCTTTTTGTTTTCCTCTCTGAGGCGGACCAACTCCTGGTCTGGGGTCTCTACAGGATTTACTTTCTTTTGTGGCATAAGATTGGAATCTTGATTTACTTCTTTTGAAATTCTCGTCGTCTTTATAGACGATTTTGAGTCGGAAAAGTTACTAATCCAGCGATATATTAACTGACGAGGTACGCCGATAGACTTGCTTAGTGGAAGAACTGCAAAGCCTTCTATTAAGACCTTGTAAACTACCTTTCGCTTGAACTCATCGTTGTAGCGAGAACGACGACTGCCTTTAAGCTTGAAAGTTCTTGCCAAAGACTCCAAATCTTGGTCAACAATGTTACTTTCTATATTCATTTTAAACGTTGTTTTTTATTCAACGTTTTTCAGGGTAAGACACATTGTTGCCGGCGACAATGCCATTACAGTCAACGAGTACGAGTCGGTGCAGATTAAAGCTAAGGACAACGCCTTTTTGACAAAGGTCGTGAGAAGTATGGAAGGAGCCGAGGACACCGAGGAGTATGTCAGCAACATGACGGAGTGCAACATTTATGTGTCTTCATACAATGCAGGTGCCACATGGACAGTTACATCTGTAAATGCGGATGACTCGCGTGACGGCTCATGCACGGTGACTGTTGACGATCCCTCAAACGTGCAGATGCAGCGCTCAGGCACTTACACTTTTGTTGACCTCACCGCAGGCGACAACACCGTGAAATTCAGCACAGCCAATGAACTGCCGCTCACTATCGGCCCGAAGAACTACGGCACCGCACTCTATCAGGTGAAAGTAAATGGCGAGGTTGTGGCTCCTGAGGGAACACAATGGCGCATAAGCCCTGCCAACGGCGACAAGGTGGAGGTGTTCGCAAACTTCCCCGATGTTGATGTTCCTGTACACTTCACATACGCTCAGGAGGAGGCAAAGGGATTCATAACAAACGTGACTGTCGACGGCACAGCCGTAAGCAATTACAACGACGCAGACTTTACAGTGAAGGCAGGAAGCAAAGTGGAAATCTCTGGCAACACCAGCGACTACAACCTTGTGTCGTTCAAGGTCAACGGCAATACACAGTATTTCTACGGCTCTTATAATTTTATTGCAACTGAAGAGACGACAATCGAGGTTGACGCAAAGAAATACGGAACGGTAAAGGCGACACTGGATATTGACAATCCTGACAATATTATCGTTTACAAAGGCTATTCGTACAACAACGACATAATCACCGGGCTGGTAGCAGGCGAGAACGAGATAGAACTGAGCGAGACAAACGCACAGATACAGATAAAGGCTGTGTCGGGATGCTATATCACGTCTGTGACGGCGGATGAGATGAGCATTTCCAAAGACTACAGCGACGCATACAACGTAACTGTGACCGAAGGCATGAAGATTGTAGTGAAGTCAGGATCTATTGAGCGCAACAGCAAGGCCGTGGTATACATTGACAGCAAGGAGGCCGCGGCCCAATATTTCAGCTTCCAGCGCAGCGACCGCTCTTCCATTGACATTGCCACCGGTTATAACGAAATCAGTTTCTACGATGGCGACAATCCTTTCGGCCTGTCATGGTATGGAGCAGAATACGCAAATGTATACAAGAACGACGAGGCAATAAAGCCTATGTATGAAGGTTCCACAAAATACGAGCTGAACCTGACAGACGGCGATGTAGTCAAGATATTCCTCGCCTCTAATCCCGAGATGCTTGAGGCTGAGCTTACTGCCGCCGACAACGTTGACGCAAGCAAGGTGGCTGTGACAATGGACCGCATAAGCAGCGTGACAGAATGGGCAGGCAAGCACAATGTTCTGCCGGGCACCGAGATAAGCATCAAGCCTGCCGAGGGCTATGAAATCAGCGTGGCTGTTGACGGTGAAAACGTCAATGCCGGCGAGGACGGCGCATTTACGGTGGTTGTAAGCAAGAACACAACTGTTGCAGTAAGCCTTAAGGGAACCGGTATCAGCAGCATTAATGCAGAAAAGGCAGCCGGCAACCACATATATAATATACAAGGTGTGCGCGTGGCAGACAATGCTGACATGAAGCAGCTGCCGGCCGGCATATACATCATCAACGGCAAGAAGGTGGTAAAACGATAAAAACTGTTTGACCTGCAAAACATATACCGTTTTATGCAGGCAGGAGAATACAGGCAACCGGACAATCAACAGTGATTATCCGATTGCCAGTTGCCCGTAAAAGACAGGAATAAGGCAAGAACTTACATAATAAACGATAAAAATTAAATTAAGACAGTGACAATGAGAAAACATTTTTTGTTTGCACTGCTGTTCGGGACGGCAATGGCGGCAACGGCACAATCGTCGTTAGACCTTGTAAGCCGTGCGCAGCTCCGCCAGCAGCGGCTGATAATGAAACAGGAGGCTAAAGGCAACGGAAAGACTCTGAAGCTGAAAGGCATGACTGCCAAGACCGGCACAAACGTGTTCGGAATGGTGAGGCTTGCCGACGGCTGCACGGCAGACGAGCTGGAGGCAGAGGGCGTGAAGGTTGTACGCAGCAGCCACGGCTTTGCCTGGGTGTCGATGCCTGTGGGCGACGTGGAGCGCGTGGCGGCGCTCAAGAGTGTGAAACGTTTCCAGCTGGCACGCCCGGTAAAGGCAAAGAACGACAAGGCGCGCCTTGCCACGGGAGTGGACATGATACACGCAGGAACAGGACTGACACAGGCCTATACTGGTAAGGGAGTGATTTGCGGAATCGTGGACAACGGCATTGACGCCAACCACATCAACTTCCGTGGTGAGGACGGCAAGTCGCGCGTGGCATGGCTGGCACAAATGACACCGAACATGACTACGGGAGAGGTGGACGAAAAGTTTTACAGCAACAATCCTGCCGACATCGTTGGCGGAAGGGATATAACGACATTCACCACCGACGACCCCACTACATTCCACGGCAGCCACACAATGGGAACAATGGCAGGCAGCTACAGGGGCACAGCCACGGTGGCGACAGGCGACAGGCAGAGCGGCGCAAGCATCAGCACGATGGAGAATCCATATTACGGCATGGCATATAACTCCGACATCGCCGTGGGATGCGGCGACCTGTATGACGCTATCATAGCATACGGTGTGGACCATATCCTTGAGTACGCCGCATACAAGAAGCAGCCAAAGGTGATAAACCTCTCACTGGGAAGCAACTCAGGCGCGCACGACGGCAAGGGAATGATAAACCAGTACTTCGACGAGGTGGCAAAGCAGGACAACGCCATCATCTGTGTCTCTGCCGGCAACGAGGGCGACAAGAAAATTGCCCTGAGCAAGACACTCACCGCCACGGACAACACCGTGCAGAGCTTCATCCTGGGTCAGGACATGAGTGCCTCCGGATACGGCTTCATCACTTACGGCAACGTAGGGGTATACAGCAAGGACAACTCCCCGTTGGAAATACAGGCTGTGATATTCAACAAGAGCCGCGGAAGAGTGGCACAGCGCTATCCGCTGACCATAGACCTCAGCAACCCGGGATACGGACAGTACTGGGTAAGCTCGGCTGACTATCAGCAGGCAGATGCGGATATCATCGACGCACAATTTGGCAGATACTTCAACGGATATATCGGACTGGGCTGGGCCTATGACGAAGACAGCGGACGATTCTATGCAATGGTCGACTGCTACACCGAGAACAATGAATCGTCGAATGCCAACGGCAACTATGTCATCGGCTTTATCGTCACCGGCAAGGAGGGACAGCGAGTGGACTGCTTTGGCGACGGTCTGTTCTCGACGCTGACCAACTTCGGCATCGAGGGCTGGGACGACGGCATGTGCAACGGCACCATCAGCGACATGGCAACGGGCAACAGCATCCTCGTGGTTGGCTCATACGACACCCGCAAGGACTGGGCGGCGCTCGACGGCGGTGTTTATTCTCCCGGATATGAGGTGAGCGACGGCGGAATATCCGACTTCTCGTCATACGGCACGCTCATAGACGGCCGCAACCTGCCTCACGTGTGCGCGCCGGGAGCAATCATCATGTCATCATACAACAATTACTATGTCACCGCAGGCAACGCGCCAGTGTCATCGGTGACAGCAGAGGTAGTGGAAGGCGACAAGAGCAACTACTGGGGCTGGTCGATAGGCACATCGATGGCGTCGCCCCATGTGGCAGGCTCCATCGCCCTGTGGCTTGAAGCCGACCCCACCCTTACGCTCAGCGACGTGAAGGACATCGTGGCAAAGACGGCAATAAAGGACGAAGCCGTGCTCAAAGCCGACCCCGTGCAGGCAGGAGCAGGCAAGTTCAGCGCATACGAGGGTCTGAAGGAGGTGATACGCCGCGGAGCGAGCGGCATAGGGAGCATTGCTGCCGACAAACCGCGCATGCTGGTGACTGCCGTGGGCGACAAGCTGTTCAAGGTGTTCATGGGCGGAGCCGCAGACATAGATGCCGTGGTGTACAGCGTTGCGGGCAATAGACAGCTGCAGAGCACGACACACGGCGACGAGACCGTGATAGACATGACGGCGCTGCCCAAGGGAGTGTACATTCTCACTGTGAACGGACACGCGTCGCAGAAAATCGCAATCCAATGACAAACAAATTTATTAAAACAGAAAAAACATGAAACTGATTAAAAACAGATGCTTATGGCTCGCAGTGCTGCTGGGAGCACTTCTGTGCCTCCCGCTGCCGATGGAGGCGCAGACTGAAGAGGAGCCTATGATGGTCATCAAGACCCGCGTCTATGAAGCCAGCGGAGGCGCCGGCTCGATAACGCTCATGCTCGGAGCCACGGAAGAGGGATATATCGACGTGGACTGCGGCAATGGAGCGATAGAGTCGGAAATATCACCGGCATACTTCGACTCAGAGACAAATTCGCTCAAGGGAACGTATATATCGTGCAACGTCTCGCCCGAAGGCGTGATAAAGATTTACGGCGACGCGAGCAAGATTGACGTGCTCTCCGCCCCCGAGTGCTATCTCACCGAGGTGCAGCTCAACAAGCTCACAAACCTTGAGATTCTTGACGTGAGCAACAATGAGCTTACTCAGCTCGACCTCACGCCCAACACCAAACTGCAGTCGATAAACGTAAGCGGCAACCCGTTCAACGTGAAGCCGCTCACCGTAGGCGCAAACAAGCCTAATCTGATGATTCTCGACATGGGACGAATAACAGGTCTTGACCAGTCGTTCAATCTCTCTGACTATCCTGCACTCGTGTCGTTCGATGCATGGGCAAACGCCGGACTTAGGAAGCTTGACCCCACGGGCTGCCCGAAGCTGAGCAAAATCTCAATCGACAGCACACCAGTGGAGACTCTCGACGTGACAAAGAACAGGGAACTGACAATCCTGAACATCAGCGATACGAAGATCAGAAACATCGACCTGAGCCAGAATACATATCTTACACAGTTTTATGCCGAACACATGTCGAGCTCGATAAACGCCGGCGTGAGACTGGAGAAGCTGGATGTCACAAACAACCCCAACCTTGTTTTTCTCTTTGCCAGCGGCAACGGATTTACTGAGTTGGATGTCACAAAGAACACTTATCTGCAGGATTTGTATATAAACAACAACAAGCTCACGAGCATCGACCTGTCGAACAATCCGAACCTCTATAATGTGTCGATACGCAACAATAACTTCACCTTCGCAACACTGCCGTTGCCAAACGAAAACTGGCTGTTGTATGCCTACAAGCAGAACGAGATGCCGGTGGCAAGAAGCCTGAAGGTGGGCACTGTGATCGACTTCAGCGACAAGGTGCTGCGCGCAGGTACCACCACCACTGCAGTGCTCTACAAGACTAATGACAGCAACCCAAGCGAGCTGACACCGCTCAGCAGCGACTACTACACATACGCTGACGGCAAGGTGACATTGCTCAAGGCTGTGAGCGACAGTGTGTATGTTGCATTCTCAAACGATGCATTCCCAGAGAGCGCCGCTGCCTTCTATCCGCTCTGCACCAACAAGTTTATGATAAAGAGCGATGCCGACTACGGAAAGGACGACAAGGTAATCACGTTCTATGCACCGGCTGCCTCGTCGGCAGGCACGGCAGTGAAGTTCGGGCTGGGCATATACGGCGCAACGGAGCAGAGTCCGAAGAAGTTCTATGTGGACTTCGGCAACGGCAAGCAGGAATTCACCGCAACGTCAGAGGATGCCCCTGCCGCGCCAAACGCCAGCGGCACCACCTACGGCAATGTCAGCGTATACGTGCCTGAAGGCGAGCAGGTGACGGCTTTCGACATGGAGAACGTGACGCTAAACTCCATTGACGTGACCGCCGCACGCTCGCTGCGCACCCTGCGCCTGGTGAACGCCGGCATCTACGGAAGCAGCAACATCGACCTGAGCTGGAACAGTGTGCTCACATCGCTCGTGCTTACGGGTAACCATTTCTCAACACTGAACATACGCGGTGCAAACGACGCACACCAGAAGAACCTGCTCCACGACATCGACCTGAGCAACAACGAGCTGACATCTGTCACACTCAACGACATGCGCACCATTCACAACCTGAATCTGAGCAACAACAAGCTGACTGAGTTGTCGCTGAAGGATGCCGACTATATGCTGACGCTTGATGTGTCGAACAACCAGCTTGAGACTGTCAACATCAACTACTGCACACAGATGAATTATCTCAACGTGGCAAACAACAAGATTTCATCCATCGTTCTGCCGGCAGAAATCAGCCTGAAGGAACTGCACTGCGAGTATAATGCGCTCGACTTCAACACTCTGCCTGTAATTTCAGGACTGACTACATATACATATGCTCCGCAGAACGACGTGCTGATTGCGAAGATTGGCCCTGGCGTTGACCTTACAAAATATAATCTTGACAACGCCACTACATATACCTGGAAGAAGGCCAACGGCACTAAGCTGCAGAAGGGGACTGACTATACCGAGGAGAACGGTGCTGTTCACTTCATGACTCTTGTAGTGGGAACAAAGGTATATTGCGAGATGACCAATCCGAAGTTCGACGGACTCACGCTGAAGACAACTTTGATTGAGGCTGCCGCAATGCCTACAAACGTTATTGCATCGTTTGTGACACCAGCCGACCAAAGTGGCTCAATCATTTTGCGTGCAAGTGCTGACAACACTCCAATATATATTGACTGGAGCGGCACGGAGGCCGATTTGCAGGAGTATCAGGTGGGCACACATCCACAGACATTCAGCGTGACATCGAAGAAGGGTGCTACAGTGAGGGTTTACACATATTCTGACACAAACAACCTCACCGTGTTCAGCGTAGGCGGAATCACAATGTCATCGATAGATGCATCAAAGCTCACTAATTTGCTTCTCTTCGGAGTGACAAACGCGGGCTTGACCGAGAACGACATCAAGTGGCCTGAGTCTTCTGTGCTTCAGGAGCTGCGCCTCAGCGGCAACAATTTCAGCAACATCGACCTCACAAAGTATCCAAATATTTATGACATAGTATTGAATGAGAACAAGCTCACATCGTTTGACGCATCGCTCTATCCTAAATTGCAGATGTTGTCGATATCAAACAACCAGCTTACATCGTTCAAGGCTGATAACAGTGAGCTGTGGCATCTCGACCTGGCATATAACCAGCTCAGCGAGATTGACCTCTCGAAACTGCCGGCAATGAACCAGATGTCGCTTGTAGGCAACCAGCTCAGCCATATCGACGTGTCGGCAATGAAGAGCCTAAAGGTGCTCTATCTTGACAAGAATAAGTTCAGACCAAGTACTCTGCCTCTCAACACATTTGCATTGTACACCTGCGCTAATCAGGAGCCTATTCAGGTTGAGCCTGTCGACGGTGTCGTAGACCTGTCATCAGAGGCAGTAATCAACGGCAAGGAGACAGTGTTCAGATGGTTCGTCGACAAACCTTCGCTCGACGAGGAGGGCAACCTCGTGGGCGAGGAGCTTTACATCAACGACGAGTACTTCCTCAACAACGGCGTGACATCGTTCACCAGCCCCATCGACCACGTGATGTGCGTGATTACAAACGAGGAGTTCCCCAACACATATTTCTATACCGGCTTTATCGATGTTAAGACCACAGGCATTGACGGTGTGGCTTCCGACGGCAATATTTCTATTAAGGTAGATGGTAATGCTGTAACCGTCAACGCCGCACACGATGCAGCCGTAAGACTTGTTTCATTGAACGGCTCGCTCGTACGCTCTGCAAACACCGTTGGCGGTACATGCACACTCACAGGCATTGCACACGGAGCTTATATTCTGATGGTTGGTAATGCAGCATATAAGATTGTGGTGAGATAACTCCGCAACAATAATTTTCAATTGTATTTGAAAATCTTAAAAACACATACGGACGTGTAAGCCTACACGTCCGTATGTGTTTTTATTCTCGTAGCACTTTTTGGTAATACAAAGGTGACGTGTTTTGTTTAAAATGTCAAACCGTAACTTTATGCTTACCTGTCTCAAATGTGCCAAGGCTTTGTTATCCATAAAAACAAAACTTGCGATTCTGAATGGAAAGTTTTGTGGGAGTATTTTGAATGCTATCCACTTATGCATGGATAGAGAAAGGCGAGAGACAGGAATTGCCGACAGTCAGAGGCGGCATCCCCGTCATTGACAAGCAATTCGGTCATATATCATTTGGAAGTATATGGAATTTCAAGTAACGGCTCTACAGCATTCAGGATAACGGTATTGTAAGCAATTTTTTAAACGCATCCTTATAAAAGCACTCTCGCTTCCCTCTGCGTAGCCAAACGTTTATATATGCGTTCTGAGTAAGATTAATAATCTTAAGGCCATAAGATTAACGTGAGTTCGATGAATTCAAAATAGACTCAGCTGTTTGTCTAATGTACGTTGTACATTGATACACGGTTTTTTTGGAAACATACAATAAGCGGCGATAGCTCCCAGCAAGTTTACGATGAAATTGTCAAAGCACCTGTGTCTTGAATGTTCAACCTGTGCAATGTTCTTCAACTCGTCATTTACCGTTTCTATGATGGCACGTTTCCTAAGCAGCAGTTTGTCCGACACGCTCATCAAAGCACCTTTCATGTTGTTTTTAAGTTTGGTGATAAGCTGTATGCCGTCCACGAACAGGCGTTGGAAAAGGTTCTTGCTGATACAGCCTTTGTCTGCGACCAACTTCCCGTATATGAATTCAATGAAGGCCTTGTATTCCAGCGGTTTCCTGTCATCCACATCTCCCGGGGTTATCATGAAGTTGAGCAACTCACCCTTTTCGTTACAAATCAGATGCAGCTTGAAGTCAAAGAACCATCCCATGGAACACTTGCCTCTTTGTGCAATGCCCCTGAACACCTTGTGGATATGTATCCTCTGGTTCCTGCACACTCTAAGGGGAGTGCTGTCCACGAAACTTATGCCTGTACATTTCCCAAGCAATACCTTCTTGATGAACAGAGCCAAAGGTATGGCAACTTCCTTTTCAAGTTCCACGAAACGGTTGTATGAGACAACTTTCGGGAAGAGGTGACGCAGATGTTTGCATACCTTTTCCAGATAGAAATGCTTCAGGCAACGGTAGCCTGAATCATGAAACAGTATCATGATTAGCATGATTTAAGCTTTTGACGTGGTGGAATCACGGTGGTAATGCCGCTTTTTTATTTGATTAGAGCGTATATTTCTCCATCATGGCATCAGAAAACTTGCAGAAATCATCTGCCATACAAAATAATTCTGTAACTTTGTCCTAGGTGATCATAGCGATTATTGTTTGTATTTCTTTGTATTTGAACACTATAAAGCTATAACAATTTTCGCTAATCACCAAATTTTCAAGCACTTATAATTCGTCGAACTCACGTTAATATATATATTTGCAACGGGTTTTAGTATTAGCACGAAGAGGATATGACAAAAGATTTAATAAAATTGCTTATCTCTGAATATCAGGCATACGTAACACAAATAGAACTCATTCCTCGTAAGGTGGAACTTGTGGACGGACTTAATTATGTGTTTGTTGGATTGAGGCATGCTGGAAAATCTTACTTGATGTTCCAACGCGTAGCACAATTGATAGAGCAAGGGCATAAGAAAGAGGAAATATTAAAAGAAGTAGTACTGCATGTGCGATAGGAGTAGTACTTCATCGGCGGGAGAAGTTATACTTCATCGTCAAAGTAAGTAGTACTGCCCCGAAAGGCACAAAAACGTTGACCGTATCACTGGGATTCATCGTTCTGTTTTTTAGTTAGGGGTACCCAAGGATAGAAACAAGACCTTGGTTACCTTCTTCTTTGATCATTTTCTTTCTGCATCACACCAATGCATTTGTCGGATGAAACCTATTACATTCGCTATCCTTTTGCACGAGAAACTCTCTAATTGCGACTGGAGATTATCAGAACCACTTCACTTTTTCATCGCTTCATTACTATATCGGATTAAATCTTTTTACTAATTTTGCAAAGCAATACATACAAGGCAGCACAGAGACTTTCAAATAACAACAAAATGACAGAAAAGGAAATAGGCTATGTATATATCCTCACGAATCCAAGTTTTCGTGAGGATTGGGTGAAGATTGGCAAGAGTTCTCGTCCGGTGGATATTCGTTCAAAAGAACTGGATAACCCAGCCGTCCCATTGCCTTTTGAGATATACGCCACAATGAAGACCTCAAAATTCAACGAGGTGGAGAAACTGGTACACAAGTCCATTGACAGATTGACAGATTTACGGACTTTCGTATTCGCCAAAACAGAGAATTCTTTAATGTCCCCCCACAAACTGCATTGGAAATATTCAAGGATATTGCATCAACTATTGATGACGCAGAAATAACGGTCTCTGGAAATACAGAACCCAGTGCAGAACACACATTGAATAGTACTTCCCCTATTCAAGAAACCAACCGTCATTCAGTCCACCAAGGAACAAGAGATTGGTTTTCAATCAATGGACATGGTCGCTTTCCCAAAAACGGGTGCATGCTCGAAGTCATAAAACAGCATATTGAAAAATACAATCTTACATATAAAAGGATTGAATCCATCTTTGGTGACAAGATTCCACATCTCATAATGCCTGCAGAAGAAGTAAAAAGAAAGCAGCAAGCATCCTTTGACAAAGCCAAGAGAAGTAGATGGCACTTCGAATCACCGCTAAGGAGTTCTGATGGAATAGAATTCCTCGTTACTACGCAAGTTGGTGACAATTGCCCAATAGACTTTAAGGACATTGTATCGCTATCAGCTCAGTTAGGCTACAAGATTGAAAAGATATAAGCAATTTTGCTTATTTCCACCCCTTCGAATACCAAGAAAAAGCCCGGCAGCAAGTATGCAGCCGGACCTTGGAATATTCCTTGAAGCCTCCCGAAGGTGGATTGCTCAGTCTATCTTCTTCCATTCGCTGGTGTCGAAGAGCGGACCGATGTAGCCGCGCATCTTGAGCACCTTGTCGCCGTCAAACCACAGTTTCACCTTATAGGTCTTGCCCTTGGTGGGGTCGTAAATCTTTCCGTTGGTCCACACATTGTTCTTCGCGTCGTAAGTCACCTTGTCTATCAGCACTATCTGGTCGGCACGCACGCCACGCTTGCTCTTGTCGGGGTTCTTCTCATCGGTACGCAGAGTGCCGTCCTCCTTCTTGAGGTTATCCACCTAAGATAATGCCGTTGGAAAGCGATGATACGAACTTCTTGCAGAAGTTGAAAGCGCAAATTCCTGCTTTCTTGTATTACTTGCAGCATCGGACACTATATAGCACTAAAGAGAGTCGTATGTGGTTCAATCCTACGCTTATTCATACGGATGCTTTAGAACGCATCATGCAATGCAACCGTAACCATACGGAGATTGATCTCGTAGAGTTATTGCGTAGTATTATGGAATGTCAGAAAGTGGACAAGGTATCATTTATACCACAAGACCTGTTGCCATTGCTTTCGATTAATGGGGTAAAGGTGGAATTGTGGCATATTCGTAAAGTAGTGAAGGAGTTATGGCGATTGAAGCCAGCTCCCAATGCCCTGTCATATACTACATACCAATATGACTACTCTAAACCATCTAAGTATGGCGCAATCAATCGGGTTGGACGTTACTATACCGTGACTAAGGAGTTTATAGAATCATTAAACATATAATCCCTGTTGATTTGTTGAAATGATGAAAATAAGAACATATACATTGTGGCATAAGCATTTACGGCTCAACAATATGGTCAACAATAGCTCAACGATTTTCTCTTTTCATCATCCTAACTCAACAATTCAACAACTCAACAACAAATTAACGATGAATACATTCGATAATAAGAATATACAGATAATTGACTTTCTTGCAAGTCACCATTATCAGCCTACTGCAAAGAAAGGGGCAAACTGGTGGTATTTGTCTCCATTGCATGATGAAGAAACAGCATCATTCAAGGTGGACATCAATAAAAATGTTTGGTACGATTTCGGATTGGGTAAAGGTGGTGGAGTTAAAACCTTAATAGAGCTGTTGTTTCATCCAAACAACTTTCAAGATTATCTTCGGAACTTAACGATTGCCAATACTGTTCAACAAATACAAGAAACGAAGACGGCAAACATAGCTTTTACCAATATAGAAACTGAGGAGCTGAACCATTATGCCCTGTACAAATATGTTGTACAAAGAGGGATAACTTGGAAAGTGGCAAAACGGTATTGTAAGGAAGTTCATTATCGTAGTCATGGCAGAAACTATTTTGCATTGGGCTTTCCAAATCGCTCGGGTGGTTACGAAATTCGCAATGCTTTTTTCAAAGGTTGCATCTCTCCAAAGGATATTTCCGTAATATCACAAGGTAACGAAGTCTGCCATGTATTTGAAGGTTTCATAGACTTCCTATCTTATGTTGTGTTGCATGGAGATTGTGATGCCGTTGTGTTGAACTCTGTAATCAATGTTCCTAAGTGTATTGAGATCTTGGACAAGTACAACCGCATCTATTGTCATTTGGATAATGATGAAGCAGGACGTAATGCAACCTTGCAACTCAAAGCAAATTGCAGAAGCCAGACGATTGATGCTTCAGACGAATATGCAGGAGATAAGGACTTGAATGAATACCTCTGCAAGAGAAAGGTGGAAACAGTTAATACAAGGCAACATTATAGCTCCAAGCGATAAATGTTTCACTATGGTCAAAAACATGCGTTAGCAAATTATTAAGTTCTTTCGGGAGCAAGTTTGTGTTTTCGATATACGAAAACTATTCCAATCGGTATACCCGATTGTGATATTGTCTTTGCCTATCAAGCATATGGCAAAGGTCAATACCTATTGAGAAACTTGCCCCTCAAGAACTGAAATAAAAAAGAATAAGAGATATAATGGCAAAACATGTTATCAACAATCCAGGAGGGCGCAAGCCTCTCCCTGACGAGGAAAAGTATGGCAAGCCTATACCAGTTCGTTTCACACCAAAACAGTTTGTCCGTATCAAACGCAAGTCTGGAGAGATGCCCATAAGTACCTACATTCGTGAAGGCGCACTTCATGCCATCGTGCGCCAACCTGTTTCGAAGGAGTTGATGAAAGAGATAAGAGATTTGAATAATCTTGGAACGAATATCAATACCTTGATTAAGCTTGCTCACCAAGCAGGGCTTATGACCATTGCAGACAAAGCCAACGAAGCCCTTGATGGAGTCAATGCTATTCTCCATCAAGCTCGTCTTAAAATCAAAGAGAAAGAAGACGAACAAGAAAATCAAAGTTAAACTACAAAACACGACAGCATATGTATGGTAAAATACTTCATGGAGCATCATTCGGTGGGCTTATCAACTACATTAACGACCCACGCAAAAATGCGACACTGGTTGCTTCAAGTGACGGAATCAATCTCACGAATAACCAAACCATAACAGATAGTTTCGTGATGCAGGCAGGTTTGAGTGCTCGAACCAAGAAACCTGTAGGTCACTTTATCTTATCGTTTTCACCCCATGATGCACTACGCATTAATGACGATCTGTTAGGTCAAATAGTCAACGAATACTTGAAGAGCATGGGATATGACGACAATCAATTTGTCGCATTCCGTCATTTCGACAAAGAGCACCCACATGTTCATATCATGGTAAATCGAGTAAACTTTAAAGGCAAATGCACCAAAGACTCACATGAGAAAGACAAGAACATAAAAGTGTGTAAAGAATTGACTGAGCAATATGGCTTATATATCGCAAGAGGAAAAGAGGCTATCAAAGAAAGAAAACTTCGCTCAATGGATGCCATCCGTTATCAGATGTTGCATCGAGTAAGCGAATCGTTGCAAGTCTCTCGAAGTTGGAAAGAATTTGAGAATGAATTGTCAAAAGCAGGAATCCGTTTGCGCTTCCGATATAATACTAAGACAAACGGTATAGAAGGAATATCTTTCACTCTTGCCAAGGAAAATATCAGCAGCAAGATGAAACATGACATCTCTTATAGTGGCAAGCAATTGGATTCATCACTCACTCTTGCATGTATTTGCAAGAAGCTTGGCAACCCTATAGCTATCGTTCATGAACAGGCAAGAGATATGTATGACGATGCTCGGCAAGAATGGTACTATTCGCATAATGCCTATGAGGTAAGAGATATAGATAGAGTATTTCCCGATTTCGATTTGCGTTTTCCTTGGCAAGCCCAAGCAAGAATGTATGATGCCCCGCAGATGTGTGGCAACGAACAGACTTTGGAACAAGACTTCTTTGATGAATTGTACCAAGCAGCAGATGACGTTTCCAATATAGGCAAAGGAGCGATTCAAGTAGGACTCACTTCCCTTGGAGCCATTCTCTTTCCTCCATATCAACCTGCCATATCTGCAGGTGGTGGAGGCACGTCTTCTAAACTTGGTTGGGGAGATGATGACAAATACAAGAAAAAATATAGCAGTAGAAGTCGCAGCTTCGGAAGAGGCAGGCGTTAATCAAACTTATAAACATCAACAATATGGCTAAATCAAACGAACAGTTAGAGGATATACTTGATGACCTGTCTGTCATCAAAAACAATAATGTCGCAACAGAACAAAGACTTGGTAATATCGAAAATCTATTGGCGAAGTTGGCAACAAAAGAGGAGGTCGCACCAATAACGCCTCTTGCAAGTACCTCAGCAACTTCTATTCCGTATGACGAAATAAAAAGTGCTGTTCACGAAGAAATGGATAGTTACTATAACGCTATGTCTGATTCAGCAGAACTTCTATCGGATAAGACCCTCAAACGCCTGGGGACTATCTTCATTGAACTGTATGTTGAAGAAATTGATAAATACTTGGAAAAAGACGAAAAGGAAAGAAAGTGCAAACGTAATGTGTATCTGCAAAAGCGAAAAGCGCAAGGCTTAATGACAATTGAGCAAGTAGCAGAATGGGCTCCACAATATTCTCTTGAGATTCAACGGACAATCCGTTACATCGGCATGAAAATTCTTGACGAGAATGAATCTGTAGAAAAAGCACATGCGATTTTGAAGATATGGGGCGATGCCCTGCAAATCATCACAAGTCCTAAACCTTCTCCTCCACCAACACTGAAATCGTGGTGGCTCTACAGATGGAACAGATTCAAACAAAGGACTGACAAATGGGGATTGTTCCAATGGTATCTTGTCATTCTCGGCATTATCGCCTGTGTTCTCTTTTCATCTCTATATCAAAATCGGGTTATGGATCTTGACAGGACCAACCGCATTTTCTACAAGAAGGTTATCATGGATGAAAAGAGAAAGAGGAATTATCAAGAGTTGGATTCACTTATCCATTCCGATTCATTCTTCAAGACATACTGGGGATTGAATAATTAAAGTACGAGCGTTCACCCATAATATTCTGTTTTAAAATCTAAAAATGAAGTATTACGTAATGTTTTCGTTGATTTTCAGAATATTCTTCATGACTTACAGATATTTTCTGTATTTTTGCTATTGGATTTGGTACAACCATTTCCAAACATTAAGAAATATTAGGAGCGTTATGCTACTCTTGTAAGTGCAAAGCCTGAGAAACTGAAACACAAAATCAACAAGAATTGGCATGGCAGTTCCCACGTTATAGCGTGGGCTGCTTTACCATATCTGTTGATTAAGGTTTTCTCAGGGCCTGCACTTTAAGACGTGGTTATAGCAGTGCCACGCTTTTCGTTTAACTAATATGTCCTATAGGCTACTGATGGACTAACTTTTTGATATGGGAATATTCGATTTTTTAAACAATAAAAAGAAAGAGAAAGCACGACAAGAACAATTGCGTCTTCAAGAAGAAAAGCGTCGTGCAGAAGAACAACGACGATTGGCAGAGCGTCGTAAGCAAGAAGAGCAACAAAGGCGTGAAGAATCGTTCTTGTCTAATTTCGAATTTGATTCTACCTGTCATCAGCGTTATGAAAATGGTCAACTTGTAAGAGGATTACAAGTCTGTCCGAGATATATAAAAATCAAAAAGAACATCAATGGATGTTCTGGGTATCAGCTTACACCTGGAGATGGGTATATCTTGACTGCAACAAATGGAGATACAGGACAACCACAGTTTGCCCCCAAACCAATGCGTGTAGTAAAATTCTCGGATTCTGAGATTTTGCTTAAGGGATATTGTGTCTCTGCACAAACACCTTTTGGATGGCAAGAGATTGATTTGTCGGATTATGGTTTTTCGATTATCCTTGAGAAGAATGTTGTAAAAAAGTGTATCCTCTTCTTGTATGACAGAAATGTTAAACTTGAATATATGGTAGGAAGTAAAACTACGGAAAATTCCACAAATAATACTGCCTGTAGAATGGTAGAAACAGAAAGTTTGGTCGTTGAAGCACTAAAACAACTTTCTATTGGAAATAATGGCGATGAAACATATCATCCCCTTTATAAATCATGGCGTTCATATAAGGATAATCCTGAACAATTAAAAAATATAAAAGATTTTGGACATTACGGAATGGGATTAATGATTTTCCTTTCTTATGGAACAATTTCTGATATTGATGATAGACAACAACTAGCAAGTCTTGCATATTTGTTTATCAGTAAAGCGATTAAGCAAAATAGTGCCAATGCTAATTTGTTCAAAAATCGTTTACTTCTTATGATAACAAATCATGAGGCTTTTGAATATACTGTATCGTCTGTTGTTAATAAAGATCAGGATTTCTTTTCTATGAATTTGATGCCTTTTCAGGCAAGAGATGCAATGTTTAAAATGGAATATGCAGACTTGTCTTTTAACAGAGCATTATTGAGCATAGATATATTGGCTTCAAAATACCAAGATTTGCAAACTAAGATTAATTCTGGATTTTTTGGAAAAGAGAGTACAAATGAATCTATAATATCATCAGGCAAAAGTTTGCATGAACAAGTTCTTACCTACCTAGAACACAAAGTACTAGATGAAGGTGATATAGATTTTTAGCAAATATCGAATATGGCAACATGGGCTAAACAAAAACTTCCATGTGAGAATGGGGAATTTGTAGATATGCAAGTTCCTATTCTTGTTTCTGCAAGTCGAAGTACTGACATACCAGCTTTCTATGCAGACTGGTTCTTTTATCGTCTTGATAAGGCTGGCTATTCCGCATGGACAAATCCTTTTAATGGGGTGAAAAGTTATGTGTCTTACAAGGACACACGGTTCATTGTGTTTTGGTCGAAGAACCCTAAGCCATTGTTGCGTTATCTGCCTGTCCTCAAACAACGTGGAATAGGATGCTATATCCAATACTCATTGAATGATTATGAGGAAGAAGGGTTGGAAAAGAATGTACCTCCTCTAAAACAACGTATAGAAACATTCAAACAACTTACCAATGCTCTTGGTAAGGGGCATGTGATTTGGCGTTTTGACCCTTTAGTTCTCACAGATAACATAAATATCGATAAGTTGCTTGATAAAGTTGATAATATTGGTAACCAGCTACTGGGATATACGGAGAAACTTGTGTTTAGTTTTGCCGATATACTTTCCTATCGCAAGGTGCAAGCCAATCTTCAAAAAGCCAATATAAATTATATAGATTGGCAAGAAAATCAAATGCGAGAGTTCGCTCGTCGATTATCTGTACTTAACCAAAAATGGGGATATGAGCTGGCAACATGTGGAGAGAAAATAGACCTGACAGAGTTTGGAGTTAAAAAGAATCATTGTGTTGATGATGAACTTATTATTAAGTTAGCCTATGATGACAAAAAATTAATGGATTATCTAAAAGTCAAATTCTATCCCATGCCACAAAAAAGCCTATTTGGAGACTCTGAGCCTTTACCAGATAGTGCTATCATACTTCCTAATGGAATGTATGCACTTCATGGAGACAACAAGGACAAAGGCCAAAGAGCATTTTGTGGTTGTATAAAAAGCAAGGACATAGGTGAATACAATACTTGTGTGCATGGTTGCGAATATTGCTATGCAAATGCGAGCAAGCAGGCTGCGGTAATGAATTATAAATGTCACAAAGAAAATCCTTGGAGTGAAACAATTACTGGAAAATGAGCTATATAGACGACATTCATAGAATAGACAATCTGACAATCAATGAGATTATTCGGATTTCCAACAAGTACGTACCTAATCGATATAAATTAGAACCATGGAGGTACATGGATGGTCAAGGACGTACGTTGGAGCATGGCACTGCAGTCTTAGAAACAGAAGAGCAGTGTTGTGCTTACATGTCTGCATATGGACCTATGCATCGTCATAAGCTTATGCGTGCTTTGGATGAAAAGGAGTTTCCTTATTCAGATTTAACTGGCGGCATTGAAATTTACGATTGGGGATGTGGTCAGGGTATAGGAACAATGGCTGTAATAGAAAAGCTCCGTCAACATAATATGCTCAGAAAACTCTGTAAAGTTGTCCTTGAAGAGCCTTCTAATGTTGCAAGAGATAGAGCTGTCATACATGTAAAAAAAGCATTGGAAGATTATAATGCTGATGTTATTGCAGTCTCAAAGTATCTACCATCGGACAATGGAGACAATAGCAATTGTATCACTTCTATAAATGTAGAACAGCCAACCGCTATCCACATATTTTCTAACATACTTGATATTGAAGCAGTGAGCTTGAAGGGCGTTTCAAAAATGATAACCTCTTCAGGTCAAAAGCATATTGTACTTTGTATTGGACCTGCCAATCTTAACGAAAGCCGAATATTATCTTTTCGCAACTATTTCGTAGAAAATCATATTCATATCTTTACTAAATTTAGAGAGACTAATTTCGGTCTCCATCCTAACCGTAAAGCATATGGTTGCTTAATTAATAGTTTCAGTTATAGTCTTTCACAAACGTCTGAGATTCTGCATGAATACAAATATTTTGCACCTATTCAGTATTTTGCATCCTTTACAGACACGATAACAAAATCGTCCCTTAAAGAGAGTGCGTTTGAAATATTAGCTCCTTTTGATATAACCGCTCATAAGAATTTATGTCCAGTCTATGCATTAATGAGCAATCTGATTTCACGAGGTTGTCCAACTTTGGCAAGTAAAAAAATACTGGATTATGTGTCTAATATGTCTGATACTCAAAAAGCAAAGAGTCTTAACGCCATTGCACGTATCCAGAAGACATTTATTGAAGCAATAATTTCCGAACGACTGGATACAAACAAGCTGGAATGGAAAATTCTCATCATAGAGGACAACACTTCTGTAGCAAAGATTTCTTTAGAGGATTTTTTAGAGACTTACCATAATCTCATAGCTATGACTAAAGATTATGATGATATGGTATTGCCCAAATTGTCTGTTTGCATCAAAGATAATGCTTCTTCGGGAATAGAATATGATGCAATTATTGACATTTCAATAGATCAACTATGCAATGCAAAAGAGGTTACTTTCTCTAGATTTAAGGTTTTAAATGATTGCTATTTCATTGTGCGTTCATCAGAAAAAGTGTATGAAGACCGAATTCTTTATACAACTGAGCGTATTAACTATAAGCCATTTGTAGAAAAAGACAGTTACGGAATATATCATAAGATTGAAGATAATTGCTCAAGACTCAGGTATTTCTTAAATCTCATCTTTAGAAAAGAAGATTTCAGACCAGGACAGTTACCTATATTAAATAGAGCCCTCCAATTAAAAAGCGTAATTGGTTTGCTTCCAACAGGAGGTGGTAAGTCTTTGACTTATCAGCTTGCGGCTATGTTACAACCATCGGTTACACTTGTTGTGGACCCATTGAAAGGTTTGATGAAAGACCAATATGATGGGTTGTTAAATATTGGTATAGACTGTATATCATACATCAACAGTGACATCACTAAGAATTATGAGGAAGGCAGAAAACGTGAACTTGCATTGACGGGTTCGCAAGTTCAAATAATGTTCTTATCACCAGAACGTTTAAGTATTCACAGATTTCGTGATGTTTTACGCTCTATGCGTGAATCAAGTGTATATTTCTCTTATGGTGTAATAGACGAGGTTCATTGTGTATCTGAGTGGGGACATGATTTCCGTCTTGCATATCTTCATCTTGGCAGAAACTTATTCAATTATGTACTTCCAAAAGAAGTGGAAGGAGAAGACAACCATATATCATTGTTTGGTCTTACAGCAACGGCATCATTCGATGTCCTTGCCGATGTAGAACGTGAATTGTCTGGTCCGAATGCATATTCTTTAGAGGATGATGCAACTGTTAGGTATGAAAATACAAATCGTCTTGAGCTTCAATATAATGTATATGAGGTTGATGCAAAAGATGCACCGAATGCGTGGGCTGTTGGAGATATAAAGGAAGAAAAACTTCTCGAAGTGATAAGTGATGCTACGCAAAAGATAGTCGATATACAAAATAATAGTGCTGTAAAATACATCAAAGAGCGATTTGTCGAACGTGAAAATTTGATAGATTCTACAATTATAGATAAAATACACCATACAAACCTTGGTGTTGATGTAGAGAATGAGTGGTACAACCATACTAATACCAACACTGCTGGTATCGTATTTTGTACACGAGCATCAGATAGAGCAAATCTTAGCGTTCCAACAGTAGAAGCTAGTCTTCGTAATCATGGGTTAAGAAGCATTTCAACATATAAAGGTGGTGATGATACAGCCTGTCAAGATTCTTTTCTTAAGGGTAGGACTAACATAATGGTTGCGACAAAGGCTTTTGGTATGGGTATCGACAAGTCTAATGTGCGAATGACATTCCACTTGAACTACCCAGGGTCTTTGGAGTCTTTTGTGCAGGAGGCTGGACGTGCAGGGCGTGACAAGAAAATGGCATTAGCTACGATCATGTATTCTCCGAAGAAATTTTGGGTGAAAAATGTAAAGACTGATAAATGGCAAGATTTTTCTGCAGATTACACGAATAACAAATTCTTCTATGATAGCAACTTTCTTGGTGAAGAGTTTGAATTGTTTGTCATGGAACTACTTATGAATAACCTACAAGTAAAGATTAGTAATGAGGAGTTTTATGACGTAGACAAGCCGTGTATTGCAAATTCACAAGGCATTGTCAAGTTTATAAAGCGATATGAAAAGGGGCATATATTAACTTATTATATATCATACGAAGAAGATGAGAAAGTCCTTGATGGATATAATCAGTATCTTTCTACAAAAAATATGCCTGTATTCAATACATATAATGCCAGAAATTTAAAAAACAGTCGTGGATATAGCTATATCCGTGATTATGGTTCTGCTGTTTATAAGGATGCCATACAGAAAGCTATTTATAGAATGTGCGTTATAGGCCTAATTGATGATTTCACAGAAGACTATTCAAAACGAACTTTCCGTATCACGACGATTTGCCAAGATGAATCAGAATATCTCGAACATCTCAGGTTATACTATCGTAAATACTATTCTACCGAAAGGGTTGAAAGTATGATGGGAGAGGTTAGGAAGCTTGCCAATACCGAAGGAGTAATCATGGCTTGCTTGAAGCACCTTACTTCTTTTATTTATAAGAGTATTGCCGATAAGCGAGCACGAGGAATCCTTGATATGGAGCAGTTCTGCAATATGGCCATTAGCTCAAAAAAGGATTGGAAGGAAACAAATGAGGAGCTCAAAGACTTCATTTATTATTACTTCAATTCTAAATATGCGCGTGAGGGATTTGTTACATACGATTCCAACTTACAACAGGATGTGCCTTTCTCATTGAAAGATGACACAAGCCACGATATTTATTCAGAAGATAAGATTACAAGTTTTGAACTTGTGAGAAAGTATATGAGAGTCGTGGATGCAGAAATCGTAAACAACGACTCGCAAATGGATAATATAAAACATCTTCAAGGTGCTGTTCGATTGATACGTCGTGCCATTGCGGAAATGAATCCTGTATTAAACCTTCTCAATGTATTCTGCATCCTATATCTTGGACAAGAGGCAAACGAAATGCTGGAAGATGAACTCTACAATGATTATAAAGCTGTGTATGAACAGTATATGGATGAAGGTAAGTCAGCCCTGATAGATGAGTTTACGCAACTTCTTATCAAGCATGCTGCTCTAAAAGATAAAGAATACATAAACAAAATCCAGTTGGCAATCCAATTGGAAGAACATGTGAAAGCATTTAGTAATATCAAAAATAAATATACAGAAAAATGATTGACCAAAGAATCAATGACTCCCTGAAGGAGTTGGAGCAAGGTCTTAAAAATATCGACTCAGCTCGAAAGCAAGTAGAAAGGACTATAAATTCGTATGATGGATTACACAATTCAACATCCGAATATGTAACTCAACTCGGCAAATTGACAACAAAAGTCAAAGAACTTGTTACAGCTATAGGAACAGATTACAATCAGAAAGCTACAGCTTTCGATAAAGATCGAAAGGTAATTATTGATTCGGCAAATTCTGCAATACATGAACTTTCCAATTCAACAGAAGCCTTCAAAAATTCTTTAAACAATGTTGAGAATAAATTGAAGTATAGTTTAATCGTAAATATTACCCTTTTTGTTATTTTGGGAATGATAGTATTTCTGACTTCCAAATAAAATAAGGCATAATAAAGAAACGATATGGCAGATAACAACAAACCATATTTCGTCACCTCCAAAAATTTTCATGGTGACAACGATTATGTGGAATGGCTGAAAGAGATAAAGAGTCGCTATCAAGCTATCCGCAATCGTGTAGTGATGCAAAGCAATTATGGAGCTTTGGAATTCAACTGGCTTTTAGGACGTGACATCGTACAGAAAAGGGCGGAGTCTAGATGGGGTTCTGGCACCGTAAACCAACTGTGCCTTGACCTTAAAGCAGCTAACCCTGACGTGAAAGGATTCTCAGTGAGAAACCTCTACTACATGAAGGAGTGGTATGAGTTTTATATGGCTGATGAAGCGCATAAGGAAATTTTGCACCAGGTAGGTGCAAAATTACAAGAGGCTGAAAATCAGAATCCTATAAAATTGCACCAACTAGGTGCAGAAATTGTTTCGACAGACAAAATTTCCGCCATCTTAGCAGAAGGAGGAATGTTGCCTGTGTTTGGAATTGTGCCATGGAAGCACCATTTAACGCTGATTTCTAAATGCAAATCCATCAAAGAAGCATTCTATTATATGGCGCGTGTTATTGATGAGGGACTTAGCAAACGAGAATTGGAAGATGTTATAGATAATGATGACTTTTTCAAGTATGGGAATGCTTTAACCAACTTTTCATCACAGCTATCAACAAACCAAAGTCTGTTGGCTATGAATGTGTTGAAGGATCCATATCGCCTCGATTTCGTTACATTAGAGAGGGGATACGACGAGCATGATTTGGAATCAGCCATTGCAAAAGACATTACACGGTTCCTTCTTGAACTTGGAAGTGGGTTCACTTATGTCGGAAGACAACCTGAATTTGTCGTTGGCAACGAGGGCTATTTCCCAGACTTGCTATTTTACCATATTCGGCTTCGTTGCTATGTGGTTATTGAATTAAAGGTTGTTGATTTTAAACCTGAGTTTGCTGGCAAGTTGAATTTCTATGTGACAGCATGCAACAAACTTCTTCGTCAACCAGAAGATAACCCTACCATTGGCCTTCTGCTTTGTAAGTCAAAAGATCAAACTAAAGTTGAATGGGCTTTTGATAGCATACAGAATCCTATGGGTGTGGCTACTTACGAAGGAATTAAAATAAAAGACAAACTTCCTTCTGTAGAAGATCTGAAAAAACGCCTTGATATGGTGGAGCAGGAGCTCAGAGAATATAAAGAGAATGAGGAGGCTTCTAATAAAGAAGATACTGACGATTCTAATCAGAAAACAGAATAGCTGTAATATCCTTGTGCCTTCTATGTTTTAGATAATTCATATTTGTACCAAGTAATGTCAAATCACTGATTATCAGTACTGTTTATTTTCGAGGAGGTTAAGTAATGCCGAAAGGTAAACACATAATAAACAATAAGCAAAAGCGTGCGGCTCAATGAGTTGCACGCTTTTTGCGTTTATGGGGTTCTTGTTTCTTAGTAATTATAAAGATATTCCAATGTTTCTTCGCTTATTGTAGCAATAAAATATGTTGTGTTATTACAAAACATGACTTCTTTACAAATACAAAAATTCAATCGCTGCGTGATATCTGCATAGAATAATTTTGGCTTATAGAAATCTTCCGTAAAATGCATACGAAAAAGATTAAAAGAAGGTTATTCTATGGGAAAGTTTGCCATATTAGCGACTTTGTTCCGTAAATATTTTACGGAACAAAGAATGTTTTGTAACTTTGCCGTATATAATTTAAAAAAGTAAATATTAGCTATGCTAACAAGATTTGCCGTTAAGAATTATCGTGGATTTGCTGATAACATAGAGTGGAATTTGTCGCATCCATGCAGCTATTCTTTCAATACGGATGCCATTAAGAACGGTATTGTGAAGAATGGCATCATATATGGTCCAAATGGATCAGGAAAAAGTAACTTAGGGTTGGCTATCTTCGATATAGCCAATCATTTGTCGCATAAGTGGAAGAAACCCGATTACTATTTGAACTATGCTTCGGCATATGGATACAACCTGCCTGTAGATTTTGAGTATGTCTTTAATTTCGGTAAAGATGTCATATCATATAACTACTCAAAGGTGGCAAAGGAGCTTAAAGGGATTATCGTAAAGGAGCAATTGTTCTTGAATGACAAGGAACTACTATATAAGGACACGGATACGTTGCGCTTGAACAAAGAGTTCGCTTTGACGGATGCAGCCATTGACAATTTGAAAAACAGCGCAAATAACATCTCGATTGTCAATTATCTGTTGAGTGTTGTGCCTTTTCCTGAAGGGCATGCCTTGCTGAAGCTAAGAAACTTTGTTGAGAATATGTTGTTCTTCAGAAGTCTTGACAATCGTGAGTTTATTGGACTTAAAGAGGGAGGAAGCAACATAGAGGAATATATCATCAACAATAATCTTACAGAAGATTTCTCGAATTTTCTGAAAGAAGTGAGCGGTCAGCATTTTGTGTTTGCTAAACCCATGCAGGGCGAGAACATGCTTTATACGGTTATCAATGGCATCCGTATGCCATTTGTGTTAGTTGCGTCGACGGGCACAATGAATTTAGAATTGCAATACTACTGGTTGAAAGAGATGGTGAATGCTTCATTTATCTTCATTGATGAATTTGATGCTTTTTACCACCATGAGCTTTCATATACCCTTTGCCGTCGATTGTTTAAGAGTGACAATCAGTTATTCTTGACTACTCATGACACGTTTTTGTTGTCAAATGATTTGCTACGCCCTGATTGTTTCTTCATACTAAAGAACAACAATATAAGTGCGGTATGCAATCTTACGGACAAAGAGCTTCGATTTGGTCACAACTTGGAGAAACTGTATAGAGGGGGTACGTTTGGCGTATGATATTGTTCGTATTTGAAGGTGGAAAAGCCGAGCCTACGGTTTTCGATTCGATAGGAAAACTATTCCTGCCGAATGAAGAATTATGCGTAGTTAAGTGCAGGCATGATCTCCCAACATTGTACTCAAATCTAAGAGCCAACGGTTACGACTTGTTTCGCTCATTGCCGTTTGAGGATAATGGCGTTATATTGCCAAAGGACAAACGCTTGGATACACTATTTTCACAGGTGTTCTTGTTTTTTGATTATGATTTCCAAAACAGAATCGGTACACAGAAGGTCAACAATATATTGGACGAGATGCTGGATTTCTTTGATGACGAAACTGAAAATGGGAAACTTTACATCAACTATCCCATGATTGAATCATTGAAATACACCAAGGAAATGCCAGATGCTGACTATTGGAAATATGTTGCGACAAGGGACGAGTGCGCCAAGCATCTATTCAAAGGTAAGGCCGAACGTTTCGCTTATGCACAAGCAAAAGCCTTTCGATTCATCGACCTTGATAAGACAGACAAGGAAACCGTCAAGAACAACTGGGAAAGTTTGAAAATTCAAAATGTATGTAAGGCTCATTATTTAGTAAGTGGTTGCAATACCATCCCATCAGAAAAATCAACGATCAATCAGAAAAGCATATTTGAAGCGCAGAAAGATAAATATGTGAATACGGATGAAATTGTTTCCATATTAAACTCTTTTCCAATATTCTTGTATGATTATTTGAAATGATTGGGAGAATTTTTCTAAGCCAAAAATCATTTATCCCAATATGACTAAATATATGCCTTTTGTATATGATGAAGCAAACTTCTTGACCAATCAAAAATGCTTTATTGAGAATATCGCCCCAATGGTACCGTTGTAGCGGTCGAATGGTACCATTGGGGCGATATTCTCAAATAAAGATAGCCATGAGTAAAGATGTCTTTTAGTAAACTACAATAAAAAATCCGTGTAACTAAAGTGGTTACACGGATTCTCCTTAGTTTTTTATTCTTCAAAACCAATTGGCTTTATTGTGGTCTATGATTGGCTTTTAGATGCCCTTTTGATTGTTCTTACGATGCATCAACATGTTTTTTGCCTTTTTGATTGTCCCTTTGATAGGCCTTTAAATGCCCTTTTGATCGGCTTTTAAATGCCCTTTTGATGATAAATCTCTACTGGAGATGTTTTGTTTTATAGCTTATTTCTCAGGCAGGCTACCATCATCTACAGGCTTTTTCTTTGTTGTCTTGTTGCTTTTGTCTGAAATGGTCTTGTCCGACTTGCTGTCAGACCCTCCTTTGTCTTTCTTGAAGACGCTCTTGCCTTTATTGAACAGACCTTTACCCCAATTCGGGATAAAATAGCGATTAGTTGCATGTGAAGACAGATACATGAATT
>OHAY01000972.1_pt1 | contig 28180 bp, 29 predicted proteins | sample 1577191 | NCBI WGS metagenome assembly OHAY01 (sample SAMEA3541504, study PRJEB24748) | human gut metagenome | biome: human gut; feature: human-associated habitat; material: faeces | place: China | collected 2012 | reverse complement strand
TGTAAATCGTTCGCCATTGGCGAACGATTTGACAAATACAAGACTATATACCGATATCTGTTCCATTATAGAGCAAGGCAGGAAGGAAGCTTATGTCTCCGTCAATCATAAGATGATAGAAACCTATTGGAACATAGGGCGACGCATCGTGGAAGAAGAACAGAATGGTGAGGCACGTGCTGAGTATGGGGCTCAGATCATTGCGCAATTATCTGAGCTATTGACACATCAATATGGTAAAGGATTTAGCAAAAGAAATTTGGTTTATTTCCGCCAATTCTACTTGACAATCAGTGATATACGAATTTTGCAATCACGATTGCAAAATCTTGCTTGGACACATATAATCAATCCAACCATCGGCATCGTGCTTTGCTCTGAGACGAGCAAGGATATTGCACGTTATTCCATCCTCAAAGACAGTGACCATCTCTTTGCAACAAAGTACAAGACTTATCTGCCGACAGAAGAACAGCTTCGCACGGAGATAGAACGCCAGAAGCAATTGTTCTATTTGCAGCATGGCAGCAAGTAATACTGAGAGGGCATGTTTTTGACCTGCCTATAAGCAAAGATGCAATCATGAGGTCATTGGGCAGGTTAAATGTTTGAAGGAGATTTACCTAAAAAGGCTCAAGAGTTAGTAACAGAATGGCTCTCACTTCATTCTGATGAACTTCAGGACATGTGGGACAAACAAATAATAACAATTATGATACCAAGAATTAAGAAAATGTCAGTTCTAGATGACTATATCCTTTTCGTTGAATTCGATGATGGATATAAAGTATTGTACGATGTGAAGGATGATATCAAGACGCTTCCTTCGTTTCGTGCATTAGTGGATGTGTATGGCCTTTTTAAACAAGCCCAGTTGGATACCAGCCGAACTTGTGTATATTGGAACGACAAGATAGATCTAGCCAGCAACAGTATTTATGAGTATGGAAAGGCTGCATAATTAAAATCCCGGTTTCGTCATTCTTGATGATTCCCAATAGAAAAATCCCTGCTGTAGGAAAGGCTTCCTATGGCAGGGATTTTTTTGTAAAGAAACATATATAGGTTTACTTGTCAAACAACTCCTTTCTGTTTGCAAAAATACAACCAATATTTTGATTATGCAATTATGGTTTCACGAAGAATGTTGTTTTCTCAACATCAGATAATTGACTACGAGAATCAGTAAGATACAGGGCAATAACAATATGGGAAATAAACATGCAAGTAACATGATAGTCCCTAAATAATCACCTGCGGTTACAATTAAAGTCATTATCACTACGACAGTACAAAATGCCATTGCCATGCTTATTGACAGGGGAATCCAATGCAGCTTTGAACAGCACTTCCACCCAATAGTGGCAGTCAAGAGGGCGCAAGAAACACTCATTCCTCCTAGAAGTAGCAATTCAAATAGTCCTTTTACTTCAAATCTCATTACGACTACCACGGGAAACAACATTCCTATAATTCCCCAAATGAGCAGGAACTTGTCCCAAAAGAAATTTTGATTTAATTTCATGATGATTCTTTTTTGGTTGATTAAAAAATGGCATAATTACTATTCGCATAAGTCCTTGCTTTTTTCAATGCGCATCAAACTCACCATAGCAAAACATGTCGAACACCTTTATCTTGAAAATAACTTGACAGTATGCTTTCTGCCTTTGCTGGATATCTCGCTATGAGCAGGAAAAAACTTGTCGATGTCTTTGTTGTCTATAGTATGAACTTGTATCTTCTTGTCTTTTGTTTCCATATAGCTTTCCTTTCTTTTATTATTGTAGCAAAGATACGCTGAATAATCGAAACAGCCAAACTTTTCTTGTAGTTTTTGAGATTTATAGTCAAATGATAAGGGTGCACCAAAAAAGCAGTGAAAACTTTGGTTGTTTCACAATTAAATCGTAAATTTGCAGCAAAAACTATAATAATGAAGAGTTATGGACGAAAAATTATCGACTATATATTTAAGAGATGGGCGGAACGCCCTGCAATATGTTATGAGCCTGAGCGAAAAGTACAGGCAGATAGCGACCGAAGCGATATTCGAGTGTTTGAGACTGGGCTATCCACTCAACAATATGGAGATAACAGGCAAAGCACGAGAACTGCAGAGGAAGAGGAATGTCATAGGTTGATAGAAGTAGCAAAAGCTCATGACTTATATATAGAAAAGTCTGATCGATGATTCACTATAATACATAGAAAAATCCCTGCTGTAGGACATTTTGCACCTCTATAACTCTATCTTTTATCATAAAACATGCCTTTATAACTCTATCTTTTATCACGAAACATGCCTTTATAACTCTATCTTTTAGCAAAGTTAACATAAGATAATTGCATATCTCGTTAATTATCAGTATTTTTGCAGCCATATAATCATAAAGGCGAAAGATATGAAAAAATACTTGTCAAGAAGCATCGACCAGGCTTTGCTGGAATGGAAGGATAATCCTCGAAGAAAACCTCTTTTGGTGAGGGGCGCCCGACAGGTAGGCAAGTCGAGCACCATTCGGCATTTGGGCAAGAGCTTCAAATATTTTTTGGAAGTTAATGTGGAAAGAAATCCTGAGGTGATGGAATTCTTTAAGGGCAGTCGTGATGTGAAGAGCATTGCTGCTAAGCTATCCGACTTCTTTAATGTGCCGGTTGTTCCGGGCGAAACCCTTCTTTTCCTTGATGAGATACAAAAGTGTGAAGACGTCATTCATAGCCTTTGGTTTTTTAAGGAAGATTATCCCGAACTTCATGTCATTGCTGCAGGTTCGCTCTTGGAGTTTGCGCTGAAGAATTTGTCATCATTTGGAGTGGGCAGAGTAAGTTCTCTGTTTGTCTATCCGATGTCTTTTGATGAATTCCTGACAGCAACGAGACAAGAGGGGCTTCTTAGAATCAAGCGAAATAGCAGTCCTACGAATCCGCTTCCCGAGGCATTCTATAATAGGTTGGTGGAAGCCTTCCGAAGTTATATGCTGGTTGGCGGAATGCCAGAAGCCGTGGCAACCTACACGGAGACAGGATCTTATCGCTATAGTAGTGACATTGTAAACGAAATCATTCAGGGCTATCAGGACGATTTTGCCAAATACGGAGCCAAGGCAAATCCTCTGCTTTTGCGCCAAACTCTCATAAGTGTAGCGCATCAGGCAGGAGCCAAGTTTGTTTGCAGTAGGGTAGAAGGGCAATATCGTTCGGCAGAAGTAAAGGTGGCTTTGGAGATGCTGAAGGATGCCGGGCTAATCATACCGACCTATCATACGGATGCCAATGGGGTGCCGCTTGGAGCTGAAATCAAAGAGCGGGTAGTAAAATATCTGATTCATGATACTGGCGTGCTACTTGGTATTCTGGGAATAGATGATGATATCGATGAGCGCATCAAGGAGATGATGGTGGCAGACTCCATCGATCTTGTTGACAAGGGGCATGTGGCAGAGATGATGGCGGGTTTGGAACTTATCAAATATTCTTCTCCGCAGACGCGGCACCAGTTGTACTATTGGCAAAATATGAACAAAGGTACTTGTGCCGAGGTGGATTATGTGATAGGTCGCAGTGGCAGCATCGTTCCGATAGAAGTAAAATCGGGCGTGAAGGGTTCTATGAGCAGTATGTATTCGCTGATGCGCAATCCGCAGAAGCATATAGAAATGGGCATTCGCTGTTCTCTCGAAAATTTTGGTACATTCGCGAGTCCTGATGGCAAGAAGATAGACATCATTCCTCTTTATGCTATCTCCAATTTATTTGCGGAGAAGTAGATGGGGGATATATAAATGATATAGTTATGAGCAACGATAAAAAAACAATAAAGGAAATGCGGGCAAACGAGATGACTCCGGCTTTTCCTACGCATCCTGGAGATGTTCTGAAGGATGAAATAGAATATCGTGGAATTTCTCAGCGACAGTTGGCTGAGGAAATTGGGATTGCCTATTCTGCTCTGAATGAAATTCTGAATGCACGTCGCCCTGTGACGGAAAAAACAGCTCTGCTCTTTGAGGCTGCACTTGGAGTGAATGCTGAGCCTTTGTTGAAAATGCAGATGAGATATAATCTGCAATCAACAAAAAATGATTCTACCTTTATGGCCAGATTGGCAAAAGTAAGAAGGGTGGCTGCAGCCTTGTAAAATAGCAAGTTTTTAAAGGATGCAGAAGTATAAACTTTAACGAAGCGCTTTATTGAGGTCTAATGATGCGCTTCGTTAGGTGTTAATGATGCGCTTCGTTAGGTGCTAATGATGCGCTTCTTTAAGGTGCAATGATGCGTATCTTTAAGTCATGTTGTTTCTCTATAAGTTATGTCCTTGAAAATCAATGACTTTCGGCAAATATTCAATAGGTTGAAAATGGGTTAGGCACTATTTCTGCCACTTTCTCCAACCATTCTTTATCAATACTATCGAAGGTGTTGAGGTGTTCGCTGTCAATGTCCAGTACGGCGATGACCTCCCCATTTCTGATGACAGGCACTACTATCTCTGAGCGGGAAGCACTACTGCAAGCGATATGACCAGGAAACTTTTCTACATCTTCTACAACGATGGTTTCTGCCTTGTCCCAAGCTGTGCCACAAACTCCCTTGCCCCGTTTGATGCGGGTACAAGCCAAAGGTCCTTGGAAAGGTCCTAATACAAGGTTTTCATCAATGACGCGATAGAAACCTACCCACCAGAAATGAAAGGTGTCCATGATGCATGCTGAAATATTTGCCATGTTGGCGATGATGTCGCTTTCGCCCTCTATGAGCGATTGAAGTTGAGGGAGGAGAGTGGCGTAAAGTTCTGCCTTCGTTTCTCCTTTTATTATAAGATGTTCTGCCATGATGGAAATGTCTTATCTTGTTGAAGTTTATGCAAAGTTACTGATTTTCCTAAAAATAGGGGCTAAGAATGGGTTAAATCTTCTAAAAAAGTAAAGCCTATCCGCTAAGAAAGTAGATGGTAAGCTGGCAAGTTCTCAATAAAAGTGCAAAAAACTAAGGGGCAGGCTTCATAATGATCAACTCATAGCCTGACTTCACTAAATTTTTCGTCCTAAAATTTGTGAATATCGAATTAAAATGTTATCTTTGCCATGTGTTTTTTAAAAATATGATTATGGAATATCAATGGTTTGAAGAATTGCCACCGAGTTGTCCGCCATTTGACTCTGTTGAATGCAATGGTACTTATTTCCGTGTATCCTATGGAAATCCTGCGGAATCAGAGGACTTTTTCTCTCAAAAACGATTGGCACCAAATAAAGTTTTTAAAGGAGAAGGTATTGATGATTGTATAGTGAGAGCAGTATCTGTCTTTTCCTTATTAGAGGATGCAAAAAGACTATTGAAACTCCCAAAGTTCAAGCATGCCAATATAGCGGAGGTAAGCCTTCGGCCTATGGATGGAAAAATTAAGAAGACATTCAAAAACTCTCATTATTCTTGGTGGAGAAGCAAAGCGTTTGATATTAAAAAGGTAAAAACAATAGAATTATGAATATGAAACAATCCAAGCTAAAAGTAGATAGCATACTGGAGTACTACGACAATCCTCAATTGCTAACCGCAAGGGATTGTTTTGACACGTTGTATTTGTGTTTGCTGTATGAAGATACTCCCGAATGCAAATATACGGCAATTCGTATTTCTAGTAAGAGATTGCAGGATTTCTGCATGGGAAAGAAAGACTTGCGCTCCTTGTTCTTGTCTCCTGAAGGAGATAAGGAGTACTTTAATGTGAGAGGGGCTGATAATAACCTTGTGCTGGATTTGAAAATCAATACAACAATACCTGAAGATCGTTTGCCAGATGAAGGTTATTATCTGGAAACTTCAGGTAAGGAAAGCATTGTTGTTAATATCCCAGTTAAAGATAAAGGTCTGTTTACTGAAATAGTCAGAAAGTTTGGTTGGGCTTGTATGTAGTTGTATAGAAGTGTATTGCATTTTGTCAAACCATTATAAATAAAACATTTATGTGCAACGATAAAAAAGCAACACAATGGGAATTAAAGGAAGCAGATACAAAGCCTTCCTTTGGAGGAGCTGCATGAACGAACAATGTAGATGCTGCCATGAGTGTTTGTGATTTTCTCTTTATATTTTCCTCGCTGAGTTTTCGGTATTTCGGAACAGATTCTTATTTTGTGTGAATATTGAAAATATGAACGAAGAAAAGAATGTGCTGAAAATCAAAGAGTTATGACTTTTGAGATTGAAGAGTAATGTTTATAAGTTCTCATGTCGTACGACATGGCACCCTATAGTCGTACGACTTGGGAGTGTATAGTTGTACAACATGAGAACTGTAATCGTACGTCATGAGGTCTATAATTGTACGACATGAGTTCGAAATAGAGAATTACTGTTAATTTTTGATACGAAAAGTTGAAAAATGAGCATCATTTATATGCTGGAATCCTTTTCTTGAGTGCTACATTGACTCAAAACAAGTAAGTTAAAATTGGAAGGAAATATTTATAAATGAGGATGCAATATATCCTTTATTCTTGCTTTTTAACATCACAATGATCACATCATAGCAACAGTGACGTCATGGAGAAGACCGTAGAATGTCAACTAAATGCTTTTTACGGGACTTCATTAGTTTTATATAACCATTAGCAAGTGTAAAAGACTTTTTAATATACCCTTGTTTTTCTCATCGTTGTATACTTTAAGTACTTTTTCATTTATAACATATTCTTTGAATTTCTTTCTATAGAAAGGATGGGATAGTAAAATCCAAAGTTCTTGATCAATAAATGCATATTGGGTGTTTCTTTCAAGCCATGCCCTAGTTGGTGATTCTGTCTTTAATTCAGCGTTGGTCCAAGCTAAATGCCAGAATTTATCCGATTTTAAGAAATAATAAGGATATTGTAAACAGGTAAGATTTAATTGATGAGCTTTAATGAAATACTCTCCAAATAGTCCCTTATATATAGGTTCTATTTCTTCATAAGTAAATTGATTAATATTTTTTCCATCTTCTATTAATTTAATGATGGTGAGAACTAATATTGGTTTTGCGATGATACGCTCATGGTTGTTCCTGTTAGTACATTGATTCATCTTTTCAATGAGTTCACAATAGTAATTTAAAGCTTTATCATAATCAAAAAATCTAAGATAACTAGTCATAACAATTGTTTTTATAGATGTTCAACTTCTTTTTTGCAAAAATACACAAAAAAAATAAGATAAGCGCACGTATTTCAGAAATATTTATTATTTTTGCAAATGCATTCTTCCGCAGAAAGCCCGATGGGCTGAGCGGGTGGGTGTGACTTTTATGGAATAGAGCGTTTACTAACGTTCATCTGCGACTACTCGTAAACTTCGCAACTTTACTTTTAGTTGGACGTAGATGTGACAATGGTGAATGCTCACGGTGGGTGTATTATATCCTGCTGCGAATTGTCGTATGCATACCATAACTGTATGTTTTGGTATCGTGTATGACTATATGTTCGTACATGGAATCATCATATACCATAACGTGGGCTTTCTGCATTGTCCGTCTCTTTCAACTAGGGCAATGCGAAGGCCTTCGAGTGGTGGGATGGGCAAGGAGAATCCCACGTTTCCGTTTTATAGAGGCCTAACAGAATACTAACACAACTCACGATACCGGGATTCTATCGCTTTGAAGAAGATAGATGTACAATAAATATACACTCTCTGGGCATGAATCTTTTCCTTGCAAAACCTTATGGCTCACCAAGGGATATAACTTTATGATAGATGGAGGAAACTTCAATGCTTCTGATGCTGTAATAGCTTTGGGAGTAGGAAAAAACATGGTTTCTTCTATCCGATATTGGCTTAAGGTGTTTGGTATTTCCAATCAGGATGAGCCAAGCAGAATAGCAGATTATTTATTCGATGAATCAGAAGGCGTAGATAAGTACATTGAAAGTTTGGGCACTTTGTGGTTGCTTCACTACCTTCTGGTAAGTTTGAAAGAGGCAACGCTTTATCATATTACTTTTGTGCAATTCCAAAAAGAACGCAAGGTCTTTGAGAGGGAACAATTGGTGAACTTTGTGAAAAGACTGATGATAGAGGATGGAAAGGACAAAATCTTTAATGTGAATACCACCAAGAAAGATGTGGGTGTACTGTTGCAGAACTATGTACAGCCTTATAAGGCCAAGTCGTTTGAGGATTATTCTTCTCTTTTGATTGATTTGGATCTGGTAAGAACTGAAGATAATGGTAAGACGTTCGCCTTCAATATCGAAGGTAAGCGCAGGGTTCCGATGGAGATTTTCTTATATGCCATTCTTCAAGAAAAAGGTAAGGATAAGTCTGTATCATACGATACATTGCAGGAAATAGGCTTGATGTTCTGCATGACAGATGCTGAGGTCATTGATATGGCCCAGGCTATAGGTGAGCATTATTCAGAGTATGTACAGTATAGTGATAATGCAGGTATCCGTCAGCTATTATTTAAGGAAGGTTCTTCTTTGAAGGACATTGATGTTTTAGATAAGTATTATAAGAATGCGACAGTTTAGTTTATCAGCAAACATAGAGGAAGGCTTTGCTAGTGAGGCCAAATATATTGTAACTCCTAATGCTCGACAGGTGGCAGAGGGGATTGCGAATGGATTCCGGTCGGGAGTTCATTCTTATACCATCATTGGCTCTTATGGAACAGGTAAGTCTAGTTTCTTATTGGCTTTGGAAAGAGACTTGATGGGAGGTAAGCAATATGAATTGTTGAATCCTTCAGAACTTTCAGAGAAGAAGAAGTTTGAAGTTCTTAAAATTGTTGGTGACTATAAGGAACTGTCTGTCTTGTTGAGTCAAAAACTTTCTGTTGATGGCACAGCTGATAGCATTCTGGATGAACTCAAAACCAAGTATAATAAACTGAAGAGCCAGGGAAAATTCCTGGTTATCTTCATTGATGAGTTTGGCAAGGTTTTGGAGCATGCTGCCAAGAATAATCCGGAACGTGAACTTTACTTCATGCAGAAATTGGCAGAGTTCGTGAATGTGCCATCCAGAAATATTCTTCTTCTTACAACGCTTCATCAGAATTTCAACGCTTACTCCCGTAAGCTGAATGAAGTACAGAAAGAAGAGTGGACGAAAGTAAAGGGACGTTTCCAGGAGTTGGTATTCGTAGAACCGATAGAGCAACTTCTCTATCTGGCTTCTACGCAGATTGATGCCAGTAGAACCATGCAAAATGATGATTTTGTGATTGATTCATTGGCTTCGTTGGCAAAGAAGACTGGCTTTGTTTCTCAAAACTTTTCTGAAGCAACTGCGCAGGCATTGGCTCCGCTGGAACCATTTGCAGCATACGTCATAACACAGGCCATTCAGAGATATGGACAGAATGAGCGTTCTTTGTTTTCGTTCTTGAATGCAAGGGGACGTAACTCTTTGTCTGAATATGAGGGGAAGATATATCAACTTCAGTGCTGCTATGATTATATCTACTATAATTTCTACTCTTACTTGAAGGAGGCGAATGCCGACTCCATGCAATGGAGTTCGATGCAGGTTGCCGTAGAGAGAGTGGAAGGTCAGCTATGGGATACCAAGACAGACCTTGTAGATGCTATCAAGCTAGTGAAAGCCATCGGATTACTGAATCTTTTCGGCAATGCTTCTTTCAAGATGAGCCGTGAAGATACTGCCCTGTATGCCAAGACTGCTTTGAATATAGAAAACCCAACGGGGCTTTTAAAGAAGTTGGAGCAATTCAAGATTATCCGATATGCCAGCTATAAGTTCCGTTACATTCTTTTTGATGGCACAGATATCAATATAGAAGATGAAATCCGCAAGGCTGGTTTGGTGGTTAGCCGTCCTGTAAACTTTGTGGATGATATCAGAAATTATTGTTTCAAGAAGGTGGCTCCTGTCAAGGCTTGCTATTTCCAGAAAGGTACTCCAAGATACTTTGAGTATGAAGTGCTGGGTGAAGGAGTAGATAAGACTCCTACCGGTGATACCGATGGATATATTCAGTTGATCTTCTCTTCCCGTAAGAAAGTGTTGGAGGAGATTTGCGAGCTAAGTGAAAAGAGTGAAAATGCTATCATCTTTGTTTGTTTCAGAAATACAGACGAGTTGGTGTCTCACCTCTATCTGATAGAAAAGTACAAATATATATTGAGCAAGGTGTTGGTAGATAAATCTGATAAGGTTGCTATCAACGAAATCAACAATCTGATGGAGTATGAGAAAGTGGTTCTCAATAAATCTATCAGTGATAGCTTGTTTGCATACAATGGAGATGTGACTTGGATTTTCAAGGGCGAGGAAAGAGACGTTTGTTCCTTGAGAGCCTTTAATCAATTGTTGTCAGAGGTATGTGATGAGATTTATTCTCAAACCCCAGTGATGAATAATGAGTTGTTTAACAAGCATAAGTTGAGCGGCTCAATCTCTAGTGCGAAAGGTAAATACTTAGCTGCATTGTTGAACCAAAGCAATGAGCAAGACTTGGGATTTCCTGGCGATAAGTTCCCACCAGAGAAAACTATCTATTATTCTCTTTTGAAGAATACGGGGCTTCATGTAAATGGAGAGTTTTCTGATGTACCATCCAACGAAGGAATCATGCCATTGTGGGATGCTTGCGAGGAATTTCTGAAATCTACTACATTTAAGCCTCGCAAGATTTCAGAGCTGATCAAGAAGTTGTCTGCTAAACCATATAAGTTGAAGCAGGGATTCTTGGATTTCTGGATTCCTACCTATTTATATATAAAGAAGCAAGATTTCTCTCTGTATGGAACCAATGGAGCATATATCCCAAATATCAACATGGAGTTCTTCGAGTTACTGCAGAAGCATCCGGGAGAATATCTGGTCAAGGCATTCGACGTGACAGGTGTTAAGGTGCAGATATTCAACCAGTATCGTAAGTTCCTGAATGTTGAAGCCATGGGAAGTATCAAGAGCGATGATTTCATAGAAACCATCAAGCCATTCTTTTTCTTCTATAACAAGAGATTGAATGATTATGCCAAGCATACCCGTAAGTTTAACCATGAGCAGACGGTAAGATTCCGTGATACCCTGGCTAGGGCAAAGGACCCGGAGAAGACTTTCTTTGAGGATTTGCCAGAGGCTTTGGGCTACGATAAGGAAGCTTTGCAGAATCCGGATAAGGTACAGGAGTTCTGTTATGTCATCAATCGGGCTGTGAAGGAACTTCGTTCTTGCTATTCAGATATGATAGACCGTGTGGAAGGTCGTTTGTTGGAAACATTGGGCATTGATTCATACGATTATTCAGAATATGTGGAAGAGATCAGAAAGCGTTTGGCGCATGTCAAGGAATATCTCCTGACAGATAGACTGAAGGAATTCTATCAGCATGTGATGGCTGAGTTTGATAACCGTAATGAGTGGTACCAGTCTATTTGCTATACGGCATTGGAGCAACCTTTGGAGCGATTGCGAGATGAGCAAGAAGAAAAACTGATAGACAGTTTGATTATGCTCTTCCATGAATGTGAGAAATATTCTGATATATCCAAGGTGGCAGGGGATGAATCGGATGAGATTTATTCGTTGGATTTGGTTTCAACGAAGGGCAGCAATATCCATTCCCAGACTTTCAGATTACCAGAAAGCGAGATGCAGAAGGCTGAGGAATTGGAAAAAAGCATCGGCAAGCTACTCGATGGATTTGGAAACGACAATGTATCTATATGTACATTGCTGAAAATATTGAATAAGAAGTTGGGTTAAAGCCTCTTCCGTAATAATGAATAGAGCAAAATGAAAGTAAGAAATATTTTAGGAATATCTGGCGGAAAGGACAGTGCGGCTTTGGCCATCTATCTCAAGCAGAAATACCCAAACTTGAAGATTGAGTATTATAATTCTGATACAGGCTGTGAATTGGCTGAGACGGAATTGCTGATTGATAGATTGAGCGCTTATCTGGGAAACATCAAAAGACTTAGGGCTGCAGAAGACAGTCCTGAGCCTACGCCTTTTGAGCATTTCCTAAAGGCAGCAGGAGGATTCCTGCCATCGCCACAAGCTCGATGGTGTACCAAGAAGATGAAACTTGATGAGTTTGAAAGATATGTTGGTGATGACTATGCTGTATCATATGTTGGTATTCGAGGTGATGAAGACCGTGATGGTTATGTGTCTTCAAAACCTAATATTCAGTCTGTCTTTCCTTTCAGAAGAAACATTTGGAGCGTGGATGTCATCAATAAGTTCTTGCACAAAGAAAATCAGGAGCAGATTATTGACATCTACTATAAGTTGTGCCCTGAGGGATTGATGAAGGAAGACTTGATGGATGTGTTGAAGAAACCGATTACTAAGCAATTCTACTATTCCAAAAAGCTGAATGCATTGTTGGATATAGACGTGAAGATGTTTAATCATGCCGTCTTTGAATACTTGAAGACTACGGATTATCCTGTTGGTCATCTGGATTCTTTCCCTTTGATAGATAACGACGAGGTGCTTGTAAAGGAAGACATCTTCAGACTGCTGAGGGATAGTGGAGTAGGAGTACCATCTTATTATGAGGAAATTCCTTTTGAGGTGGATGGTAAGACGGGAACCTATTGTAGAAGCCGAAGCGGCTGCTATTTCTGTTTCTTCCAGCAGAAGATAGAATGGATTTGGCTCTATGAGCAGCATCCTGACTTATACGAAAAGGCAATGTCGTTTGAGAAGGATGGTTATACCTGGATTCAGAATGAGAGTCTGGCAGACTTGATAAAGCCAGAGCGTATTCGCCAGGTGAAACTGGATATCATCAAGCGACAGGAAACAAACAAAAATAAGAACAAAGGTACGAGTCTTGCCGAACTGTTCGGTGACGAATATGTTTGTGCCAACTGTTTTATTTAGAACTATATAACTAGAATATAATCGGAGGAACGTCTATGTTGAAAGATGTAGAATGGGCTAAGGATGGAACCTATATACCTGGAGAAGAGTTTTCACCAGAAAGGTTCTTTAATGATGGATTGAAGAACAGTTGCAGTTTCGACCTGCAACTGGGTTATTTCAGTTCTGCCACTATCTGTGTATTGGCAGATGGCTTTGCTACGTTTATAGCAAATGGCGGGGTTATGCGTCTTATCATCAACCAGATTGTTTCTGAAGAAGACAAGGAAGCTATCCAGAAAGGAGTCTTTGGTGATGTGGTAGATTGTATGGATTTGTCTGATTTTGAGTCTCTTCGAAAGACATTTGATGAGTATCAGAATCAGTTTTTCAGATGCTTGGCGTATCTGATTTCTCAAAATAGAATTCAAATCAAAATCATTAAGCCAAAGAAACATAAGGGAATAGCTCATACCAAAACAGGGCAATTCCGTGATGACGATACCATTACTTCATTCACTGGTTCAGCCAATTTTACAATTAATGGTTTGCTTTATAACATAGAGGAAATCAAGATAGACCGAAGCGATTCTCCTGATGAGATGACTCAGAATAGAATCAAATCTCAAAGAGCAAAGTTTGAGCTTATCATGAATGAGCAGGAAAGCGATATAGAGTATCTGTCTCCAAGCCAGTTGGAGACGGCAGTATCGTCATGTTATCAGGACACGACCATAGAAGAGCTGCTAGATGTAGAAAAGAAGTTGGACAGAATTCGCCAGGAACGAAAAGCTCAAAAGGCAATTATGGGTGGAGATATGGTTAGGGAGGACATTTGTCTGGAAGAGATAACTCCACGTTTTCCATATCCATCAGGTCCAAGAGAATACCAGCAGCAGGCTTTTGAAAACTGGAAAAACAATAAGCAGAAAGGTCTGTTTGCCATGGCCACAGGAACGGGTAAGACAATCACCTCGCTGAATTGCTTGTTGGAGATTTATAAGCGATATAAGTACTATAAGGCGATAATATTAGTTCCAACTCAAACATTGGTTGAGCAATGGATTGATGAATGTAAAAAGTTTGACTTCTCAAAGATATATACAGTGTACTCTAAAAACCCTAATTGGCGTGATGAGATAGAACTGTTGCATTTGAAGGAAGACTTTAATCGTTTAAATGAAGAAAATTCGTTTATAATTATTTCGACTTATTCTTCATTCGTGAGGCCTAATGTGTTTCCGTCTCTCAATTCTTTTCCAAAGAATAAAACTTTATTGATAGCTGATGAGGCTCACAATATGGGTTCAAAGAGAGTGCTTGACAGAATGGATAGTATTAAGTATCTAAGAAGGATAGGCTTGTCTGCTACACCTTCGCGTCAGTTTGATGATTTGGGAAATCAAAAAATCAATGAGTTCTTTGGCTGTACTGAAGGTTTTACATTTGAGTATTCGATGAGAGAAGCAATAGATAATGGCTTTTTATGTTGTTATTATTACTATCCTCATGTTGTAAGATTGAATGACACAGAGATGTCTGAATATCTTGAAATATCAAGGAAACTATCTAAATTTTATAATTTTGATAAAGATTCGTTTGCTCAAAGTAATGACATTCTGATGGCTCTGTTGCTAAAACGCAAAAGAATAATTCATAAGGCTCAGCAAAAAGAGATAATCTTTGAGTCTATACTCAAGGAGCGTTATAAAGAAAAGGGTAATTTAAAATATACTTTGGTTTATGTGCCAGAAGGCAACAAACCGGATTCTATTGCTGATGTTTTTGATACGACAGATTCTTTGAGCGTAGATGAAGAGTCAGTGCATTTGATAGATAGATATACTCAGATAGTTTGCGGTATTAGTCCCAAAACCACGGTATGTGAATTCACATCGGATTCCAAAGATCGTTCAAGAATATTGAATGATTTTGCTTGTGGCAAATTGGAGGTTCTTACTTCTATGAAGTGTTTGGACGAAGGTGTAGATGTTCCTCGAAGTGAGATGGCAATTTTCTGTGCAAGTACAGGAAATCCAAGACAGTTTGTACAAAGAAGGGGTAGAATCTTACGTAAGCATAAAGACAAGTATCGAGCTGTCATACATGACCTGATAGTAGCTCCTTGGATTAGTACTGCAGAAGATAGCTACAAGATGGAACGCAATCTGTTGGAAACAGAGTTGAAGCGAGTTCGTGACTTTGCTTCTTTGTCTGAAAATTCAGATTATACTTATAGAGAATTAGAAGATATTACATCATATTATAACTTAACTATATTGTAATTATGGCATATGCAAGTAACAATGATAAAATGTTAGAAGCAGTATTGACAGATTTGGATTTAATGAAGTTTGGAAAATATACTCCATCAGAAATCACTTCTGTTTATCAGGCTGTTTCTTCTGACAATCCTGTTGTCAGTACAGTTGCTCAAATTATTCAACGATCATCTGAAGGAGCAACAGAGAAAGAAATTTATAAGGAAGTAACGGAATATTTAAAGAAAAACGTATGATAATAAAAGATATTATAATTAAGAACTTCCGTAGTTATTATGGAGAGAATAAGTTCACTTTTTCAAATGGACTTACTCTGATTATTGGTGATAATGGTGATGGTAAGACAACATTTTTTGAGGCATTGCAATGGTTGTTTGAGACTATGGTAGAAAGAAATACCATAGATAATGCTTCTGAAATGCGTAAGTCAAAACTGGAAATTGGTGAGAGTGATGAAGTGTATGTGGCAATGACTTTTGATCACGATGGTGAGAAAAGTATAGAGAAAAGTTATGTTTTCGAGCGTACTTCTGAAAATACATATTCTACTAGTAAAGTAACTTTTAGAGGATACGAAAATACTAATGCAGGTCGCCAGCTTGTAGATGGTAAGGTGTTGATGAATAGATGCTTTGATGCGTTTATTCGTAGATTCAGTATGTTTAAAGGCGAATCAACATTGAATGTGTTTCAAGATAAGACAGCGCTCAAACAATTGGTAGATAAGTTTTCTGATGTTAAGAAATTTGATGATTTGGTGAATTTGTCAGCTGTGTTTGAAGAGAAATCTAACTCTGCTTATTTGAAGGAGTGTCGCTCTGATAAAAAAATATCAAATGCAGCAAAAACTTTGGAGTCTCAGCTACAGCGTATTGCAACAGATATTTTTAACAAGAAAAAGGATATAAAGGAGAAGCAAGATTCAATCTCTCTTTATTCTACAAAGTTGGATGAACTGGCACAGAACCAAGAAACTACTGAAAAGTATAATGAGGTTAGTGAGCGAATTAAAACTTTGAATGAAAAAGCTACTAAGTTGAGAGCAAGCCTTTCTTCTGTTGATAAGAATACAGCCCTCTTGGATAAGCAATGGATTCTCTGTGCCTTCCCTTCTATTCTGGCCGAGTTTAAAAAGAAAAGCCAACAGCTTAGTAAGGAAAAAAGAGTACAGGACAAAGAGTTCGTGGAGCAGCGAGCTAAAGATAAAGGCAAATTGGAAGCCTTTATTGAGGTAAGAGGGCTTTTGGCTGATGGAGTGCCAGAACTCCCTTGGTATCTTCCAAATGAAGAAACGATGCAGGAAATGATCAATGATCATGTCTGCAAGGTGTGCGGTAGTCCTGCACCTGTAGGCTCTCCTGCTTATAATTTTATGGTGAACAAGTTGAATGAGTACAAAAAGCATGTGGATGAAAAGTTGAAGTTAGAAGCAGCTAAAGCTTGTATTGAGCAAAAGCAGTTGTTTACTTCTAATTATGTAGAAGAAATACATAATCTGAGTATCCGATTGGGGGGTAGTACAGAAGCTGAAGTTGTTCAGATTGCAACAGATATTGACAATCGTTTGTTTCTGGAGTCTAGATGGCAAGATGACTTAAAGGTTCTCATGGATAAGATACAGGATGCAGAGGATGATAAGGCTCGTTTGTTGATACAAGCAGGAAATGTATCTGATGAACTTCTGCAAAAAAGCTTTATTGATATCAAAGGAATGTTTGAGCAGAAGGGACGAGCTGAACAGCGTTTGGTTATACTTCAAAGAGAATTGGAGGATTTGAGGAAAGAAGAGGCCGAAATGCGTAAGAGTTTTGATGAACTTAATCCTCAAAATAGCTTGGTGAAAGTTTATCGTGATGTGCATCGAGTATTTGAGGAAGTAGCCAAGGCATTTAAAAATGCAAAGAAAGAGAATCTGCGAAGATTCCTTGCTGCTTTGGAGGAATGCGCAAATGGTTATCTTGCTAAATTGAGTGCTCAAGACTTTCATGGTGAAATTAGATTGTGTCAAACAATCGAGGATTCAACAGAAATCAAACTTTTCAGTTCTAATGGAACGGAAATCAAGAATCCATCTGGTTCACAAGAAACCGTTATGTACATGTCAGTTTTGTTTGCAATTTCTGATTTTACGGATCAAAAGCGTGATGAGAATTATCCTCTTATCTTTGATGCGGCAACCTCTTCGTTTGGAGATTCAAAGGAGGAAGGTTTCTATAATGTAATAGACAAATTGAACAAACAGTGCATTATTGTGACAAAGGACTTTATAACTAAGGGTCAGTTGAGACTCAATGAAGTAGATCAGCTTACTTGTGGTGTTTATCGTATTAAGAAGGCTGACAGCTTTGATAGTAAGAATATGGCGACAATTAGAACTTTAGTAGAAAAGGTTAAATAGTATGGAAAGTTTATTTGAATTATGGAGTAGAAGAGATCCAAACTGGGAAATCCGCTACCAAGAGTCCATTATGGATATTTTTTGTGATTATGGAAAAGGGCGTAATTCTTTCCAAGCAGCTCGTGGCAAGTATTTTGGTGCGGGCTATGAAATCTTCATTATTGCATTCTTTATAGGGCTATATTTTGATCGAACCAAACCTTTGGTTGATGATAAGGCTAAGGTCAAACATTTTGGATGGCCAATTCAGAAGTGGGGAAATATAGAATTTCGTTTAGGCAGAACTCCTTATGATAAAATTCAGAAATTCATATTTGCAGCATTAATTGCTCGTACAGATGTTGATCTAATAGCTTTGGATAAGGGAGAAATTTCATCAAGAAAAGTTGTAGATCAACTGATGGAGAAGATGGAGCAGTATGCTAATTTTGGCTTCTCATATATTGCAGAGAAAATGGAGGATGATCCTAACTATTTCTTTAAGGAGACAGCCTTTCTTCATTTATTTCTTTCTTTTCTGAAAAAGGAAGATGAGTCTAGTGAAGATAATGAACTAGAAGAATTGTAGGTACCGATTTGTAGCATTGAACGGTAAAAGAAACTGCTCAATGCTACAGATTGTATAAATCATAACCACGCAAAGTAATTGTCAATATTATCGTGCGACTTCTATGTGATACATTGTCCACTAAGAATTTCTTCTCTCGTCTTGTTGAGCTTAGCCTGCAAGTTGGGAGTTATTTTGTTTAGTGATGAGCTCATATCCTTTGTTTTTAATTGTTATTTGTTCCAAAGATTATACAAATACAGGGAAACAAGGTGATTCTTATGATTTTTAACACAGATAATCATATTTATAGCCAATTCATAAAGGTTTCCTTCGCAAAATTTGTAAATATCGGTTTAATATATTATCTTTGCAACATCTAATCATAAAGGTTATGATAGTAAAAATCAATGAGGATTTACAGAATTGTCAAACTAATAAGAATATTAGCGTATGAGTATTAAAACAAAATTTATCTTTACCTATGTGGGTGGTATCGTAACTGGAATCATCTTAGTGTTTGCATTTGTCTTTGTAAAACAAAAAATGGGGAGTAACAATATTGTTTGGTTTGATAAACCTGGACAAGAGATTCCTTCTGATGAGTTTAGAGTTATGCAGGTGATGCATGATGGTAGTGCAATGGCTCTTAGTACTGGTTCAGGAAGCTATGGTGTTATTGTAGTTTTTCCTGCAAGCGAAGGAGAAAATTTTTATGATTCGCAAAATATTGAGATAGAATCAGATGCTTGCGTAAGGCAAGTGGGTACCTATAGATATACTACTGTAAATGGTATGGAGAAAACGGTTCCTATCGTGGATGTTTTCGATAAATAATTATTTTTTGACATAGTGAAGGGTGAAGGCTTTTTTATAGCTTTCTATAATGACGATAGCGCAGTGCCAAGCGTAACGAGTAATCGGTACCATGCTATCGTCATGTTTTATACTGAAACAAATTTCCCCAATCTACTACAGTAAGTAGGTTGGGGAAATTTGTTATGGTTTCTCCCTTATTTTCTGAGATGTAAACATATCTTCTTTTACCTGTTTTATACGATATTTATTATTGTTTATGCAATAGTAGTGTCAGTGAGCGCAATGAAAGATACCAAGACACAAACAGAATCGCATAGGTCAGCGCTTACGTCCTTTACCAAATAACTCAGAATGTGAACCTAAACGAACTAATTCAATTTTGTCATTTTCTTTATCAAACCAAATTAAAAGTGTGTCATTCTTAACATGGCATTCCATAAAGTTTTTCCAATTACCTTTCAAAGGATGAGGATTATACTCTTCTGGTATCTGATAATCTTCTGCCAAAAGCTTAACTATCCCCATAAGCGTTGCTATAAATTCTTTATCATTCTTAAAACGCTTATAATCTTTTTTGAACTGCGAGGTTTTCCGAATTTCTTTCATAAACTCTATTCCTCCATTGATGCCATGAAACTTTCTAAGCTATCTACTCGAACTACCCCTGCATCATGACCACTTTCTGCCTCTTTCATTGCTGCCAATGTTTCTGCGTTAGGGACATCTTCCAAGGCAGCACTCCTTGAGATAGGGGAGTCTGAAACTATTTTAACGCCTTTTATAAGAGAGAGAACGTTCTTTAATTGTTCCAACAAAGATGGACTATCTACTTGTAATGTCAACTGTGCCATAACTTTAATATTTATTTTGCAGCAAAGATAAGGGTTTTCTGTGAAACTACCAAATTTTTAGTGGAGTTTTTGATTCATGGTTCTATTCTCGCGATTTTTGGGATCAGCTCGGTTTTTTTTGTCTCACGCAGATTTCGCAGATATAAAAATGTATATTTATCCCAGCCTGTCGGTAAAGATAAGTATGTACTCGTGCACTTTCTCAAAGAATCTTTCTATTCTTTGTTTAATGCTTTTTCTGAAATCCCATTCATAACTTCATTATTTTAGTTGTATCAACTGTTTGGTGAGGTGCCTAAACATCAGATTTCTCGTGAGATAATTCCAAATTGATTGAAATATTTTCCGTCTTTCAATCTTTTTTCGTACTTTTGCACCATTATTTAAAGAATGGAATATATGGCAGATAAAGATATGAAATGGAAGACGCTCTCGCAGAAATATCTGATAGAGAAGCCTTGGCTCACGGCGCGTGTTGATAAGGTGCAGTTGCCAACTGGGGTTATCATTGACGAATATTATGTGTTGGAATATCCTGATTGGGTGAATACCATTGCCATTACGAAGGACGGAAAGTTTGTGTTTGTTCGACAGTATCGTTATGCGATAGGAAAGACGGTGAACGAACTTTGCGCTGGAGTGGTGGAGAAGGGGGAAGACCCGATGGATGCTGCCAAGCGAGAACTGATGGAAGAAACAGGATTTGGTGGTGGTAACTGGCAGAAGTGGATGACAATCTCTGCTAATCCAAGTACACATACCAATCTGACTCACTGCTATTTAGCCACGGATGTTGAACCTTTAGGTGAACAGCATCTTGATCAAGGTGAAGACTTGGAACCTCGTATGTTCTCCCGTGAGGAAGTATTGGATATGCTACAGAAAGGGGAGATTTGGCAGGCTTTGATGGCTGCTCCACTATGGAAGTATTTCGCAAACTAAACGTTGTTTTTATTATTATGGATTTACGTTTGTCGGTTATATCAATAGTTGCGATGATTGCATTGCCTGTCTTCTCTCAGGAAGATAGCATCAAGATCGTTCATCGCATTGCTGTAGATGCCGTTCCTGCTACCATCTTTCATACCAACGAGTTTCTGCGTGGTGGAAATGAGGAGATCAGGACGATGAACCACGATATGACCTTTACGCTTAAATATGCTTTTATGAATCGAGATGAGGTGCGACCGGGGGCTATTCATCAGGGAGTGTATCAGGGTGTGGGCTTGGCAAGGCATGAGTTCAACCGATGGCTGGCAAACCCTATCTCTGTTTATCTGTTTCAAGGTGCGCCTATCGTGAATTTCTCCCGTAGGGTTTCGCTCAATTATGAATGGAACTTGGGTATGGCGTTTGGATGGAATGGATATGATGAACTGAACAATCCAGAGAACAAGGTTATCGGATCGAAAGTTACGGCTTATATTGATGCTGACCTTTACGTCAAATGGATGCTCTCCAAATCTTTTGATTTGAATGCCGGTATCTCGTTGAGTCATTTCTCTAATGGCAATACCACCTATCCTAACATGGGGCTGAATACGGGTGGTATCCGGTTGGGATTGGCTTATTACATCAACCGACAACCATTGACTGTGCCGAAGGTGGAGCGGGAAAAGTTGCCAGACAGCCGTGGTTTTTATACAGATGTGATTTTGTATGGTGCCTGGAAGCAGGGCATAGGGTTTGATGGTAATGATCATTATCTGTTGCCTGGAAAATATGGCGTGATGGGCTTCAATGTCAATCCGATGTATCGGCTGAATCCGTGGCTCAGTTTAGGAGCGTCGCTTGATGGCGTGTACGATCGTTCGGCCGGCAGGGAGAATGATTCCTGGGGCGAGGATGTGAATCATAAGTTTAGTACTCAGGCTGGTTTGGGTCTTTCGGCTCGTGGTGAGTTTGCCATGCCTTATTTCAGTATCAACTTCGGTGCCGGTGCCTATCTGCTTGGCAATCGCAACGATTTCAGAGGTGTGTATGAAGTGCTTGCCTTGAAGATTCATGTCACCAAACGTGCTATGCTCCATATCGGCTATAGTCTTGTGGATTTCAAAACTCCCAATAATCTGATGCTCGGATTGGGGTGGCGATTTGGCGGCAAGTAATGCCGCCATCTTTCGCCAGCTATGTAGTTTGTTTAGATTAATTGTATAAGAGTGTCGTAATGTATTGATAATTAAGTATAAAAGTGCTAGTTTTTCTAAAATTAGGGGCTAAGAATGAGTCAAACCTTCTAAAATTAGGGGCTAAGAATGGCATGAAGGTTTTACTACCAGGAAGAGATTCTTTGAAAACAGTGTAAAAGAAACGGGTGTATCATCTATATTATTGAATGATACACCCGCTTTCTATCTCTTTATCTTAAGCTTTTAAACTTAATCTATCGCCTTAACTTAAGCTTCCTCTTCCTCTTCTTCATTCTCCAGCAAGTCGGTGCCGAGATGAGTGGTTTGTTCGCGCTTCAGACGGTCGCGCACTTCCTTAGGTTTGGTGGCGTAGGTAATCATTCGGATAGAATCGTTATAGCTCACGTACTTCCAGAGCCAGTTGAGTAATACCATTACCTTGTTCTTTACGCCAAGAATAGAGCGAAGATGGACTACCAACCACAATACCCAGGCAAAGAAGCCCTGGCTATGGAACTTGCCTAGTTCTACTACTGCCTTGTGTCTGCCTATGGTTGCCATTGACCCCAGGTTCTTGTAGCGGAAAGGCTTGAGTTGGGTATCGTCTGCTCCCTCTGCTATCTTCTGGATATTCTTAGCCAGGAGTGCAGCCTGCTGAATGGCTACCTGAGCCAACTGTGGATGACCGCCAGGATAAGCTGGGTCTGTGGTCTGAATACACTGGTCGCCGATGGCAAAGAGACCATCCATGCCAGGGATGCGGTTGAATTCATCTACTACGATTCGGAAACCACGACCTAAATGGTCGCCATCAATACCCGTGATAGGCTGTGCCTTTACACCGGAAACCCAGAGGAAGGTGCGTGTAGGAATCTCCTGACCATCCTTCATCAGAACTTTATGATCCTTATAGTCGGTTACCATCTTACCGAATTGTACATCTACACCCATACTAGTAAGGAATTCGTATGCTTTCTTAGAAGAGTCCTGTGACATTCCGGCGAGCAGTCTGTCGCCCGCTTCTAGAAGATAGATGTGCATCAGAGATGAGTCCATATCAGGATAATCATAAGGAATCACGTAGCGCTTCATTTCTGAGAGGGCTCCGGCAATCTCTACACCTGTGGCACCACCGCCTACAATGACCACGTTCAGGAGTTCCTGTCGCTCCTCTTCTGTGGCACAGGTCAGTGCACGCTCCAGGTTACTCAGCACAGCGTTGCGCAATCCCATTGCCTCTGAAACGGTCTTCATCGGAATCGCCCATTTCTCGATGTTGGCATTGCCATAGAAATTGGTGGTGGTTCCTGCTGCGAACACCAGGTAATCGTACTCGATCTTACCGATGGAAGTCTGCAGAATCTTCTTGTCTGGGAATACGGCTCTCGCCTCTGCCATGCGGAAGTAGAAGTTCTTGCGCTTGCGGAAAATCTGGCGGAAAGGGAAGGAGATGGAACTTGGGTCGATACCTGCTGAGGCAATCTGATAGATAAGTGGAGGGAACTGATGGAAGTTATTCTTATCAATCAACACCACCTGCAGGTTTGCCTTGCTCAGGTCTTCTGCCAAGCGAAGGCCACCGAGTCCGCCACCTACAATCACTACTCTCTTCAACTGATTTCTCTTGATATTAATGCTCATAACTACTGCTGTTTTTTATATATTAATTACATATATTTGCTGAAAATTCTATTCTTTATAAGGCGTAATGCCTGGTTCTTGCTGAAAATTCGACTGCAAAGGTACAACTTTTTGATGATGTGGCAAAGGAAGATGAGAAGAAATGTGGGATTGAAAACTGTTGCAATCGTTCTCATTTTAGATTCTTGAAAATGAAGTTGTAAAATGTAATATTCAGATAGCATTTTTTTTAGCATTTTTTTTGAGAAATGTTGTCGGTTTAAAGGAAAAGTTGTATTTTTGCATCGACAACTTCAATATTCGAACGTTTATCTTATAAAAACATAATGATGAAACATGTAACAATCAAGGATATTGCCCGTTCGCTCTGCATCTCGGTCTCCACTGTTTCCAGAGCGTTGACGGATGACAAGAATATTCGCAAGGAGACGCGTGAGATGGTGGTGGAAGAGGCAAAGCGACTCGGATACAAGCGCAATCCGGTGGCGATGAACCTGAAGATGGGACGCACGAACACCATCGGTGTCATCGTACCGGAGATGCACACCCCTTATGCTTCGCAGGTGATTAACGGAATACAGGAAGTGCTCTACAAGAAGAACCAGAAGGTGATGATTGCCGAGAGCGATGAGAAGCCGGAGCGGGAACTGGAGAACCTGAAGATGATGGAGCAGTTTATGGTGGATGGACTGATTGTGAGCCTCTGCAGCTATCGCAAGAACATCGAAATGTATCAGCAGTTGGCGGCAGATGGTATGGCAATTGTCTTCTACGACCGCATTCCGTATGGATTGAAGATGCCGCAGGTTGTGGTGGATGATAATGTAGATTCTTATTTCATGGTGGAGCATCTGATTCGCCTGGGCAGGAAGCGCATCGTTTATCTGCAGGGACCAGACGACATTTATAATGCCTATCAGCGAGGCTTGGGTTATCGTGAGGCGATGGAGAAATTCCATCTTTTTGATCCTTCGCTGATTGTGAAAACGGGAATGACCTTCAAGGATGGAGCCGATGCCATCGACCGCCTTATATATGATAAGGTGGAATTTGATGCCATCTTTGCCTTTACTGATACTTTGGCGATAGGTGCGCAGAATAGGCTCCGCGCTTTGGGTAAGCGGGTACCGGAAGAGATCTTCGTGGCTGGTTTTTCGGGCACGGAACTATCTACCATCGTTTCTCCGCAGATTACTACTATGGAGCCTCCGCTGGAGGAGATGGGCAGAAAGGCGGCAGAACTGGTCATGGAGAAAATCAACAATCCGGAGATGGAGGACAGGCAGGTGGTGCTGAAGACCACGATGCAATGTAGGGAATCTACTGGAGAATAGTCAAACTACGTGGCTTCCGGAAATCTCTGGAAAGTATTTAAAACGTTTGCAGAAATTGGGAACGTTTGCGGGAACGTTTGCAAGGTTTTTTCGAAAAAAATATCTTTTAATCTCGAAAAAACGAACTATCTTTGCCATCGAAAACGAGAGACAGGCTTGCTGGAGAGACACATCCAGGTGGCTTGCTTTCGGAAAGAGTAAACAATTAAATAATAACAGCTAACAATAAAAAATTATGGCAAATTTAGTAAATGCAAACGCAGCAAATGCAACTCAGGTAGTGAAAGGTTATGCTTATAACCGCAGTTTGGTAAAGGCAGGTATCCTGCACTTCGGAGTAGGTAACTTCCATCGTGCTCACCTGGAGTTTATGACCAATATGCTCCTCGAGAACAATACCCAGCAGAACTGGGGTATCTGTGGAGCAATGATTCTCCCAGGTGATGAGCGCCTCTACCACGCCCTGAAGAAGCAGGACGGCGAATACACCCTTACCGTATGTGGACGCGACGACAGCATCCAGGTTTATCAGTTGGGTGCGCTCGTTGAACTCTATTGGGGTATCGAGGAGCAGGAGCAGATTCTGAACAAGATTGCGTCTAAGGATATTAAGATCATCACCCTCACTATCACCGAGGGTGGATACAACATCTCTCGTCAGAGTGGCGAATTCATGCTCGACAATGCGCAGGTGGCTCACGATATCCAGAATCCAGCCAAGCCGGTTACTGCCTTTGGATATGTTGCCGAGGGATTGCGTCGCCGCAAGACTGCAGGCAATGGCCCTCTCACCATCCTTTCCTGTGATAATCTGCAGCACAATGGCAATACAGCCCGCAAGGCATTCATGACTTTCGTCGGGGCTCAGGACAAGGAACTTGCTGCCTGGATGGAGGAGAATGTTACCTTCCCTAACTCCATGGTTGACCGTATTACTCCTGCTACCCGTCCTGCCGACATCGAGCGATTGAATGCTCAGAATGGAACCTGCGATGAGGCTCCTGTTTATTGCGAGGACTTCATCCAGTGGGTAGTAGAGGATAACTTTGCTGCCGGTCGCCCTGCTTGGGAAACCGTGGGTGCTCAGATGACAGACGATGTGACTGCCTTTGAGAACATGAAGCTTTCTCTTCTGAATGCTTCTCATACATTGCTCTCATATCCTTCTTTCCTTGGCGGTTACCGTAAGGTAGATGCTGCTATGCACGATGCGAGAATCCGAAAGTTTGTACGTGCCTTTATGGATGAAGACATTACTCCTTACGTGCCAGCTCCACAGGATACTGATCTGGAGGCATACAAGCAGTGCCTGGTAGAGCGCTTCGGCAACCGCATGGTCAGCGACCAGGTGGCTCGTCTCTGCTTCGATGGTGCCAGCAAGTTCCCTGTTTACGTGATGCCGAACCTGGAGAAGATGATTGCAGATGATGCTTCGGGCAAGCGTCAGGATGTGGAGTTCAAGCGTGTGGCTTACCTCTTTGCAGCTTACCGCCATTATCTGAAGTATCAGGTAGATGACAATGGTGATGCATTCGAAGTGGCAGATCCATGGCTCACCGTTGATGACCATAAAGCCATCGACAGCGATGATGCGCTCGATTTCCTTGGCATTTCAGCCTTTACAAGCACCGATCTCAAGGCAGCTTCTCATTTTGTAGAGCTTTACCTAAAGATGGTGGAAGACATCAAGGCAAAGGGTGCCATGAAGGTTTTGGAAGATGAAATCTTGTAATTTATGAAACAATCGGAAGATGAAATCTTGTAATTTATGAAACAATCGATAACGCTCAGGAGTGCGGGACCATTCCTCCTCCTGACATTCATCTATTTTATAGTAGGCTTCCTCACTACCGTCAACGGTCAGTGTCAGGGTCCCTTGAAGATAGCCTTCCTCTCGGAGGTTACTACCACCAAGAACTCCCTGGCTACGCTTATCTCCTTCGCCTTCTTCCTGGGCTATCTGCTCAATAGTGCGAAGACGGGACGCTTGCTCAACAAGGTGGGCTATAAGAAGACGCTCATCCGTTCGATGCTGGTCATGGTGCTGGGACTTGCCTTCTATCTTGCTTCGGCGCTGATTGCTGAATATTGGGGTGGGGCAGGTGTGCATATTTCTCAGGATTTCGTACCATTCGGATATTTTATTTTCCTTTTCGGTTCCTATCTGATGGGTACGTCTGCGGCAATGCTTCAGGTGGTTATCAATCCATACATAGCTGCCTATCCTTTGCCGGGCACTCAACCGGTGCAGCGCATGAACTTCACTTGTGCGGTGAATTCATTCGGTACTACCATTGCTCCTTTCTTCGTGACGGGCGTGATGTTTGCCGGCGTTTCCCTGGATCGTGTTTCTGCCGATCAGCTCACCGTTCCTTTTCTGGTGATGATGCTCGTCATTGCCTTTACAACATGGAGCACTTCCAAGGCGAATCTTCCTGACATTGAGGGTACGAGAGAGGAAACTCAAGATGTGGAATCTGAAGGAAAGACAACTCCTTCTGATGATTCCGGAAATGCGAAGAAACGCAGTATCTGGTCGTTCCGCCATTTGAAATATGGTGTGATTACCATCTTCTTCTATGTGGGAACCGAGGTGGGAATCGGCAACAATATGAATCTTCATGCGATGGATTTGATGGGACATGGTTACGATTTTTCTCCAGCCCTTCTTGCCACACTCTATTGGGGAGGATTTATGATAGGTAGAATGGTTTCTGCTGGTTTGAAGAACGTGGCACCTCGCCCTATGCTTATCACCGTTAGCGTGGCAGCTATCGTATTGATGGCTATTTCCATGTTTACCGAAAATCTCTGGTTGATGGCTGCTGTGGGATTGTTCCATAGTGTCATGTGGAGTTGCATCTTCACTTTGGCTGTGGATGGCTTGAAGGAATATACTTCCAAGGCTTCGGGGGTGTTTATGATGGGTGTTTTCGGTGGTGCAGTCTTCCCTGTGCTTCAGGGATTGCTTGCTGATTATATCGGTTCATGGCAGTTCACCTGGCTCGTTCCTCTCTTCTGCGAGTTCGTCATCCTCTGGTACGGACTTGTGGGTTACAAGAAGCAGGAAGTATAAAAGACATTAGTAAGACATAAATTAATAAGAATATAAAAAACTCGGGGTGTTTCCTTTTTCGAAGTATCCCGAGTTTTTTATTTTTAAGAGTTATTCTGCTCTGCAATCAGATGAATCATTCCGCAATCAAATGAATCATTCTGCAATTTGATGAATCACATAGGTAACCACGCCCCAAATCATGAATCGGTTGGTCTCATCTACCCGGATTGGGGAGAAGTTCTTGTTCCATGGAATGAGCCAGCCGAAGGTGCCGCTCTCATCCATCT
>OHAY01000971.1_pt1 | contig 28186 bp, 24 predicted proteins | sample 1577191 | NCBI WGS metagenome assembly OHAY01 (sample SAMEA3541504, study PRJEB24748) | human gut metagenome | biome: human gut; feature: human-associated habitat; material: faeces | place: China | collected 2012 | reverse complement strand
GGTACGCACGGTGGTGTGAGAGGACGGCGGTTAGTCACCGCCTCCTACTCGATTGGATTTGTGACACGTTTTTTTTGCACAGAAGGAACTAAGCGAATGAAAAGCCAGTTTCCAGACCAAGGAGAAAGCTGGAAGATATGGTTCAGTGGAGAAGATAGACTGAGAAAGGGACCAAAGGAGATGGAAGAACAAAAGCAGGCAGAGCAGCAATGGAATAAAATCCGCCGGGAGCGAATAAACATTTTGAAAGAGGCTCCATCAGAGGAGAATCTGTGGCAGGCAGTCATGGCATTTCAGGATTATCCATTCAAAACAGTAACGGGGCTGCCGTTTCAATATACACTGAAAACAGGCAAAAACGGAGAATGGACAAAAGAGTTATGGATCGACCGCAGAGAAAAGAGCAAAAGTCTGTCGTGGAGCAGCGTGGTACTGGCATTTAAAAACAGCCGGAAAACAACAGAAATTGTGAAACGGCCGAAAGCACTTGGAGATATCCGTGGGATTTCCTATATTTATCCGATTTTGTGGAGACTGGGCCTGATCAGGGTACCGGAGAAATTTGAAGAAAAGATGGCATGCGATGATGAAAAGAATGCAAAAGGGTAGATGAGGTTTCGGGCGGTCAGCCGGAAATGCTGTGATCGTCCTGAGAAGGATTCCTGTTTTCTAAAAATTGCCGGAGGCGCCGCTCTGATCTGGCACCGACCAGGATACAGCAGTAGAGAATCAGAATATACAGGAAAAGAATCAAAATGCCGATAGTGATAAGAGTCAGTTTCATGGTATCATTGTCCTTTCTGAAAGTATGGTAAGCTGCGTTCGACCTGAACGCAAAGAGCATATATATCGTGTCTGAAGAGAGCTTTTTCTCTCGAACCATGTTAGTATAAGTATATGGAGATGCCAGGGAAAATATGTATCTGGTTATGAGCAAGTAGCAAAGCGGATTGCGAATATCCGCTTGACAGATATAAAAGGAGAAATGGAGAGGGGGAAATGGAAAATTTGATTGAATTATTAAAGAAAATCATAACAAACGTCCTGACGGCACTTTATCAGCCGTTCTGGTTTGCGGTTATTCTGACCGTATTTCTGTTGTTTTTTTATCTATATACCTATAAGCCGATTGACACAGGAAAGGGCATCCGGGCAGCATTTCGGGCATGGTGGCAGGAATTTCGAACTTCGCTGTTCTTTCGAAAACTCTTTTTGCTGACGTTTTTTACAGTGATGATCCTGTTTCAGACACTGATCAACCGGAATATGTGGATCAATCCGCTGTCGGATATTATGGGAGGCTGGTGGATCTGGCACACGGCGGCAGACGGCACGGTCACACTGACGACGGAATGCTTTGAGAATATCGCACTGATGCTTCCGTTTACGGTACTGCTTTTGTGGACAGTGGCAGAAAAAATATTTTGCGGCAGAAAGATAACGTTTGGCAGATGTCTATGGATATCAACGAAAACAGCCTTTCTGTTTTCGCTGGCGATTGAGTTTTTGCAGCTGTTTCTAAGACTTGGAACATTTCAGCTGTCAGATCTGTTTTACAATACTCTGGGTGGTGCATTAGGTGGAATGATTTACTGGATCTGCTGGAAAATCCGGGGGAAAAAACAAAAAACAGGAAAATAAGAAAAATCAGAATAACAGATCAAATGGAATTCGGACAGAGCTTCGGATCCTTTTTCTTTACATAAAGATGTACAGATGAGCAAATCGGGAGGTTGAAATATTCAAACCTCCCGACCTACAACAAAATTTGAGAAATATAAAAATATGGATGACATTATTATATTACGCTTTTTTCGATTTGTAAAGAGCAAATATACCAAAACTTACAAAAAATATTGCAGAAACTGCAATTGGCCATGTGGAACGGGCACCGGTCTGCGGTGAAACCTGGCTTGTTCCAACGGTCGCACCCTTTTCACGGTAGATCAGAGCCATAACAGATGAACCGGCATGGAAATAAGCGGCTACCTGGTTATCACTGATCTTTTCTCCCTGAAGAACTTCCCAGCCATGCTCCGGACAATAGTAGAGGATATCCACCTGGATGTTGTCCGTCATATTATTTGCTACAAAAGTAACTCTGACCGGATCATCAGCTGTCGGTGTCACACTGTCAAAAGTAACATCCATGACCGGAGAAAGGAATTTGTAAGCGTTTAAGTCAATATTTCTGTTTGCAATATTGTTTTTGTTATAAAGATTAACAGAATCAGGAAGATCATCGCCAAAAGCATCCTTTACGCCGGTACCTCGTCTGGCATTGTTCAGACGATTGATGATTCGTTGCAATTTTTCACTGTATTTGCTTAAATCTACAGCACTTAAAGTTACTTTGCCGCGGTCAGAAGATGCATTCGGCATATCAATCGAGCCGACAATGCTTCCGGCAGCGAAGACATTCAAAGATAAAGCAAGAACTGCGATGACAGCTGTGAATGCCTTTAAGAAAGTTTTTTTCATTTCTCACGCCTCCATTTGAAATTTAATATACATCAATAAACGATTGCTTATCGCTTATTCTAACACGAGTCGGCAGAAATCGCAAGTAAGAATCGTATTTTAACAGGCAAAACATATTTATCTGCTGATTCAAAAATTAAGAAAATTTTTATAATATCTTGTCAAGTACAGAATGATAGTATATAATGAAAAACGATTAAAGAAGACCGAGACGGAAGAAAAAGAAGATCAAGGGAGCGTGCGAGTATGAAAAACAGCAAAATACAGAAACTCAAAAAAAGGGGGAGTACACTTCTTCTCCTGGTTTTACTTATGTGTGTTTTAGCAACGGTAGTGGCTGTGATTTTGGTGAGCAGCCCTGCGGTTGATGCACAGTATAAAACTGTAGGCTGCATGGTGATTGATAAGAAGAATGCAGTAATTGCGGCGATGGCGGCAGTGTTCTGTGGTATAGCAGGATTTGTGATCCGACATCATGCGGCAAGATGATGGAAACTGACTGTTGAAAAATAGTCAGTTTTTTGACGAACAGAGTAGAAATGAAACAGAACAGGAGATATTTAAAATATGAATTACATCAGTCAACAAGAACCAAATCAAATGTGGATCAAGAAAGTATTGATGCTGGTACTGGCAGACATATTGATCGTGTTGATTTCCTATTTTATGGCTCTGCTTTTGAGATTTGACTTTGTGTTTTCAAGTATCCCGGAAGAATATCTGATGGGATATCTGTGGTCCATGCCATTTTGGATCATCAGCACGATCGTCATATTTTATATCTGCAGGCTATATCATAGTATATGGAGACTGGCAAGCGTAGCAGAGCTTCAGATGATCCTGATTGCATACAGCATACTGGCAGTGGTTTATTCACTGGGCATGCTGTTCATGCAGATGCATATGCCAAGATCCTACTATTTTATCGGATTTCTGCTAAACTTTCTGATGACAACCGGGCTGCGTTTCTCCTATCGTCTGATGCGGTTCTGGGTGAACAGCAGAAATACCAATGCAGATGCAGGCGGTGAAATGCATGCAAAAGACCATGTGATGGTCATCGGTGCCGGAGCAGCAGGTCAGGCACTGATCAAAGAAATCATCAATTCAAAAAAACTGAATACACAGGTAGCCTGCATTATCGATGACAACCCAACCAAGCATGGACGTGTGCTGGAAGGGATCACCATTGTCGGTGACCGCTATTCCATTCCAGAAATGGCAAAGAAATATAAAGTTGACCGCATTATTTATGCAATCCCGGCAGCAGCGGCAGATGACCGCAAAGCCATCTTAAATATCTGCAAGGATACCGGATGCCGTCTGCAGACTGTACCGGGCGTTTACCAGCTGGTAAACGGAGAAGTCAGTGTCAGCAGACTTCGCAATGTCGAGATCACAGACCTGCTTGGACGTGCTCAGGTGCAGGTAAACATGGATGAAATCTATTCCTCTATTCAGGGAAAAACCTTGCTGGTGACAGGAGGCGGAGGCTCCATCGGAAGCGAGCTCTGCAGACAGATCGCAGCATCTCATCCAAAGAAACTGATCATCTTTGACATGTATGAGAACAATGCCTACGAAATCCAGCAGGAGCTTCGCAGAAAATACGGCGACAGCCTGGATCTGGAAGTTCTGATCGGATCGGTCCGCAATACGAACCGCATTCGTTCCATCATGCAGAAATACAAACCGGATATTGTATTTCATGCGGCAGCACACAAACATGTGCCGCTGATGGAAGACAGTCCGAACGAAGCAATCAAAAATAATGTTATGGGTACATACAAGACAGCTGTGGCAGCATCCAGGGCAGGAGCTAAGAAATTTGTTCTGATTTCCACAGACAAAGCCGTCAATCCGACCAACATCATGGGAGCTTCCAAACGCCTCTGTGAGATGGTCGTGCAGATGATGAACCGCCAGTGCAAAGACACCGACTTCGTGGCAGTCCGCTTCGGAAACGTGCTTGGCAGCAACGGAAGCGTGATCCCGCTCTTTAAGAAACAGATCGCAGAGGGCGGCCCGGTGACCGTCACCGATAAAAATATCATCCGCTACTTCATGACAATCCCGGAAGCCGTGTCACTGGTCCTTCAGGCAGCACATTATGCAAAAGGCGGCGAGATCTTCATTCTGGACATGGGCGAACCGGTCCGGATCGATGAGATGGCACGAAACCTGATCCGCCTGTCCGGATTCACACCGGATGTAGACATCAAAGTCGAGTACACCGGGTTACGAGATATAATAGGAACAACCAAGAGAAACCTTGATTTTTCGGGCGTTTTAGTGGCTTAGTTGAATCTTATTATGGTGATTTTTCCTAATATGATTAGGCGTGAGGGAAAGCTAAGTTCAAACAGAAGAGGAATAAAGGATTGACTCTTGAATGCTTATTTTAACCCAAACGATAAGTGGAAGAATTACGATAAGGAGGTTTGACCTAGCCTGCGGATACTCTGCAAGAAGATTCACAGGCTTGTTGTCGTAATAAAGGGATTTAAAAGAAGAGAGAAAGGAAGAAAAACCCTCCCATTTTTGGAGGGGAGAAGTGTGATGAAATTGAGCAATGAGAAGAATAAGGATGTAACATCCCAAAAGAAAACAGAAGAAAAGAAAAATGTTAAGCGGCCACTCATCATATATGATCTGGTAATATTTATAATTGCGTCAGTGCTACTTCTAATTCTGTATAGAGGACGAGAAAATTTGTCGGCAACAGGTATCATAGAACAGATGATACTTGCTGGAGGGTGTATATTTATTGCACGTTTGGTTGGAAATATCTATGGACAGGTTTGGAGATATGGAGGAATTCAATGCTATATCCGTTTGTTAACTACAGATTTCTTCGCTTTTATAATATATCTGTGTTTGGAGTCAGTACTTCCGATTGAAAAAATTACATTCGCAAGAATGCTGTCGTTAGTCAGTATAGATTTATTAGGAGCATTAGCAATTCGTATGCTGTATCGTTACGCATACAAATGTGGAAATCAAGAAAACATGAGAGGAAAAATTCTTTCAGCATTACTTCGATTGTTTTCAGGATTAGAAGCTGGAAGTGGTAAAGAAGTACAAAAAATTAAAGTTGCCATTATTGGTGCAGGAAGAGTAGGAGTAAGTCTGGCAGAAGAACTTTTAAATAATGAAGGTTCTGCATATGTTCCGAGATGTTTTATTGACTCATCAAAAGAAAAGGTTGGTCGTGAAATTCAAGGGATTCCAATTTGGTCAGAGGATGAAGCGACTTTAAATAGACTAAGAGAATATGAGGTGCAGGAAATTATTTTTGCAATTCCTTCTATGGAAGCAGAAAAGAAGAAGAAACTGTACAACTATTATAAAGATGCTGGATATAAATTAAAAGTTTATGATTATCCAACTATGTATGCGGCTGGTGGAAAGAGACATCTTAGAGAGTTTGATATTGAGGAATTATTATTTAGAAAGCCTATCGTAGTATCGGATGAACGTACAAACGCATACTATAAAGATAAGATTGTTCTGATTACTGGTGGTGGTGGTTCTATTGGTTCAGAACTTTGTAGGCAACTTGCAAAGATGAGCCCTAAAAAGATTATTATTTTAGATATTTACGAAAATGGTGCTTATGATGTTCAGCAGGAACTTAAAATTGCTTATGGAAATAAATTAGATCTGCAGATTGAAATTTGTTCTATTACCCACCGAAAAGCATTGGAATGTGTTTTTGAAAGATATCACCCGCAAATTGTTATCAATGCGGCAGCACATAAACATGTGCCATTGATGGAACATAATTGTATCGAAGCGATTTATAACAATGTATTTGGAACGAAGAATCTTGTGGAGCTTTGTGAAGAATATCATGCAGAGCGTTTTATGATGGTTTCAACAGACAAAGCAGTAAATCCGACAAATGTTATGGGTGCGACAAAGAGAATGTGTGAAATGATCGTGCAGAGTGCAAGTGCACATGGAAATGTAAAATACAGTGCAACACGATTTGGAAATGTACTGGGAAGTGCAGGATCAGTTATTCCATTATTTAAGCGTCAGATTGCGAACGGTGGACCGGTAACAATAACAGATAAGCGTATCATACGATATTTTATGACAATTCCGGAAGCTTCACAATTAGTTCTTCAGAGTGGTGCACTTGCTAATAACGGAGAACTTTTTGTTCTGGATATGGGACAACCGGTTAAGATTTTAGACCTTGCAGAGAACATGATTCGCTTGTCAGGAGTACAGGGAATAGAAGTGAAGGAAATTGGTTTAAGGCCTGGGGAGAAGTTATACGAGGAATTATTAGTAAAAACAGAAGAACTTGATAAGACAGACAACAGTATGATTTTTATAGAAAGAGATACTCCACTTAGTGCAGACGAAATCCAAAATAAGTTAAAAATGTTAAAGGACGCCTGTGATACAGGAGATGATCAGATTGCAAAAGATGTACTTAGAAAAGTTGTTCCGACATTTAAAAAACCAGAAGAAGTTAACAAGAAAGTCACTGTTCTGGAAGAAAAAAAGGAGTATAAGAAAAAGGGAGTAAAAATAGCGGCATTTTAGAAAGCGTATAACATGCTAAAAAAGAAGTTTAAGTTAAGGAAGGAAGTTGGGAGAAGAATATGGTGCTAAATCTTATGTATATTACGAATGAACCGCAAATAGCACAGATTGCTGAAAAAGCAGGAGTAAATCGTATATTTGTAGATATGGAGTATATAGGAAAGGCAGATCGCCAAGGAGGAATGGATACTGTCCAAAATCACCATACACTGGAAGATGTTAAGAGAATTGCAAGATTACTAAGTAATGCGGAATTATTGGTGCGTGTAAATCCTATTCATGATAAAAGTGAAGAATATATGTCGTCTTTCGATGAAATTAACCAAGCTATTGAAAATGGTGCTGATATTTTGATGTTGCCATATTTCAAAACAGTAGAGGAAGTGAAGACTTTTTTGCAATTGGTAAATGGTCGAGCAAAAACAATGTTATTATTGGAAACACCTGAAGCTGTTGAAAAAATTGATGATATTCTCGGGCTTGATGGAATAGATGAAATGTTCATCGGATTAAATGATTTGAGCTTAGGATATGGAAAAAAATTTATGTTCGAACTGTTGAGTGATGGAACAGTAGAAAGATTGTGCCGGAAATTCAAACAGGCTGACATCCCGTATGGATTTGGTGGCATTGCTGCTTTGGGAAAAGGAGAATTACCAGCAGAAAAAATTATAATTGAGCATTATCGTCTGGGATCTTCAAGCGTTATATTGTCAAGAAGCTTTTGTAATGTAACGAAGTTTGAAAATATAGAAGAAGTTAATCGGATATTTATGGACGGTATAAGCGAAATAAGAAAATATGAAATGGAGGTTGCTGTCCATAGGGATTTTTTTGAAAAAAACAAAAGAGAAGTTAAAGAGATTGTTAGTCAAATAATTGCCTAACTTAGAATGTATGGAGAAAAAAGATGAATATAAATAGTGTGATTTTAGATGAACTTAGAAAAGAGTTTGGAGAGACTTTTTATTTGTTAGATTCTGCACAGTTCAAAAAGAACTATATAGAATTAAAAAAGCAATTTTCAGAAATATATCCTCATTTTAATATTGCATATTCATATAAGACAAATTATGTTCCTAAATTATGTAAAATTGTAAATGATTTTGGCGGATATGCAGAAGTTGTGTCAGAAATGGAAGTTGAGCTTGCATTACGTGTTGGCGTATCTCCAGAACAGATTATTTGGAATGGACCGATTAAAAATACAGAATATCTTGAAAAAATGCTTTTAAAGGGGACTACAATTAATATTGATTCGATAGAAGAATGCTACTTGATAAAAGATTTAGCAGAAAAATATCCGGATAATATGTTGAATGTAGGAATCAGATGTAATTTTGATGTACAAGATGGCGTGATATCTAGGTTTGGCTTGGATATTGAAGGTGACGATTTTAAAAAAGTATTTGAAATTATAGAGAAAACACCAAATTTAAAATTGATTAATTTACAATGTCATTTTGCTAAAAGGCAGGTTGACTATTGGCCAGCCAGAGCAAAAAGAATGATTGAGTTGATAGAAAAATTGGGGATAATTCCGCAAAGAATTGATTTGGGTGGTGGCTTATATGGAAATATGGCGGAGTCTTTAAAAGAACAATTTAATACCAAGATTCCAGAATATAAAGATTATGCCAACGCAGTAGCACCAATATTTGCTGAAAAATTTAAAGATGCTGAATATTGTCCGGAACTATTGATTGAGCCAGGATCAGCATTGGTCGGTGATTGCATGAGATTTGCTTCGACTGTAAAAACAATTAAAACTGTAAGAGAAAAAACATTTGTATCTGTGTTAGGAAGTCAAAAGAATATCAGTATGTCAGGTGTAAACCCACCGATGACAGTATATTCTTTAAAAGATGACCAGCAGGATGTAAACAAAGCAGATATTGTTGGTTTTACTTGTATAGAATCTGATGTATTATATAAAAATTATACGGGCAAAATTGCCAGAGGTGATATGGTTGTATTTGAAAATTGTGGTTCATATTCTCTAGTTATGAAACCGCCATTTATCTTACCTAATTTTCCGGTTTTAGATATTTCAGAAGGAAAAACAGAAGTGATAAAAAGAGCAGAAACTTTTGAAGATATATTCCGTACATATAATATGTGAGGGAAAGGCTATGATGAGGTTAAATTTATATATTAAAAGAATGTTCGATATTGTATCATCTTTTATTGCAATTATATTATTGCTCCCTGTTTGGATAGGAGTTTCGATTGCAATTAAAAAGGATTCTCCAGGGCCTGTATTTTTTAAGCAGGAGAGAAGAACCAAAGATGGAAAAGTATTTTATATGTTGAAATTTCGATCTATGGTTGTGAATGCTGAAAAAATGGGAACGGGATTATTTAATTATGAAAATGATTCAAGAGTTACAAAAGTGGGAAGAAAATTAAGAGACAGCAGTGTAGATGAGTTTCCACAGCTTTTTAATATTTTATTTGGATCTATGTCTGTAGTTGGACCAAGACCTTGCGTAAAGTACGAACTTGGAGATTTTGAAACATTAAATAAGCGATATAAAAAACGTTTTCAGGTTAAAGCAGGATTAACAGGACTTGCGCAGATCAAAGGTCGTAATGATATTACATGGGATGAAAAAGTTACATATGATAATCAGTATGTGGATGCATTTCAGAAATTTGGAGTCTTAGAAGATATTAAAATATTATTTTTGTCAGTGTTTGAAGCATTTAAGCATGAAAATATTTGTGAAAATAAGGAAGATGAATCTTTAGATGATATAGAATCTGCAAAGAGAGCTGAAGAGGAAATCATTAGAATAGCACATATGCCTGATTAGGGTGTTATACGAGGAGATAAGAAAATGAAATACGATGTTGCAAATAGAAGAATATGGTTGAAGAATGAAATAGTAAATGTAAATGATGCAAAAATAAATGTGTTATCACCGACATCCCAGTTTGGGTTGAATGTTTTTGAAGGTATTCCATGTTACTGGAATGAAGAAGAAAAACAACTGTATGCTTTCAGATTAGAAGATCATTATAACAGATTACTTAAGTCTGCAAAACTGTTACAAATAAAATGTCCTTATACAAAAGAACAATTGAAAAAAGCATTTGTTGATGTGATTAAAGCGAATGAATATGACGAAAACTTATCTGTAAGACAGACGTTGTTTGTAGATGGATTTGGTTCATGGGGATCAGAAGAGCCGGTTGAAATGTTTGTGGCACCAATTCCAAGAGGAAAGACAAGTGCAGAATATAATAAAAAAGGATTAAATTGTTGTGTGACTTCATGGAGAAGAATCAGTGATGAGACGCTTTCGCCAAGAATTAAATGTGGAGCAAATTATATTAATAGTCGAGTAGGGCAAAGAGAAGCACTTAGAAATGGTTATGATACTTGTATATTTTTGAATGATGTGGGAAAGGTTGCAGAAGGACCGGGATCTTGCTTATTTATCGTAAAAAATAATAAAATAATTACCCCGCAGTTGACGGATAGTGTATTAGAAAGTATTACGAGAGATTCTATTATTCAAATTGCGAAAAAAATGGATATTTCCGTAGAAGAGCGTTCCGTCGACAGGACAGAGTTGTATACATGCGATGAAGCATTTTTGTGTGGATCTGCAATGGAAATTACACCAATACTGTCTGTTGATCGATATGAAATAGGAAATGGAATGACTGGAGAACTTACAAAGAGAATACATGTGAACTATTTGAACATTGTAAGAGGGATGCAAGAAGAATTTAAGACTTGGGTAACACCAATATATGAGGAAGAAACAAAATGAAATTTTCAGTGTTAATGACAACTTATGATTTAGAATCAACAGAGAATTTGAAAAAATCTCTAGATAGTATTTTGATTAATCAAACAGTCTTACCAGATCAAATGGTTTTGGTGTTTGATGGACCTGTTAGAGATGAACTTAAGAAAGTTGCATTGGAAATAAAGAAAATCTATCCAAATGAAATGGTGCTTGTTCAATTGCCTAAAAATTTGGGACAAGCGGGAGCATCAAAGGCGGGCTTAAAATATTGTAAACATGAACTAGTTGCACGAATGGATTCGGATGATATTAGTGTTCGTAATAGATTTGAAGTAGAGTTAAAAGTATTTGAAAAATATCCAAACTTAGATGTTGTAGGTGGTTGGATTGGAGAATTTGTGACAACTGAAGAAGCTATTATACAAATAAGACAGGTGCCTAAAAAAAATAAAGAGATAGAAAAAATGTTTCGTTTCCGTAATCCAATTAATAATGTTACTGTGATGATGAAAAAAGACGTCATCATAAAAGCAGGTGGATATGAAAAAAAATCTGCTAATGAGGATTATTCGTTATATGTCCAGATTTTGATTAATGGGGGTAGGTTTTATAATATACAAAAAATTTTAGTTCGAGTGAGAACAGGGAATGGTATGAGTAAACGAAGAAAAGATATAAATATTTTCCTGGATTGGAGAAAAGATCAAAAGAAATTATTAAAGGCAAAGAAAACAAATCTTAAAGATTATTTTTTGAGTAATATAGGATGTTTAGGATTTGTTATTATGCCATATCAAGTAAAGGAAATATTATATAAAAATATTTTGCGCAGAAAGGCATAAAATGAGAGTTCAGGTTTTGATTTCTACAATGAATCAATCAGATTATACATTGTTAGATAAAATGAATATACAAACAGATGCAATAGTTGTGAATCAATGTCAGGAAGATAATGTCTGTGAATTTATGTATAATAATCATAGTGTGAAATGGTATTCCCTAAACGAAAAAGGTGTTGGTTTAAGTAGAAATACGGCATTGATGAGAGCCAGTGCAGATATATTATTATTTGCTGACGATGATGTTGTATTTTGTGATGGTTATGAACAACTTGTAATAGATGAGTTTGAAAGATGTAAAAATACTTCTTTAATTGTTTTTAATATTAAGTGCCTTAATTTAGATCGTTATGAAAAAGAAACAAAAAAAACAAAACGCATCCATTTCTTTTCAAGTTTGAGTTATGGAGCATATAGATTCGCCGTCAAAAGAGATGCAATTCTTCATAATTGTATTTATTTTTCACAATTATATGGAGGAGGTTCTTTGTACAGTGCAGGAGAAGATAATATTTTTTTAAATGATTGTTTAAAACATAAATTAGTATGTAAAGCATCTAGTACAAATATTGGTACAGTAACACATAATGAATCAACATGGTTTAAAGGGTTTAATGAAAAATATTTTGAAGATTTAGGTCATTTAATGTACTCCATTTTTAGGGGAAAAGCGTATATTTTGACATTTATTATGCTATTAAAAAACAGAAAAATATATCAAGTTGCTTCATTAAGATGTGTGTGGAAAAGAATTGTTATCGGAATGCAAAAAGAAAAGAATAGTTTAAGAGGAATTAACTATGATTAATAATCCTAAAATTATAAAAAGTTATATAGTGTATTTTTTTGCAATATTATTGCCGCAGATACTAATGATCAGCTCTAAAGGAAGCACACGAGATACCTTATACAAAATGGCAGTTTTGGGTTTGTTTGTAAGCTGGTTTTTTGTTTCAATGAAGGAAAGTGGAAATTTTTTCGTAGCAAAAGGAAAAGTATTATGGTTAGTACTTTATTGTTTGGGCTCTTGTATGGGAATGATATTTAGTGATACAATGGGAATTTCTGCTATTGCGTCTATGATAATTATTGCTTTTGTATTTATTTTTTTCGTCGCATTTAATGAAAATCTTTATTTTAATATTGAAGATATAGACAAATTTCCTTTTTTCTTTACTTTATTAATTGGATATGCGTGTGTTTTTAATATTTTAAAAAATGGAAAGAGTATTGCAGCTAGTTCCGCAGAAGTGGGGGCGGGAAACTTTTCGTCTTTTTTTGATAATAAAAATACATTTGGGTTATTTTTATTTTGTGGTGTAATAGCAGGAACATTATGTGTTAATCATATAAATGGTAAAGCAAAAGCAGTTTTTAGTATTATAATAGTAGGGATATTTATTAGCTTAGTAATATGTGGATCAAGAACAGCTTTAATTTCTAGTATGGCATTTTTAATTATATATTTTACTTTTGTAAAGAAGAAAAATTTAGGGACAGTTGCTATGATGATAATAGTAGTTGGAATTGCAGCATATTTGTGCTTTAAAGTTCCCGTTATAAATGAATACATACAAAATCATTTGTTGAGAAACGATAATAGTTATTTGGATAGAAGTATAATGGCTAATACAACTATAGATAATATTAAAGGATTGGCTTGGATTTATGGATATGGAGAAAATGCAGTTTCTTATATGAGTCAATATACGGGCTATGCATATTTTCATAATACCTATATTGAAGTACTAGCAACTGGGGGAATTTTAAAATGCATTCTATACGGTACCTTTTGTGTTCAGTCAATAAGCAATGCATGGAAGATTTTCACGAGATATTCACGAGAAGTTGGAGGCCTTTTTTGTAGTGCTTGGTTTGCATATTTTATATATTCATTTGGGGAGTCTGTTGTTGTTTTAAATGGAGACACCCAAGGGTTTATTATGACCATGTTTTTGGTTACGTTGCCGCAACTATATTTGAATTACTATGTGATGGAAGAAGGTGCTAGAATATGATAGAGAATATAGGTGATAACCCTAAAATTTTAGTGATTTCTCATAATTGTTTTTCGCATAGTGGCTCTAATGGTCGTACATTGGGAAATTTTTTTGAAGGTTATCCAAAAGATAAACTTGCACAATTTTATATAGTGAATGAAGATCCGGATTGGGATGTATGTGAAAGATATTTTAGAATTACAGATGGAGAAATTGTTAAGAGTATATGTAGAGATAAAAAATTAGGACATTGTGTAAAGGTAAAAAAAACAAATATAGTAGGAAACGAGGAAACTGCTAATAGAAGTGTGTTGACTCGAATAAAAAGTAGTTCTGCTTCACTATTTATGAGAGAATTACTTTGGAAAGAACCTTTGTGGAACAAAGAAAAATTGTATAGATGGATTGAAAGTTTTTGCCCAGATATGATACTTTATCAAGCTGGAAATTTAGGATACTTGTGTGAATTGGCAGTTGATATTTCCCAAAAATATGATATTCCGTTACTAGTATATAACAGTGAAGGCTATTACTTAAAGAAATATGATTATATAAAGGGGACTTTTTCTTTTTCTTTTTGGTTTTCAGCATATATGTTTTTGTTCAAAAATAGTTTTGAAAAATTAATGAGAAATGCTAGAGGTGCAATATATATATCAGAAGACTTGAAAAACGCCTATAGAAAGATATTTGACATACCTAGTTATTATATAATGACGGCAACTTCAAATGTACCGGTTTTAAAAAAAAGAGTCGAAATAAAAAGAATATCGTATTTAGGAAACTTGGGGTTAGGTCGTCATAAATCTTTAATTGAAATTGCGACAATATTACAAGACATAGATAAAAAGTATAACATCGATGTGTATGGAAATGCTCCAGAACAGCAAATAATTGATGATTTGAAACAAACAGATGGAATACAATATCATGGCGTTGTTTCATATGAAGAGGTAAGAAGAATTATTAATTCTTCAGATATTAATATACATGTTGAGGGATTTGAACCATTTTTTGTTGAAGATTCAAAATATGCTTTTTCCACTAAAATTGCTGATCTCTTAGCATCGGGTAATGTGTTGTTGATGTATGCACCAGAGAATTTAACCTCAACAAGATATATTGCTGAAAATGAATGTGGATGTGTAATAAATAATTATAAAGATTTGAAGTATAAAATAAAGGAAATTTTAGATGATTCTAAACTAAGAAATTATTATATAGAAAACGCAAAAAAAATTGTAGAGCAAAATCACAATATGGAAAGGAATAAGATTAAATTCTTAGAAATTTTGATTAATGAAAGTGTTACAAATTAATTGTGTATATCAGAAAGGCAGCACGGGAAAAATTACGTATGATATTGCAAAAGGAATATATCAAAATGATATAGAGTCGGTTGTGTGTTATGGGAGAGGAAATTATAATCAAGTTGACGATAAAATAAAAGTATATAAATGCTGTTCAGAAATTGAGTCAAATATAAATCATGCCTTGTCTTTTGTAACCGGAAATATGTATGGGGGCTGTGCTTTATCCACTTTAAATTTGAAAAAAATAATATCGGATGAAAAACCTAACATTGTACATTTACAGTGTATTAATGGATATTTTGTTAATATATATAAATTGTTACAATTTTTGGCAAGAAAAAATATCCCAACTGTAATAACTTTGCATGCTGAATTTATGTATACAGGGGGATGTGGTCATGCTTATGAATGTAGAAAATGGATGGAAAAACCAGGATGTATAGATTGTACGAGATATAAAAAAGAATCAGGTTCCTTGTTTTTTAATAGAATGGGAAATATGTGGAAGAAAATGTATAGGTCTATGGAGTGTTTTGAAAGCAAAAAAGTAGAAGTTGTATCTGTGTCACCCTGGTTACAAGAAAGAGCAATTAAATCTCCGATATTAAGTAAATTGCAACATTCAGTAATATTAAATGGACTAGATACAACGGTGTTTAGACCATGTGCCCAAAAAGAAAAAAAAGGAACAATTTTACATGTATCTCCGGAATTTACAGATGATCCACAACATGTTAAAGGTGGATATTATATTATAGAGTTAGCTAAGCGAATGCCAGAGTATACATTCATTATTGCGGGAGCATATAAATTAAAAAAAGCAGTTCCTAATAATATTAAACTTTTGGGTAAAGTAGGAAACCAAAAAAAATTAGCTGAATTATATTCAGAGGCAAATGTTACAGTTTTGGCAAGTCGGAGAGAAACATTCTCTATGGTTTGTGCGGAAAGTCTGTCTTGTGGAACCCCTGTTGTTGGATTTAAAGCAGGGGCACCAGAAATGATTGCATTGGATGAATATAGCGAATTTGTAGAGTATGGAAATATTAATGAGCTGCAAAAAGCTGTCAAACAGGCTTTGCAATGGAACAATAGTATAGAAATTTCGAAGGCAGCCTTTAAGAGATACGATAGAAATCGAATGATAAGAGACTATATAAAAATATACAGAAAATTAGCAAAGGATTAATTATGAGGAAAAAAATGAAGATTGCTATTATAGTTCCATCAAATCTACCAATTCCGAGCGTTAGAGGCGGGGCGATAGAAACATTGGTAGATGAATTAATTGAAATAAATGAGCAGAAAAAAAATTTGGATATAGTTGTGTATAGCTGTAAAAATGAAGAAGCCAAGAGAGATGCACAAAGATTGAAATATACAAAAATAAAATATATAGATGGAAATAGTATGGCAGCACATCTTTTTTCGCAAAAAAGAAAAATAATAAAAAAATTTGTGAAAAATGGAATCGTATTTGATTCATGGTTTTTAAAAGAAGCATGTCACGATATTGCAAAAGAGCAAGTGGATTTTGTGATTATTGAAGGCGATAAAGCTACTGCGGAAAGTGTAAAAAAACGGATAAACAGACCACTCATTTTACACTTACATAATGAAATGAATAAGGAATCGGATCGTGCGGAACAAATTGCAAACCATGTGGATTACTACTTTACGGTATCAGATTATATAGGAAAGAAAGTAATGGGAGTTCCTGGAGTTAATACGGAAAGTGTTTTTACAATACACAATTGTGTGGATACAGCTTCTTTTGATAAAACGCTTTATGCCAAAGAAAGAGAAATTATAAGAAACAAATTTGAGATAAAAAAAGAGGATATATTATTAATTTTTACCGGAAGAATTGTACCAGAAAAAGGGGTTTTAGAATTAATTAAAGCTGTTTTAAAGTCAAGTGATAGAATAAAGCTAATGATATTAGGAACACCTACGTTTGATGAAAGAAAAAAAACAGATTATTCCAGAGAAATAGAGATGGCTATAAACCAATGCAAAAATAGAATTTTTATGACAGGATATATTGAACATAAAGACATTCCTCAATATTATGCAGCAGCAGATATAGCGGTTATCCCATCATTATGGGAGGAACCTGCAGGATTAACTGTATTTGAACCACAAGCTACGGGGATTCCTTGTATAGTTACAAATTCAGGTGGGATTACGGAGTATTGTAATGAGACGACAGCGATTATTGTTGAAAAAGAAAAAAAAATAGTTGTTAATGAATTGATAGAAGCAATTAAAGTTCTTGAAAAATCCCCACAAAAAAGAGAAGAATTGGGCGTAAATGGTCGTATTTATATTCAAAGATATAATACAAAAAATTATTATAAGGAATATGTAAGTGCGTTGGAAAACTTATATGAGGAAGAGAACAGATGAAAAGAATAGGAATTATAACATTTCATAGAGCGGATAACTATGGAGCAGTTTTACAGACTTATGCTACACAAACGATATTGAATGATTTGGGCTATCAAGCAGAGGTAATCGATTATAGATCACCGGAATTGGAAGAAAAGTATAAATTATTTAAGATAAAGGATGAAACATCAATTATACGAAAATGTAAAACTATAGGACATGATATTTTTCGAATATTGCGAAGAGAACGATTTATGATGTTTCGTAAAAAATATTTGAAAATGAACAGAATTTATGTTCCACAAAATATTCAAGAGAGCAATAAAGAGTATGATGTTTTTTTGACTGGAAGTGATCAGGTTTGGAATGATGTCTGTTCGTTAAAAGATCCTGTGTATTGCTTAACATTTGCAGAGGATAATAAGAAAAAAATATCTTTTTCAGCCAGCTTTGGATATGATTTTGTTGAAAAAGATCGTGAAGATTTTTATAAAAATGCACTGGGAAGATTTGATGAAATTTCGGTTAGAGAAAGAAGTGGGATTTCAATTGTTCAACACTTAATAGGAAAAACACCAGATATTATACCAGATCCAACTTTTATGCTTACAAAAGAAAGATGGAATGAAATTGCTGAGATTCCAAAAGAAGAGGAGTATATTCTGGTATATCTGTTAAATGCCAGAAATGATCTGTTGGAATTTGCACAGAGATTAGCAAAAAAAACGGGATTATCAATAATAAATATTACTGATGAGAATCACAAAACAATTGAAGCAAAATATGTTCATGATGTAGGACCATGTGAGTTCTTGGGATATTACAATAATGCGAAGTATGTTGTGACAAATTCTTTCCATGGCTTGATGTTTTCGTTAATTTATAGAAAGTCTGTGTATGTAGATATACCGGGAGGAAAGCAGACAACATATGAGAGATTGACGTATATATTAAATAAAATTGGTATAGAGGATAGATATATACAGGATATTCCGACAAATTTTATCCCATCGGAGCTTGACTATACCAAATATGAAAGAACAATAAGCGAATTAAAGCAAGATACATTGGATTTTATAAATAAGTGCTTATAGGGAGAGAACGATTATGAAAGAAGCAGATCTGTGTGAAAAATGTGAAGGGTGCACGTTATGTGTGTCTGTGTGTCCTGTTTCTGCTATAAAATTGAAAAAAAACGTGAAGGGTTTCTATGTCCCAGATATAAATAAGGATAAATGTATCGATTGTAAAAAATGCTTAAATACGTGTGAAAGAAAGGCAAAAGATTTCCAAGAAATAAAGACAATTTGGGCAGCAAAAATCAAAAATAATGATGATTTACATCAAAGCTCTTCAGGTGGAATGTTTTCTGTTTTTAGTGATTATTTTCTAAAAAAGAAAGGTTGCGTATATGGTGTCATTTTGGATGATGAGTTTAGAGTTATTCATAAAAAGGCAAATAATATTCATGAAAGAAATGAAATGAGAGGCTCTAAATATGTGCAAAGTTATTTAGGAGAGATATTTAAGAGTGTTGAGATAGAACTACTTGATGGAAAATATGTGATGTTCACAGGAACACCATGTCAGGTAGATGCTTTACAAATATATATGGAAAGCAAAAAAGTCTCGAGAGCCAATTTGTTTACTTGTGAATTGATATGTAATGGAGTATCAAGCCCAGAAATTTGGTCTAAATATATTAACGATTATATTGGAAAGAATAAAATTCAAGATGTTAAGTTTCGTTTTAAACATCCTCAGATTAATGGAAGTATTTTTGCAGTTATAAAGAAGAACGGAAGAGTAGACGTTAGTGGCTATTATTCACAACTTTATACATCAAAATTATGTATGAATGAAGCATGTTATGAATGTAACTATACACGAAAATCTAGAGTAGCGGATGTCACAATTGGAGATTTACAAGGAACAATAGGAGAAAATGTATCAGAAAAATTAAAAAAAGAAAGTTCAATTGTTTTAATTAATTCTAATAAAGGAAAAAAAATTTGGGAATCAGTAAAAGAAAAATGTGAAGTACAACAATTAGGAATAGATTATACACAGGAAAGATTGGAAAAGTCATGTAAAAAACCAAAAAAATATGAGCAGTTTTGGCAGGATTATCAAAAAGTAAGTATAAGAAAATTGTTGAAAAAGTATACAAACAAGAGCTTAATCGAGGATGTTCGGTGCGTTAAAAATAGTATAAAAATATGAAGTGATAAGCAAGAGTGAAAGGAATTATGTTCGTAAATTATGAAGACTGATGTAAATGTAAAGAATACGACTAAAAGGATAATTGTTTTGGGAATGTCACCATATAGAGGTGGGATGGAAACATATATAATGAATCTATATAGAATTATTATTAGGTTTGGATATCAATTTGACTTTTATCTACCGCATGATTGTCCCAAGTTGCCATATGAGGATGAAATTATCCAAAATGGAGGGAAAATATATAGATTTGCCTACGGAAAAACAGAAAATGTTTTTTTGCATTTTATTAACATTTACAGAGTTTTAAAAGCATCAGGTGTAGTAGGGGGATATATTAATACGTGTGTATTGGTGGACATTGATTTCTTGATTATTGCGAAAATGCTAAAAAAACCAGTTAGAATCATTCATTCACACAATGGCGGTTATATGTCAGAAATGTCGCACTTAAATCAACTATTAGAAATGCGAAATAAAAAAATAGTTTCTCGATATAGTACAGGACTACTTGCCTGCTCAGATATTGCAGGAAAATGGATGTTTGGTGAGAAGAGTATCTATAAGATTATACATAACGGTATTGATGTTGAAAAATATAAATTCAACGCGGAAATTAGAGAAAGAATGCGTCAAGAGTATCAAGTTGAGAATCAGAAGGTTATTGGTGTAGTAGGAAGAATTCAATATCAAAAAAATCCGGAGTTTATAGTTGAAATATTTGAGCAAATTCACAAAAAAAATAAAAACACAACTTTGATTTGGGCTGGAGATGGAGAAACGACGGATGTTGAGCGTATACAGAACATGTTAAAGGAAAAAAAGATTGAAGATAAGGTCAAAATGCTTGGAATGGTATCGAACACTAATGAATTGTATCAAATGTTTGATGAATTTTTATTACCATCTCGATTTGAAGGATTACCATTTGTTTTAGTCGAAGCACAATGTGCGGGAGTGAGATGCTGGACATCCACAGAAGTATCAGAAGAAGCAAATATAACTGGAGATGTTAATTATATTTCGTTGAGCAAGCCTGCATCTGAGTGGGCTGAAAGAATGTTAATATCTCAAAAGAATGAACGAGACAGGGGCGTAGAGTTTATTCGTAATAGTGGCTATTCAATTTCAGATACTGCACGAGTAATTGCTGATATTTTGAATAAAATGATCTGAAATATTTTGGAAGGAGAGTATAGAAAATGGCACCAATACGGGTACTTCAATATGGTCTATCTGCTGAATTGGCTGGAATAGAAAATGTAATAATGGATTTGTACAGAAATATTGATCGTGAAAAAGTTCAGTTTGATTTTTTGATGATGAATGATCAAGAACCATATTTTAAGGATGAAATTCTTGATATGGGAGGTAAAATATATAATGAGATATTTCTTCGAGGTAAAAACCCGATAAAGGGAACTTTTTGGAATTACAATTTTTTTAGGAAGCATACAGAATTTGCGGCAATACATTGTAATGTAAGTAGTATCCTTAGTATTGATAGAATATTAACTCCGTATGTGTGTAAAAATATACCTCAAAGGATTATACATATTCATAATGCAGGAGAAGGAAAAGAAAATAAATCTACTAAAGAAAAAGTACTGAAAATTAGAAAAAATTTGCCAGAAATTGCAACTGATATAATTGCTACTTCGGAGTTTGCAGGAAAATATAATTTTGGAGATATACCGTTTGAAGTCATACCAAATAATATAGAAGTATGTAAATATCAATTTGATTTGGATATGAGAAGAAAGATAAGAAAAAAATATAACATTGGATTAAAAAAGGTTATTGGTGTAGTAGGAGTATTACGATACCAAAAAAATCATGAAATGTTGTTGCATATTTTCAGAGAGGTATTAAATAAAAATCAAGAATATATTTTGATGATTGTAGGAGAAGGGGGACTTGAAAAAGAATTACATCAGCAAGCGAGGAGTCTAGGAATTGAAAATAATATTATATGGTGTGGAAAGCAGGAAAATCCTATACCTTTTTATTGTGCAATGGATATTTTTGTTATGCCTAGTAGATATGAAGGATTTGGATTAGTTTATGAAGAAGCACAATGTTGCGGTCTACCTTGTGTGGGAAGTAAGGAGACTGTCCCTTATGAGGTGGGAATTTCGAATTTGATGAAATTTGTATCACTTAGAGAATCTCCAGGTTCATGGGCTGACCAAATATTAGATATTTCAATATTGTCTGAGGAAGAACGGCTAAAACTATCGAAAGATTTTGAAAACTATCATTGTGATATAAAGGATTATGCAGAAAAATTTCAAGAAATATATTTAAAAGGAAAATGTAGATGAATAGAAATAAGAGATTAGATATAAATGAAATTAGAAACTACCAGCTAGAAATGTTAAGCTATATAGATAAAGTTTGTAGAAAAAACAATATTAAATATTCCTTAGCATATGGAAGTATGCTGGGGGCAGTTAGACATCAAGGTTTTATACCTTGGGATGATGATGTGGATATTATGTTGTCTCCACAAGAGTATTTTGGGTTAATTGAAATTTTAAAAGCTGATGACAAATTTAGGGTATTAACACCTGAGAGTAAAAATTATGCATTATGTTATTCTAAATTAATTCATCCAGATACATATGCTATCTGTGATGATGGATATAAGCATAATGAAATAAATGGAGTATTTATAGATATATTTCCCTTGTGGCCATTGAAAAACATTGAAGAAGAGTTGCAAGCATTAAAAAAATACGAAAAAAAGGCTTTTGTTGCAAATGAAAAAGGGATATTAGCGTTTGTGCAATCACAAGGAATTATAAAATCGATATCCCGTATTCCTTGGGTATTATATTGTAAAGCAGTAGGGAAAAAATTCTGGAGTAAAAAAATTGTAGATTTTTTAAGAAACAATATGAATGTGTGCACGTACTATGGATTAATACCATGGGAAGAAAAATATTGTATGGATAAATCATTTTTTGAGGAAGTTGAAGATGTTAGATTTGATAAGTTAACTTTAATGATATATAAGGAGTACGATGAAATATTAACAAATCGATATGGTGAATATATGAAATTACCACCGGAAGAAGAAAGGCATTTTCCACATACAACGGAAGTAATGTATAGGAAATAAAATCAGAGGATTATTAATGAAAAAAGTTATTAAAAATTTAGCAGCGAGCTTTTGTGGACAAATTATTACAGTCATATTAGGATTGATTATTCCACGACTTGTATTAACATCGTTTGGCTCAGACATAAACGGGTTGATTAATTCTACGACACAATTATTTGCATATATTGCATTATTGGAAGCTGGCGTAGGAACAGCAACACTACAAGCTCTATATTCACCCATTACGAAGTCAGCACACCAGGATATAAATAAAATATTAGCAGCTACAGATCATTTTTATAAAAGAACGGGTAGCATGTATTTTTTGTGTGTGGTAATACTTGCAGTGGGATATCCATTTGTAGTAAAAACAGAAATTACTAATAGCACAATTATATTAGTAATTTTATTACAAGGTATGTCTGGCGTATTGAATTATTTTTTTCAGGGAAAATACAGAATTTTGTTACAAGCTGAAGGAAAAAATTATATTTTGACAAATTTGGCGACAGTTGTTCAGATATTGGTTGGAATAGGGAAAGTAATAGTTATTTATCTTGGATTTGATATTGTTGCGGTACAGTTTGTATATTTTTTGATAAATGTATTTCAAATGTCATATATACTATTTTATATGAAAAAACATTATTGCTGGATTAATTTAAAAGTATCACCTAATTATGATGCAATTTCGCAAAAATATGATGTATTTGTAGGACAAATTTCGTCATTAGTGTTTAATAATACTGATTCGATATTATTAACACTTTTTTGTGATTTAAAAGCAGTGAGTGTGTATTCGGTATATTTAATGTTATGTAATATGATTAATACAGTAGTTGATAATATATCTGCAAGTATCACATTTAAATTTGGAGAGTTATATAGTTTAGATGTGAATAAATTTAAAAGAATACAAAAGATATTTGAACGTTATTATTTATGTTTGATTTTTTGGCTTTATAATGTTGCATTTATTTTTATTGTCCCTTTTCTGTCACTTTATACAAGAGGGGTTTCAGATGCGAACTATTTGGATGATAAACTGGCATTACTTTTCGTTATTATGCAACTAATTTCTTATAGTAAACGACCATTTAATCAAGTGGTAAATATGGCACAAAAATTTAAAGAAACAAAGTGGCGTTCAGTTGCAGAAGCAGTAATCAATTTAGGAGTATCATTAATTGCTGTACAAAAATATGGTATATATGGGGTGTTGATTGGAAGTATTGTAGCATTAATCTATAGATTGATTGATTTGATACTCTATACTAATAAAATAATGGATGAGTCAAGTATAAGTTCGTTAAAAAACCTAATTATTGATACGATAGTATTTGTATTAATATGGTACATATCATCTAATTTTATAAGTTCTTTTTCGAATTATATGACATTATTTGTTTCAGCAGGAATAGTTACAGTTATTTCTGGAATATTGTTTATCGGTACGAATTCTATTTGCTCTTTAGCTGATACTAAATATATAATTGCTACGATTAAATCATTCAGAAGAATATAATAATTATACCAATGATGCAACAGCCCAATTATTATATCATTTTAATATCATGAACAAAAAAATTTAAATTATTAGATTGGAGAAAAGTATAATGTGAATATTCTTGTGCGGTGGGTTCTTCCGCAATGATCCGTCTTTGTCTTTTTATATTATCGGAAATATAGTATAATTAACATATCAAAAGATATGAGGGAGGTAGCCAAATAGGAATGGCTTTGTAGAAGGGACAAACAGTCGGTTAAAAATGATAAAACGAACAATGTATGGACGCTGTAGAAAACGGTTACTAGAGGCAAAACTTAGATATGTTGGGAAATCAGGAAACGGATAATTGCGAAAGAATCTTAAAGTCTGGATAGGTGGCTCAGAGAGCCCCGGAATAATCTGAGAAACAAATAGCAATCTCAAAGTCATGTTGCAGGGATGGACAGATGAGCCTCTAAATCGTAAAGGATGCGAATTAGCGAGAATAACAGGATAATGCTTAGCAAGCATAAGTTTTGATATTGCTATATCAAGCCCACTTGCTCGAGCTTATGAAACCCGTGAGATTGTATTAAGAGAAAATGAGAACCATATCCCTTCAATCAAAGTGGATGATTGCCTTAAAGAGATAAATTTTGGTACTTGGGAGAATTTGGGTATATCAAAGTCAAATTTTGAAATTCCAGACAAAAATTTTATTTTATTTTATTTTACACAGATCCATTTTTATTGGAAAAATCATATGATGTTTGCAGGAGAACAGAAGAGTTTTATCCAGATAATCACTAATCCAGAATATCAGGATAAAAGTATTTTATTATCGATACATGGATTTACTTTACAATGTTTACTTCGCCAGATTTACGAAGATAAATCAGATTTTTGACATGGAAAAATTCCTGATAATTGTGTTGTAAATATTGTAGAGGTTATTGATGGTAAAGGAATTCTTGTGGGGGATGATTTGATTTTTTATAATCAATCATTAGCTGTTAATCCATATAAACCAATTTAAGAAAGAGGAAGATTGAATATGAACATAGGTATTATTCTTGCTGGAGGTACCGGAACACGAGTTGGTGCTGGAATACCAAAACAGTTTATTAAAATAATGGACAAACCAATTTTGGCATATACATTAGAGATTTTTCAAAAAAATGAAAATATAGACGCAATCGAAGTAGTATGCCATAAGGATTGGGTGGATGATGTTGAGAATATTTGTACCGAGTATAATATAACAAAAAAAGGATGGCTTTGTACGGGAGGAGCTACTTTCCAGGAATCTACAATGAATGGAATTTTGAACCTTAAAGGGAAAATCAGAGAAGATGATATTGTTATCATATCATTTGGCGTAGCACCTATGACTCCTCAGGAAGATATAAATGATTCGATTCGAGTATGCAAAGAGCATGGTAATGCAATTGCATCAGCAGACATAGATTTGTGTACTTGTATTAAAGATGATGAATATTCTACTACACAGAATATTATTAGGGAAACGATGAAAGGATTTGCGAATCCATGGACATTCAAATTTGGTGAACTGTGTCAAGCATACGAAGAAGCTGTGAGAAGGGATATTTTGAAAGACTTGGAGCCTCATACAACATCCTTGTATTTGGCATTGGGTAAGCGTTTATGGTTCTCACAGTGTACATCTCCACAGTGTAAAATTACTCATAAAACAGATTTAGATATTTTTGAAGGTAGCTTATTATTAAAAGAAAAAAGGAGAATAAATAATGATTACATACAAAGAATTTGAAGTTATTAGAACTCTTCTTCGTGCGGAAGAAGTGCCAACAAATGTTGCTGATTATGTTTATTCTAATAAACACTACTATGCGTTTAAGTCAGAAAAGGAAGTAGCGGAACTTGCAGAAAGTTTAGAAAGAAAAGGTTACTTAGATAATGGTAATGTGACAGAAGCTGCGATGGAAGAGTTAAAGCCTCTCAAAGTTAATAACGCGGTAATATTGGCAGCTGGGGGATCAGATATTTCTGCAAAATCTGTTTATAATATGCCAAAGGGGCTTTTTATGAAAAACGGAGAGACACTTATTGAACGTCAAATTCGTCAGCTTAAGGAAGTTGGAATTGATGATATTACAGTGGTTATCGGATATAAACAGGAGCTCTATTTCTTTTTAGTTGATAAATGGGGGGTAAATATTGAAATTAATCCAGATTTAAAAAAGAATAATATTTATTCTTTGTATATTGCAAAGAATTTTCTCAGTTCTACATATATTCTTAACTGTGATAATTATTTTGAAGAAAATCCATTTTCACTCTACGAATATAATGCCTTCCACGCTACTGTATACAAAGAGGATGCAAGAAATGAACTTGTAGTTAGAAAGAATCAGTCAGGTAGAATCCTTGATGTATATAGCTGTGCAAAGAGTGGTGAATGTATTTATGGACATGCTTATATCGATGCTGAACTTAGTCGTAGACTTGTAAATTATATGGAAGAAGAAATTGATGATTTCCGTGTTTATGCACTTTTTTGGGAAGAGTTTATTAATCGTCATATTGATAATCTTGATATGTATGTTAGGGAATATCCAGCAGATTTTTTATTTGAGTTCGATTCAATTCAGGAAATCCAGAATATTGAGGGTCTTTTCCTAGGTAATGTATCAGGATGGATTAATGAGAAGATTTGTTCAGTATTAAATTGTACAGAAGATGAAATCAGTGATATTAATGTTCTTCAGAAAGGTCTTTCAAATATCCTTTTTACATTCGTTGTACGTGGAGAACGTTATATTTTCAGATATCCTGGAGATAGTACACAGTTTTTTATCTATAGAAAAAATGAGTGTGTAGCAAATAGATTAGCGGCAAAGGCACATGCTGATGATACGTATATCTATATCGATGAACAGGGAGCTAAAATTTCTAAGTTCCGTGAAAACTGCATTGATCTTTATGGAAAGTATTATGAAGACGTTGAAATCATGAAGAGAATTGCAAAAAAAATACGTGCATTACACGAAGCTGGTTATGACCTTCCAGATTGGGAAGAGTATAATTACGATCCAATTTGGCAGTGTGAGCGCCTTTTTAAGGAAGCATCAAAGATGAAAGGTGATTTGTTCAAAATTTTTGAAAAAGAATGGATTATGCTCCGTAAACTTCAGAAGTATGCTGATATGGATGGATTTAAGCATACAATGTGCCATAATGATATTAATATTGACAATGTTCTTATGACTGAAACAACATTAGATATCATTGATTATGAGTTTGCTGGATATAATGATCCTGGTTATGATTTTGGACGAGTAATTGCGGGGCTTGACTATGAAGCAGACGAACCAAAGATTAAAGAAATCTTAGAGGCATATTTTGGCCGCCCTGCTACAGAAAAAGAACATCTTCACTGGATGGCGTATTCTGCAATTCATAACTGGTATTATGTAGGTTGGGCACTTTACAAAGAAAGTATTAATGAAAGTAGCCGTGATTGGATGGTATTTTTCTATAAACAGGCAAAAAAGCTTGCAGCATGGTGTCTGCCACAATATGAAGCTATTTATGGACCAATGGAAGAGCCAAAAGCTGCACCAGATGATTGGAAAAAATAATAGTCAATTTATACTAGATTTTGAGAATGTTATATAAATAATTATCCTAGGATATTCTTGTGCGATAAAATATCGCAGTTACAGTATTTAAAAGCATCATTTTATGTTGAAAATAAGATTCACATATTAGCTTTTATCTTGAATTTCAAGAAGAGTCAGAGATAACAGAAATAATAAAGTATCATTTTGAAACTTTAAATCTTTTGAAGACCACATTGGTGTCAGGCACCAATGAATATTACGGTGCGGCAGGTTCTTCCGCAATTATCCGTTCCGGTGCAGGGAGTACAGTTCTGCTCCAAGCTGTTTGATTGTGAGAGATACTCAAAAGCAAAAAAACATACTGCGGAGCAGAGAAAACAGTTCCGTCTTGAAAAGGAGAAGCCGATACTGGATGCAT
>OHAY01000960.1_pt1 | contig 28276 bp, 18 predicted proteins | sample 1577191 | NCBI WGS metagenome assembly OHAY01 (sample SAMEA3541504, study PRJEB24748) | human gut metagenome | biome: human gut; feature: human-associated habitat; material: faeces | place: China | collected 2012 | reverse complement strand
ACAGCGAAGCCAGCTCCAAGGCGATCTATGAAGCCTATACAAGATGGTGCGACGATAACGCACAGAAGCCCATGTCTGCCAACCGGGTCAGCTCTGAGCTTGCACAAAATGAGCGGCTTTACAACGTGGAGGCCACCAACAATGTCCACGTCGGCGTCAAGCGGGTGCGTGGCTTTATGGGCATTGAGGTAGTCAATCCGCTGCCGTATTGAAAATGAGAACCGGACTTCAAAATTGCTGTACACGCCGTACACTCTGTACGGCTATTTTCAACTTCATCCGCAAAATACGGTTTTGCTTGTGCGTTTGGTGACGCATTTCACGGCATGGTGAAAAATTGTCCGCTGAATCGGCGGCCGGTACGCAAAACCAGCGTACAGCAGCGTACACGAGGTCAGTTTTGCCGTACCGAGCCGTACACGGACAGCCTATTTTAACGGCTTCAAAATCAATGCTTGTGAAATCCGTGATGATTTTCGCCGCAGGTCGAACGCAATACACCATCCGGTGATTTACCAAAGCGTGAAGCTGCTGCACCGGACTGTGACATATCCTGCTGTTCTGTATGTTCTCATGCCGGACGATGAAGCCGATAGGGTGCTGCTGTGTACAGGGCATCACGGACGGAAATCTGAGCGGATTTGCGGCACGGCAGATTTTTCACCGCAAAGCGCACACAGTTCACTTACTCAAAAAACAATATCACGAAAATATGGAGGTAAAAAGTTGATGAAATCCAATCTGAGAAATGAGATCAAGTCGTACATCGTCCGTCAGGGCATGACCATGCAGGAGGTGGTCGATCTGCTGCGGGACGAACACGGCTGGTCTGACAGCGTTTCCAACCTTTCAAACAAGCTCCAGCGGGAGTCCCTGCGCTATGTCGAGGCTGTCCAGCTTGCCGACGCGCTGGGCTATGAAATCGTCTGGCAGAAACGAAGATAAGGAGGGCTTTCGCATGATGACAGATACAGAAAAGAAGCTGTTGCAGGCGCAGCACCGCTTGGAGGAAGCGCAGGCACGGAATCGGGTCAAGAAGCGAAAAGCCCGTACCCGCAGGCTCATTCAGGAGGGTGCAATTCTGGAAAAGGTGCTGCCGGAGGTACGGACGATGGAGCTGCCTGTGCTGGAGGGGTATCTTTCGCGGAAGCTGGGAAAACAAATCTAAATTTCAGATGGGAGGTCTCCGGGAAACCGGGGGCCTTCCTCTCTTTTCTCCCGAAGGGCTCTCTTTTCTCCCGAAGGGCGCACTTACTCACCACCTGTAAAACAGGCGGTGGCATGCCTGCGGCATCGTGCGCTCTCCGAGGGGGACTGCGGCTGCTGCGGCAGCCTCCAGACAATGCCACAGCACCTGCGAGTGCTGTTGTCATCGTCTGCGCGATTGGGCAAATACCGTCGCTTCAACCGACGCTATTTCTCCAACCGCCTGCGCAAACCTGCCACCGGCAGCTTTGCCGCAGAGATGGACGGGCCTCCTGCCCGTCCATTTTCTCTTTTGCGAAAGAGAAACAGAAGAAAGAATGAGGTGAACAAGATATGGCGATTTATCATCTGGAAGCGAAGGTGGTCAGCCGGGGCGCGGGACGCTCCGCAGTGGCCACCTCCGCTTATCTGAGCTGTTCCCGCCTGTATAACGATTACGACGGGATTCAGCACGACTACAAAAGAAAGCAGGGGCTGGTCTGGCAGCAGATATTTCTGCCGGAGTACGCTCCGCAGGAATGGCAGGACCGGGAAAAACTCTGGAATGCCGTGGAGGAAGTCGAGACGGCCAAGGACAGCAGACTTGCCCGTGAGTTCGTCGTGGCGCTGCCCATAGAGCTAAGCCGTGAACAGCAAATTGAGCTGCTGCAAGACTTTATCCGGGAGCAGTTTGTGGCCGATGGAATGTGCGCCGACGCAGCCATCCACGACACCGATGGTCACAATCCTCATGCCCACATTCTGCTGACGGTGCGCCCGCTGGATGAACGAGGCAAGTGGCAGTACAAGACCGAGAAGGAATATCTCTGCATGAAAAACGGCGAGGAACGGGGCTTCACCGCTGTTGAGTTCAGGACGGCAAAAAACGATGGATGGGAGAAGCAATATCCCTACAAGGTCGGCAAAAAGAAGGTGTATATGACACCGTCTGATGCCGAGGTGCAGGGGCTTGTTCGGGCTGACAAGCATCCCAAAAGCACCCGCTACGGCAGGCAGAATCCCATCTCCGAGCATTGGAACAGTGAAGAACAGCTTACAGCATGGCGGGAGGCATGGGCAGATGTGTCCAATCGCTATCTGGAACGCGCCGGGCGGGAGGAACGCATTGACCACCGCAGCAATGCCGCACGGGGCTGGATGAGATTCCTACCATCCATGAGGGTGCGGCAGCGCAGGCGTTGGAGCGCAAGGGAATTATCTCTGACCGCTGTGAAATCAATCGACAAATCAAGGCAGACAATGCGCTGCTGCGGGAGCTGAAAGCTGAAATCAAAAAACTGGCCGCACTGGTCGCCCGCACTGTACCGGCCATTGCGGAGGGGCTGGAGAAACTGCGCAGCCAGGTGCTGATCTTCTGTTATCAGCTCTCCCATATTCGCAGTGGCAAATCGCATATTCAAGAATCCCTCGCCGTATGGAGGCCAGAGCTGGAGCGTTACACCGGTCTGGTGCAGCAGATCAAGGAAAAGAGCAAGGAGCGCAAAGCGCTGGTTGCTGAGAAAAAGGCATTGCCAATATACCATGTGAGACACCACAAGGCGCTGGCTGTCCGCATTGCCGAGCTGACAGAAGATTTAGAGGAACTGCGTTCCGAAAAGACGCTTCTTTTGCAAAAGTTTGAGTATGCGGAGGATGCAGGCGCAGAGGCGTTCCGTAAGGATATTGCCACCATGGAGGCCGGTCTGAAAAAGCTGGAGGTGCAGGAACAAAAATATTCCGCCGAACTGGATAAGGCGTTAGCTGAGTACAGCGATCTGCAAGCGCAGGCTGCGGAGCTTAATCCGGTGGAGCTATATGCGGCACGACAGGCCATCCGTCCCACGCAGGAAAAGGCGGCGGAACAGCAGTTAGAGGATGCCATGCACGAGAAGCCTTCTCTTATTATGCTGCTCAGTGCCAGACAGGAAACGTCTCGCCTGCTTGGAGAGGATGTAGAAGAACGGCAGGCACGGCAGATGGTTATGCAGCGGCAGAAAGAACAGAGACTAGTTCCGCAGAATCAGTCCAAGAAAAAAGAGCATTGGGAGAGATAACGTCAGGCGGCGACTGCAACTGTGCCGCCGCCCGTCTTATTCAATCTCCTGCTCCAAATCAGAAAAAAGATTTGAAGCAAAAAATTTCTGAATCGTGATACCTAAGCCATCGCATAGCTTTTTGATGGTTGAAATCGTGGCACTGTTGTTGCGTCCGCTGACAATATTATTGACAGTCGATTGCGTGACACCGCTCATGTTGCACAGTTTATTGATGGAAATATCCCGCTCCCGACATAACTCTATAATTCTCTCTTTAACAGCTTCTCCAATATTCATAGTACTCTCTCCTTTTATAGAGAAAGCATATCCGAATGCACTTGAAAAGATTAACTCTTTTGAGTTATAATCATCTCAAAAGGGTTAACCGGGAAATTTTGGCGGCTGGCTTACAATCTATTCATTCAATGGATTGGAGGTCGGATTATGAACTATGGCTATGCGAGGGTCTTGTCAAAGGAACAGAACGAGTATCGTCAAATGATTGCGCTGACGGCGTTTGGGATCGTGGAAAAGAACATTTACATGGACAAGCAGTCCGGAAAAGACTTTGACCGTCCCCGATACAAGCGTCTCGTAAAAAAGCTGCACCCCGGCGATCTGCTGGTCATTCAGAGTATTGACCGGTTGGGCCGCAACTGTGGGGAGATTCTGGAGCAGTGGCGAGTCATCACCAAGGAAAAGCGGGTGGACATCGTTGTTCTGGACATACCTCTGCTGGATACTCGGGCTCAGGGACAAGACCTGACAGGGACCTTCATCGCCGACTTGGTGCTGCAAATTCTATCCTATGTGGCGCAGACAGAGCGGGAGATGATCCGCAAGCGACAGGCGGAAGGAATTGCGGCGGCCAAGGCCCGGGGCGTGAAGTTCGGGCGGAGGCCGAAAGAAAAACCGCCGGAATATCCGGCGGTTTTGAAAGCGTGGCAAAGCGGCGAATTATCCGCAAGAGCAGCGGCAAAATGCCTCGGTATTACCCATCAGACATTTCAGAGTTGGGCGAAATTTAGCGAATGACGGTAAATAAAGTAAAGATTAGTGCCCACCGCCTTTTTTAGCAAAAATTTTGGTATATGCTTGAAACTGGCAGTTTCCAATGGTATAATTATATAAACTAGAGTAGGCTTTATGACAAACGCCTTTATACTTGGCGGCCGGATAAAATTCTGTACATTGCTCTCCGCGTTTGCACATTCTGAAAATGATGATTTGTATATGAATAGCAATAATACGTAGCATTTCGAAATACATAGCACTACACCATAAAAAAGGAGAGATATCGCATGAAACAAAAACTCATCGCACTCATACTGGTACTGTGCAGCGTAGGAGCGCTGTTGGTGCCGCAGGTTATGGCTGAGGAAAAGCCGGTGAGCCGCATCGAATGGGTGCAGCAGCTGGTCAAGACCTTTGGCATGACCGTGGAGGAGGATAACTATCCCGACAACTATTACAGCGACATGGAGGAGACGTCCACGGGCTACCGCGATCTGCTGGTTGCGGTGGAGTTTGGCGTTATCGATTTGGAGGCCGGTCTGGCATTTGAGCCTGACCAGCCTGCTACCCGCGAATTTGCGGCCCACACGCTGAATTTCTGCCTGGGCTTCCAGTTGGACCAGGGAGCGGAATATACCTACGCCGAATCCGCCGAGGTCAGCTATCCGGATGACCTGCAGGTGGCCGTAAACCGCGGTTGGTTCGCCCTGCAGGACGGCAAGGTCCTGCCCCAGCAAACCGTGACCTCTACGGAGGCCGCCGCTATGCTTAAGGATGCCGCAGCAGTGATTGCCGGAGATAAGATCGATGTTAATCATGACAATTCCTTTACGTACGAAAGCGGCGTTGTGGAAATCCCTGAGTCCACGCCTGTGGAAATCAACGAGGACGGTACTATCACAGTTGTGAACCTTCCCGCTGCTGTGACGGTGGGAACAACATTTGTAATCTATCGGGACGGGTTCCCGAATGGCTATAAAGCGGTCAGTATCCGCCAAAACGGGCATACATCGGTGCTTACCGTGGAAAAGGTCGCACTTGACAGCATTTTGAGCAGTGCCGACGCAGAGGGCCGCGTGCGGAGCGACCTGGCGGATTTCGAGGCCGCAGATGGCGTGGATATTGCTTATATCTTCTCGGATGGGTCGGAGACGACGGACCGCGCGCAGGCCGCCCGGGCAACGAAGTCCATCCAGGATATTGTTTTGAACAAAACCATCAGCGGCGTTACTGTATCGGTGACCCTTTCCAAGCTGTCCCTGGACTATGCGCTTTCCGGCGGGGCGGGGCGATCTGTATCTGCCCTGGCTATTCTCAACGGTGAGGCAGCAATTTCCAGCACCATTCCTTTCTCGGCCCCGGCCTCTATTGAGTTGGGATATATCCCCGTGGGCCTTCTGGGCAGTATTACCATTACGGCCGATATCGGTGTGGACGGAACCATCACCTTGAGCTATGGCTGCGACTTCAGCATGGGCGTTTCCTATTCCAGCGCAGGTGGCTTCCGGGCCATTGCGGATTTCACCAGAGAGAGTTTTTCCCTGGCTGCGAATTTCAATGTGCATGCGGGGTTAAAGGTTGCCGCCAATATTACCAACCTTGAGTTCATTTACGGCACCATTTACGCCAGGATCGGAGCTCAGTGCAATTACATGGTAGTTCCCCACAGCGAACCGGAATATCCGGACCTGTGTGTGGGGACAGACGCCTGGATGTATGCAAACGTTGGACTTAATGTGGGTGTTTCCTGCTGGAAAATCAAAGAGTCTTACAGCAAACAGATAGACATCTGGAGCCGGAGCAATAGTCCCATCCGCACTGTCTCCCACCTTGAGGACAATGTTTGGGTTCCCTCTTGCACCTGTGACACCACTGGTGTGTTTGGGCGCTATTTCACTCCCATCAACTCACGGTATTACAACGACGGCCGCCGCGATGTGGTGAATATGCCCACATATACATACACCGTCGATGGGAATGGAAACGCCACGATTACCGGCTACAGCGGCGGCGTGGCGGCGCTGTTCATCCCCGAAACCATTGACGGACACACCGTGACGGCAATTGGTAATAGAGCTTTCAAGGGCAACTTACGGCTGGCTGCAGTAACGATTCCAGACAGCGTGACTGAGATCGGGGAAAAGGCGTTCAAGAACTGCCGTAACTTGGCGTCTGTGTCATTGAGCAATAATTTGGACAGCATATATGAGTCGGCATTCGAATCAACTGCCATAAGTACGCTATCGCTTCCAAGCAAATTAACGAGATTGGATCGAAAAGCATTTGCAAATTGCACCAATCTGCAGCATGTTTCTATTCCTGCAACATTAACGACTACAACATATGGCACGATAAGTGATGATTGGAATGGCCCGTTTAATGGCTGCAGCAGTCTGAATTCTGTATCTTTCGCAGAAGGAATAACTTCAATTCTTTCGCACTTATTTGAAAACTGTAATGGAATAAGGGAAATCAAAATTCCAGATGGCGTGGCATTGATTGGAGAAAATGCATTTAAAAATTCCACTCTTACTTCTATAGATATCCCGGGTAGTGTGACGAGTATTGAGAGTAAAGCATTTAATAGTTGTGCAAATTTGATATCCATAAAGCTGCCAGACTCTGTAACCGCTATGGGCACGGCCGTGTTTGAGGGCTGCAGCAATCTCACAGACGTGACGCTTCCCGGCACACGAATGAACATCATGGCCGATACCTTTAAGAACTGCACATCACTGAAAAAGATTGTGCTGCCGGAAACTGTGCAGTATATCCGGAGCGGTGCATTCAGCAACTGCATCGCCTTGAAGGAGATCGTATGGAGCAAGGCTCCGGAGCTCATCGATTCTAATGCGTTCTACAATTGCGACGCCATCACGGAAATGGACATCCCGGCCACGGTTACCTCTGTGGGTTATCAGGCGTTTTACGACTGCGATGGGCTGACAAAAATCACCATCCCCGACAGCGTGACGTCGCTGGGCGATTCCGTGTTCTATGACTGCGACGCTCTGACGGATGTGAAGCTGGGCGCCGGCATCACGACCATCCCCGCCTCCGCTTTCCGGCACTGCGACGCACTGGAGCAGCTGACGGTGCCCCGGCGCGTGACAGCCATCAAGGACAACGCCTTCAAGGATTCTGTCAAGTTCAGCTCCATTACCATCCCCCGCAGCGTCACCAGCATTTCCGCCAACGCTTTCAGCTACCTGGACAAGCTGACGATTTACGGCGTGGCCGGAACGTATGCCGAGACCTTCGCCAATACCAACAGCATCAAATTCGTGGACCGGCAGGTCTCCGCCACCTCTGCCAGCCTGGACCAGACGGCCCTGACCCTGAACAAAGGTGCTTCCGGCCAGCTGACGCTGACGGTAACGCCGGAGGATTTCACCGACGAGGTGGTTTGGAAAAGCAGCGACACCGCTGTGGTGACGGTCAGCGATACCGGCCTGGTAAAGGCCGTGGGCGTGGGCACCGCTACCATCAAGGTCAGCGTGGGCAAGGCCAGCGCCAGCTGCAAGGTAACGGTGCTGCAGCCTGTGACCAGCATTTCCCTGAACCGGTCCTCGCTGACGATGGAGGCAACGGATACCTTCCAGCTTCAGGCCAGCGTGTATCCCTCCAATGCCGCCGATCAGCGGGTCCAGTGGACCAGCTCCGATCCTGCCGTGGCATCCGTGGATGAAAACGGTTTGGTGACAGCGCTGAAAAAAGGCACGACTACCGTTACAGCCGCTGCGCTGGACGGCAGCGGCGTGACGAGGACCTGCCAGGTTACTGTCAGCAACACTGCTTACATCTGCACCCAGCCGGAGCAGATGGAGAGTCCCCACGATTATCCGGACAGCTGCACGGATGTCTGGCTGTACACCAGCCCCGGGGCACAGAAGCTGTATGTGACCTTCGATGAGCGGACCCGCATGGAGGACGGCTTCGACTATTTGTACATTTATGATGGAAACGGGCAGCAGATCGGCAAATACACCGGCACAGATCTGGCCGGAACCACCGTCACGGTCCCCGGTGATATGGTGAAGATTCAGATAAACAGCGACGGTTCCGGCAGCGAGTGGGGATTCAAGGTTACGGGCATCCGGGCAGAGGCCTCCGCGGTAGTTGTGAACCCCATCGGTGGGGACAATGCGCCGGCGTGCCAGGTAGACGGGCAGACGCTGACGGTGACCTGCGACCGAGCCTGCGTGGCGGCGTATAAGGATGCGGATGGGAACTACGTCCGCCTGATCCCCACCGCCAACGCCAACGGCAGCTACAGCTATACCCTACCTGAGGGTGTGGCGGAGGTCACTGTGGCGGTGCGGGGCGACCTGGATGGGGACGGCAAGCTTACGGCCAAGGAGGCACGGCGGGTCATGACAGCCGTTACCCGCGCCGACAGTCTGGACGCTCTGCAAATGCTCTGCGCCGACCTCAACGGCGACGGGAAGATCAGTGCCATGGAAGCCCGGCAGGTCCTCTCTGCCGTCACCAATAGCGCCTCCGTGAAGTGGTGAGCATCTCCGCCGCACCGGAGAGAACCGTCTTGCCGATGCGGCGGAAAAAAATATAAGGAGGAAAGAAAATGAAACGATTGTTATCCTGGCTGCTGGCGGCACTGATGCTGCTGACCATGCTGCCCACCGCTGGCTGGGCGGACGACACTGCGTCCGGCACCTGCGGCGAAAATCTGACCTGGACACTGTCCGACGACGGAGTCCTGACTATCTCCGGCACAGGGGATATGACGGACTACTATAGCTACCCGGAATTCGCACCCTGGCATGAATATGCCGATCGTATCCAGACGGTCATAATAGGCAATGGCGTGATTGGCATTGGGAGCTATGCTTTTTCCGATTGCAGTTCCCTGACCAGTGTGAGTATTCCGGACAGCGTGACCAGCATTGGGTACTATGCCTTTTACGGCTGCAGTTCCCTGACCAGTGTGACAATTCCGGACAGTGTGACCAGCATTGGGAGCGGTGCCTTCGAGAACTGCGGCTCTCTGACCAACGTAAATATTCCAAATGGCGTGACTTACATTGGGTACGGTACCTTTAGCGGCTGCAGTTCCTTGACCGGTGTGACAATCCCTAACAGCGTAACCGACATTGGGCAGCGGGTCTTTTACGGCTGTAGTTCCCTGACCAGTGTGACAATCCCGAGCGGTGTGACCAGCATTGAAAACTATACCTTTTGCGACTGCAGCGCCCTGACCAGTGTGAGCATTCCAGACAGTGTGACCAGCATTGGGTGGGGAGCCTTTTACGGTTGTAGTTCTTTGACCAGCGTGAGCATCCCAAATGGTGTGACCAGCATTGGTGGCGATGCCTTTAGCGGCTGCAGTTCCCTGACCAGTGTGAATATTCCGGACGGTGTGACCAGCATTGAGAGGGATACCTTTAGAGACTGCAGCTCTCTGACCAGTGTGAACATTCCAAACGGTGTGACTAGTATTGGGAACTGTGCCTTTGAGGGCTGCAGTTCTCTGGCCAGTGTGACAATCCCAAACAGTGTGACCAGTATCGGAGACTATGCCTTTAGAGGCTGCAGTTTTCTGACCAGTGTGAACATTCCAGAGGATGTGACTATAATCGGAGACTGTGCTTTTGCGAATTGCAAAGCTCTGACGAATATTGCTTGGCCGGGACAACTCACAGCAATTGGAGCAGGGGTCGTTGATGGATCGGCCTACTACAATAACGCTGATAACTGGGTGGAAAACATCCTGTATGCAGGGCCGTATCTAATCTCAGTGGCAGGCGAAGATTCTGCCGCAAGCTATACGGTCCGAGCTGGAACTCGCATAATGGCAAACGAAGCATTTTCTGGCTTAAAAACCATGACAGACATAACTCTGCCCCAGGGACTGGCTGCTATTCCAGCCGGAACATTTCAAGGCTGTACATCACTGGGAAAAATCAATATTCCGGACAGTGTAACGGATATAACATACCTATCCTTTGCTAATTGTACATCGCTGAAGGAAATCGAGTTGCCGGAAAGTATTACAGGAATCGGAGTCTGGGCTTTTTACAGCTGCGAATCCCTGGTTAATATAAGGATTCCGGACAGTGTGACTAGTATTGGGAGCGGTGCTTTTAGCGGCTGCAGTTCCCTGAGCAGCGTAAATATTCCAGAGGGTGTAACCAGCATTGGGAACAGTGCCTTTAGCGACTGCTGTTCCCTGATCACCATAAATATTCCGGACAGTGTGACCAGCATTGGAGGGAGCACCTTTTATAACTGCAGTTCCCTAAAAAGCGTGGACATTCCGGATGGTGTAACCAACATATTAGACTACGCCTTTTACGGCTGCAGTTCCCTGACCGGTTTGAATATTCCAAGCAGTGTAGCGAATATTGGATACAGTGCGTTTGACGGCTGCACCAGTCTTCAGGATGTCTATTACCCCGGAACAGAGGAGCAGTGGCAGAAAATAGAAATCAGTAACTACAACGAGCCGCTGCTGAATGCCACCATTCATTTCGGCCGGACAGGTCCTGTGGAATTGAATGTTATCGGTGGGGAGAACGCGCCGGCATGTCGGGTGGACGGGCAGACGCTGATGGTGACCTGTGACCGGGCCTGCGTGGCGGCGTATAAGGACGCGGATGGGAACTACGTTCGCCTGACCCCCACCGCCAACGCCGACGGCAGCTACAGCTATACCCTGCCTGAGGGCGTGTCGGAGGTCACTGTGGCAGTGCGCGGCGACCTGGACGGCGACGGCAAGCTTACGGCCAAGGAGGCCCGGCAGGTCATGACAGCCGTTACCCGCACCGACGGCCTGGACGCTCTGCAAATGCTCTGCGCCGACCTCAATGGCGACGGGAAGATCAGCGCCATGGAAGCCCGGCAGATCCTCTCCGCCGTCACCAACAGTGCCGCTGTGAAGTGGTGAGCGGCAGCTTCCACCCATGTAAAACTGTCCAACACACGCGGAAAGCGTGTTGGAAAATAACAGAAAGGAAGATCACAGCATGAAACACCTGAGCAAGCGATTGTTGGCATTGCTGCTGGTGGTACTGCTGAGCGTTTCGCTCTGCGTGCCGGCACTGGCGGCCAACGAAAGCAACAACCGAGGGGCCGTCTTCTCGGCTGAGTTGGACAAGCCGACTGTCTATGTGTCCGATCAGGAACAGACCGTCATCGTCTCCATCAAGGTCAATCAGAAGATCACCCTGGACTCCTTTGAGGCCAACGTCGTCGAGGAAGGCGGCATCAAGGGAACCGCTGTCTCGTCGCAGGACCTGCCCGGTTTCCAGATCGGCAGCGGTAAGGTCGCGTGGATGTCCTTTACCCCGGACAACTACGAGACAGACCACATCTGCGACATTACCTTCACCATCCCGGCAAACACGCCTGCGGGAACGTATACGCTTGGCCTGAAGACCCTTCTGATCACAGCGGATATTTTCCAGGGCAGCGACGAGTACTGGGAGGATACGGCGGTAGCCACTGCCACGCTGACCATTACATGCCCCCACACCGCGAAAACGGAGCATCCGGCAGTTGCCGCTACCTGCACTGAGCCGGGCAGCGAGGTGTACTACACCTGCGATGCCTGCGGCCAGATGCTGGATAAGGATGGCAACGCCATTGATGCGATCCCCGTTGTCGATGCCCTGGGCCACGACAGCCGGCACCATGATCGCGTGGAGCCTACCCACGAGGAAAACGGCAACATCGAGTATTGGACCTGCGCCCGCTGCGGCAAGTTCTTCAGCGATCAGGCCTGCACCAAGGAGATCACAGAGGCGGACACCATTCTGCCCGCCCAGGGCCACAACTACAGCAAGAATTGGTCCAGTGACGCGGAAAATCATTGGCACGCCTGCGACTGCGGCAGCAAGACGGATGTGGCCGCTCATGACTTCCAGTGGGTAATCGACAGAGAGCCCACCGAGGAAAGCACCGGCATGAAGCATGAGGAGTGCACCGTCTGCCAGTATGCCAAGGAGGGCGTGGAGATTCCCAAGCTGGATCACACCCACAACATGATCCATCATGACGCTGTGCCCGCCACCTGCACGAACGATGGTACCGTAGAGTATTGGCACTGCACCAAGTGCGGCAAGGATTACAGCGATGCTGCCGGTGCACTGGAGCTGACGTCTCTGGTGGCTCCTGCTCTGGGCCACGATTGGGATCAGTGGATCGAGGACACGGCTGCCACCTGCACGGAAAAGGGCCTGAGACATCATACCTGCCTGCGCTGCCAGACCACGGAGGAGGAAGTCCTTGAGGCTCTGGGTCATGACATGACCCACCATGCCGCCAAGGCTGCCACCTGCGTTGCAGAGGGCAACATCGAATACTGGACCTGCGCCCGCTGCCAGAAGAGCTTCGCTGACGAAGCTGGTACCCGTGAGGTGCAGAATGTGACGCTGCCGGTGGACCCCGACAACCATGCCGGAAACACCGAGGTGCGGGGTCAGAAGACTGCCACCTGCACCGAGGATGGCTACAGCGGCGATACCTGGTGCCTGGACTGCGGTAAAAAGATCGCTGACGGTCAGGTTATCAAGGCTCTGGGCCACGACATGACCCACCATGCCGCCAAGGCTGCCACCTGCACCGAAGATGGCAACACGGAATACTGGAGCTGTGCTCGCTGCCAGAAGAACTTCACTGATGAGGTCGGTGAAAAAGAGGCTGCTGATGTGACGATCCCCGCCACCGGTCACCATTGGGATGAGGGGAAGATCACCAAGGAGGCCACTGCAGCAGAGACGGGCGAAAAAACCTTCACTTGCACCATCTGCGGTGTGACCCGCACAGAGACCATTCCCGCGACCGGCGAGCCCGATCAACCCGCCAAGCCCGATCAACCCACGACTCCGAAAACCGGAGATGCCGGCGTAGTCCTCTATGCCGCCATGGCCGTCCTGGCAACGATGGGCGGGGCAGTGGTGCTGAACAAGAAAAAGCACACCGTATAACATAACGCAGTAAGGAAATCGTTGGGTTTCCAAGATAGCGGAAAAGGGAACACCCAGTGCAAAAGCCCTGATCTGGGTGTTCCCTTTCTGTATTTTCAGATTTCGGAGGAAATTATGCTGTTTCAGACATTGCTCGGCCCCCTTGCCCGCAAGCTCCTGCTGTATGGGGCGATCTGCCTGGTAAACGGTGTTCTGGGGTGGCTTATTCTGCATAGGCGGAAGGCCGCCGTGCCGGGCGATGCAAAATCGCTGGCATGGCTGGGATTCGTACTTCCCTTTGCCTCCGGCGGTTTTTATTCATTTGCCGCTGTTCCGGTAGGTATTTACCTGGTTTGGTACATCGCGTCTGCATTCAAAAGAAACGGTCAGCTCACGTTCCGCTGGAATTTATCAACTGTGGCGATTTTGCTGCTGCCGCTGGCCTATGCGTGCAGCGTGGCCTGGGCCGCAGACAAGGGAATGGCTCCGTTTGGCTTTGTACACACATTTCCGTTGCTTTTGTATGTATTGGCCCTGTTACAAGTTGCTCCGGGAGAACGCGATTCCGTTTACGCACTGCTTCCCTGGGGAGCGGGGGAAATGGTATTGCTGAGTTTTCTGATGGGAAAGATCCCCGGCCTGCAGGATATGGTTCTGGTGAATCAGCGTCTGGCCGGTTTTTTTGAATATCCGAATACCTTCGCGGTGTTTCTGATTGCCGCACTGGTGCTGGTCTGCACACAGCAGAATCGCTCCTGGTGCGAATACGCCCTCTGCGCGTTACTGATTTTCGGTGTATTGGAAAGCGGCAGCCGCGGGGCTATGCTGCTCCTGCTGGCAGTGCTGGCGGCAGTTGGCATAATGGGTCGCAGCGGGAAGTGTGCTCTTCTTTTATTCTGCTGCCTGGCGGCAGCCGCAGGGCTGTATGCCGTGCTGACATATTTCCTCAGTGGGGGTGAGCATTACGACCCGGCCGCGGCTGGTTCCAGTACCTTGCTGGGACGCATACTGTATGCAAAGGACCTGCTTCCTGTCATTTTGAAGCATCCCTTTGGCGTAGGCTATATGGGCTATTATGCCTTACAGGGAAGCTTCCAGCACGGTGTTTACAGCGTGGCCTATGTGCACAATGAATTGTTGCAGCTGCTGATCGACGTGGGATGGCTCCCAGCTGGCCTTTGCGCTGCCGCGGGTATACACGGGATTTTCAGCCGATCGGCATCCATGCGCCAGCGTATGCTGTTGGTCGTGTTGCTGGGACATGCGCTGGTTGACTTTGACCTGCAATTTCTGGCGATTTGGCTTCTTCTGCTGCCTGCGCTGCAAATAGACGGTGGGAAGTGCTGCCGGCTTCGAAGAACGGGAGCCATGTCTGTCACACTTCTGGCCTACTGCTTTCTTGCTGTGAGCTTCTGGCTCAGCATAGGGGACCTCCTGTTTTTGACGGGCAACGCACAGGCCGCTTTACGGGTTACGCCGTTTTACACGCGGGCGCTGGAAAAACAGCTTACCACCCTGGATGACGCGGAGCAGCTGAACGCGGTGGCGGACCAGCTGCTGGCGTGCAGCCCATACTCAGCGCTGGGCCATGACGCCAAGGCCAACGCAGCGTATGCGTCGGGGAATATACGAGCCATGATGCAGGAGAAGGAGTCGGCCATTGCCTGCAGCCGTTATACGCTTGCCGAATACGGCGACTATTTTCAAAAGCTGTATACGGCCATGCTGTTTTATTGGCAGTCGGGAGATGACGTCAGCGCGCAGGTTTGCCGGGAAAAGCTGCTGGCTATACCGGATATGCTGGAGGAGGTGCGCCGCAGCACGGATCCGCTGGGCTGGAAAATCGCCAATCAACCGCAGCTGACCTTACCGGAGGAATACCTGGATATTCTGGAAAAGCTGAGGAGGGGTTAGAAATATAGAAACCTTGACGCGCGCATGCTGCTGTCCGGCGGCGTGTGCGGCAAGGTCTGAAAAAGTGGAATAGCCTTCTTTGGCTCCACTCAGACGCTGATCACTTGAGAAACATATATAATCTTGGAGGAACGCAAATGAAAAGACTTGTTAGTGCACTGCTGTGCCTATGCATACTGCTGACACTGCTGCCCGTGAGCGCAATGGCTGCGGAAAATGTCTCCAGTGGCAGCTGCGGCGACAATCTGACTTGGGAATTGGATGCGGAGGGTACACTGACGATTTCTGGGACGGGGGATATGTGGGATTACACCTGGCAAGAAAAAACACCATGGGCGTCAAGTTACTCGAGTATAAAAGAAGTAATTCTAAAAAATAGCGTGACCAGCATTGGGGAATATGCATTCTCTGGCTGCAGTAGCTTGACAAGCGTAACGATACCAAATGGCGTGACGAGCATTGAGCATGGTGCATTCAGTAGTTGCAGTAGCTTGACGAGCGTAATTATTCCGAATAGTGTAACGAGCATTGAGACCGGTGCATTCTATCACTGCACGGGCTTGACGAACGTGACGATTCCGAATAGTGTGACCCACATCGGGAATTATGCATTCCGTGGTTGCAGTAGCTTGACGAGTGTGACCATTCCGAATAGCGTGACCAGCATTCGTCCCTATGCGTTCTCTGACTGCAGCAGCTTAACGAGCGTGACGATTCCGAATAGTGTGACCAGTATTATGTACAGAGTATTCTATAACTGCAGCAGCTTGACAAGCGTGACGATTCCGAATAGCGTGACGAGCATTGAGGACGAAGCTTTCGGCGACTGCAACAATCTTAGGGAGGTGCATATAACAGATATTGCGGCATGGTGTAAAATCGTTTTTGAGGTGTATCCATCAAATCCATTGTATTATGCTCATAATCTGTATGTGAACGGCACACTTGTAACGGATTTGGTGATCCCGGATGGCGTAGCGAGCATTGGAAACGGTGCATTCATTCACTGTAGCAACTTGACAAGTGTGACAATTCCGAATAGCGTGACGAGCATTGGGAACAGTGCTTTTGAGGACTGCAACAATCTAAAGGAGGTGCACATCACAGATATTGCGACATGGTGTAAAATTAATTTCGGATTGTTTAATTCATCAAACCCATTGTATTACGCCCATAATCTGTATGTAAATGGCACACTTCTAACGGATTTGGTGATTCCGGATGGTGTGACGAGCATTGGGACCAATGCATTCTGTGGCTGCAGCAGCTTGACGAGCGTGACAGTTCCGAATAGCGTGACAAGCATTGAGAGCTATGCTTTTGAGGACTGCAACAATCTAAAGGAGGTGCATATAACAGATATTGCGGCATGGTGTAAAATTAATTTTGGATTGTATGGTTCAGCAAATCCATTGTATTGTGCTCATAATCTGTATGTGAATGGCATACTTGTAACAGATTTGGCGATTCCAGATGGTGTGACGAGCATTGGGCCCAATGCATTCTGTGGCTACACAGGTTCGAGTGTGATGATACCGAATAGCGTGACGAGCATTGGGAAATATGCATTCGATGGCTGCAGCGGCTTGACGAGCGTGACGATTCCGAATAGTGTGACCAGTATTGGGCGCAATGCTTTCTATCACTGCACGGGCTTGACGAACGTGACGATTCCGAATAGTGTGACGAGCATTGGGCCCAATGCATTCTGTGGCTGCAGCAGCATGACGAGTGTGATGATACCGAGTAGCGTGACGAGCATTGGAATCGGGGTATTCGCTGACTGCAGCGGCTTGACAAGCGTGACGATTCCGAATAGTGTAACGAGCATTGAGAATGGTGCATTTGATGGCTGCAAGAGCTTAACGAGCATAACGATTCCAAATAGCGTGACTAGTATGGGGTCCAAAGTATTCTATGGTTGTGATAATCTAACAGCTCTTGCGATGCTGAATCCAGAGTGCGAAATATATGAAGATAAAAACACCCTTGGTTCTCCCACACAGACCACGATTTATGGCTACATCGACTCCACGGCGCAGGATTATGCGGAAAAGTATGGCTACACCTTCAAGACCCTTGACCAGTGTCCGTGGGATCCGGGAATGGAGGCTCGGGATAATCTTCTCCGGATCGTCAAGATCACACCCAACCACGCCACGATCCGCCCCAATACTAAGATTGAAATACTGTTCAATAAGGAAGTCGAATTCGGCCTGGGAACTATCAACCTGCGGGATGGGGATGACAACATTGTTGCGCAATACCTAACGACTGCCAGTGCGAGCAATATTTCTATTGATGGGAAAAAGGTTACCATTGACATTTCTGAGTGGAACCTGAAGGACGGTGCCTATACGGCGACCATCACTCCACGGGCCTTTAAGACAAAGGATGGAATTTACTTTTTCGGCCTGAACGATAAGACGGAATGGGAGTTTGATGTTTGCAGCTACGCAGATGAAGATGATGTTTTGGATTATTCCAAAAAGGGGATCCTGTTTTGGAGGCGAGATGACCCCACTAAGCCCGGCATCCCCGACGGCACCGACGATCAGTATGCCGAAATCTTGCTCCGTTGGGCAAAAGAAAATGGAATCAGTAATCTGACCAAGGAGAAGGCGCTTGCCATTCTGGATCAGCCGATGTACCTGCCGGTGACAGATATGAACGGGGCAACAGTGCTGCTGAACGATAAGCAGACAACGGTGCGGCAGGCTCTGGAGGATATTCTGTTTTTTGACAGTCTGAAGCCGTTTGCCACAGGGATCGACGATGCACTGGGCGAGGTTACAGAGTACAAGGGTAGTATCAATCAAAATATAATTCGTCAGGAGACAGATCTGTATGAGAAGATCATCAGTTGGTATCCGCAAATCAACAAATATCTGAAGAAGAGAAGCGAATGCAGCCCGTTTTACTCCAGCGCGGCGGCCTTGGCCTATCAAACACTGCTGACCGCAGCCGATGCAGCCGGAGGAACGGTGTATTCCTATGCAAAGCCTTTGCTGAAGGCAACACTTGATACAAGCATAGCGCAAGAGTCCTATGCGGGCCTGACCCAATATGCAGATTATATTGATTTTAAGAACGCTACAAAAAATCTTAGCACACTGGTAAAGACCTTGAAGGCCGAAGGCAAAGCGGTGTATCTCGCAAAAACAGACACCGGTCTGTCAAGTGCCAAGGTCATCGTTCGCTTAGGTGTGGACCTGCTGCGGGATACCTTCAAGGATAGTGACAACAAAATTTTGAAGGAGGTAAGCACCGCATGGGACAACATCGACACATCTATGACGGCAGGGAAGCTTTGTGCATTTCTTGGAAACAGCATTGGCGCATTCCCGATGATTATTGAGCTGTATAACAAGCTGGAGACGCGTGCGAAACACATGAATGCTGCGTTCTATTTTATCTCTGATTATTATATTCAAGATAAATACCCGGACTTTTATAACCAAATGTTTGATGACACGGGATTTCCTGACCAAACGAAGAAAAGCATGTTTTCTTTGCTGTATAGTGGAATTTCGAAGGATGACCCCGTCCTCAGCAACTGGTTTAAATATTTTCTGACATCGGGAGAGGACACGTATCGAGACAAATGCAGGCAACTGCGGTTCGACCTTGTAAACTACATCATGCTTTTGCAATATGCGCAGGAGTTTGATGCAGATACCGCGAAGAACGCTCTGGTCCGATATGTCAGTGCGGAGTGCAGCAGCAAAAAAACGACCCAGTTCAATACATCATGCCCTGTGATGGTAGAGGTTTATAATGCAGCCACCAACTCTCTGGTAGCATCTTTGTCCAGTGAGGACACTGCGCTGCCCTCCAGCGAGTACGGGACGATGTACTTACTGGGCGAAAACAACGAAACCAAGTGCTTTGTTCTCAACTCAGATGCATATTATGCCAAGATTATTCCATATGGCGATGGCACGATGAGCATTTCTGTGGTCACAACAGATGAAAATGGCACAGTTAGCGGTAAGGCATTCCGGGATGTTCAGTTGACCAGCGGCGTAGGGTTTGAACTGAATCTTGATGACATGGAGGAGGGCCTAAAAACAGACACAGGTGCTACCATTGAAAAGGATGGGTACATACCGGTGACAGGTATTGACATTTGGGGAGCAGGCGAACTTGCAATTGGGGCCGCAGAAAAACTATCTGCGAAAGTTTATCCTATCATTGCAACTAATCAACGCCTCACATGGAAGTCCTCCAATGAAGCAGTGGCAACCGTGGATGAAAATGGCGTTGTGACTGGTGTGGCAGAGGGAACGGTGATTCTTTCCGCAAGTTCAGAAGACGGCATTACAGAAAATCATACTATAACGATTTATACGCCGGCTACTGGCTTGGAGTTGAATACGGAATCGCTGTCGATGGTTGTGGAAGAAACCTATGCAGTATCGGCTTCGGTATCTGGTAATGCTACGCATAAGGTCCAATGGAGCACCAGCGATATGAACATTGTAACAGTAACGGAAGACGGAGGACTGACTGCCAGGGCACCGGGACAGGCAACTGTTACTGCACAGATCGACGGACTGCAGGCGGAAGTGCTTGTAACGGTTTATGCGGCCGCCCTGGAAGCGAAAATGTATCAGCTCGATCTCGGCGGAAATGCGGTCAGCTTGGAGATATATAACCATTCTGCCGCAGACAGAATTGAGGATATGGCCTATATTGCCATTTATGAAAGCGGCCAGCAAATCGGCTTGAGTACATTGTCTATTCACCTGCCTGCAAATAGTAGTGTAAGAGAGAAAATCGAACTCCCTGAATTTGTGCCGGAAAAGACTTATTCTTTGGTTTTCTATCCGATTGGTCATGACACAGCAACGCAGGAACTGATTCTTGTCAACGGTGCCTATGCGGTTTATACGTCAACGGAATCCGCTGCCGCAGAGTTACAGGACTGCCAAAAGGATACTGTTACCTGTGAAGATGTAATCGATGGGGAAACGTATACCTTGTATGCGCTGACAGATGACAGTGGTGTTCCGAGCGAAGATAATATTGCGTATATTGCCAGAAAAACGGCAGAGAAAGATCAGATAGACTTTGTGATATGCCCCAATGACGATAACGACATGTGTTATGTGTATCTATCTGACAAAACGGGCGTGCTGAGACGGGTTACGGCAATCAATTTTGCTCTAAAGCACGCATATAATGAAAAACATATCTGCACCCTGTGTGGTGCTGAAGATTCTGTTGCGGAAATTATACTATCGACGTTACCTACCAAAACTTCCTATGTGGTAGATAGAGACATGTTGGATGTAAGTGGTGGTAGGATAATGCTTCGCTATAACGGAGGGACCACAGAGGAAACAGATTTGACAGCAGATATGATTTCTGGATTTGACAATACTATATTGGGAAAGCAAACCTTGACAGTGACTGTGAACAATGCAAGCATTACTTTTGACATTGAAATTGTTGAGATGCCGGTTTCATATGTGACCGTTGAGGGAGACAAAATAGTATTGTATTACAATGACGGTATTACTGTAGAAACATCGCTGAAAGAAGGGATTGTATCTCATTTTAACATTTCAGAAACTGGTGATAAAACATTGACTCTGTTCAGCAAAAATGCTTGTGTAGTAGCTTATGTGAATGCAACCGGAGACTATGTGCGATTGAAAGCATCTGCTGGGGAGGATGGGAGCTACCAGTATATAATACCTGTTGACATCACAGAAGTGACAGTGGCCGTGAAGGGTGACTTGAACAGCGATGGACAGTTGACGGTCAGAGAGGCAAGGCAACTTTTGAGAGCGTCCATGGATTCAGATTTTCTGACAAAAAAACAGTTTATGTGCGCGGATTTGGATGGAGATGGTTCCATTTCGGTTCGAGAGGCCAGAGTTCTGTTGAAAGCATCCACCGACAGCACATCAATCACTTGGTAAGTAGCCTACTTTTGTTGGAGACAATTGCTCTGAACAATTCGGCAAACAATGAGATTTTTGCGTTTACTAAATTCAGCAAACTTAGGGGATAGCGTTCGGCTAAGCGCCAAATTCGCCGAGATCCGCTAGGCTTACATAGAATTTGTCAAAATCTAGGAACGGAAAAGATAATGTACAATAACTTGCGCAAATTGAAAAGAGTATGAAGAAAGACATAGCTTGCAGGCTCTGATAGAATGAAGTCACGACACACCATTCTGAAAGGAGACAGCAAACTATATCCGAGAAAATTGTACAGCTGAATGAGGAAATTATCAAGGGGCAGCTCAAAGAATTAGTTCGCAGCAGCGTAGAAGAAACCCCCGAACGAGCTGCTGGAAAAAGAGGCGGAGTCGTTGACGCAGGCGGCCCGCTACGAGCGTAGCGAGGCCCGTCAGGGCTACCGCAGCGGCCACTACGACCGGAATTTCACCACGACCTCCGGCGACGTCACGCTCCATATACCGCGGCTCAAGGGCATATCCTTCGAGACTGCCATCATCGAGCGGTATCGCCGCCGGGAGAGCAGTGTGGAGGAGGCCCTCATCGAGATGTACTTGGCAGGCGTTTCCGTGCGCCGTGTGGAGGATATCACCGAGGCACTGTGGGGCAGCAAGGTTTCGCCCGCTACCATCAGCGAGCTGAACAAGAAAGCCTATGTCCACATCGAGGACTGGCGGAACCGCCCCTTGCAGGGCGGGCACTATCCATACGTCTACGTGGACGGCATCTACCTGCGCCGCAACTGGGGCGGAGAGTACGAAAATGTTTCTGTTTTGGTGGCGATTGCCGTGAATGAGGACGGTTTTCGTGAGGTTTTGGGCGCTGCCGAGGGCATGAAGGAGGACAAGGCCAGCTGGGTCAGTTTCTTCCAATGGCTTCGTGGACGCGGCTTGGACGGCGTAAAGCTCATCGTTGGCGACAAGTGCATGGGGATGCTGGAGGCTGTGGGTGAGGTGTTCCCGGACGCCAAATACCAGCGCTGCACGGTGCATTTCTACCGCAACGTTTTCTCTGTTGTGCCCAAATCCAAGGTCAAAATAGTCTGAGCGCTTGCGGTCGAGAAACTGGAACACCGGTTCATTCTGAGGCGCACATTTTAAGTATATCCCCATCACATTAAACAGTGTTTTGCGGAGATATGGCGAGCCACGCTTGGAGGATTTATTGCTCCTGACATTCTTGTCGCCGGACTGATTGGGCATGGGATCAATACCTGCAAGGGCAACCAGAGACTGTTTTCGTTCAAAACGGCGCACATCGCCGATCTCAGCCATGAGCTGAGGGCCGAAGGACTTTCCGACACCGTACATCTCCATAACTACAGGGTACTCCGGCAGCATGGACGCAAGACATTCCATTTCTGCGCGGTAAGTCTCGACAGAACGTGAGGTGCTGGAGAGCTGGTTTGCAGCTTCCTGTACGAGAACTTTCGTTACCCCGGATTTAGGAACCAGAACAACAGCGTTTTTCGCAAGGGCATACACTTTCTCGGCATTGCTTTGTTTGAAGAAATAGCCGTGGCGCTTGCACCATTTTCGGTAACGCTCAGAAAATGCGTTGTAGCTCTGCTTCCGCACACAGTCCACATGCCAGAAGGTATGTGCAAAGTCAACCCATGCAAGGCTTATCCGCATGCAGACCGAAGTGCTACGCGGCGGCGGTTATTGGTATGTTGGGGATAAAAGCCCCGTGCTTGAAAAATTCAGGAATGAAATCAGATATATGAGCGAATGTCCTATATGACGATGCTCCGCAGCGAGGCGTTCCGCGATATGCCCGCCGCACTCTGGCGGTTTGAGTCAACCGCAGTTATGACACCCCAGCTTGCAAAGGCGAGGGGGTACGCGCAGAACTGGGACGAGTTCAAAAAGCGGGAATCGGGCTGCTCCTGTTCGGGAATGTCGGCACGGGAAAATCCTATGCCGCCGACTGCATTGCCAACGCTTTGATTGACAAGGAGGTTTCGTTTCTTATGGTTGGGGTGTCCGATGCGGTCAACCGGATGCAAGGCAATTTCGGCGCAGACCGTGACAGCTACATGACATCTCTCATGCGTCCGGAACTGCTGATACTGGACGATCTGGGCGCGGAACGAAATACAAGCTTCGGCAAAGAGCGCGTTTTTGATGTCATCAACCGCAGGCGGCTGACTGGCAAGCCCATGATCGTCACCACGAATATCCCGCTTTCCGTTATGAAGCAAGCTGTCGATCTGGATGACCGCCGAATTTATGACCGCATCTTGGAGGTCTGCGTCCCGATCATGTTCGATGGAGACAGCTTCCGCAAAAGCACCGCTGCCGACAATCTGAAAACGGCGGCTCGTCTGCTCGGCTGATAAACCCAAGAAAGGAGCTTTTACATGGAGAATTGCATCGGCACCGTCCTCATCCACCTTAAAATGACGCTGACCGCCAGAGAAGCGGCAGAATACAGCAATATCGGTATCAACAAGATCGACAGTATGCTCCGCTCGCCCAACTGCCCCTTCGTCTTGTTCGTTGGGACGAAAAAGCTGGTCAAGCGTTGGGAGTTTGAACAGCACATCAGCCGTACAATGGCAATTTGAAGGTAAGTTCACTATTGAGAAAAGAAAGCTCGTGTGCTACAATCACATTGTTGCATAGGGCTTTTTTCTCTTTTTGAGAAAGGAGGCTCTAAATGGGCAAGAGTTTACGAGGCAAAGAATGTGACGAGGGTATCTGCCAAAGAAAGGACAGCTTATATAGCGCAAGATTTGTGACCAAAACCGGGAAGCGCCAGGTCAAGTGCTTCTCCTCACTTCCGGAAGCACGAAATTGGCTGGACGATGCCAAGTATGCAGATAAGCACGAAAATATATTTGTTCCGCCAGATATGACGGTAGATGCGTGGTTTGAGTTTTGGATCGTTCATATCGTTGGGGATCTGGCTCCCAATACTCGCAGAAATTACCGTGAGCGTTATGAATATAACGTGAAGCCGCTTATTGGTGGCATGCAGCTTGCAGATGTCAAGCCTATGCACTGCAAGATGGGCTTAAATCAGATGGAGGAGAAATACGCTGGCTCAACCATCCGGCAAACCTATATCGCAATGGGAACAATGCTTCGCTCTGCAGTTATGAACGACATGATTCAAAAGCACCCGATGGATGGAGTGCGGTTTACAAAACCGACTCGGGCGGTGAATGATATCAAGTTTCTAACGGTGGAGGAACAGCAAAAATTCTTAGCAGTCGCTAAAAATTCTCACAACTATTATCAATATGCGCTGATATTGGAGACGGGACTTCGGACTGGTGAACTAATTGGACTGACATGGGATTCGGTTGATTGGAAGAAGCGCACTTTGACAGTCAATAAGACGTTGGAGTATCGACATGAGCAAGGCGAATGGCGGGCTGGACCGCCTAAAACGCAGCAGAGCTACCGAACGATCCCGCTCACAAACCGCGCATACGAGATTTTGGAAAAGGTTCACGCACGGGTTCCTGAGCGCAAGGAAACGGATATCCTGTCACTGACATTGGATTATTTGGATCGGCATACTGGGGAAAAGGCGAGCTTGTCCATGCGTGACCTTGTTTTTATCAACTGGCGAACAGGCGAGCCAGCAAAGAACAGTTCCTACGATACCCACTTATATAAGCTCTGCGACGAAGCAGGAATCAAACACTTTTGTATGCACGCCCTGCGACATACCTATGCTACAAGAGCAATCGAAAGCGGTATGCAGCCGAAGGTGCTGCAAAAGCTGCTGGGTCATGCCAGCATCAAAACAACAATGGATCGGTATGTTCATGTGACTGCCGAATCGCTGGATTATGCCATCAAGCAATTTCAGCAAAATGGTGTAGTCTGATAAAATCCAATAAAGCCAAATGCGGAAATGGTGTAAAAATGGTGTAACAGCCAAGACACCAAACGCTGAAACCCCTTGAAAATCAAGGAAAATCGAAGGAGAATGAGTACAAATGAAATTAGGTATCGTCGGACTGCCGAATGTCGGCAAGTCCACTCTCTTCAACGCGATCACCAACGCGGGCGCGGAAAGCGCCAACTACCCCTTCTGCACCATCGAGCCCAACGTGGGCATGGTGGCCGTGCCGGATGCAAGGCTTGATAAGCTGGCGGAGATGTATCAGCCCGACAAAAAGACCCCCGCCGTCATCGAATTTGTGGACATTGCGGGCCTGGTGAAGGGCGCCAGCCAGGGGGCGGGCCTGGGCAACAAGTTCCTGGAGAACATCCGCCGCACCGACGCCATCGTCCATGTGGTGCGCTGCTTCGACGACGAGAACATCATGCACGTGGTGGCCGACGCCGGGACCAACGTGCCGGTGGACCCCCTGGGCGACATCGAGACCATCGACCTGGAGCTGATTATGGCGGACCTGGACATGGTGAACCGCCGGGTGGAGAAGGCCGCCAAGGCCGCCAAGGGCGACAAGAAGTTCCTGCACGAGGCCGAGGTATTCCGGGCCCTGGCGGAGCATCTCAACGCCGGAAGGTCCGCCCGCACCTTCGACTGCGGCGACGAGGACCGCGCCATTGTGGAGACCGCCGACCTGCTGAGCCTGAAGCCCATCATCTACGCCGCCAACATGGACGAGGCGGGCTTCGCCGACCACGAGAACAACCGCTACTTCCGGATGGTCCGGGACCTGGCCCAAAAGGAAGGGGCCCAGGTGCTGCCCATCTGCGCCAAGCTGGAGGAGGACATTGCCCAGCTGGACGACCCCGACGAGCGGGCCATGTTCCTGGAGGACCTGGGGGTGGAGCAGTCCGGCCTGGACCGGCTGATCCAGTGCAGCTATGAGCTGCTGGGCCTGATCTCCTTCCTGACCTACGGCAAGGACGAGTGCCGGGCCTGGACCATCCGCAAGGGCACCAAGGCCCCCCAGGCCGCCGGAAAGATTCACTCCGACATCGAGCGGGGCTTCATCCGGGCGGAGACCATCAACTTCGACGAGATGATGGCCTGCGGCAGCGTGGCCGCCGCCAAGGAAAAGGGTCTGCTGCGGTCCGAGGGCAAGGACTATGTGGTCAAGGACGGCGACATGATCTATTTCCGCTTCAACGTGTAAACAAGCAGGCTGCGTGCCGCAGGGCATTTCCCTGGGCGGCACGCAGCCTGTTCCTGTTTCCGGCGCAGCCCATTCCCGGGGCAGGAGCGGGGCGCCGATCAAAAAGAGGCGGCGATTCTTTGGAATCGCCGCCTCTTTTGGCGCGGAAGGAGGGATTTGAACCCTCGCGCGTGGTTTAGACGCCTACTCCCTTAGCAGGGGAGCCCCTTCGGCCACTTGGGTACTTCCGCAAACGATATGAAAATTGGCGGAGAGAGTGGGATTCGAACCCACGGATGCTTTCACATCGCCGGTTTTCAAGACCGGTGCCTTCAACCGCTCGGCCACACTTCCGGAATGACGCGCACTATAAACATCCCGATGCGGCGTGTAAACCCCTAATTTGTTTGTTTGCCTGAAAAACAGCCAAAAGTGCATTAATAGCGTGAAATAACAGCAGATTGATCATTTCATCACCATGAATTCCTTCTCTTTTACTCGTTTAGCAACCGGCTAAACATCCCCACCGCCCGGCAAAAAGAAAAATAGGTCCATTTTTATCGCTAAAAGATAAATCCACACAGTTTGTATTGTTTTGTGCAAAAGTTTCACTACGCTTTATTAACAATACTTTCTGGCGACGTGTGCCAGTGCAGAAGGATGAGCTTTCGTTTTCAGCATCTCACGTGAAGCGATGGTTTGCCTTGCTACAGGGACGTCGCTTGCCGACCATAAGCGCCCGGTGTCCTGCCGGTGTTGCTAGGAGAAGAGACGTGCGATATGAATAACGAGGAAACATTTTACCAGGCCATGCGGCGTCAGGGCGTTACCCGGCGCAGCTTTCTCAAATATTGTAGTCTGGCTGCCACGTCGCTGGGATTAGGCGCGGGAATGGCACCAAAGATTGCCTGGGCGCTGGAGAACAAACCCCGCATTCCGGTGGTATGGATCCACGGTCTGGAATGCACCTGCTGTACCGAATCTTTTATCCGCTCCGCTCACCCACTGGCGAAGGACGTCATCCTTTCCCTGATTTCCCTCGATTATGACGATACTTTGATGGCTGCCGCCGGAACCCAGGCGGAAGAAGTCTTCGAAGACATCATCACGCAATACAATGGCAAATATATCCTCGCAGTAGAAGGTAATCCGCCGCTGGGCGAGCAGGGGATGTTCTGTATCAGCAGCGGTCGACCGTTTATTGAGAAACTCAAACGTGCCGCTGCCGGAGCCAGCGCGATTATCGCCTGGGGAACCTGCGCGTCCTGGGGCTGCGTGCAGGCCGCGCGGCCCAATCCGACGCAGGCAACGCCTATCGACAAAGTCATCACCGACAAACCCATTATCAAAGTACCTGGCTGCCCGCCGATCCCGGATGTGATGAGCGCCATCATTACTTACATGGTGACCTTTGATCGCTTGCCAGATGTCGACAGAATGGGCCGTCCGCTGATGTTCTATGGTCAGCGAATCCACGATAAATGCTATCGCCGCGCCCACTTCGACGCCGGAGAGTTCGTCCAGAGTTGGGATGATGACGCTGCCCGCAAAGGTTACTGCCTGTACAAAATGGGCTGCAAGGGGCCTACCACCTATAACGCCTGTTCCTCCACACGCTGGAATGATGGCGTTTCTTTTCCAATCCAGTCTGGTCACGGCTGCCTGGGCTGTGCGGAAAATGGTTTCTGGGATCGCGGTTCGTTCTACAGCCGCGTGGTCGATATTCCGCAAATGGGTACTCATTCCACTGCCGATACCGTCGGTTTAACCGCGCTTGGCGTGGTGGCAGCGGCTGTTGGTGTGCACGCAGTCGCCAGCGCCGTTGACCAGCGCAGACGTCATAACCAGCAACCTACAGAAACCGAACATCAGCCAGGCAATGAGGATAAACAGGCATGAGCACTCAGTACGAAACTCAGGGATACACCATCAATAATGCCGGACGCCGCCTGGTGGTCGACCCGATTACGCGCATCGAAGGCCACATGCGCTGCGAAGTGAATATTAACGATCAGAATGTGATCACCAATGCCGTCTCCTGCGGCACCATGTTTCGCGGGCTGGAGATCATTCTGCAAGGGCGCGACCCGCGCGATGCGTGGGCGTTCGTTGAACGTATCTGCGGCGTCTGTACTGGCGTACACGCCCTGGCTTCGGTTTACGCCATCGAAGATGCTATCGGTA
>OHAY01000951.1_pt1 | contig 28471 bp, 25 predicted proteins | sample 1577191 | NCBI WGS metagenome assembly OHAY01 (sample SAMEA3541504, study PRJEB24748) | human gut metagenome | biome: human gut; feature: human-associated habitat; material: faeces | place: China | collected 2012 | reverse complement strand
AGAATGGTGGCTCTCAAAGTCCGGACAGGTGGCTCAAAGAGCCCCGGAATAATCACTGCAAATATTAATTTGTTTCAACAAAATGAAAATGAAAATTATTCGAATCTAGAATACATTCGACAATTCATTGCTCATGCAGAAGAATTTGAAATAACTCGTACGGATGATGAGAAGATTAGAAAGATTCTTTTTCCAGTTGAAATTGATTCAATGTTTGGCGTAGCCCCTGTCAAAGATTCTATCATTCCGTCAACAGAATCTTTAGAACTCTTAATAGAAAAATTAATTGCTGAAGATAAGTTTGTGGAGATAACTTTAGGTGTGGAACATCCATTTATCCGTGTTAATGAGGGCGGGATTGATGATTGTATTTTTTTGGATGATACGCCAAGATTAAGACAAATGTACCATGACTATAAATGTTTTAGACGTGCAAAAGTACGGTTGGACAGTCTAAACTTTGCATTAAAATATATTCGATCAAGAAATATTAAATTTGAGTTTTTGACGAATGGTAATATAAGAGAGATTGTTATAAAGGGGCGGAGAATGCTCTTTGTTTATGAATATTGTTTAAGTGAAGCATTTTTAAGACAGCTAACTCCAGAAGAGAATAGTGTTATTGTAAATTTGCATAATTGGAATGGAAAAAGTTGTATTTCACCTCAAGCGTACTGTTTGGCAAAAAAAATGAAAGTAATATTATTAACAATGGATGATTTTTACGGGTATATTAATGAAATTAGAAAATAATATTTTAGAACTTATAAAAAAGCATATATCATTTTTTGAACCTTTCAAATGTGTATATTTGTTTGGATCAGTAACGAACCCTGATTTAGTTCATAATGATATAGATCTTTTAGTTATTTATGAAAAATACTCACAAGAAATAGAAAATGCATTAAAAAAGATTTCGAATGAACTACAAAAAGTGACTGATTTGCCAATTGATTTAACTGTGCTAAGTGTTGAAGAAGAAAAAGATATAGCATTTTTAGAAAAAATTGCACCTAATTATTTGAAAATAAAGTAAGAAAATTGTCAACGGTAGATTGTTTTAATCCTGCCAGCGTGGCAAGTTTATTTATTGTTGTTTTACGTGTACTGTATTATGGAAAAAGATAATACAGGAGGAAAGCAATGGAACAATATGCGTATATTCGAGTATCTACAAAGGAGCAGAATGTAGAGCGACAAATCTTTGCATTGGAGCCGTATCATATTCCAAAGAAAAATATTTATTGTGATTATCAGTCGGGGAAAGATTTTGAGCGTCCGGCGTATCAGAAATTACTGAAAAAGCTAAAAGCCGGAGATTTGATGATTGTCAAAAGCATTGATCGCCTGGGGCGAAATTATAATGATATTCTGATCCAGTGGCAGTACATAACAAAAGAAATCAAAGCAGATATTTTGGTACTGGATATGGAATTGCTTGATACAAGAAAAAAGTCGGGTAATTTGACCGGAACACTGATTTCGGATTTGGTATTGCAAATCTTTGCCTATGTTGCTCAGACAGAAAGAGAATTTATTTCTCAAAGGCAGATGGAAGGAATCGAAGCAGCGAAACGCAAAGGCAAAAAATTCGGCAGACCGGAAAAAGAAATGCCGGAAGAATTTGAAGAAATTTGCAGGAGGTGTGAACAGGGAGAATTATCTACACGGCAGGCAGCAGAAGTGTTGGGAGTCAGTCATACGACATTTTACAGGAGATATAGAAAAATAACAGATAAAACTGTGTCGAAAGGTAGACGTTTTGATACATCTGATTAGAAGCATGAAATAACGGTAAATATACCGTTTTTCATGCTTCTATTACGTTTTTGCCTTCTGTTTGCAGTATATCATACACGTTTCTTAATGTCTGGATTATGAAACGGAGGAGAAGGAAAATGACAAAATTAAAAAAGAGTTTGATAGGAATGATACTGGTATTTGTATTTATATTTTTGTCGTTAGGGTATTCATTAGATGCATATGCATATTCTGCTGCATCCAATAAATTAAATACAAATTATACCTTGTCTGGAAATGGGGCAGAGGATATTTATGCAGTTGCGAAAGCACAGCTGAATAAAAAATATCCAGAGTTTTCTGGATTTAATTATCGAGCTTGGTGTGCGGACTTTGTCAGTGCATGTGCAGCAGCGGCTAATGTATCAGATGCAGTACCGGGTGCAGCAGCAGTTACTATAGCAATCCTCTTAAATAATGCAATCTCTTTACAGGGGTGATAAAATATAGTGTAGGAGATGATAGTATGCTACACAATGAAGCTAGAAAACTGGTATTGGAAGCCTGGGATAAAACTCACAATGCCAAGGAGATTGCAAAGTATTTTTCAGTAAATGAAAGTACCATATACCGCCTTGTAGAAGAACGCACACGCACTGGAAGTTATGAAACCAGAACGTATCTGAGAGGACGGAAACCAATTCTTACAGAAAAGCAACACCAGGATATCCTGGAACTTGTACAAAAACAACCGGATATCACAATGAATGAGATTATCGAAATCCTTCATTTACCAGTAGGCAACGAAGCTGTCAGGCGTTTTTTGATAAAACAAGATTATACTTATAAAAAAAAGTCTTTGCATGCAAAAGAACAGGAGCGTCCCCGATGTGCAGATAAAACGCAAAACATGGATAGAAAATATAGCTGGTGCAAAACCAGAACATCAAATATATCTGGATGAAAGCGGTATTAATACAAATCTCACGAGACACTATGCACATGCAGTACATGGGAAACGTGCCATTGACGCCGCCCTAATAAACACGCCTGCCGGAATAACCGTTTTGTCATCTATTCGTCTGAATGGCAGTCTGGTATATACTACATATCAAGGTGGAACAACTGCATAGCGATTTCGTGAATATATGAAAGAACAATTGATACCGAGCCTTGAAAAAGACGATGTTGTAATTATGGATAATATGCGTTCTCATCATGCCAAAATAGTGACAGAACTTTTGGACAAATCTGGTATTTCTTATCTGTATTTGCCACCATACAGTCCGGATTTAAACCCTATTGAAAAAATGTGGTCAAAAATGAAATCCATTCTCAGAAAGAGAAAAATCCGTATTGCATCTGAACTACCTGAAGCTGTAAAAGCGGCCTTAGAAGCTGTAAGCACAAATGATTGCAGAGGGTGGTTTCGTGCATGTGGTATTTGCACTAATTAAGAGGACTGCTATAAATATGTATAGCCAAACCAGCGGTTTGCCATTCTGTGAGCGGAATCTTTTTGAAGATATATGTGATCTCAATGCCCCGGTAGAAGATCCTGGTTTTGCAGAGGATTTCAAAAGTACGATTCCTTCTGAAAGTGTTGCGGTCAGTGATGTTGAAGTTTCCGCCATTGCTCCCAGGCAAATTCAGGCAGAGGAGTATGCAATCGTGACGGTCACGCTTTACGCAGAACAGTATCGGAAAATTGTGGATGACATGATCGCACAGTCAAGTGATCCCGTTCAAGAGAAACATGGAAGTCCTATGCAGGCTCAGAATCATGCAAAAATTACGGTTTTAATAAGTGCAGATGGTGTTGATATTGAAGAGGAGCAGCAGGTACAGTACTGGAATCAGAAATATTTAATTTTTGATTTTCCGGTGACTTTAAAGAGTGATTGGAAAAAATCAACGGTGTTATTCAAAGGAGTTCTTTCAATCAACGATGTGCCGGCATCAAAAATCAGCTTTCTGGTGAAGTGTCAGGACAACAAAGTACAGAAGCCGGAAATGAAAAGAAGGGATATTCATTCTGCTTTTGTCTCTTATTCCAGAAAGGATATCAGCCAGGTAGCTTTTGTTATGATGGGAATCCGAAAAGCAAGACCGGATCTGGAAATGTTTTTTGATGTGGAGAGTATGCACAGCGGTGAGGACTGGGAAAAGAGGATCAAAAGAGAAATCGACGAAAAAGATATTCTGTTTCTGTGCTGGTCTGTTCACGCAAGCAAGTCAGTGTGGGTTGACCGGGAATGGCGTTATGCATATGCAAAAAAGGGAGCGGACGGCATTGATCCGATTCCGCTGGAATCGGCACAGAAATGTCCACCGCCAAAGGAATTGGAGAAAAAGCATTTCAATGAAAATCTTCTTTTTGTTGTTGAAAGTAACCGGGAAAGCCGTGCCTTTGGCAAAAGCGGTCAAATTACAGTTCTGGAATGTAAAACGATGGAACTGCACAGATGGTCACAGCAAAATATCATAATCGGACGGGAAAATCAGGAAAGATGTGATCTGAGTCTGGATTCCAGGAACGTGAGTAGGCAGCATCTTCTGCTGGAAGCGAAAGACAGGGATGGAATGTATACGGTAAGAGACTTAGGTTCGACCGGTCATACATATCTTGTTTCTGAGAAACGGGAACAAATACTGGAGCCGGAGTGGGAATATAAAGTTCCGGTGGGAACTGTGTTGAGGCTGGCAAACCGTTATATTATAGTGTTGTGAAATTTATATCAGATGTGAGATGACTCCCCCCTCCTTTTTGTGCTTTTGAGCATGTCATACTTATTACATCAAGAAAAAACAAAACTCAAAGAGAAAAAGGAGGACTTTATGATGAAAAACTATTCTATGGAGCTTGCAAATGGGGTGAAAGCATTTTTGGATGAAGATGACTGGAAGTATTCTTTCGATAAAGAAAAGGGGATGTTTCGTTTCGGGTTGAAGATCAAAAGCAGACTTTCCCAGATTCAGTATATGGTCAGAGTACATGAGAAGCACATCACTTTCTACGGCATTGCCCCGGTGAGTCCGGATCATGAAGACGAAAAGATGATGGGACAGATGGCTGAATTTATCTGCAAAGCAAACTATGGTCTGAAAAATGGCTGTTTTGAAATGGATTATAATGACGGAGAAATTCGCTATAAGAGCTATGTTGACTGTGACGGAATCATTCCATCACAGAAAGTGATCGAGAACAGCATTTACTGTATTGCGAATATGTATGAGACTTACGCACCGGGAATCATCGATATTCTTTTCAAAGATGTACCGGCAAAAGAAGCTATTGAAAAGTGTGAGGATGGAAGGAGACGGCTTCGTGAACTGCTGCAGGCAAGAACGGGCAATACGGATGCTCTTCTCGATATTTTGCAGAGAAAGCTTGCAGAAATGGAGGCACCTCGCGTTGATATCGGTGAAGATACGGCAGACGCAGATGACGAGGATCATGATGAGATCGAGTATGATGTGATGGAAGATGACGAGGACTATGCGTTTGAAGATGATGAAGACGATGAGTCTGATGAGGATGAGATGGAAGACGATGAGTTTGATGATGACGAAGGAGGCGAGGATTAAGCAGGTGATTTGGCAGTGAGCAGCAAACATCCCATTGACACTGTGGCTGCTATCTCATATAATAACAACAGAAAACAGATTACAAAGAAAAACAGGGCATGGTCTGTTGTCAGGGTACAACAGGCTGTGCTTTTTTGAAAGGGAGGTTTTTTATTTATCATGTCCAGTGACTCGACTTCATTGGTTATTATTCTGGTCTGTCTTGTTTTGTCCGCGTATTTTTCAGCGACCGAGACAGCCTTTTCCACGATGAGCCATGCACGTATGAAAACAATGGCAGACAAAGGTGACAAATCCGCAGCACTTGCACTTCAGCTGGCAGACAATTACGATACGCTGCTCTCGGCGATCCTGATCGGCAACAACCTGGTCAATATTTTGCTCTCATCTGTGGCGACACTGCTCTTTGTCAAATTTCTGGGTGAGCAGACAGGAGCGAGCGTTGCAACAGCTTCCGTCACGGTTGTCGTGTTGATCTTTGGCGAAATCTCACCGAAAAGCATTGCCAAAGAATCGCCGGAGAAATTTGCCATGTTTTCCGCACCGTTTATCCGTGCCCTGATGGTGCTTTTAAAACCATTTATCTGGATGTTTGCTCAATGGAAAAAGCTGCTTGTCAAACTGTTCAACAAGCCTTCGGATGACCGTGGGATCACGGACGAGGAGCTGATGACGATCGTAGAAGAAGCAGAACAGGAAGGCGGGATCGATGCCGATGAAAGTACACTGATTCGCAGTGCGATCGGTTTTATGGATCTTGAGACAAGTGACATTTATACGCCGCGTGTGGATATCGAGAGTATTCCGCTGGATGCGACAAAAGAAGAAATCGCAAAAATGTTTCTGGATACCGGATTTTCAAGACTTCCGGTTTACGAGGAAGATATCGACCATATTGTCGGCATTGTCAACCAGAAAGATTTCCATAATTTCATTTATCATACCGACCGACCTCTGAAAGATATCATCCGCCCGGTGCTGTTTATCACACCGACGATGAAGATCGGTGTCCTGCTGAAAAAGCTTCAGGACAGTAAAACCCACATTGCGATCATTCTGGATGAATTTGGCGGAACGGAAGGTCTGGTTACGATCGAGGATATCATTGAAGAGCTGGTTGGTGATATCTGGGATGAGCATGACCGTGTCATTAAAGAAATCGAAAAAATTTCCGACCGGGAATATCTGATGAGCGGATCGGCAAATATTGATAAAGTGTTTGAACTGCTGGATATTGAGAAAGCGGTGGATGTCAATACTTTGAGCGGCTGGATCATGGAGGAACTTGGGCAGATCCCGAAAGAGGGCGACAGCTTTGTAAGTGACGGCGTGAAAGTAGTTGTCCTGAAAATGGATGACCATCGTGTGGACAAAGCGAAAGTCTATCAGGAAAAACGTTGATGATTTATAGCAGAGAAAATACTGGATAACTAAAATACCTCGTTGTGCTAAATAAAAATAATAAAGAAACTTCAACAAAATGTGCTATCCTGCTTGTAGGAAATACAAAAAACGAAAGGAGGCATCATTATGTTGAAGTTCCAAAACAATAATACCACAATCATAGCAACTTTTGAAGACTTTATTTTCACTGTTTATGTTATCATTGATGATCTCTATCATCAATTTGCTCCGGATGAGGTTATCCACAGGAGACGTGTTTTGGATGCAAAATTATCGGATCCTGAAATTATTACGATTAGCCTTTGCGGCGAATTAGCTGGCATTGATTCTGAAAATGCCTGGTTTCACTTTGTAAAGCGAAATTATCGTCACTTATTTCCAAATCTATGCAGCCGAAACCGTTTTAACAGGACAAGGCGGGCTTTGATGCAGACAACTGAACGGTTACGTCAGAAAATGCTGTCTGCTTTTCCAGTTCCTGTCAGTCCTTACTGTATCATCGACAGTTTTCCGCTTGCCGTCTGCAAATTCGGACGGGCACGGTTTTGCAGGTCTTTTCGTGGATATGGTGCAGATTATGGGAAATGCCCTTCCAAGAAAGGAACCTATTTTGACTATAAAGTACATGTCCTTATTACTCTGGAAGGATACATCACGTCCTTTGAAATTACACCAGTATCTGTAGATGACCGTCAGGGTTTAAGGGATATCGTTGAAAATCAAAGCGGTCTTACAATTCTTGCAGATAAAGGCTATGTTGGAGAAGCCCTTATGCTGGAAATGCAGGAACAAAAGAATACTCTTTTGGCATTAAAACGCTCCAACAGTAAGTCAAAGTGGTCAACTTCTTTCCGACAATTAGTATTTAAGCTTCGCAGGAGAGTGGAAACGGTCTTCTCACAGTTAAGCGAGCAATTAAATGCAGAAAGAGTACTGGCTAAAACTTTTCAGGGATTATGCACACGCCTGGTAAACAAAATTCTGGCATATAATCTTTGCATTGCCTTAAACAGTATTTTTCACGAAACTTGTGACATTGGAAAAATCAAAGAATTGATTTTCTGATTTTTTGCTTTTGTCAAACTGTAGGGATTTTTTGCCCTTTCACAGGATTTTTGCAAATTCGTTTTAAATAGCACAACAAGTTAAAATAGTTTTTGAGAAAGGAAAAAGAGATGAACAAAAGAGAAGTTAAAATGTTGGAATTTCCGCAAAGAGGAGACAAAAGAGGTCATCTTGTCATTGTAGAAGGAATGAAAGATGTTCCTTTTGATATAAAAAGGATTTTTTATATTTACGGTTCAGATAAAGACGTAGTGAGAGGACAGCATGCAAACTTGAAAAGTCAGTTTGTTTTGGTTAATGTTGCCGGAAAAAGTAAGGTTCGGGTAAAGGATGGTCTTGGAAATGAAGCAGTATTCAGTCTGAATCGTGCACATACAGGTATTTATCTTCCGGAAATGATATGGAAAGATATGTATGATTTTAGCGAAGATTCAGTTTTGCTGGTGCTTTCCAGTGAACATTATGATCCAGAGGAATATATCAGAGACTATGATACCTTTGTTAAAATGGTACATACAGAAGAAAAGAGAGAAAAAGAATGAAAGTTTCAATTGTGATACCAGTTTATTACAACGAAGATAATCTGTATCCCCTTTATGCAGATATAAAAGAAAAATTTATTGACAAAATCGATTATGATTACGAAATTGTCATGGTTAATGATGGATCAAAAGACCGTAGTTATGAAGTTATGCAGGAACTGGCAGATCAGGATCCCAACATAAAAATTGTCAGTTTGTCACGTAATTTTGGTTCACATGCGGCTATTCTGTGTGGTTTGGAAAAGTGTACAGGTGATTGTGCGGTAGTAAAGGCAGCGGATCTTCAGGAGCCTACGGAGCTGATCCTTAAAATGGTTGAAAGCTGGAAGCAGGGCAATAATGTTGTGCTTGCAGTAAGGCAGGACAGGAAAGAAAGTTTTGGAACAAAACTGTTTGCAAATACATATTATTGGATGGTCAGAAAAGCGGCATTGTCCAATATGCCAAAAGGTGGATTTGATGTGTATCTGCTGGATCAGAAAGTTATCCGGGTATTATTATCACTGGATGAGAGAAATAGTGCACTGACTGGACAGATTCTCTGGAGTGGTTTTAAAACGGAAGAGATACCCTATGTACGTCTGGAAAGAGAAATAGGAACGAGCAAATGGACATTAAAAAAGAAAGTACGTTTGGTGGCGGATACCCTGTTCAGTTTTTCAACGTTGCCAATTTCACTGGTTACTATGATTGGAACCCTGTCCTGCGTTGGTGCACTTATATGGGGAATTGTTGTTCTGGTATGTAAAATCATGGGACTGATTCAGGTAAGTGGATGGACAACCCTGTTCATTTTTAATCTGTGCAGTTTTGGGATTATTATGGTGACACTTGGTATTCTTGGAGGTTATTTGTGGAGAACCTTTGATGCTTCCAGAAACAGACCGACTTATATTGTCGAAGATGAAAATACATTAGAACAGAAAAAAGGAGAGAATAAACATGAAGATCATGCCTAATCGTCTGGACCGCGGATTTGCAATGTATCAGAAAGAGTTTGAACAGAAAGCTTTGGAAGTACTCAGATCCGGCTGGTATGTACTTGGAAACGAAGTAAGAAGTTTTGAAACGGAATTTGCAGACTACCTGCAAGTGAAGAATTGTGTTGGAGTTGCAAGTGGCCTGGATGCATTGTGGATTGCATTCCGTGTTCTTGGCATTGGTGCGGGTGACGAAGTGATCGTACAGGGCAATACTTACATTGCAAGTGTAATGGGAATCACGATCAATGGTGCAACACCTGTTTTTGTAGAGCCGGATGAATACAACAATATCGATGTTGACAAAATAGAAGAGAAAATCACAGAAAAAACAAAGGCAATTCTTGTAGTGCATTTATATGGTCAGGCATCTAATATGGGAAAGGTGGTAAAACTGGCTCAGAAATACCATTTAAGACTGGTAGAAGACTGTGCACAGTCCCATGGTGCATGTTTTGATGGGAAAATGACAGGTACATTTGGCGATATCGGCTGTTTTTCTTTTTATCCATCAAAAAATCTGGGAGCATTTGGTGATGCAGGAGCGATTGTTACAAATGATGATAAGATTGCAGAAGATGTAAGAGTTTTTCGCAACTACGGAAGTGAGAAAAGATACTACAATAAAGTAGTGGGTGCGAATTCCAGACTGGATGAAATGCAGGCAGGTCTTTTGCGTGTACGTTTGCAGCATATGAAAAAGATTACGGATGAAAGAGTAAGATTATGTAAAAGATATCAGAAGCTTCTGGATAATCCGTTATTACAGCTTCCAAAAGTAAGAGAAGGTGCAACAACGGTATGGCATCAGTTTGTGATTCATTGCAGACGTAGAGATGAACTGATAGAATATCTGAATCAGAAAGAAGTCGGAACGATCATTCATTATCCAATTCCGCCGCATCTGTCAGAAGCATACCAGTATCTTGGCTTAAAAGAAGGGGCATTGCCGATCACGGAACAGTATGCAAAAGAGGTTGTTTCGATTCCGCTGTATAATGGAATGACAGAAGAAGAACAGGATTATGTCATCAACTGCCTGAATGCCTTCGGAAAGGAATAACAGACTATGAAACATCATTATAGTGCAGTATATGGAGAAGTAACCATCCGTCCTTTAGAGAGAAAAGATATCGAAAATCTTCGTATCTGGAGAAATGATGCATCTCAGACCAGATTTTTGAGAAATATCGGACATATTACCAGAGAAATGCAGGAAAAATGGTATGAAGGATATTTGCAGGATACAGATTCCATCGTATTTGCAATCGAAGAAACAAAAAGGCTGAAGCGGATGGTCGGAAGTCTGGCATTATATAATTTTGAAAATGGTCAGGCAGAGATTGGACGGCTTCAGGTTGGTGATCTGGAAGCCAGAGGTCATGGAATTGGTGGAAAAAGCTTTGTACTGGCTATGGCTGTAGGGTTCAAAAAACTGGGATTGAAAAGAATTTATGCGTCAGTAAACAGAGAGAATCTGGCAGCATATAAAAGTTATACGAAAATCGGATTTCAGGTGTGTGGCAGTCATGCATCACCAGTAGATGGTATTGAGGATGAAATCGAAATAGATGAAAAACGCTGGTCAGATAAGACTCCATATGTTCATGAGATCACGTTATTTTCGTAAGACAGATAGGATAAAATCATGGAAAATGTAATAAAACGTTGCTGGAGTTTTTTTGAACAGGTATGCTACCTGATTTTGGTAAAAATACTACGTATAAAGATCAGTCTCAAAGCATGGGAAGGTCTTATGCAATTTATAAAATTTGGGATTATCGGTGTAAGTAATACACTGATTTCCTATGTGATTTATCTTGTAGCACTGGTTGTTTTTCAGAAAAATAACTGGTTTGGAGAAATGGATTATCTGATTGCACAGATATTAGGATTTTTGCTGAGTGTTCTTTGGTCTTTTTACTGGAATCGCAAATATGTATTTGCTTCAGACAAAGAAGCGATCCCATGGTTTCAGGCACTTGTAAAAACATATTGTTCTTATGCTTTTACAGGGATATTTTTAAATACGGTGTTATCTATATTATGGGTAGAAAAACTGGGAATATCTAAAATGCTTGCTCCAATTTTAAATATTTTTGTGAGTGTTCCTTTGAATTTTGTAATGAATAAATTTTGGGCGTTTAAAAAACAGGAGAGAAAAGAATGACAGTAAAAAAGAAGAATAAAATAGTGATACATATAGGAGTGTTTGCATTATTTCTTTTGATCAGTTTTTTGATGAACTGGTCTCTTTTGCTAGGAGAAAATTTGATGAAGTGGGATATCTGGGATGCAGAATATCCATTCCAGGTACTTATGTCGGAAGCGATCAAAAATCATACATTACCACTATGGAATCCACTGATGCGTAATGGGACACCACATTATGCAGTTTTAGGAATGCCGGTGTGGTACATTATTACACTGGTTATGGCATATGTCGGATATACACCTGTAACAGTAGCATTTTGTTACGCAATTCATATTGCGATTGGCGGTTTTGGCGTATATCTGTTGGCAGGACAAGAATTGAAGAATAGAAAAGAATTGTCTTAGAGTGATGATTGTGCCTGTTTTTTGGTTGGAGTGCTTTATTGTGGAAGTGGTTTGTTTTTATCTAATGCGCAGCATATTATGATTATTATATCAGCTGCATGGATTCCGTATGTCTTTTTAGGAATGTGGGCTTTTTTGCAGAAAAAACATTTGATATTTGCACTGGGAACCGGATTTGCAGCATCCCAGCTATTACTTGGTGGATATCCGGAGATGTTTTTTAATCTGTTTTTGTTTTTAGTTCCATATACTTTGTATTTTGGATACGATAAAAATAAGACATTTTACAAAAATGTAATTTCCTGTGCCGGAAAGTTTATTCTTGTTTGTATTTTTACCGTTATATCCGGTGCAGCGATACTTCTTCCTTTTTTGAAAAATATGTCACTGATCACCAGAGGAAATGGTCTTGGGCAGGTAGCAAATGGGTATTCACCGTTGATATATTTATCTATTCTATTTCCGGAAACGTTAAAATTTATACCGGAACCGGCTGGAGTGAGTATGTCAAATTTCTATATGGGGATCATTACATTGTTACTGTTACCTATGATACTGGAAAAAAAACAGAAAAATAAGAAATTATATGGTAGTCTGGCTGTGATATCTTTTTTTATCTGTATGGGAAACACTTCATTTGTACATATGTTGTTATACCGTTTTGTTCCAATGTATGCTAGTTTTCGATTTCCTACAACGAATCGGGTTTTTCTGATGATTTTTGTTATGCTTACACTCGTTCCGGTTTTATCAGATATTTTGAAGACAGGAAAAATTTCCCTAAAGGTACTGAAAGTCACACTAATTTTGACGAGCGTTACATTACTTGCTGGAAGTATTTCGGGAGTGATAGTCAATGCTGTGAAATCTAGTTCAGAAATAGATCTTACGAAGTTGCAGGGATTTGCAGAGTCGGCTATAAGAGTTTCTATTATATTAAGTGTTTATTTTTTTGTTTTTTATACTATTTATAAAAAACAGGTTTACAGATTGTGGCGAAAAGGTTTTATAGTAGGAATTGTAATTGTAGAGGTCTTTACATGGTCCTTTTTAGAAACACCACTTACAATTGCTAAATATGCACCAGGGGAATATTCTTCAAACCAGGAAGTTCGAGATGACATTGACCAGCAATTTAGCAATTATAATCAGAGAAAACTAGGAGTGAATTTTACAGGAGCTGCTCGAAGTACAAGTCGATATAACAATCGAGTAATATTATATAATAAAACTTTTGATGAAGAAGGATATTATTCTTTTTTACTTTCTGCTACTGAAGATTTCAGGCAGACTTATAATCGAAGCATTATAGAGCAGAACCCGGTCGCTTATTTTACCAATAATGTAGTGACATCAAATGATATATCCTATAAAAAATGGATCAATCGGTGCAGCAATGATCCGGAACAGATTTTTGTAAAAAAAGGACTGGATGAAACAATCACATCGTCTCAGAAGCTGGAAGCGAAAGTTGTGGCAAGAGAAGAACTGAATCTGATAAAAACAGAGAAAGGTTGTCAGATTGCTGGGGAACTGAGTGCGGCGGAAGATAAAACGGGAAGAGTCCGGCTTTATCTTACAGGTAATACAGAAGATGAGATTTTTCTGAAGATCAGATTTACGGACAGTAATGGAGAGCAACAGTCTTATAAAGGTGATTTTACGGTAAAAGAAGAGGAAGGCAAAAAGTATGTGGATATTTATTTCCCTTCCGTAGAGCAGGTATATCAGCAACTGAAGATTACAGGAGAAGCTATACAGGCAGAAAAGGCAGAACTGGTACAAACGGAAAGAATGACTTCAGATGGAACGGTTGATGTATCGTGGTTTGGATTTAACAGTATCCAGATGACAGTAGATGCACCAACAGAAGGATATGTAACGCTTCTTCAGTCAAAACATAGTGGTTGGACGGCATATGTGGATGGAAAGAAGGCAGATATCAGTACAGTCAATCGTTGCTTTATGGGATTGCATGTTACCCGGGGAAAGCATACGATAACAATGAAATTCCGGCCAGTAGAATGGTTTATTGGTGTTGGCTTTTCGGTATTGTATGTGATAGTTATGGTAGTAGTGTTTATCGTATATTTAAAGAAAAAACAGCATATTCCATCAGATACCGCAAAAAACATTCAAAAAACTGCTTGACGGGAAAAATAAAATCGGATATAATGCATAGCAAATCCATAGGGATAAAGACGCAGACAATGGAGCCTGTAAAAAGGAGCCATTGCCTGCGTCTTTTTTGATGCCACGACATAAGCATAAAAGTGGAGCGTAAGCTTCACGATATGCGAATGGCGTGCAGAATTGTGAGAGTACGAAGTACGGAACAATTCGTGGGCATCTTCTAACTTTTACTTAGATGAACAGGAGGATTACTATGAGACTTACCCCGAAGGAACAGGAAAAACTGATGCTTCATATGGCGGGAAATCTTGCCAAAGAGAGAAAAGAACGCGGCGTGAAGCTGAATTATGTAGAGTCGCTTGCTTATATCAGTTCGGAACTTCTGGAACTGGCACGTGACGGAAAAACGGTTGTGGAACTGATGCAGCTTGGAACGAAGATCCTTACCAAAAAAGATGTTATGGATGGTGTTGCAGATATGCTGGAAGAAGTACAGGTAGAGGCAACTTTTCCGGATGGAACCAAGCTGGTAACGGTACATAATCCGATCCAGTAGACAGGAGGCATCCCCGCAGATGATTTGCGGGCGAATCTTGAAGAAGGAGGACAACAAACCATGAAAATCGGTGAAATTATTCCGGCAGACAGAGAGATCACACTCAACGAAGGAAAAAACACAGTGAAAATTCTTGTTGCGAATAAAGGAGACCGCCCGGTGCAGGTGGGATCTCATTATCATTTTTTCGAAGTAAATAAATGCCTTTCGTTTGACCGTGAGACAGCTTATGGATATCATCTGGATATTCCGTCTGGAACATCAGTTCGTTTTGAACCGGGCGAAGAAAAAGAGGTTCAGCTCACACAGATGGGCGGCAGAAAGCGTGTATTTGGATTAAATGACCTGACAAGAGCCAGAGCAGAAGAAGATACGAAAAAAGCTTCTATGGAAAAAGCAGCATTAAAAGGTTTAGTATAGGAGGATGGCAGATGAGTGTAAAAATTTCCGGTGAAAAATATGCAATGATGTATGGCCCGACCGTGGGCGATAAAGTAAGACTGGCAGATACAAGCCTTGTCGTTGAAGTGGAAAAAGATTTTACCACCTATGGAGATGAAATTAAATTCGGAGGCGGAAAAACCATCCGTGACGGTATGGGACAGTCTGTTAAGACCTGCAGCAAAGACGGAGATCTGGATCTGGTCATCACAAATGCACTGATCGTGGATGTGACCGGAATCATAAAAGCAGATATCGGTATCAAAGACGGCAAAATCGTCGGAATCGGAAAAGCAGGAAACCCGGATATTATGGACGGCGTAACTCCGGGCATGACGGTTGGAGCTTCCACAGAGGCACTGGCAGGAGAAGGCATGATCGTAACTGCCGGCGGAATTGATACCCACATTCATTTTATCAGCCCGCAGCAGATCGACTGTGCACTGTACAGCGGTGTGACAACAATGATTGGAGGCGGTACCGGTCCGGCAGACGGAACCAATGCAACGACCTGTACACCTGGACCGTGGAACCTGAAAATGATGCTCAAAGCAGCAGAAGAATATCCGATGAACTTGGGATTCCTCGGAAAAGGAAACTGTTCGGATGAAGCACCGCTGATCGAGCAGGTCAAAGCAGGTGCAATGGGACTGAAAATTCATGAAGACTGGGGTGCGACACCGGCTGTTATCAACCACTGCCTGAATGTAGCAGATGAGTACGATGTGCAGGTAGCAATCCATACCGATACGCTGAATGAGGGCGGATGTGTCGAAGATACCTTGGCAGCGATCGGAGGTCGAACGATCCATACTTACCACACCGAGGGTGCAGGCGGAGGACACGCACCGGACATCATCCGTGCAGCGGCAGCAGGAAATGTACTTCCGTCATCCACAAACCCGACCATGCCATACACGGTCAATACACTGGATGAGCATCTGGACATGCTGATGGTATGCCATCATCTGGACAAAAAAATCCCGGAAGATGTCGCATTTGCAGATTCCAGAATCCGTCCGGAAACCATCGCAGCAGAAGATGTTCTGCATGACATGGGTATCTTCAGTATGATGAGTTCGGACTCTCAGGCAATGGGACGTGTCGGCGAAGTTATCACACGTACCTGGCAGACAGCAAGCAAAATGAAAGACGAACGCGGAGCACTTCCAGAAGACGAAGGCAAAGGAAACGACAACTTCCGTGTAAAACGTTATATCGCAAAATATACGATCAATCCGGCACTGACACATGGTATTGCAGATTATGTAGGTTCTGTGGAAAAAGGCAAGTTCGCAGACCTGGTACTGTGGAAACCGGCATTCTTCGGTGCAAAACCGGATATGATCATCAAAGGCGGCATGATCATTGCATCCAAGATGGGTGATGCAAATGCATCCATCCCGACCACACAGCCAGTTCTCTATCAGCCGATGTTCGCAGCACATGGAAAGGCAAAAAATGAAGCATGCCTGACTTTTGTTTCCAAAGCAGCTTACGATGCAGATATCAAGGATGCATACGGATTGGAAAAAATCGTTGTTCCGGTAAAAGGATGCCGTACGATTGCCAAGAAAGACATGGTATTCAATAACCGCACACCGAAGATCACCGTAGATCCGGAGACTTATGAAGTGACGGTCGACGGAGAATCTATCACATCCAAACCGGCACAGAAACTGCCGCTTACACAGCTGTATAACTTATTTTGATGTCCAAGGGAGAAATGGACATAAAATGGATGCTTGCATACATTTTTATGTCTATGAATCCCGTCAAATCATGAAAAAGCAGCCATTTTTCGCAGAAAAATGAGCGGATTTTGAGGACATCAATTTAAATAAAGAGTTAGGAGGAACAAAATGTTAGGAGTTTGCCTTTTATTTGTGGGAATTGTACTGATCAACAACGGCATGTGTACGCTGTACAAAGTCGATGGCAAATCGGCGGCAGTGATGAATTTGCTGACCGGAGGCCTGTCGGTCTTTATCAATTTCGTGAGCCTGGTACAGGGCAACTATTATGCGGCAGGAACCGGACTTCTGTTTGGATTTACCTATCTGTTTGTCGCATTCAGCAAGATTTACAAGCTCAGCCCGATTCCATTTGCATGGTTTTCCACCTTTGTTGCAGTCAATGCACTGATCTTTGGAACCATCGAGGGAATTACCGGAAGTGCAGCACTTGGAATTACCGCAGATATCCGCTGGGCAGGTATCTGGTATCTGTGGGCAATTCTCTGGGGAACTGCATTTGTAGAAGATATCATGGGCAAAAAGCTCGGAAAATTTGTACCGCTGCTTCAGGTGTTTGAAGGCGTGGTCACCGCATGGATTCCGGGAATCATGCTGATCTTAGGAGTATGGTAGAATGGTTTGTGAAAAAGTAATCGGAAAATTAAAAGATGTGGATATCGCAGGAAAAACAGTAGAATATGTGGATATCGAATGGCATGAAGCATTTAAAAAGATCCATCGAAAAGTGACCGGTCAGGGTCGTGAAGTGGGCATCCGTATGGATGATTCCATTCTGACAAGAGGACTGTTTCAGGATGATGTGATCTATGATGCAGACGGTGTGGTGATCGTGGTCAACACACCGCCGTGCGAAGTGATCGAAGTATCGCTTGCACCGGGACACGAAAAATATGTGGCAAAGGTCTGCTACGAGATCGGAAACCGTCATGCACCGCTTTTCTGGGGCGATAAAGAAAATACCTTTATCACCATTTACAATGAGCCGATGATGGCGATGCTGGAAAAACTGCACGGGGTAAAAGCAGAAAAAACCGTGCGGAAACTCGATTTTGATAGACGGATTTCCGCAGCGATCCACAACCATCATCACTGAGAATATAAAAGATATTACGGTGCCGGGGCAGAATGTGCTCCGGCATCACAAAAAGAGAGGAACGGATATGGACAGAGAACAGGAAATTCGCCGTTTCTTCTTATTGCAGGTAAATGACGCACTTTTCCCGATCGGAGGCTATTCTCACTCGCAGGGACTGGAAACTTACATCCAGCAGGGAAGCGTCTGCGATGAGAAAACAGCGGCAGAATATATTCATAAAAAACTGCGTTTCGCACTTGCTTATACCGATCTGCTGGCAGTTCGCCTTGCGTGGGAACTGGCAGATCAAAATGATGCAGACGGACTGGATGAGCTGGAAGAAATCCTCGGAGCATCCAGGATTCCTTTTGAACAGCGGGAAGCGTCCAGAAAAATGGGTTCCCGTTTTGCAAAAACAATCGAAAAATTGCATGCAGAAACGATGCCGATGAAAAACAGAGAAATTTTTGAAGCGTATCTGGACGCAAGAAAGGGAAAAGCGGTCAGTCACTGCATTGTGTACGGAGTTTTCTGTGCGGCTCTTGGAATCGAGGAAGAAGAGACGTTGTATCATTATTTATATGCACAGACTTCCGCAATGGTAACAAACTGTGTCAAAACCATCCCGCTCAGTCAGAGTGCAGGACAGCAGCTTTTGAGCGGATGTTATCCGGAATTTGCAGAAATTCTGGAAGAGATCCGAACTTACAGCGAAGATGACCTGTGCCTGTCAGCACCGGGATTTGATATTCGTGGAATCCAGCACGAAAAACTGTATTCCAGATTGTATATGTCATAGCAGGAGGAAAAAAAGTATGTCATACGTGAAAATTGGAGTTGCCGGCCCGGTAGGTTCCGGAAAAACAGCACTTATCGAAGCATTATCAAGAAAAATGGCAAAAGACTACAGCATTGGTGTCATCACCAATGATATTTATACAAAGGAAGACGCACAGTTTCTGGCAAAAAACAGTGTTCTTCCAGTCGAGCGGATCATCGGTGTGGAAACCGGCGGATGCCCGCATACGGCAATCCGTGAAGATGCCTCGATGAACCTTGAAGCAGTTGATGAAATGATGGAGCGTTTCCCGGATATTGAACTGCTCTTTATCGAGAGCGGCGGAGATAACCTTTCCGCAACCTTCAGCCCAGAACTGGTAGATGCCACGATTTTCGTGATCGATGTTGCAGAAGGAGATAAAATTCCGAGAAAAGGCGGCCCTGGTATCACAAGATCAGATCTGCTTGTCATCAACAAAATCGACCTCGCACCATATGTCGGAGCAAGTCTGGAAGTCATGGAACGTGATTCAAAGAAAATGCGTGGTGACCGTCCATTCCAGTTTACCAACATCCGCGGGGATGAAAATGTGGATAAAGTAGTAGAATGGATCAAAAAAAGTGTATTGCTGGAAGATCTGTAAGCATAATGTTCGACTTGAACGCAGAGAAGCGGATTGTGAATGTCCGCTTTACTTCACAGCAAGAATAGAAGAAGCATTCTTGAAAAATAAAAAAGAAAGGCGGACGAACATTTGACAGAAAACAAATTCGGAAAAATATCCAGACTGTCGATCCGCACCGGAAGCCGGGATGGAAAAACCATACTGGAAGATCTTTTCTTTACTGCACCTTATAAAGTTATGACACCATTTCCAAAAGAAGATGGCGGAATTTCCATTATGCCGCTGTGTGCTTCGGCCGGAATCATGGAAGGCGATGTTCAGGAGTTCACCTTTCAGATTTCCGAAGGAAGCAATCTGGAATTTCTTTCTCAGTCTTTTGATAAAGTGCATAAGATGAAAGAAGGACTGGCACGCCGGAGTGTGACGGTAGAAGTGAAAAAAAATGCAGTCTTCTGTTACTATCCGCAGCCGGTGATCCCATACGCACAGTCTGCATTTGAAAGTGATATGAAAATCCATCTCGAAGACGAAAGTTCAAGATTCTTTCTGATGGAAATCATTTCCTGCGGTCGAAAAGCATCCGGGGAACGCTTTCGCTACCGGAAGTATGCATCGAGAGTTTCCATCTGGCGAAACAAAAGTCTGATCTATCGGGACAATACCTGCTATGAGCCGGAAAAAATGGGAATGGAAGGCATCGGTATGTACGAAGGTTACACACATATGGCAAATCTGTTCCTGACCGGCAACAGCGAAGAACTGCAGCAGAATATCTGGGAGATCCTGGCACAGGAACCGGAGTGTGATGGCGGCGTGACAAAACTTGTGCAAAATGATCTCGCCGTCCGGATATTCGGACAAAGAGCACAAAAACTGCAGGAAGTGGCAGAGAAAATGAAGGCGGTTTTCCTGTGAAACGAATAGATAAACTGTATACAGAAAAAAGTGTATGTGCAAATGAACGAATTCCCAGAAGGGCACGTAAAAGTGCCTTCTTGGGAATTCGTTCATTTTGCATATTGCCGTAAGTTTCCAGAGCTGATAAAACAGGTTCCTGGAAGCGTGGATGTTTCCGATGGAATCAACGAAACTGGCGAAATAGACAATAAACGGACAGAGAATATGTAGAAAATTACTAAAAAGCGAACGCTTGATAAAAATAAATAGTAACAATATAGACAAAAACATAAAAATGTACTATAATAAACTTAACATGTATACCGAGAGGGTGCTGGAAGTCCCGCACAGCGGGACTTCATTTTTCGCAGAGATTTTCAAAATGACAAAAAGTCTGCGAAAAGAGAGGAAGAAAAAGAAAAAATTGCAGCTGAAAAGGAAACGGAACGGCTGCAAAAGAAAAAATGCATAAAAGGAGGAATGTACATGCATTTGAGAAAGAAAATTTTGTCTGTAGTGTTAGCCGGTGCCATGATCGGCGGTGAGCTTCTGACCGGTATCGGCAGTTTCTCACTGAACGTCAGTGCAGCCGACAGCAGTTTCGCAGGAGAAGAGTGGTATGACCAGATTGCCACAGTAGAGGAAAACAGAGAGCCGGCACATGCGTATTTTACACCGTATGAGTCTGCAGAAAAAGCTTTGACAAACGAAAAATCAGTTCTGGATGTGGATGAATCAGAATCCGCTTACAAACAGTCCCTGAACGGTACCTGGAAATTCAAATTTGCCCAGAAACCGGCAGAACGTGAAAAACAGGTAAAAGGTGCAGATGCAAAAAATTATGTGGAGAACTGGGATACCTCAGGCTGGGATGACATCAAAGTTCCAAGCTCCATCCAGACGATCAAGGATGCAGACGGCAATTTCAAATACGAAAAGCCGATCTATGTAAACCAGAGATATCCGTGGCAGAACTATGAAAATGTCAGCCTTGGAGCAAACGTTACAGCACCGACCGTAAACAACAGTGTCGGCCAGTACAAGAGAACCTTTACCGTTCCTTCAGACTGGGATGGAAGAGATGTTTTCGTATCCTTTGAAGGTGTAGAGTCCGCATTCTATTTATATGTAAACGGACAGAGAGTCGGATACGGCGAAGACAGCTACACAACGGATGAGTTTAACATTACAAGTTATCTGAAAAAGGGTGAAAATACTATCGCTGTGGAAGTTTACCGCTGGTCTACCGGAAGTTATCTGGAGAACCAGGACTTTATCCGTATGAGCGGTATTTTCCGTGATGTAAATCTTTACTCGAAAGCAAAAGTAGAGATGCGTGACCTGTTTGTAAAAACAGATCTGGATAAAAACTATAAAGATGCAACCCTGACGCTGGATGCAGATATCCGTAATCTCGGTGATGATACAGCAGCAGGCAAGAAATATACCGTATCTGCTGATCTTTACAAGATTGACGGCAAGACAAAAGTGTGGTCTGAGCCGATGGTGATCGAAGCGACTGTTCCGGCAGCAAAGGAAAATGTGGCAGAGAAAGCAGATGACAAGGGTGCACACTTTACTGGCGATAAAAAAGTAACCAATCCGGACAAATGGTTTGCAGATACACCGAACCTGTACATGTTGCTTGTTCAGTTAAAAGATGAAAACGGCAATGTCGTGGAGACCACTGTTCAGAGAGTCGGATTCCGCGAGATCAGCAAAGCAGATATCAACGAAGCAGGTCAGGAACAGGTACAGATCAACGGTGAAAAGATCATGTTCCGTGGTACAAACCGTCATGAAACAGATGACCAGGACGGACGTGCAATCTCCAAAGAAGATATCACAACCGACCTGAAGATGATGAAGCAGTTCAATGTCAATGCGATCCGTACCAGCCATTATCCGAACAATCCATATATGTACGGACTGGCAGATGAGCTGGGTATTTATATCTGTGATGAGACGAATGCAGAGTCCCACATCGGTGCGACAAGCAGCAACATCCCGTCCGGATATCCGATCTGGAATACTTCCGTTATGGACCGCACCCAGAACATGGTAGAACGTGATAAGAACCATCCATCCGTAGTGATCTGGTCCCTTGGCAATGAAGCTACTTATCAGGTTTACAATATGGATGAAAACTACTGCTTCTACAATTCCACACAGTGGATCCTGGAGCGTGACCCGTCCCGTATCCGTAAATACGAGCGTGATAACCGCTATACAAAGGGTGACCGCAAAAAATCCATGGTAGATATCTATTCCTCCCAGTACTGGGGTGTAGATTCTGTCAAGAGTCAGGTAACAAACACCGGTAATAAGCTGCCGTATATCCAGTCTGAGTATGCACATGCAATGGGTAATGCCCTTGGTAACTTCAAAGAGTACTGGGATATTTTCCGTAACTACCCGAATGCACAGGGTGGATTTATCTGGGACTGGATCGATCAGTCTGTTTCTACAAAAGTAGAAAATACAACAACTTACACGATCACAGATCTGAACACTGGTGTTGCAACGAAATTTGACGGAAAAGTTACCGAAGGACGCAACAATACAAAAGCGATCCAGGGAACTTATGCAGCGACGGACAGTGCAAAACTGGCAACCAACAGCACAACCGGTATCACACTGGATGTATGGGTAAAACCATCGGAGAACTTTACAAAATCCGCACAGGCGTTTATTTCCAGAGGAGACAGTGACGGTTACAACCTTCAGATTGACCGCTATGGTAAATTTGAATTCTTTGTAGATGGATGGAGCGGAGGTACCTTATCCGCAGATATTCCGGCTGATTTCACAGACGGAAACTGGCATCGTCTGACGGCAACTTATATCGGTACCGAGTACAAGCTGTATTACGATGGAAAACAGCTTGCAACAGGACAAAGAACCAACAAGACAACCTGTGATGCATCCAGCAATCCGATCGACATCACCATCGGAGCATCCGCAGACCAGTCCGGAAGAACCTTCAACGGTGCAATCGACCGTGCAGCCGTGATCAAAGGTGTTATGACAGAGGAACAGATCCAGAATACAAACGATAATCTGGACGCAGTAAAAGATAACGTAGCTTATTCTATTGACTTTGGATCTGCTTCCATTAAATCAGAAGGAACAAACTACAAAGACAGCACATACTTCGCATACGGCGGAGACTGGGGCGAGACGGTAAATGATAATGATTTCTGTGCAAACGGTATCTTAAATGCAGACCGCACACCTTCCGCAGAACTGTATGAAGTCAAGAAAGTACATCAGGAAGTTTCCTTCTATGATGACGGTGAAGCAGCAAACGGAAAAGTCCGTGTTGTAAACGAGTTCCTGAACACCAACCTGAACAAATACAATGTCTCCTGGACATTAAAAGAAGATAACAAAGTGATCGGAAGCGGTCAGCTTAGCGAGGAGCAGAAGAACATCGCACCGCAGGCAGAAGCTACCGTAACACTGGCAAACTTCCCGAAAGTAAGTGCGACAGCAGGTTCTGACTATACACTGACACTCTCCGTAACACTGAAAGAAGATGCTGCGTGGGCAGGCGATTATTACGGACATGAAGGTAATGAGATTGCATTTGAAGAATTTGATCTTGCTTACACTCCGGAAAAAGCACAGCCAACGATCAGTGCATCTGACATGGATAAAGTAAACGTAGCAGAGAGCGATGATGCGATCACTGTTACCGGAAAGACATCCAAAACAAACGGCAAAGCATTTGAAGTTGTGATTGACAAAGCACAGGGTTACATCACCAGCTACAAAGTAGACGGCAAGACCCTGCTGGAGAACGGACCGGTTCCGAACTACTACCGTGCACCGGTCAGCAACGACCCATCCTTCTCCACAGCGATGAAGAATGCAGCAGAGAACTTCACGCTGGATGAGAACGGCATAACAGTAGATGCAAAAGATAAAGTAGTCAACATTCATGTGTCAGGAAGCATTCCTGAAGTAAATACACCGAACAGCATTGATTACATGATCTATGGCAATGGTGAGATCGTAGTAACCAATACGGTTACACCGAGTGCTTCTGCAGGAAATATTGCAAGAATCGGTATGAAGATGACAGTTGCAAAAGATTACGAGAAGCTGACATACTACGGAAATGGTCCGCAGGCAAACTATGTTGACCGTAACACCGGTGCAAAACTTGGTATATACAACAGCACCGTAACCGAACAGTTTGAAAAAAAATATGTAAAACCTCAGGAAAACGGAAACCACACAGGTGTAAGATGGACAGCACTGACAGCAGAAGACGGAACAGGTATCCTAGTATCTTCTGACAGCGAAATGGAATCCGGAGCCCTGCATTATAAAGCAGAAGATCTGGCATCCTACCGTCATCCATATCAGGTTCCGGTACAGGAAAATACCATTCTGACTGTTGACCTGATGCAGCGCGGACTTGGAAATGCAAGCTGCGGTCCGGCTCCTCTGAGCAAATACATCATTTCCGCAGGAAAGACTTATACACAGACATTCAGCATCCTTCCTCTGACAAAACAGACATCAGATGAAGAAAAGATGGTAAAGAGCAACGAAGATGTGAAATCCGGTATGCCGCTGACAGGAATCAAAGTAAACGGCAAAGAACTGGATAACTTCAGCGACGGACAGAGCGAATACACTTACACACTTCTGAGAGGAAGCTACGAAGAAGGAAAGATCCCTCAGGTAGAAGTGATCAAAAAATCAAATGATGTTAATGTAACTATTACACAGGCAACAGCAGTTCCTGGCACAGCGACCATCAAAGCCATTTCTCCGTTTGGTGTAGAAAAGACTTATACGATCAACTTCAAAGTTCAGGATGAACTGTATGTATCCGATATGGACTGGACCGTTGACCAGGGCGGATACTTTGAAAACACAAGAGATGCCTGCGGATGCGGAAATCCGATGGCAGTCTATGTAGAAGGCACAAAACAGAGCTTTGACAAAGGTGTGGCTATGCATGCACCGGCAGAACTGGGCGTTAACCTGGAAGGCAAGGGCGTAAGCAGATTTACCGCACGCATCGGTATCAGTGCAGACCAGACACTTGGAAATAAAGCAGATGTAAACTATGTAATCAAAGGTGATGGCAAAGAGCTGTACCGCAAAGACCATGTGATCTCCAACGGACAGTCCTACCTCGTAGATATCGATGTATCCAAAGTAAAAGATCTGCGTCTGATCGTAGAAGAAGGCGATGCAGATTACAACGACCACGCACTGTGGGCAGATGCAAAATTCACGTTCCAGAGTGAAACTCCAGATCCGAAGCCGATCAAAGTAGCAAGCATCAGCGTAACAGCTGATAAGACAGAGCTGACCGTCGGTGATACGATGCAGGCAGCTGCAGCTGTATTACCGGAAAATGCAGACAACAAAGAAGTTACATGGACAAGCTCAAATGAAAGTGCAGTAACAGTAAATGAAAGTGGTCTGATCAAAGCAATTGGTGTTGGAAGTGCAGATATCATTGCAACTGCAAAAGACGGAAGCGGTGTAACAGGTAAAGTTACCATCACGGTAAAATCAAAAGATATTGATCCGGTACCGACTCCGACCCCTGCACCGGCAGAAAAAGTCGAAGAGCTGAACAAGGCAGTCAAAGAAGCAGAATCATTCAAAGAAGCAGATTACACAGCTGAGAGTGCAGGCAAACTGAAAGCAGCACTGGCAGAAGCTAAGAAAGTTCTGGAGAATAAGGATGCTACTGAGGCAGAAGTAAACGCAGCACTGAAAGCAGTCAGCGATGCAAAAGCAGCTCTTGTCAAGAAAGATGGTAACAATAACAACAACGGAAACAATAATCCGGCACCACAGGTTCCGGCAGTTGGAACAACCACTACAGTAAAAGGCGTTACTTACAAAGTAACGAAAGCTGATGCAGTAAACGGAACGGTTTCTGCAGTGAAACTGAAAGCAACGAAGAAAACAAAAGTTACGATCCAGGATACAGTAAAAGTTGGAAATTACAGCTTCAAAGTAACCACGATCGGTAAGAATGCTTTCAAGAACAACAAGAAACTGAAGAGCATCGTGATTGGAAACAACGTCAAGAGCATTGGCTCCAATGCATTCAGTAAAGCGAGCAAGCTGTCAAGCGTCACTTTCAAGGGAACAAAGATCGTGAAAGTTGGCAGGAATGCATTCAAGGGTACTTCTTCTAAGATGAAAGTTACAGTTCCTAAGAAGATGAAATCCAAAACGCTGAGAGCACTGAAAAAGAACCTTCAGAAAGCAAAAATCAGCAAAAAGGCAACTTATAATAAAGTAGCGAAAGTAAAGTAAATAAAAGAATCTCTTGAATAACAGAAGTTCAAGTTGTAACGAGAATCGTCGCATGCTACAATAGGCATGCGGCGATTTTGTTGGGTAAATGTCAGCAAAGCTGAACAGAATCGCGTGCCAAGTCTTACGTGTCAAGCGGATATTCGCAATTGAAGCAGGGGACTTCCTTGATTTGGTTCAATCATAATAACGAAAGAAGGTAACAAAAGTGGAGACACTGAAAAAGTTTGTGAAATATTATGCACCTTACAAAGGTGTGTTTTTTCTGGATTTGCTGTGTGCAGCGATTATCAGTTTTGTGGATCTGGCATTTCCGCAGATCCTTCGCAGTCTGACAAAAACACTGTTTTTAAAAGATGCAGCTGTGATCTTACAGGCACTGCTTCCTATCGGGGCAGGATTGCTGCTTATGTATGCAATACAGGCGTTGTGCAAGTATTATGTGACGTGTCAGGGGCATATGATGGGAGCAAGGATGGAGCGGGATATGCGCCAGGAATTGTTTGAGCATTATGAAAAACTGTCGTTCTCTTATTATAATCAGCATAATTCCGGTCAGATGATGAGCAAACTCGTATCAGATCTGTTTGACATTTCTGAGCTGGCACATCACGGACCGGAAAATCTGTTCATTTCACTGATTAAGATTGTCGGAGCCTTTATCTTCTTATTTTTTATCAACTGGAGACTGGCAGTGCCGCTTCTGTTTCTGGTTGTGCTGATGCTGATCTTTTCCCTGCGTCAGAATCGCCGTATGCAGGCAACGTTCATGGATAACCGACGCAAGATCGGAGATATCAATGCGAGGCTTCAGGATACCCTTTCCGGGATCCGTGTCGTACAGTCTTTTGCAAATGAGGAGATTGAGTGGAAGAAATTTCAGAAGAGCAACGAGGGATTTCTGGTATCCAAAGATGCGAACTATCGTTGTATGGGAAGTTTTATGAGCAGCAATCTGTTTTTCCAGGGACTGATGTATCTGGTGACCCTGGTCTTTGGCGGATGGCTGATCGCACACGGAAAAATGGAAGCAGCAGATCTTGCCATGTATGCTCTGTACATCGGAATCTTCATCAGCCCAATCCAGATCCTGGTTGAGTTGACAGAAATGATGCAGAAAGGCCTGTCCGGATTTCGCAGATTTCTCGATGTGATCGAGACAGAACCGGATATTCAGGATGCCGAAGATGCAAAACCACTGACCAATGTATGTGGTGATGTATCTTATGAAAATGTTTCCTTTCATTATCAGGATGATGAGACACCGGTACTGTCTCATGTCAGCTTTCGGATTCCGGCAGGCAGATCGATCGCACTGGTCGGACCGTCCGGAAGTGGTAAGACCACGATCTGTTCGTTGCTGCCACGTTTTTACGATGTGACAGAAGGAAAGATCACGATTGACGGAAAGGATGTCAGAGGACTGACACTTGAAAGTCTGCGAAATCAGATCGGACTGGTGCAGCAGGATGTCTATCTGTTCTGCGGAACGATCCGGGATAATATCGCTTACGGAAAACCAGAGGCCTCCATGGAAGAGATCGTCGATGCAGCGAAAAAAGCAAATATTCACGATTTTATCATGTCACTGCCGGATGGATACGACAGCTACGTCGGTGAACGCGGAACACGCCTCTCAGGAGGGCAGAAACAGAGAATTTCCATCGCCAGAGTTTTCCTGAAAAATCCGCCGATCCTTATTTTAGATGAGGCAACGAGTGCACTGGATAATGAGAGCGAACGATGGATTCAGAAAAGCCTCGAAGAACTGGCAAAGAACCGCACCACAATCACGATCGCACACCGCCTTTCTACGATCCGCGGGGCAGATCAGATTCTTGTTGTTGCCGATAATGGGATCGCAGAGAGCGGAACACATGAAGAACTGCTGAAAAAAGGCGGGATTTATGCACATTATTGTGAACTCTCGGAAATGTGACAGATTTTTCAAAGGCCAGTGCAGACAGCAGGCAAATAAAAAGTTGTGGCGGAGGTTTGTGTAAATGTGCAAATGAACGCCATAGAAAT
>OHAY01000949.1_pt1 | contig 28545 bp, 31 predicted proteins | sample 1577191 | NCBI WGS metagenome assembly OHAY01 (sample SAMEA3541504, study PRJEB24748) | human gut metagenome | biome: human gut; feature: human-associated habitat; material: faeces | place: China | collected 2012 | reverse complement strand
TTATCGCCCTCATGGACACGCTGCCGACATGGGATGTGAACAAGGGTGAATTTCTTACGCTGTACGGCATCAAGCTCAAGGCGGCGTTTACAGAGGCTTGCGGGCAGCGAACACAGCGAGCGCGATGTGACCCCATCAACAGTGTTTGCCGGTCGGTGGACGAGCCGATAGGAGAAGAGGACAGCGGCTTGACGCTCGGTGATGCGATTGCCGATGAAGCGGCGGAAGAAGCTTTTGAGGATATCGAACAGCGGGATTTTCAACAGGCTGTGCAAGCGGCACTTGCACAACTAACAGATGCCGAGCGTGATGCGATCATCAGTGAGTTTTGGCTTGGTCAAAAGCCTGATGCAAAGGCGCGGCGGGAAGCAATACGAGCCTTGCGGCATCCGCGTATCCGCAAACCGCTGATGGAATTTTACCAATGAAAAAATGTGCAACGTCAGATAAAGCAGAGCCGGAAAGGGGGCTTTTCAAACTTTGTCAAAGAAAATTCGGGACGAAACTATTATTGACGCGCTTTTGATCTCTGCAACGGTGCGGAGCGCGGCGGCAAAGCTCGATATCAACGAACAGACGATCTATCGGCGAAAGCGCGACCCTGAGTTTATGCGAAAGTATGATGCAGCACGCAGGGAATGTGCAGAAGCGGCGAGAAACATTTTGCAGGAGCGGGCGCACGCTGCGGCAGACACCCTTGCAACGATCATGCAGGATAACGGCGCTCCGGCACAGACGAGGGTGAGCGCTGCCGCTGAGATCCTTCGTCAGAATGTGCGGTATACGGAGATCACCGACATTATGCAGAAGCTTGACGAGCTGGAAGCATGGAAGGAGGCGCAGGAGCGATGAATAACCTTAAAGCCCGCATCGCAGCCCTCGAACGCTATCAACGCGGCCTTGCTCCGTCAGGCGTTGCCCTTGTCATCCTTGAAGAAAACGACACGTGGGCGGCGCAATACGGCAAAAATCGCAGCAGTTTCCCCACACAGGCAACAGCATTGCATTTTGTCCACCAGCACGCGCCGCAGAATACACCTACCATCATTATTGACCTATAAGAGAAAGGAATTTTTTGAACATGGAAGCAAACATTGAAACCTGTGAAAGCACCCGAGAGAAAGCCCGCGCCGCTCTGGGGCTTGATCTGAGCAGCGCCCTTGACCTTGTAAGCCGCAGCGACTATGACAGCGAGGAGGCATATCTGGACGCGGCTACAAAGGCCGAGCTGGAACGCAGCAATCCCGAATACCGATCTATCCGCAGCCGCCTGAAAGCCGAACTGCGGCAGCGCACGGAGCAGGAGGAGCGCAAAGCGCAGGGCGAGGCATACAAGGCGATCCGTGCCAGTGTGAGCCTTGACAGCGTAGACAAGCACAATATCGACGAAGAAGCCGCCGAACTTGCCCGCCGCGACCTTTCCGCAAATCGTATTGCCGCGTCCGACCTGGGCGCGACCATTGAGAAGTACGCGGCAGAGCTGACGGAAAAAGCAAAGGACAGTAAGGCCAGCAGCGCTCTTTTCAATGCTATGCTGCGCGGTCAACTGTAAGGAAAGGAGAACACACCATGAGCCAGTTTAACATTTACGCCCGAAAGCTCGACACGGCTTTCAAAGAAGCCCGCAGCGAATACAACACCGCTTTCCGCGCACTCCAAGAGGCGCAGCAGGCCAGCCGTGACGCTAACGCATGGAAGCCCGGAGACAGCGCCGAGGAAAAGCAGGTTAGAACAACCCGCGCAGCGCTAAAGCTGCATGACGCAGAAGCCACTTTTAACGATGTGAGCGCCCGCGTTTGGGACAACTTCAAGGCCACGCGCCGCACGATCCGCGCCGAGCTGGAACAGGCAGTGCGCGCCGCCAATATTGCAAACCCCGACGCAATCGACAATAACGCCCTTGAGCTGATGAAAACCGGCGTTCTTTCCCCGGCTGATTACTCCGCGTTCATGGAGAGATTCGACAGCAACCACACCATGTTAAAGTTAGTTGGTCACTACGCAGCCGAAGCCGCAAAGACTACGGACAGCCGCCGAGAGGCCACAGCCCTTAACGCTATCGCTCTTGACTGCCAGAGCGGGGAGGGCGCAGTCATGCGGGCATGGGATGGCATTTCGGCAATTTCTGACAGTTGCGGCGACGGGGACGGCTACCGGCGCAAATCGCCCGGTGTAATTGTCAGCATGAGCGAAAAATGGGACGATCTCGCGGGCGAGGCCGTGGAGAACTTCTGATTTTCGATAAGCGGCAGAGATCAACATTTTGATACAAAGCTTCCTGAAAACAAATTTAAGGAGAGATAAATATGGAACTTAGTTTTGCGAACGGCGTGCAGGAGTACACCGTCCACGGCGTTAAGGGCGATGTGGTCATTCGATTCAACCCGACTGACGGCGCATTTATCCAGCGTCTTTACAACGCGTTTGACACACTGGACAAGAAGCAGGATAAATACGCAGATGAGGTGCAGAAGTGCGGCGACCGTGTGGAGATTTTCAACATCGCCGACCGCCGCGACAAGGAGATGCGCGAGATCATTGACGGCCTTTTTGAAGAGCCGGTATGTGACAGCCTCTTTGGCAGCATGAACCTTTATGCGATGGCGGACGGCCTGCATGTATGGACAAATTTCCTGCTTGCGCTGATGGATGAGACAGACAGCGCCTTTGCTCGTGAGCAGAAAGCCACGAATCCGCGCATTCAGAAGTACACGGCAAAGTATCGCCGATGAATTGGGGCTTGCCTACCTCCGTCGAGATCGGCGGAGAGAGCTATGAGATCCGCACGGACTTTCGCGTTATCCTCGATATCTTCGTAATGCTGAGTGATCCTGATTTGAGCGGCACTGACCGCGCAGAGGGCATCTTGCAGATGTTCTATGTCTCGCCTGAGGATATCCCGCCGCAGCATTTGCAAGAGGCGGTAGACGCTTTCTCGTGGTTCCAGAACAGCGGACAGGAGCCGGACAAGAGGAAATCGCCGAAGCTGGTTGACTGGGAGCAGGACTATCCGTTGATCCTCCCGCCCATCAACCGGATATTCGGACGGGATATCCGCGAGATCCCTTATGATGCGGAGACCAACACCGGGGGCGTCCATTGGTGGACGTTCCTCGGTGCGTATAACGATCTCGGGGACTGCACCTTTGCTCAGGTCGTGCGCATCAGAGACAAAAAAGCGCGCGGCAAGACGCTTGAAAAGGATGAACGCGAGTGGTACCGCAGGAACAGCAATATCGTGAATATGAAACACAAACTCAGTCAGGAAGAAGAGACGACTATTTCTAAGTGGCTGGGAGCGGGAAAGGAGTGATTAAATGGCAAATGCTGACGGCAGCGTGATCTTCTCTTGTGATTTGGATTCGACCAAAGCACAAAAGAAACTGAGTAAGCTGCGTGACGAGATATCCGAACTGAACAGCAAGCTTGAAAAGGAAACGGGCAATAAGATGAACCTTGAAAAGCAGCTTGACGCCGCATCTCAGGCAGCGAAAGCTACGGAGGAACGCATGAAGATGCTGCGAAAGGAAGTCGAACGGCTGAATGACCGCGAATGGATCCAAAAGCAGGGCTTTACACAGAACGAGTATCAGACGCAAGTGTTAGACCGCCGCGCCGCTGCGGAGGCGGAGCTCAAACAGCAGGAGGAGCTTTTGCACACGCAGACGAAGGAGGTCAAAACGCTTTCGGCTGCTTACGAAGAGACGACCGCCAACATCGACAGCATGACGGTAAAGCTCGACAAAGCAAAGGTCGCTGCCGGTGAGATGATTGCCAACGTGGAGCAAGAGCGCAAGGAGCGCGAGGCTGAAAATTCAGCGCTCGCCAAAGCGAGCCAGTATGCCGCGCGTTTCAGAGATCAGGTCAAGAGTTTAGCGCGCTCTATGCTTGTATTCTCAGTCATCACGGCGGCACTCATGGCGCTACGCAAGCAGATCAAGGCGGCTATTGCGACCAGCACAGAGGCATCCGACGCTTTTGCCCGCCTCAAAGGTGCGCTGCTGACGCTGGCCGCGCCTTTGATGGACGTACTCATTCCGGCGCTGACGTGGCTAATGAATCTGCTTGCGGCCATTGTGTCGGAGATCGTGACGATCATTTCGATTCTGAGCGGTAAGTCAAAGAAGAGCATGGAGGCATCGGGCAAAAACCTCTACAAAGAGGCCGCCGCCATTGACGCGACCGGCAAGGCGGCAAGGGAAGCGACAGACGCGCTCGCGGCGTTCGATGAGATCAACAAACTCAGCATGACAACGCCCGTTGGCGGCGGTGGCGGCGGAGCATCCGCCATTGCGCCGGACTTTGATTTTGACGAAGGCCCCATGATGGAAAAGCTCGACAAGGTGTTCCAGAAGATCAACGATATCTTTAAGACCATCCGCGCGGGGCTTGAGATCGTCGTGGATGACCTAAAATGGAGCTTTGACAAGAAAGCTATCCCCAAGAGCAAAGCAACATGGCTGACCGTTTTAACGGCGCTGCTCGGTGCAACACTCGGCGCGGCGTTCGGCGGCATCACGGGCGGCGTCATCGGTTTATCCCTCGGTGTGCTGCTGGGGCTGTACCTTGTGGGCCTTGACCCCGAAACATGGAAAACCGAGATGGACGCAGAGGATGCGTGGATCGTGGTCATCACGGCTTTGCTCGGTGCGCTGCTTGGCAGCGTGTTTCTTGGCATCACCGGCGGCGTGGCCGGTTTCAGCCTGGGCGCGATCCTCGGCCTCTATCTCACCGGCTTTGCAGAGGGAGACGAGGAACACGGCGGCAAATCGCAGCTTCTTTCCGAGTTGATCGTCGTGCTGTGCGCGCTGCTTGGCGCTGTTATCGGCTCTATCGTGACACCGGGCGTCGGTACAGTCGTCGGCATGGGATTAGGCCTGATTCTCGGACTGAGCATTTACAGCGTCCGCAAAGACCCGAAGAAGGGCACGCAGCGGCTTGTCAGCATCGGGCGCAGCGTACTTCTTGGACTGCTGGCCGGTGTTCTTGGCGTTGGCCTTGCAGCGCTGGGAATCGTCAGCGCCGGTACGGCGTTCATTATCTCGGCGGCGATCGGCCTTGCGCTGAAATTTTTCGTCGATAGTGTGGACGATTCCAAAGTCAGAAAAGCAACGTCCGGTTTTACCGGTACGCGCGTATCAACAAAGGCCCCAACGCGCAGCCGTCGGGTGGCGGCGCAGAACTTAGACGGCAATGCGCCTGTGTATAACGAGATCCCAGCGCTTGCGAGCGGTGCGGTCATCCCGCCGAACCGAAAGTTTCTTGCCGTGCTGGGCGACCAGAAGAGCGGAACGAACGTCGAAGCGCCGCTTTCGACCATCAAGCAGGCCGTTATGGAGGCGATGGCACAGGGTAGCCGCGAGCCCATCAACGTGAACCTCGTTGTGGATGGTAAGACGCTTGCCCGCGTGGTCGTCCCCAACATCAACAACATGACGCGCGCAGCCGGTAAGCCCGTGCTGCTGTACTAACGGGAAAGGAGACTGCAAATGTTTATCTTCGGCTATGATGTCGTGCTCGAGCGACTGGAACGAGTGATTCACCAGCTTGTGGAGCTGCAGACGGCGGAGTAAAGGGGGGCTGCAACACCTTCTTGTTTTGAAGCCGCCCTGCTGGCTTGTAAGACGCACGGTAACACTGCGAGAATACAATAAGCACCGGCAAAGCAAAAGCCCACAGGAGTGTTCCTGTGGGCTTTCTGCGTTACATGAGAGGATCTATCGGCAAACGGTTGACCGTTAAGCATTTGACAACAGTCTGTTTGCAGTCCGATAAAGGACAGGTGAAACAGCTTTCGCTGTACTCACACACTGTATTCTTTGCTGCCCTTCGGCGGACTTTGCGGGCTACTGTACACTTTGGCGCACATTTTTAGCGCACGAAGGGCAGAAATTAAGGCTTTTTCGCCTCCGCTTCCTGCTCCGCTAACATTTCCTTAATCCTCGCGAGGATAAGTCCTGCTTGCTCCTCGTCGAGTGATAGGATTCTACCGTGGGCGTGGATGCGTTCCATCATTTCACGCTCTGCCTTTGTCATCGCTCATGGCCTCCTTTCTCCCGGCCTCTGCGCCCAGACAATAGGACACGTTTAGGGTTGTCCAGCGTCCGGCGTTGGTGTGCCGTTTCAAAATTTGCTCCTGATCCTTGAATGAGATAAAACGGCCCTTCAATGCCTTTTTCACACGCTTTTCCCACGCCGTGGATGCTTTGGGGGCCTCTGGCTCCACTCCGTACTGGTGGACGATTGCCAGCACTTCCCCATGAACTTCCACGCCGTTAGCCGGATACTCCCCGCTACAATCGTAATCGTCCATGTAATAGGTCTTTATCGTGTTCCCGTGCCGATACAGACGCACAAAACGCCTCTTTTCATCGTCAGGAAGGCTCACAAGGCACACACGCCCGTTAATATCATCCGGGGTTTTGCCCAGTATCACAATGTCGTTAGGGGAGGCCCACGCAAAGGACGGCCCGGCCGCTCCCACGGCGGAAAAGTTTGCCGCATGGGTCAGCATCTCACCGAATTTCATAATTGCACTGTTTTTGCTCATTGTCATTTCCTCCTTGATTTTCTGGTGGAGAGGCCATATAATTATAGTACCGGCCTCCCTGTGGTGGTTGGTTGCTCTCTGCATCTGGCTTTGGTCGGCGGTGATGCAGAGGGCTTTTCTTTTGCTCGAATCAGGTTTACTGTCTTGCATGGTTGTATTATAGCATATAGCTATCTATATGCAAGACGGCGAATCGCATAAAGATATCGGTATACGCTTGTGCTATTTGCATATAGATATCTATCGTGGTGAAATGTATAATAAGCTAACAAGGAGGTGTTGCTATTGGGCGGAAAAAATAGCTACGAGAGCATTAAGCGTTACGAAGATAAAGCTTATGATAAGGTGCTTGTTCGTTTTCCAAAGGGTAAGAAAGATATCATCAAGACACACGCAGAAGCCCACAACGAGAGCGTAAACGGCTTTATCAACCGAGCCATAGACGAAGCCATAGAGCGCGACGAAAGCGCTCCTGCGGCGTCTGAGGGGCATTTATAGTGCGTTTGCAAGATGGCATAGCGTATAACACTATAAAACAACAAACCACAACATAAGCACACTGCTCAAACCATAAATTTCAGGAGGTTTGCTTATGCAGTATTCACTTTCTACTTTGAAGAAAAAGGCCAATGATGCCGGTTATTCGTTCCAGGAAGGTTATCAGCGGTATAACCGAAAGGGCTGGGGCTATGTCCCTGCAACTGATGGAGATCGTGTTGTAGGATATCAGATTTTTGACTATCAGTCAGGTTTTCTGGTATATCCCTCATACAACGATATTCACGATCACGCTTTGGAGCTTGATGAAGCGGTTACGCTTCTAAAGGAGCTTTGCGCGGCCCGTGGTGTCACGTTCTGATTTTCGCCGCTAAAGAATACTGAAAGCTATGCCATTGCAAAATAGAAGATCGGCGTTTTGAGCGGTGGCGTCGATCTGACTAAAAGCGAAGAGCGGAGGGTGATTCCTCCGCTCTTGCTGCATATATTGCGATGAGGTTGTCTGAGATAAAGAAATTTCATGAATTCTCATTGACAAAATGGGCGGAAGTGCATATACTCTAAGTAGGCAGCAACATGATTGTCTGCCGTGACGTTGAAGCAAGTGATGGGGTCAGCATCCGTACACTTGTGGAGTCTTGTATTAGGGTTAAGCGGTTTCCACAGGCTGATGTAGGGTTAAACCCGAAAGAAAACGCTGTTGCGGAGCTCTGGATTCAGAGTTCCGCTTTTTTTAGGGGAAATGTCGAAATGTGTCTACTTGTAAAGGCTGCTCGGGAATGGGAACGATTGAGCAAAACTGAATATCACATTGTAACCGGCAGACGTGGCAAGGCGTTCCATATTCGGCTAAAGTTTGCTTTTGAGGACTTTCCCCACTTGTCGGGAATGCAGTATGCCCGGGATGTTGATTTTGGGATCCGTATATCAGAATACTATGGCGAAAAGCTGATTCCAGCACTACTGAATGGAAGAATGGACGGCAGGAGAATTGAAAACGGGCGGAATTGGGAAAGGATCAAAGGCCGATTAGATGCAATTATTGGCCTGAAAGAGACACTGGAAGTGATTTTTTAATTGCACAGTTCAATCCTCAAAAAGTACGAGGGAATAGCCAAATCGATGCAGACTTTATCATAAAAAACGAGCGGTCAGGAGAAACATATTTTGTATTCATAGATGAAAAAGACGAACAGCAGCATTATTGCAAGTCTGCGTTTGCAAAAGAGAATACTGACTATATGGAAAACCAATCAATGCTCACAGTTTTGAAAAAAGAAAAGATTGAGAACGGAGAAACAGTAGTCTTATATAGACATCCGAATTTCAAAGAAGAATAGCGGATGGAAAGACAAAAGCAGGGTCATTTGTAAGGGACAAAGAAGCCTATTTTTGACCCCTAAGTTTACCCCAAACAGCTTTTACAAGGCTTTACAACATTTTACGCCAAAATCCGAAAAGCCTTGAAAACACAGGGATTTCTTTACGCGCATTTACAGCATTTTACACCTACCATCGAATTCAAATCCTCTCTTCCGCGCCAAGTAAAAACCTTGAAGCCATAACGGTTTCAAGGTTTTTCTTGTTTTTGGTAAAAACGTTTTTGCTTCGGTTTGGAATAGTTCCTTCCGTGGGCTACATTGTGGGCGACATAGTAGTTTACTTCACCGATTTTGTTCTACAGTTGACGCTATTGTTTATAATTTTATCCTGGGCAGAAGATAGCAGCTCGTCCCACGAAATAGACTCTGTAGAATATCGGTAATGGTTACTGCATGTCCAAAACACTTTAGCCTTTGGTTGACCTCTTGCATAAAACGCTTTTGATTTTCCGGCGAGAGGCGGCTAAAGTCCTTTTGGAGTTCCAATCCTGATTTAGAAAGTTTTGCCATAAATTTCTCATATTGTCCTTGATCTGCAGTCATGTGACACCTCCGTATTTCTTTAGTGTGTTCTGCGCTCCCATAAAATCATAGCATGCCTTCTATGGACTGGAAAGGCAGTATCGAATTTACAAACAAGTTCTGAACGAAAAGACAGCATTTCTTCTCGACGATTTTCCATTTTTCTGTTACATTACGGTTATCAAAACTTACGGAGAAAGACTATGACGAAAATCTTATTTATCTGCTTGGGCAATATCTGCCGCAGCCCGATGGCGGAATTTGTGATGAAGGACCTGGTCGAAAAGGCAGGACTTGCCGACGAATTTCAGATCGACTCCGCGGCGACGTGCCGCGATGAGATCGGCAATCCCGTCTATCCGCCCGCGCGGCGCAAGCTCGCCGAGCACGACATTTCCTGCGAGGGACACGCTGCGCGCCAGTTCACGGCGCAGGACTACGAGGAGTATGATCTGCTCATCGGCATGGAGGGCGCCAACCTCAAAAACATGCAGCGCATCTGCGGCGGTGATCCGGCGGGAAAGATGCACCGGCTGCTCGACTACACCGACCGCCCGGGCGACGTCGCCGACCCGTGGTATACAGGCGATTTTGAAGCGACGTGGCGGGATGTCTCAGAGGGCTGCAAGTGCCTTTTGGCAGAGATCGAAAAAAGCGGGATTTGACGGGATTTGATGGCATTTCAAGACGGGAAGCAGACGATGAGCGAGATCAAGATTCATATTTTCCACATCGGCAAGGTGTGCGTCGCGCCGGAGCTGCCGTTCGGCGGCAAGCATTACAGCGCGCTCAAGGCGTCTGGCGTGCTGGATAGAAAGTCGAAACGGCTCTGGCTGCCGGTTTCGGCCTATCTCATCGAGTGCGCGCACGGGAACGTTCTGTTCGACTGCGGCTGGCACCGCGATATGAGCCCGCACGGCATCTTTGAGCGCAGGGCGCAGATCCGCTCGCTCGGCTCGCTGCCGCTGTATTTTACGAATCAGGTTGTTGTCGAAAGCAGTGCGGCCATCGACGAGCAGCTCGCGGCGCGGGGCGTCGCGCCTGTCGATTGGGACGCGGCGCTGCTCTCCGGCATCGCCGACGACCGCGCGGCGCAGAAAAAGTCGCTCGCGTGGATCAGGGCACAGAGTCGGGAGCGGAACTGCGTTGCGTGCATCGCCAACCACGATTCCGATGTCAAACCGGGCGCGATTACATTATAAAAGAGTAACAGGCAGCGCCAGCGGCGCTGCCTATTACTCATTTCAGGGCTTAATAATTTCTACCGTGGATGTTCGGAATTTGTTAAGAATTTTCACAGTGGAATCACAAGGTTTGCATGGTATAACTTTTCTCACAGCCAGAAAAGAAACCAAAATGGGCCGGAGCTTCCGGCAATGGAGGAACATATTATGCAGACTGTCATCACGATCAACGCCGTCATCATGGCGCTATTTTTCGTATGCTATTCCTATCAATTCTTCTATGTGGCGGTGGCGCTGCTGAAGCGGAAAAAATTCACCTGCCGCAATGAAAACCACCGCATTGCCGTCCTCATCGCCGCGCGCAACGAGGAAAACGTCATCGGCCAGCTGCTCGACAGCATCCACGCGCAGAAGAACTATCCGATGGACCATGTGGACATCTACGTCGGCGCGGACAACTGCACGGATGACACGGCCCGCGTGGCGCGCGAGCGCGGCGCGATCGTCTTTGAGCGCCACGATACGGTGCATGTCGGCAAGGGCTATGTGCTCAATGAAATGCTCAAGCGCATCAAGCGCCCGGGCCGCAAGCACTACGATGCCTATCTCGTGCTGGACGCCGACAATATCCTCGACCCGAACTTCATCTCCGAGATCGAGAAGGTCTACTCCAGCGACTATGAGATCGTGACGTGCTACCGCAACTCCAAAAACTACGGCGACAACTGGATCTCCGCGGGCTATGCGCTGTGGTTCCTGCGCGAGGCGCAGTATCTCAATAACGCGCGCATGCGCCTTGGAAGCAGCTGCGCCGTGTCCGGCACAGGCTTTCTGTTTTCCGACGGTGTGCTGGAAGCGTGCGGCGGCTGGAACTTCTTCCTGCTGACCGAGGACATCGAGTTTACCATTGACAACGTCGTGCGCGGGGAAAAGGTCGGCTACGCGGCGGGCGCGGTGCTCTATGACGAGCAGCCCACGAGCTTTGCCCAGTCCTGGCGCCAGCGCATGCGCTGGTCGAAGGGCTACCTGCAGGTGTTCCGCAAGTACGCCTCCGAGCTCTTCTCCGGCATTGCGCGTGGCAGCTTTTCCTGCTATGACATGACGATGAACATCATGCCCGCGGCGGTGCTCACGGGTGTGAGCGTGGTCGTGAACATCGGCGCGGCGATCGCGAACGCGACGTCAGGCGGTTCGATGGCGGTGCTGGCGGTCTCCGTGCTGCAAACGCTGATGAGCCTGTACTTAACGCTCTTTGTGCTCGGCGCGATCACGACCGTGACGGAGTGGAAGAATATCCGCTGCGCGGCGTGGAAAAAGGTGCTCTACGCCTTCACGTTCCCGCTCTTCATGCTCACCTACGTGCCGATCTGCATTGCGTCGCTCTTTACGAAGGTCGAGTGGAAGCCGATCTGCCACACCAGAGTGATGACGCTTGAGCAGATCGAAGAGCCCGGCCTGCGCGCATCGTAAAAAGCGATTTTCCATAAAAGGGGAGAGGGTGAAAACCTCTCCTCGTTTTTTATTATTACCGCTTGTCGCCGGGCTTAAAAATGAGCGCCATCAGCACAGCAAAGACGACCGCTGCGGCGATGCCGCCTGCCGTGGCGCTGAGGCCGCCGGTCATCACGCCGAGCCACCCCTGCTCTTGAACGGCTTTTTCCACGCCCTTGGCGAGCGAATAGCCAAAGCCGAGCAGCGGCACGGTCGCGCCCGCGCCGCCCCATTTGACGATGGGCTCGTAGACGCCGATGGTCGTCAGCAAAACGCCGCAGACGACATAGCCCGTCAGGATACGCGCGGGCGTGAGGGGCGTTTTGTCGATGAGAATCTGTCCGATGGCGCAGAGGATGCCGCCGCAGAGAAAGGCATTCAGATAATCCACCGCTTATCCCTCCTTGTGATTCGAGAATACGACCGCGTGGCAGATGCCGGGGATGCTCTCGCCCTGAAATGTCGTCGTGGGGGAGAGCAGCGCGCCCGTCGGCGCGAAGATGATGCGGTTCCATTTGCCCTCGCGCATCCCGCGCAGCAGATACCCGCACAAAACGCTTGCCGAGCAGCCGCAACCGCTGCCGCCGCAGTGCATGTCCTGCGATTCGATGTCGTAGAGCAGAAGCCCGCAGTCGGTGTAGCGCTCACCGAGAGGGAGCCCATCGCGCGCGAAAAAGTCCGAGACGATCTGATGACCGAGCCTGCCGAGGTCGCCCGTCACGATGAGGTCATAGTCTTCGGGTTTTGTCCTCGTGTCGCGAAAGAGCGCGCACAGCGTGTCATAGGCGGCGGGGGCCATCGCCGCGCCCATGTTGTTTGCGTCGGTGACGCCCTTGTCGACGATTTTCCCGGTTGTCACGTGTGTGATATAGGGCCCCTCGCCCTCGCATGCGAGGAGGCAGCAACCGCTGCCTGTGGCCGTCCACTGCGCGGTCGGCGTGCGCTGCGAGCCGTAGGGCACCGGCATGCGGTACTGCCGCTCGGCGGTGCAGAAGTGCGAGGAGGTCAGCGCCGCGGCGCAAGAGGCATACCCGCCGTCGAGCATCAATGCGGCGAGCGACAGGCTCTCGCCCATCGTGGAGCACGCACCGTAGAGTCCATAGAATGGGATGCGGCTCTCTCGCAGAGCGAACGACGAGCCGACGCACTGGTTCAAAAGATCACCCGCGAAGATGAGGTCAAGGTCACTCACCTTGAGCCCCCCCTTTTCCAGCGCGCGGGAGAGCGCGTGGCGCTGCATGGTACTCTCACCCTTTTCCCAGGTCTTCTCGCCGAAGAAGTGATCCTCGCTCAATTCGTCAAAGTATTCGCGCAGCGGGCCTTCACCCTCGAACCGCCCGCCGACGGCGGCGAACGAGAGGACGGAGGGACATGTGCGCAGGCGGCGCGTCTGCGCGCCGACGGTTTTTTGTTCCATCACGCTCTTCCTTTCCGATGGATTTAGGGGAATCGCTCAAAAGCGGCATTAGTTTCTGCCGTTTTTCCAAGAATATGAGTACTTGACGCATATTGCACAAGATGTTATGATAAAAATACATTGATATAGGAGGATTTTTCCGTGAAGCATGTGATTTCTACGACCACTGCCCCCGGCGCCGTCGGCCCCTACTCCCAGGCGATCGAAGCAAACGGTTTTGTATTTGTCTCCGGCCAGCTTCCGCTGGACCCGGCGACCGGCGCATTTGTTCCCGGCGGCACGTCCGAGCAGGCGGAGCAGAGCATCAAGAATCTGCTCGCGGTGCTCGAGGCGGCTGGCTGCAAGGCTGAGGACGTTGTCAAGACGACCGTGTTTATGATCGATATCGGCGATTTCGGCGTTGTCAACGAGGTGTACGGCAAGTATTTCTCCGGCGAGTGCCCCGCGCGCTGTGCGATGCAGGCGGCCGCCCTGCCCAAGGGCGCGCTGGTCGAGATCGAGGCCATCGCGGTCAAGCCGTAAAGCGCGAAAACCAAAAAGAAAAGGGAGAAACAGTGTGTTTCTCCCTTTCTTTTTGCGCACGGACGCGGTATAATATTTAGATTACCATATGATATTTTACTTTCCGGGAGGAAATGGAATGAAAGAAGAAATGCGTACCATCGGCTATCTCTGCCCCGCGTGCCACAAGCGCGTCATCCAGCAGAGAAGCGTGTTTGCCCTGAGCGCCTCGGGCGCGGTCGTGAGCTGCGAGTGCGGCGAATCAAGCCTGACCATCGAGGCGGAGGAGAACAAATTCCGCCTGAGTGTGCCGTGCGGCGTGTGCGGTGAGGAGCACCTGGCGGAGTGCAGCGCCGACAAGCTCCTGCACGGGCGCGGCATCGGCCTTGCCTGCCCCGATACGAAAATGCTCTGCTGCTTTATCGGCGAGGACTACGCCGTCGAGCACGAGATGGAGCAGCTCTCGCTCGCGGCGGCCAAGGAGCGCGAGCAGGGCGACGACCCCGCCGCCTTTGCCGACAGCGTCATCATGTACGAGATCCTCTCCGAGCTCAAGGAGATCGCCGCACGCAAGGACGGTATCACCTGCTCCTGCGGCAGCAAAAGCTACGGCATGGAGATCCACAGCACCTACGTCGACCTTGTGTGCAAAAGCTGCGGCGCGAAGCTGCGCATCCCTGCGGCAACGGATGAGGACCTTGACCGCCTCTGCTGCCGCATGAAATTACAGATCAAAAGCGAGTGAGAGAAGACTATGATCGGTTTTCTTGCGAGTCGGTTCATCAAAGACTATCAGAACACGTCTGATGCCGCAGTGCGGCGCGCTTACGGTGTGCTTTGCGGAGCGGTGGGCATTGTCATCAATTTGCTGCTCTTCGCGCTCAAGCTGTTTGCGGGGACGCTTGCGGGCTCTGTCGCCGTCACGGCGGACGCCTTTAACAACCTGTCCGACGCGGGCGCGTCCATCGTGACGCTGCTGGGCTTTCGTTTGGCCGGGCAGAAGCCCGACCCCGAGCATCCGTTCGGCCACGGGCGGCTGGAGTACATCTCGGGCCTCATCGTCTCGATCGTCATTTTGCTGATGGGCTTTGAACTGCTGCGTGACGCCGTGGGCGCGATCCTGCACCCCGAGTCGGTCGAGTGCAGCGTGCTGACGGTGGCGATCCTGCTTGTCTCCATCTGCGCCAAGTTCTACATGTACTGCTACAACCGCGGCGTGGGGAAGAAGATCAGCGCCGCCGCCATGCAGGCGACCGCGGCGGACAGCCTGTCCGACTGCGCGGCGACCGCGGCGGTGCTGCTTGCGACACTCGCGGGCTATTTCCTGCATTGGCAGATCGACGGCTGGTGCGGCTTGGTCGTGTCGCTGCTCATCCTGTGGGCGGGCGTGCAGGCGGCAAGGGACACCCTCTCACCGCTGCTCGGCCAGCCGCCATCGGAGGAGTTCGTGCAGGAGATCCGCGACATCGTGATGGAAAGTCAGGTTGTCTGCGGCATCCACGACCTTGTGGTGCACGACTACGGCCCCGGACGCGTGATGATCTCGCTGCATGCTGAGGTCCCCGCGCACGGCGATATCCTCGCTCTGCACGACGAGATCGACAACGTGGAAAAGAAACTGCATGACAGGCTCGGCTGCGAGGCGGTCATCCACATGGACCCCATCGTGACGGACGACGAGACCACCAACGCCGCGCATCAGAAGATCGCCTCGCTCGTGCGCGGCATCGACGAGAATATCTCCATCCACGACTTTCGCATGGTCACGGGGCCGACGCACACGAACGTCATCTTCGATGCCGTGGTGCCGTATGGCTGCGCGCTGAGCGACAGGGAAGCGGAGGAGAAGATCAAAAAGGCGGTACACGAGCTTGATCCGCGCTATTTTGCCATCGTGCAGATCGACAAGAGCTATGTGAGATAAGCGCACGCGCGCAAAGGAGAAGCTATGACGGACGAAGTCGAGAAATTAAAAGAACTCATCGACGGAACGGACAACATCGTGTTTTTCGGCGGGGCAGGTGTTTCGACCGAGAGCGGTATCCCGGATTTTCGCAGTGTGGATGGCCTGTATCATCAGCAGTGGGACGACCCGCCGGAGACGATCCTGAGTCACACGTATTATGAGCGCTATCCCGAGAAGTTTTTCGCCTTTTACCGCGCGAAGCTCCTCTGCGAAGGCGCAAAGCCCAACGCCGCGCACTTAAAGCTCGCCGAGTGGGAAAAGGAAGGGAAGCTCAAGGCCGTCATCACGCAGAATATCGACGGGCTGCATCAGGCGGCGGGCAGCAAGAATGTCCTCGAGCTGCACGGAAGCACCTTGCGCAACTACTGCGAGAAGTGCGGCAAGTTCTACGACGTGTCCTACATCAAGCATTCGCAGGGCGTGCCGCGCTGCACCTGCGGCGGGCGCATCAAGCCCGACGTGGTGCTCTACGAAGAGGGCCTGGACGAAAAGACACTCTATTGCGCGGTGGAGTACATTCAGGAGGCCGACGTGCTCATCATCGCGGGCACATCGCTCGCGGTCTATCCGGCGGCGGGCCTCGTGCGCTACTATCGCGGACACAAGCTCGTTGTCATCAACAAGACGCCGCTCGACCGCGGACTTGGTGCCGACCTTGCCATCACGGGCGCGGTGGGGGAGACGCTCGCGCAGCTTTAACACGAAAAAGATGCCGGAAAAGTTTGGAAAATCTGAGCTTTTCCGCCATTTCTCTTACAGCAAATTTTTTTATTTTTTCTCTCAAAAAAAGGTTGACATTTGGCCTATTTTGGGCTTATAATAGCCAAGCGGTCGTTGAGAGACAGCCGTTTGAAAGATGAACATGCGGGTGTGCTGGAATTGGCAGACAGGCTAGCTTGAGGTGCTAGTGTTCGTATGGACGTGCGGGTTCAAGTCCCGCCATCCGCACCATCTTTTTAAAAATCAAATATGCGCGAGTGGTGGAATTGGCAGACTCGCTAGATTCAGGTTCTAGTGTTCATTACGGACGTGCGGGTTCAAGTCCCGCCTCGCGCACCATCTTTTATCCTTGAAAACCTTGTGTTTTCAAGGATTTTTTCGTTTCTGCGATTCTTTGACCCTTATTTATCTCGATAAGCGCGGGCGCTACTGCTTCCGGATAGATGAAATTCTTGACCCGGAAACGGTGAACAGCGTTTCCGTCTTCGGAGAGACGTTCTCCATCGAATGACGGGACGATAAAGCGTATTTATGTAAAAAAAGAGCCTCTGCATCAAAGCAGAGGCCCCTTTTTCCTGTTTTCACCGCAGCGCGTCCTTCATTTCTTTTACATACGCACCGATGTGCTCGGGCGCGTCCTTGCCGTACTGGGCAAGGAGCTTGACGATGGCGGAGCCGACGATCGCGCCGTCGGAGAGGTCGGCCATCTTCTTCGCCTGCTCGGGCGTGGAGATGCCAAAGCCGATGGCGCAGGGAATATCTGTGTTTTCCCGCACGAGGGAGACGATGGAGGCGAGGTCGGTCTTGATCTCACTGCGCTCGCCCGTGACACCGAGCGACGAGACGATGTAGAGGAAGCCCTCGGCCTTGCGCGCGATCATCGCAATGCGATTTTCCGACGTCGGTGCGATGAGGGAGACAAACTCGACGCCGTACTTGCGGCACGCGGGGAGAAATTCTTCCTTTTCCTCATACGGCACGTCCGGCAGGATGAGCCCGTCGATGCCAACATCGCGGCAGTTGGACAAAAAGCGCTCTGTGCCGTAGGAAAAGACGACATTCGCATACGTCATAAAAACCATGGGGATCGTCACGCCGCGCCGCAGTTCGCGCACGAGATCGAAAATCTTGTCGGTCGTTACGCCGCTTTGCAGGGCGCGCAGGTTAGCGGCCTGAATGACGGGCCCCTCCGCCGTGGGGTCGGAGAAGGGAATGCCGAGCTCGATGAGGTCGGCACCGTTTTGCGCGGCAGCGCGGACGGCAGCCGCGGTCGTTTCAAGATCGGGGTCGCCGCAGGTCAGAAAGGTGATGAACGCCTTGCCGTGGTCAAATGCTCTTGCAAGATCACTCATGAAGATCCTCCCCTCTGTAGCGGGCGATGGCGGCGCAGTCCTTGTCGCCGCGGCCGGAGATCGTGACGACAAGAAGCTGATCGCTCCCCATCGTGGGTGCGAGCTTTCGCGCGTAGGCGACGGCGTGGGCCGATTCGATGGCGGGAATGATGCCCTCCGTGCGGGCGAGGTATTCGAACGCCTGCACGGCCTCCTCATCGGTGATGGCAACATACTCTGCGCGGCCGATGTCGTGCAGGTACGCATGCTCAGGGCCGACGCCGGGGTAGTCGAGACCGGCGGAGATGGAATACACCGGCGCGATCTGACCGTACTCGTCCTGGCAGAAGTAGGACTTCATGCCGTGGAGTACGATCTGAAAGATATCGCCCTCGCGGATGTGGTGCTTGGCGGTTTCGACCATCGCGCAGAACTGCTCTTTGGAGAAGAGCGGCGTGACTTCGCCGAGGAGCCGCCCCGGCGCTTCCTGCTTCTTTTCGCCGGTTTTGAGGAGCGAGACGAGCTGCTCAAGCTCAAGCTTTGCCTTGTTGTAGCCGACCTCGACGTCGCTGAGCGCCATGTTGACGATGAGCACGATCTTCTGCCGCACATGATCGAAGGCGATGACCTTGTCAAAGAGCATCAAATCGACATCCTTGAAGCTGTCCTCGTCCTGCTCGCCGCAGCGGACGCTCGGCTCGCTGTATTTGAGATAATCGTAAGAAAAATCCCCCACGAGCCCGCCGGTGAAGGAGGGGAGGTAGTCGAAGCGGGGGCTTCTGTAGCTTGATAGCAGCTCACGCAGGTATTGGGACGGATCGTCCGTGCGGACGGTGAGGCCGCCAGCCTTCATTTTGCCGTCAATGCACGTGATCTCGAGCTTTGGGTCGAAGCCCAAAAACGTGTAGCGGCCCCAGCGGTCGTCCGCCTGCGCGGATTCGAGCATGTAACAGTGGGTGGACACGTTCTTGAGGATGCGCATCGCTTCGATGGGGGTGATGAAGTCGGAAAGAATTTCACAGCTCAGCGGGAGCACGTCGTACTGCTGCGTCGCGGCGATGTCTTTGACGGTTTCGAGCGGTGGTAGGATATGCATGAGTGACCTCCTGAAAAAGAAAAGCTCCTTTGGCGTTCTGCCAAAGGAGCTTATTGCGCAAACAAAAGCGCCCCCGACAGAACGGTACAGTCTGTCAAGGACGAATGCGATACGAGAGAAACGAACGATCCGCGGTGCCACCTTGAATTCACGGTTACCCGTGCGCTTGGCGGAGATACCATCATATCTCCCGGCAACTGACGTATGCCAACACGTTGCAGGATACTCTGCGCATAAAACGCATTTCGCTGCACCCTCAGCGGTCCATTTGACAATGTGTATCTTGCCTGATTTTCAGCATCGCAGGCTCTCTGTGAAGGCATCACTGCCGTTATCTCCGCTTCAACGGTTTGCGGTATTAACTTGAGCGAAAATATAGCACACCCCATCGGCAATGTCAATAGGGTATGCATGATTTTTTGTAAAATTTCGGTTCTTTATTCCGCGGCGCGGCGAAGGATGTCGGCGACAAGCGCCTTGTCGAGCTGCGGGAAGGGGATGACCGGTTCGGGATGCTCGGGATGCTCCATGAGCAGTTTTTCCGCCCAGGACATGTTGTACCAGCGGCCGAACTTGTAGCCGCTGCGCGTGAACACGCCGATGCGGCGGAAGCCCATGTGCTTATGGAAGCGGATGCTGTTGTCCGTTAAATATTCGTCGTCCGCCCCCTGCGACTCGCCGATGCAGGCATAGAGATTGTAGATGTTCTGAGCGAGCGACAGCTCCTCAATCGCGCGGTAGAAGCGCTTGCCGAGACCGTGCTTGCGCGCGTCGAGGGCGAGATAGATCGTCGACTCCGCACAGTGGTCGTAGGCCTTACGCGCGATGAACGTGTGCGTATAGGCGTAGCCGAGGAGCTGGCCATTTTCATCCTCCGCGACGAGATAAGGGTATTTGCGCGAGATATCCGCGATGCGGCGGCGGAATTCGTCGAGCGACGGTACGTCGTATTCAAACGAGATGGCCGTCTTTTCGACGTACGGCGCATAGATGCTCAGAAGCGCGGGAGCGTCGTCAAGCGTGGCGAGGCGGAAGCGGAACGCAGGAGAAGACATAGAGTCACCTTTCAAATCCGTGCACCCAGTCAGAGCGCAGGTAATAAATGAGATAGATGGTGGAGCTGATCGCCCAGGTGAGGGGATACGCCCAGTAGATGTAGCCGATCTCGCCGATGAAGTGGACGACGAGCATGATGTAGATGATGCGGATGACGCACCAGACGGAGAGCATGATCATCATCGGCACGACCGCGCGGCCCGCGCCGCGGCAGACCGCCGCGATAGAGTGCGAAAACGCCAGCAGGCAGTAGAACAGTGCCACCGTGCGCGCCTGTTTCATGCCGAGGGCGACAACGCCGGGGGTGCTGTCGAAAAGGGAAATGAGCTGACTTGCCCAGATGTAATAGCACAGGCCGATGAGCTCGGCCATCACGACGGCGATGATGATACAGAACCGCGCGCCGCGCTTGGCGCGGTCATACTGCTTGGCGCCGAGGTTCTGACCAACGAACGTGGTGCAGGCCATCGTGAAGCTCGTGATGGGCAGAAAGGCGAAGCCTTCGATCTTGCAGTGCGCGCCGTAGGCCGCCATCGCGAGCATGCCGAACGAGTTGATCTGCGACTGGACGATGACATTGGCAAGGCCAATGACACAGTTCTGGATGCCGGAGGGGAGACCGTATCGCACGATCTCGCCGAGCATGCCGGTGTGGAAGCGGATGTTGCGCGGCGTGACGGTGTAGACCTCGCCCTTTTTGAGCAGGTGGATGAGGCAGAGCACGCAGCTCGTCCCCTGGGAGAGGACAGTCGCCACCGCGGCGGACCAGACGCCCCAGCGGAACGCGCCGATGAACAGCAGGTCGAGCGCGATGTTGACGAGCGACGAAATGATCAGATAGTGCAGGGGCCTCCGGCTGTCGCCGAGGGCGTTAAGAATGCTCGTGCACATGTTGTAGAGCACCGTTGCCAGCACGCCGAGGAAGTAGTAGCGGAAGTATTCGACCGCCTGCGGCATGACCTGCGCGTCGGTGTTCATCCAGACCAAAAACGTCGGCGTGAGGAATACGCCGATGAGCGTCAGCAGTGTGCCCGACACGATACCGAACGCCAGGTTCGTGTGGACGGCGCGCGAGACGTTTTCATAGTCGCCCGCGCCGAAGTACTTTGAGATCGCGACGCCCGCGCCCATGGCTGTGCCGATAAAGAGGCTTGTGAGCAGCATGATGAGCGTGCCGGACGAGCTGACAGCGGCAAAGGCGTTCGTGCCGAGGTATTTGCCCACAATGAACGCGTCCGCCGTGCTATATAGCTGCTGGAAGACCTGACTGATGAAGATCGGCAGCGCAAAGCGCAAAATCAGCGAGACGGGGCTGCCCTCCGTCATGTTCTGCACGGTCTGCCTTGCCGGAACTGTCTGCGCCATGCGCACCTCTCTTTCTCTGTCCCGCAGCGGGACGAATCTCTCATTTTTTGACGAAAAAGGAAAAGCGCCGCAGGAGCGGTGCTTTTCCTCAATCCCTGAAGAAACAGCAGATGAAAATTCTACAAAATCTTGACGGGTCCATTATATAGTTGTGTGGAACGAAAGTCAACCTTGCCGTTTACAGCACAAGGTTCAAAAGTGCAGGCGTGACGTACGTCTCGATGAGCGCGGCCACCAGCAGCAGCGGCACAGAGAATGTCAAAAAGACGCGGATGCAGTCCAGCACACGGCGGAAAAAGGGCGTATCGCTCTTTTTGAGGATCCGTTCCGTCCCCGTGCGGCAGATGAGAAGGCCCAGCGCGCAGGATAAGATCAGCGCGGACAGCTCAAAAATGCCGTGGGGCAAAACGCCGAGAACATACACACCGAGACCGATGCCCTGCTGCTGATAGATGGCGGCGAACGCGCCGAGCATCAGCGCATTCGTGCCGAGCGCGAGCGCACTGAGCGGCAGGAACGGGATGAGCCCGTAGAGCATCGAGAGGAGGGACGCCGTGATGTTGTTGAAAAACAGCGTCGCCATCATCTGCGACTGGGGAACATCGTCGGTAAGTCCCAGCTGCTCGATCTGTGCGGCGAAGTTTTGAAGCGTCTGCTGCGCCATGTCTGGGAAGATCATTCCGGCGGCGAAGCCAAGAAGCACCAGCACGCCGAACGCGGCGGCGGTGTTCAAAAATTCCCGCTTGATGAGATCGCGCGAGAGCGTAGGGCAGAATTCGAAGATCATGCCAGCTTGGCGATACCGGCCTTGACGCGCTTGATCGTCTCCTCACGGCCGAGGATATGGCAAATTTCGACAGCGCCGCCGGGCGTGACGAGCTTGCCCGCAACGGCGATGCGCAGCGGCCACATGAGCGTCGCGTTCTTCACGCCGAGCTCCTCGGCAAATGAGACGAGCATGTCATGGATGGCATCATTCGTCCACTCGGGAAGGCTCTCGAGCTTGGGCAGGACCTTATTGAGCATGTCGAGCGAGACCTCGCTGTTGGTCTTGGACTTCTTGTTCGTGTAGAACTCAACGCCGTACTCGGGAAGAGCATCGAAGAAGTCGACCTTTTCGGGAATATCGGTGAGCTTTTCGCAGCGGGCCTGTAAGAGTGCTGCGATCTCACCGACGGAGTACGCTTCGTTCTTGACGGCCTGACGGATGTAAGGCTCGGCAACTTTACAGAATTCCTCGGGCGGGAGATTGCGCAGATAATTCGCGTTGAAATACGTCAGCTTTTCGATGTCGAAAATGGCAGGGGACTTGGAGATGCCGCCGATGTCGAACGCCCCCACCAGCTCGTCGAGCGTGAAGAACTCCTGCTCGCTCTGCTCGCCGCGCGGCGACCAGCCGAGCAGCGCCACATAGTTGAGGATGGCGGGCGTCAGGTAGCCCTGCGCCTTGAGGTCTTCATAGCTCGGGTCGCCGTTGCGTTTACTCATCTTATGCTGCGCGTCGCGCATGACGGGGGAGCAGTGCACGTAGGTCGGCACCTCCCAGCCGAAGCCCTCGTAGAGGAGGTTGTACTTCGGGGCGGAGGAGAGATATTCGCTGCCGCGCACGACATGGGTGATGCCCATGAGGTGGTCGTCGATGACGTTGGCAAAGTTGTAGGTCGGCAGACCGTCGCGCTTCAAGAGTACCTGATCGTCGAGCGTCTTATTCTCCACCGTGATGTCGCCAAAGCTTGCATCGTGGAAGGTCGTGGTGCCGTCCTTCGGGATACGCTGGCGAATGACGTAGGGCTCGCCCGCGGCGACGCGCGCCTTGGCCTCTTCGAGCGGCAGGTCGCGGCAGGGATCGTCCGCGCGGTCAAATTCGCCGCTGTCCTCCTCGCTCTCGGCCTTTTCGCAGAAGCAGTAGTAGGCGTGGCCGCGCTCGACTAAAAGCTCGGCGTACCTGCCGTAGGTGTCGCGGCGCTCGCTCTGGATATACGGGGCGACGGGGCCGCCGACGTCGGGGCCTTCATCGTGGGAAAGGCCGCATTCCGCCATCGTGCGGTAGATGACGTCCGTTGCGCCCTCGACGAGACGCCCCTGGTCGGTATCCTCGATGCGGAGAATGAACGTGCCGTTTGCGTGGCGGGCGATCAGATAGGTGTAGAGCGCGGTGCGCAGGTTGCCCACGTGCATATAGCCCGTGGGGGAGGGAGCGAAGCGCGTGCGCACCTTACCGTGCGGGATCTTCGCTTCCATTTCCTCAAAATACTTCATGTCGATGGACATAGATGACCTCCTGAAGTGAAATCAAAATAAAGATAGCTTATTACACCATATTTTGACCGAAAAGTCAACGAACGCACGACGCTCTTTTTCACCGGAATATGCTTGTATTTTGAAAAGGGGTATGGTAACATAACAAATTGGGTCGATAGCTGCGCCAAAACGGCGCAATTCGAGATAAAATGAGAAAAACAAACAGATCGGAGAAAAAACGATGGAAAACATGGAAAATGCGGCGCGCAAGAAAGTGATGCTGTCCGGCATTCAGCCCAGCGGCGATCTGACCCTCGGGTCCTACCTCGGCGCGATCAAGAACTGGGCGGAGCGCGACGAGGAATTTGACAACTACTACTTCATGGCCGATATGCACTCGATCACCGTGCGTCAGGACCCTGCGGCGCTGCGCCGCCGCACGCTCGAGCAGCTGGCGCAGTACATCGCCTGCGGCCTGGACCCCGAGAAGAACACGCTGTTCATCCAGTCCCACGTGCCGCAGCACGCCGAGCTCGGCTGGGTCCTGAACTGCTATACGATGTTCGGCGAGCTCTCGCGCATGACGCAGTTTAAGGACAAGTCCGCCAAGAACAGCGAGAACATCAACGGCGGTCTCTTCACCTATCCTGCGCTGATGGCGGCGGATATCCTGCTCTATCAGCCCGACTATGTCCCTGTGGGCGAGGATCAGAAGCAGCATGTCGAGCTCTGCCGCAACATCGTCCAGCGCTTCAACGGCATCTATGGCGACGTCTTCAAGATGCCCGAGCCGTACATTCCCAAGGTCGGTGCGCGCGTGATGAGCCTGAGCGACCCGGGAGCCAAGATGTCGAAGTCCGATAAGGACCCCAACGGCTCCATTTACCTGATGGAAAAGCCCGAGGATATCCTGCGCAAGTTCAAGCGCGCCGTGACCGACAGCGACACGGAAAACTGCGTGCGCTATGATCCCACGAACAAGCCCGGCGTTGCGAACCTGATGACCATCTACTCCGCCGTGACGGGCAAGAGCTTTGACGAGATCGAGCAGGAGTTCGCCGGTAAGGGCTACGGCGCGTTCAAGCCCGCCGTGGGCGAGGCCGTCGTTGAAACCCTGCGCCCCATCCGCGAGGAGGCCACGCGCATTTTGGGCGACAAGGCGTATCTCGAGTCCGTGTATCGCGCGGGCGCACAGAAGGCGTCTTACGTGGCAGAAAAAACGCTGCGCAAGGTCTACAAGAAGGTCGGCTTTGTCGCGCGCTGATTAAAGGGTGGAGAACATGAACGGAATTCCGAAAGAGTTATTGCTGAGCGTCGGCGGCGCGCTGCTGTGCGCGTTTGCCGTCAGCTTTCTGATGTGCCCGCTCGTCAAGTCGTTTGCCTATAAGATCGGCGCGATCGACGTGCCGAAGGACAACCGCCGCATGCACAAAAAGCCCGTACCGCGCCTCGGCGGCCTCGCGATCTTCCTCGGCTTTATCGTGAGCATGCTGCTGTTCGTCAAGGTCGACCATCAGTTACAGGGCATTTTGCTGGGCGCGTCCATCATCGTTGTTTTGGGCGTAGTGGACGATATGTCCCCGCTGCGCGCGTATTTTAAGTTCTGTGTGCAGATCTTCGCGGCGCTCGTCGCCGTGTTCCACGGCGTCGTGATCCAGATGCTCTCCAACCCGAACGTCTTTGCTGAAAGCCCGTATTGGGACCTCGGCTGGCTGTCCATCCCCATCACAGTCTTGTGGATCGTCGGTATCACGAACGCCGTCAACCTCATCGACGGCCTCGACGGCCTTGCCTGCGGCGTTTCGACCATCAGCGCCATTTCGATGCTCGTCATCGCGCTGCTCGTCTCTGAAAGCGATGTGGCGCTCGTGATGGCCGCGCTTGTGGGTGCGTGCCTCGGCTTTATGCCGTACAACAAGAATCCGGCCAAGATGTTTATGGGCGACACGGGCTCGACGTTCCTTGGCTACATCCTTGCGACGATCTCGATCCAGGGCCTTTTCAAGTATTACGCCATCGTGTCGTTCGCGGTGCCGTTCCTGATCCTGGGCCTGCCGATGTTCGACACGCTCTTTGCCATCATCCGCCGCCTTGCCCACGGGCAGAACCCGATGGCGCCTGACCGCGGACACATCCACCACCGCCTCATCGACATGGGCCTCAACCAGAAGCAGGCCGTCGCGGCGCTGTACGTCATCAGCAGTATCCTCGGACTTTCCGCCGTGGTGCTGACGTCGAGCGGCGCGATCAAGGCGATGCTCTTTCTGATGGCGCTGGCGGTGGCGGCATTCCTCGCCTCGCGCGTCATCTTCCGCCGCGATATCGACAAGGCATTGCAGGCGGAAAAGGCCGCGGCAGAGGAGAAGAGCACAGAGACCGCCACACCGGCGGAAACCGTGCCTGCGGAACCTGAAGAAGAATCCAACGAAAAGAAAAAAGAGGAAGCATAAATGGAAAAACTGCGCATTATGAGCGTGTTCGGCACGCGGCCCGAGGCCATCAAGATGGCCCCGCTCGTCAAGGAGCTTGCCTCGCGCGACGAGATCGAGAGCCTTTGCTGCGTGACGGCGCAGCACCGCGAAATGCTCGATAGCGTGATGGAGGTCTTCGACCTCAAGGCCGACTGCGACCTTGATATTATGACCCCGCGGCAGACGCTCTCGACCATCACGAGCAAGTGTCTGCTCGGTATGGACGACGCCATTGAGCAATTAAAGCCTGACATGATCTTAGTCCACGGCGACACGAGCACGACGTTTGCCGGTGCGCTCTCGGCCTTTTACCACAAGGTGCCCGTCGGACATGTGGAGGCGGGCCTTCGCACCTACGACAAATACTCCCCGTTCCCCGAGGAGATGAACCGTAAGCTCGTCACGGCCATCGCCGACCTCTATTTCTGCCCGACGAAAAATAACCGCGAGAACTTACTCAAAGAGGGCGTGACCGAGGGCCTTTTCATCACGGGCAATACGGTCATTGACGCACTGAAAACAACGGTGCGCAAGGATTACCGCTTTACAACAGAACTGCTCAACGAGCTGGACTATTCAAGAAAGGTCGTGCTCGTGACGTGCCACCGCCGCGAGAATTACGGCCAGCCCATGGAGAACATCATGACCGCGCTGCGCGACATCGCCCTCCAGAATGAGGACTGCGAGCTCGTCTATCCCGTGCACCTCAGCCCCGTCGTGCGCGAGAACGCGCAGAAGTTCCTCGCCGGTACGCCGCGCGTGCATTTGATCGACCCGCTGAGCGCGGACGAGATGCACAATCTTATGGCGCGCTGCTACATGGTGATGACCGACAGCGGCGGACTCCAGGAGGAGGCTCCTGCGCTCGGCAAGCCCGTCCTTGTCATGCGCAAAGAGACCGAGCGTCCCGAGGCGGTCGCCGCCGGCACGGTGAAGCTCTGCGGCGTCGAGTACGACGACGTGCTGCGCATGGGCAACGAGCTTCTTCGCAGCAGGGAGGCGTACGACGCGATGGCGCACGCCGTCAACCCCTATGGCGACGGCCACGCCTGCGCACGCATCGCCGACGCGATTTTGTGGCACTTTGGCCGCCGGAGCGAGCGCCCCGCAGATTTTAACGCCTGATTTTGACGGAATGAAAGAAGGGAGTGGAGCGGAATGAGAAAGCGGAGGGTGACGCCCATTGGCGCTGCTTTCGTCGCGCTCGTTTTGCTGGTGCTCCTGTTTGTGGTGCGCGGCGCGCTGCACCGTCCCGCGCACGTCGTGCTGCCGCAGGATGCGAGCAGTAGCGATGTGAGCGACGCGTCGCTCGACGACAGCGCCGTGGGCCGTATCGCCGTGCGGCCCGACACGGTGCAGTCCGCCATCGCGACGCTTGAACGTCCCGCGCGCTACTCGCGCGCCATCACGATCGAGCGCTACTATTCCGGCGGCAGCGGCGTCGACCGCAGCAGTGTCAGCGTCGATGGAGCGTGGATGCGCGTCGACACCGAGCAGGCGAGCGGCGCGCAGAGCCACACGATCTCCAACGGGGAAAGAACGTGGGTCTGGTACGGCGGCAGCGAGCTCTATTACGAGAGCGCCGCAGCCTTCACCGCCGACGAGGAGCAGGGCATCCCGACGTATGAGGACATCCTGCGCCTTGACAAAAAGCGCATCGCCGCGGCGGATTACCGCCTGCTCGACACCGTGGACTGCATCTTTGTGGAAACTGCCGCCGATGACGGCGGCTACATTGAGCGCTACTGGGTCAGCGTGAGCAACGGCCTTCTCTGCGCGGCGGAAAAATTGCAGGGCGAGGATGTCGTCTACCGCATGGCGGGCATGAGCGTCGACAGCGGGAACGTGGCGGAGGACGCCTTTACGCTGCCGGACGGCACAGTGCTCCACGAAGGTGCGCTCGACGGCGCAAACCGGTAAAAGAAACTGAAAAGGCCGTCCGAAGATCGTTCTTCGGACGGCCTTTTTGTCAAAATATGTCATAAAATGAGCAGCAGCCCCAGCGCGACGAAGAGCAGCAGGACGATGACACCGATCCCTGCCATCCGCTCTTCGTTGGGTGTACCATCGCTCCATGCGCCCAGAACAAGCAGCGTGATGGGGCTGAGGATGCACAAGCCCACACCCGCCGCCATCTTCCCTTGCACGGCCTGCACCGTGCTGAGATATGCGTTTGCCTCGTCAAATGAGACGGTGCGGCAGGGTTCCGTCACCCGCTCTTCCTTCGACAGCGGGGCCGTGGCATCGGGCTGTTCCAGCTCATCTTTTAATAAGTAGTCGGTGCTCACTTCAAACAGCGCACTCAGCTTCAGAATTTTATCCAAGTCGGGGATGGACGTTCCGCCCTCCCACTTCGAAACAGCCTGACGAGAAACGTTCAACTGATCGGCAAGCTCTTCCTGGCTCCATCCATTCTGGCGGCGGAGAAGGGCAATTTTTTCGGCTAAGATCATAGTGTTCTCTTTTCTGCCGCAGGGCGGCGTATCAATGGATTCCGGCGGACGTCCTCTATGCTGTTATCATAGCAAATTTTCCAGTTGACAACCACCAATTGCGGCTTGAAATTTGTCAACCAGCGGTTGCAGCCACGCAAAAACCGCCTGCACCCAGCATCATCGCATGGGCACAGGCGGTTTTGTTTCTACTATCTGTTACTTCAGCAGATTGTTATCCGTAAAGTAGTCGATCCGCATGGACTTGCGGACATCGGCGAGCGTGGCGGCTGCGGTCTGTTCGGCCACGGCGCTGCCCTCC
>OHAY01000948.1_pt1 | contig 28571 bp, 51 predicted proteins | sample 1577191 | NCBI WGS metagenome assembly OHAY01 (sample SAMEA3541504, study PRJEB24748) | human gut metagenome | biome: human gut; feature: human-associated habitat; material: faeces | place: China | collected 2012 | reverse complement strand
GCGCCATCGTGCCCGGTGTCACGAAATGCAGCCCCTTGCCGTAGAACACCCTCCGCGCATACGGCAGCGGCCCCCAGGTGACCTTGAACGGCGTGGCCTTGCCAGTCCCTCGCAGGTCACCGGTCTTCATCGGCACGTACTGATGGGCCACCGCCAAAGCCTTGGTAGCCATGGCCTGACCCATCGCCCGGTTGTGCGATATTGAGCTCACCTTGCCCGGAACCCCGCTCAAATTGACCTTCGTCATGATGTCACCTCAACCACGGAGCCGTAGGGATGCAACGCAGCCCCGAACCCGTCGCGCCTGTCCTTCACGCTCTTAATCTCGAAGGCGCGCCCCTCGTTCTGCGCCATGAGCAGCGCCTTCTTGGTAGGCGGGATTATCCCGTCTGAGATGAAGTCGCCCACGCTCGGGACGGTGTTCATATACTGCTCCGCTATCTGGCAGCGCCAAGTCTGGACTTTAGACACGGCAGGCCCCTCGCCCTTCGAGCCGTCACGGACGAGCACAGCCCGCTCGATGGTCTCGGGCCTGAATCCGTTGGCTTTGACGTACAGATAGACCTTGTGCTCGAATGGAACCGTCACCATGTGCCACCGACCCTAGATATTAGGTCGATGGGCAGGAAGGCGCGGATGTCGTCCATCGCCCGGGTCTCGGCCACGGTATAGGACCCGGCCGCGCCGTCCCTGAAGCTCATCGACGTTATGCCGTTGTTGAAGCTCGCCAACCCGCCGTTGTCGGACTGCTGGTTCTTGGCCTTCTCGATAGCCGGCTGTCGCTCCACTAGGAGCATCTGGGCGTCCTCGATGGCAGCACCGAACATGTCTTCCAGAAAGTGCCATTCCGGTAGTTGACGCCGGTGGCACGTAACCTCATCGAACAGGGGCATGACTGAGCCGAGCGCGCTCTGGAACTGCGTCTCAGTCAATGTGCCGCCTCGATTGAGGTATCCAGTGTAATCGAGCATCATTCCTCCAACGTGCCGATGCCGGAAGTCTCATCGCCGGTTCCGACCTCATGCCAGATCGTCCGGTCGATGTCGGGCGCGTTGCCCTGTTCGGCTGTCGTGTCGCGCATTGAGCGGTAGAGCTTGCCGATGTGGTTCACGCAGTCGCCGCAGAGGTACGACTCGCCGACTGTCCAGTCCTTATAGTATGCCGCCACGGAAAGCGCCTGCTCATCCGGTAGCAGTGCGGTCTGGATGAGCGTCTGCAAGGCCGTGGTCTTGGCTGCGGCCTGCGCGTCCTCCATCTGCCGCGTGAGGATGTCCACGTTATGTTCTAACTTCATTGCGTCCTCCAAAGGCTCGAGTAGTACGCCCCCATTTTATGCGCTTGGATAGTCGGAGGGGCACGAGGCCCCTCCTAGATTAGCGAGATTACGCGATTGACAGGACGGGAAGGCAGGAATAGCTTCTCGCCGCGGTGACGCTGGTGACGGTGCCACTGTCATTGACTGTGCCATCGTTGGACGAGTACGCGAGGGCACGATTAGCAGAACGCATAAGCACGTAGCGAGCGACTTTGTTCGGGTCTCGTGCGATGAGCCATGCGCACGTCTGCCAGCCTGCAATGACGTCGGGATGGTTGTTCGCAGCAGCTACGGCCTTCCAGTAATCGAACACCACGCCCTCGGCCTTGAAGCCCTCGGTGCTCTGACTTAGGTAGCTGTTGAAGTAGTGCTCGATGGAGCTCGGCAGGCGCACCATGTCCACCGTCTCGACGGGTGCAGCCCCGTCGGTCTGATGAGGCTCGGTCTTCACCTTCACCGATGCCAAGCCGTCGCGTAGGCTCTGCTCCAGTCCCGCCAAGAAACCGGGCTTGCCAGCCATGGGATGCTTGCGGGTGAATCGCGTGCGTCGAGAGTCCCAATCGGTCGAGTCGGAGTTGAGCCACGCACGCATCGCGGAGTCCTTCCAGAAGCTGGAACCCTCGCAACTTCGCGCCCAAGTGTTGAAGTCACCAGTTGCGAGCTCCGAGATTGTACCGAGCGACGTGCCGGTGCTACCCGCTGCGACCGTGACGGTCTGGAGCAACGCGCCGTCGTACGGTGCGTAAATCTGAATCTGCGTGATGCCCGAGGAATATCCAGCGTCCCACAGCCACTGGGAATCTGCCGGAACGTCCTCGGCGAGCGTGAACGTGTACGGGAGCTGGCCGACGGTACTGAAGGCACCCGTTCCCCATGTAGAGCTCACCGAGACCGTGAACGTGTACTGGCCCGCACTCATCAACTCGGGATTGTTGTAGAAGGCCTGCTTTAGCTCGAACGGGAACGAGATGGGCAGCGCGTCGATGAACTGCAAGTCCATGCAATTACCCGTGCGACCGTCCCCAAGCTCCTTGAGCGGGTGCGCGTCGTCCGCGCCCGTGTAATGGTGGGCCACCGCCATGCGCATGGGATAGGTGGTTCCATTCCATGTCCAACCGGCTGTGATGAGGTCGCCTGGATAGAGAACCTTCGGCGCGTCTCCAGTTCTCACCAACGCGCGCAACTGGGTGCCGGAGAGACCCGTGGCTGCAAGCTCGACGGCCTTTGCCGCCGCGTTCGCGGCATCCGCCGCGTCGTTGGCGTTCTTGGTTGCCTTGTCGGCTCGTTCCGCTGCCTCGGTCGCCGGGCGCTGAAGCTCCGCGATCTGGTCTTGCGTGAAGTCGTCATAGGTGAACGGGTCGCCCTTCATGCCATGCTCACCCTTGGCGGCGAGCACTTCCCAGCCTTGGAGCGTGGCCGGCTCCGTGGTTGTGCCGTCCTGCACGCACATGTACGAAGAACCGTTCAACGTCACCACGTCGAGGTTGTCGTAGGTTCCGGGAACCCAAGCCCCCTTGTTGTCGATTCGCACTCGTCCGAGATTCTGTTTAATTGTCGGCAATTTCAAGCACCGTCCTCAGGTCGTTGCCGTCCATCTCGAACTTTACGGACGGCTTGTCGGTAGTGTAGTAGGCGTTGAGGTACCCGTCGTCGTCTATGTCCAAGATTCCGTAATCGGCGTCGCCACGGTCGCCCTTCGGGATACCCAGACGGAGACATTGCGCACCGCCCTCGGGCACCAAGTTCGCGGTCGCGTCGCTGCCGGGATCCAACGCCTCGGCCTCCGCGTGGATGATTCTGGACTCCAAGGCCTTTGTCGTGGCGGCCTTCACATCGACGAGCGCCTGCTGGTATTCGCTCAGCGACGGGTCGGTAGGTTTCACGCCGTCGTCCGTATCCGAATCGACCACGACGAACGGCTTGTTCATCTTGGCATGGGCCAAGACGGCACCGTCTGCCAGTCCCACAGCGTAGGCCGTCACCTCGCCGGCCTGCTGCAAGACCTCCCACGGGACGATGCACGCGCCGTCCCTCACAGTCGGCGTGACCTTCTCGCCCGACCCCTCGAACGTCAGGTGAACAGTGAGGCCATTCCATTCATCATCGAGGACGAGCCTGCAAGTGTCCTCGTTCGCCGTGCCCCTCACCAAGAGACGGTCGTCGGTCGAGATGCCTCTCTCCGCGACAGTCAACACATGTGTTCGCATTTGACCTCCTAAAAGAAAGGGGAGAGCCGAAGCCCTCCCCAAATAACCGGTTACGGATGTGTCTGCAGCGGCGTACCCGGCTCTGGCTGCTCTATCGGTTAGAGACTCCGAGCCTAGAAAGACACCTTGGCGTTGTAGACGCAGTCGGAGCGCAGAACCTTGGCACCGTAGACGTGGAGGCCCTTGACGGCGTCCTTGAAGGACTTCTCGGGACGGTATGCCTCAGTATTCAGAATCTGCTCGGCGTAGGTGCCGGACTGGTCGCAACCGGCGATGACGTCGTAGACGGCCTGGTCGCCCTTGGAACCGCCAACATCCTCATGCGGTGCGTTGTTGGACACGTGAATCTCGAAGCCCGCGGACTTGTAGACGGTGCCCTCGGTGAGGCGCTCGTTGGAGTCGTTGGTTGCGACGGCGACGAATCGGGAGTCCTTGAGCATGAAGCCCTCGAATTCGGGCGGGACGACGCAGATGCGGCCCGTGGTCGGGCAGTTATTGCGGTCGAGCGCGACCTTGAGGTCTACGAGCAGGTTGTAGGCGTCCTCGGGCTTTGCGTCCGTGATGCTCTTCGGCGCGTCCTTGGTGCCGATGGTGCCGCCGGTGCCGGTGACCAAGAGGGCGGCGAGGTACTGGTCGGTCACATCGCCGAAAGCGTAACCGGTCTGGGAAGAGGCGGACTCCAAGAGGTTAATCTTGGACTGGGCCGCGTCCACATCGTCGACGGCGATGTTGAAGTAATCAGCCTGGTCGATGGACAGCGTGGCGTCAGTCACTGTCACGTCGTCGGGCGCGGCGATGTCGGTGCCCTTGGTGTACTTCTTGACGGTGGGAGCGCCGACGAGGCCGATCTTGACGGTGTCGCCAGCGTCTCGAATCTCGCCCTCGTAATCGCGGTTGAAAAACTTGGTATAGACCAGCTGCTTCTCGAGCGCGGCGAGGATGCGGGCAGACCAGATTGTCGGGATGAACTTGTCGGTAGACATTCGTTACCTCTTTTCTACTGTTGGGCCAAGAGCTTTTGCACATCGGCCCAGTTCTTGTTGATGTCGTCGGGGGACATTGTCTTGAGCTGGTCGAGTGACGTGATGGGGGAGACTCCACCGGCTGCGCCGTCGGCTCCCGGCATCTTGTGCGGGTCGGTCTGCGGGTTCGCCCAGATTCCGGCCTCGTCCGGTGCGGCGAGCTTCAGGATGTCGGCGATGGGCATGTCGGCGTTGGCCTTGCGCAGCGCGTAGGCCTTCTCCGTCACGGCCTCCTTCACCACGCTGTTGGCGAATGCCTTCTTGCCGAGAGCCTCGCCGAGCTCATCGTCGAATGCCGCGCGCTTCTTGGCCTCCTCGTCGGCCTCGGTGCGCTTCTTGGCGGCCTCCTCGTATTCGGCGATCTTGGCCTTGAGGCCGTCCACGTCCGCCGCTTCTGCGGCCTTCTTGGCCTCGTCGAGCGCCTTGTTGGCGTTGTCCAGAGCGGCCTGAGTCTCGGTGAGCTTCTTGGCCTTCTGCTCGACCTCGGCGACGGTCTTGTAGTTCTCGCCGACTGCACTCGCGATAGCCTTGGCCGGATCGCCCTCGATTCCGTTCGCCTTCAGGATCTCCTCGATGTTCTGCAATGTCCTCAACCCTTCTAAAGTCATGATTAAGCTCGGCCTTCCCGAGCCGGATGGGTGCGCGGGTGAAGCCCCGCGCGGGCTGAGTGCATTATAAAGCAAAAGGCCGACACTCCCAAAGAGCATCGGCCTTCCATCGCCACTTTCGCAGCGTTGCCTGCGTCCTTATTATATCAGATGGAGCGGACAGGTTCCAAACTTCGTCGGAGGTCGCCCATCCTGTACAGCTTGCCCCCGTCGTGGCCTACCGGCCTGAAATAGATTTGGTCGACAATCTCCACGCGCCCGAACTCGGTTGCCTCCAATGGGTCCTGACCGCAGACAACGCGCTGAACCTTTCCGTCTTCGTCCCTCACGACTAGGCTGATTTTGGTGTTCATCGTCTACCTCCTAGAACTCAATCGTGTCGCACTGCTCGAGGTAATCGGCGGCCTCCTGCTCGATGACGTCGCGCCACCAAAACGTCTTGCCGGTCACGTTCTCTTCGAACTGAGCCTCATTCCAGACGCGGGACACCTTCCAGCCTTGGCAGCGAATCTCGTTGGCAGCGTCCCTCTTGCTGATGAACTGCGACGTCTTGCAGAGCTTGATGTTCTTGATCTCGTCGTGGGCGCGGATGTAGTAGGTCTTGGTCTTCATCGGGGTCTCCCTTCCCTGTTCGTTGTCTCAATTCTAATACAACTATTCGCGAAGGGCAACGCTAAAATGCGCGGCAAATCAAAAAAGCCCCGGTTTCCCGAGGCCTTTTCTAAACTTGACTTAGTTTCGTAATTGCGTCGATATTGTCGCTGTCGTGCTGCCTGGCGTTGCCGTCGTAGGCCTTGAGGCTGTCCAGCGGTATGAGCTGCGCCTCCACGTCCCTCAACTCGTTCAAAGCTCTCTCCTAGCCTTCCTGACCGCGTAGCGGCCTCCATCCGTCCTCGACCTGCGAGGCCTCGAACTCGCGCATGGGTTCTGAAGTCTCCAAGACCTCCCAGTGACCGCCCCTGATCGTAGCGAAGCCGAAGCCCTGCGAGCAGTCCTTTACATCCGTGTCAACCCAGCGGAAGTGAAGTTTGTGCGCGTGGGCCTTGCCGTGGCACCCGCCCGTGTTCCCGCTCCCGCAAAGGGTGATGGTCGGTTTGGGCAGCTCGACCCCGTGACAGTCGTACATCTTCCCCGCCGAGCGCCTCACGATGTGGTGCTGGTTGAGCGGATAGGTAGCCCCGCACACCGCGCACCGGTTGAGCTTCACGCTGCAGCCCCTCATGAGCGGTCGCAGGTAAATCGGCATCGTGTCAACCTTAGCCATTGTCAGTTCTTCCCTTCGATTAGGTCTGCCAGTTTTGCCCACATTCCCGGCCCCGAGCTGTCGAGGCTGCAGAGCGCGTCGTCGTTCCCGAACAGCGCCCTGCTCGCCCTGATACATCCGAGGCAACGCCAACAGTCTTGTATGCGCTGCCCTCGTCGGCGCACCTGTGAGTGCGCAGGAACTCGACGGCCTCGCGCTTATCCTTGGCACTATTCACCGAGAATCAGCCCCCCGCAGCGTGGACAATAATTTGCATGTCCGTGTCTTTCAGACCGAAAGCCATGTGGATTCTGTCGGTGAGTTGGCGGTCGGACATGCAAATATCCGGCAGGATGTTACGCCAAAACCTTGCCTGACCGCGCAGTTCTTTAGCTATCTCGCGGTGCTCCTCTCTATAGCCCGTCTACTTCCTCGATGCGCTCTCCAAGCCAGCGCATGACGGGAACCGCCATCGAGTTGCCGATTGCCTTGTACCTCGGACCGTCAGGACATTCCTCGGCAGGCTTGCCCTTCCACGATATTCTAGTGTGGTTGTCCGGGAAGCCCTGTAAGCGCTCGCACTCAAGTGGAGTAAGGCGGCGAAGGGGCGGCGTGGATGCATAGTCGCTCGTACAAACCTCGGTGCCGTACTGGGACAGAGCCGTGTTCGGCAACGACAAGACGGCAGGCGCATGCCAGTCCGCGGTGAGCGTGTTTGCTTGCTCTGCCGCATATCCTATTGTGTTTGCTCGGGGCGCGGCGTTGTACTTGAAGCCTGCGCACGCAGCGCTGCGTCCAGCTCGGTTGGCAAGCTCCTTCCTCTTTTCACAGCTCGATTGAGGATTCCCTGACAGGCAGTCGGGCTCAAAGAGAACCTCTGCGGGGGATTCGGCTCCAAGATGTCCGACAAGAAACAGACGGCGGCGTCGCTGGGCCACTCCGAAGAACTGCGCGTCCAGAACTCGCCATGCGAGACAATACCCGAGTTCATCCATCTCTCTGAGCAGTTGTCCGAAAGCTTCCCCATTCTCGCTTGTGAGCGCTCCCGGTACGTTCTCCCACAAAAACCAGCGAGGACGAAGTTCCTGAACGCATCGAATGTACTCGAACATGAGGCCGGATGCTCCTTTGAGCCCTTCTCGCTTTCCCGCGACTGAGAATGACTGGCAGGGACTTCCTCCAACAACAAGGTCAACTGCTCCATGAATCTCATTCTTCCAATCTACCTTTTTCCAATCTACCTTTGTGATGTCCCCAAGGTTGGGGACGTCTGGCCACCTCTCTGCAAGAACTGCGCACGGGAACGGCTCGATTTCCGAGAATGCCATCGGCTCCCAACGGAGTGGCTCCCAAGCGAGCGTCGCCGCCTCGACACCGGAAAAGATGCTTACGTACCTCATTCGTCCGCCTTCACAACCAGCTCGTTTACATCCATCTTCATGGCGTTCGCCATGTTGGACAGCACGCGCAGCGGCAGTTTGTAATGACCGTTGAGGTACCTGCTGAACGTCACCGGAGACGTGCCGCACATCTTGGCGAGCTGCTTCCGGCTCATGTCGTGCTCGACCGTGTAGCGGCGTCGTCTGCCGCAGAACGGGCACGGCTTCAACCCGTCAAGTTCCGGCTCATTCATGGTCAAACAACCCCTTCCAAAAGCCGTCGCAATTCTCGTTCCATTGCTCGATGACCTCTCTTGTCAACTGCACGTCGCTCGGTCGCTCATCGTCGGTCGTGCCGTTGACGATATAGTGACGCTTCGCGAAGATGCGGCACTCCGTGCAGCAGACTTTGGCGGACAGTTCGTCGGGCAGGTAGTCGTCTACGATCTCGATGTGCAGGTGCTCGGTCGAATGGCATCTGGGACACGGCTTCAACCCTTCGAGCAGCTTTCGCTCATCGTTCATGGTCGTCCTCCTTGGAGATAGAGAGCGCCACGTATTTCTGTGCGAGACCCTCGAATCCATCGAGGATGTAGTCGATTCGGTAGACTGCACCGTTGAGCGGGTGCCTTGCCGCTGCCCTGACGTCGTAGCCTTCGTTCGCCAAGACTTCGAATACGATTTTGTCTCCGACTTTGAATCCGCGGTCGTTCTTGCAAATCTCGAATGTCTTGGTGCCGTTCACGATTGCGTCGGCGTATTTGGTAAGTACCTTGAGCGTATGCGTCGTCATTTGTCCTCACCCCTCAGCCGGCGGATGCGTTTCTTGATGTCTTTGAACACCGACGCCGTGCATCCGCATGTATCGCTGTCGGGTCTGGCGCATTTTGAGCAATCCCCTCCTCCCTTGTTGAAATACCGACAAGAGTTGCTCTCCTCTATGCACCTGTCCAAGTCCTCTTCGAGCTTCTCCCAGCTGTCGGGCGGTGTGATGTAGAGGCACGAAGTGTAGTAGGTCAAAGTGTTTAACATAACCGCCTCCCACACGCGCTCCCGAATGCTCTGGCGCACCGAACAGAAATAACGAGACACTTCGAGCTCATTGCCGCACTCGTCATACAGCACTTTGGTATCGAGCGGGATCACACAGCCATTAGCGTCCCTCGGTGGCTCAATCATTCGTGTTGCTCCTTTACTCTCTCGTTTGCTATCTCAGCGTGCTCTTCGACTATCTCGCATCCGATGAACGGAACACCAAGCTCGGCGCAGGCCACCGCCGTCGTACCGCTGCCGAGAAACGGGTCTATGACTCCGATCCCGACCACCGGGGTCAGTCCCGCGTAGGTCATGGCCTCGATACCCCCCCCCATGAGTTTCGGGCCGTCGCCCACGTAGACGCTGCCTATCTCCCGCATCGTCGATCCCCTACTTGATGATGAGCGACTGCCGCGTGATTCGCTCTGCGCCCTTGATCGCGTCCGGCGTGCCGTCCTTCATCGCCTTGTCGATAGCAGCGCCGAGTTTCTTCTTGTCGATCTTCACGACCGTCTCGACCGTCTTGAACTCGTCAGGTACGAGCTTCTCGTCGGTTATCTCGGTGGTCGTGGACTTGCGGAAGCTCAGGCGTACCTTCGGCGTGTCGAGCTTCCTGTCGCCGTGCGCCTGCATCGAGAAGGCCAGGTATTCCTTCAGCTGCTCGACCCGGCGCTCCTTGGCCTTGCGGCGCTCGGTCAGCGCCTTCTCCTCTGCCTTGAATGCCGCGACCTCGGCGTTCAAGTCCTTGATGAACAGGCCGACGGCCTCCAACTTGGCCTCGCGGCTGGCCTCCAGTTCCTCGAGCTCGTCGCACGTGAAGACCTCGCCGGTCGACTCGTCCAACGCGAAACCGCTCTCGATGACCTGTGCGATCCGTCCGTCAATCTCGTAGAGGTGCATGTCTTCTCCTTAGTCCAGAAAGCTGTATTCGTGAATGCATCGGGCGATGGACGCTCTCGCGTCGTCCAAGCTCCCGAAGTGGATGTGCGCGTCGGTGTATCCGTCCGACCATTCGAGGTTTCCCATGCGTCCAGTGCGCGTGAACCCTGTGGCCTCAAGCCTCTTTACCGCGCTCGCCATGGTGCCGACCTCTCGGATCTGGTGCAGCACCTTGTGGACGTTGACGGTTGCGTACTCGATGTACATGTCCGCCTACCCCTCGATGCCGAGCGCCTTGCGCACGTACGGGTTGCTCAGCGGGTGCCAGCCGGGACGCCATGCCGGGGAGATGCGCGAGGCGTCGAGGTTCGCGTCCCCGGTGGCCTTGCGTCCGGACCTCACGATGCCGTCGAGCGTCTTGGCCCTCGTCTTGAAAACCTTCTGCTTTGCGTCCTCGGTCTCTGCCCTGAACTTGCGAATCATGTCAGGCTCCTTTCACTTGCCTTGGCTATATTCTATAACGACTGTATCAACTTTGCAACAACTTTATTCGAGAAAAAGGGACCGAAGTCCCAGTTTCTAGTACGGCTCATAGCGACCGCGCTCGATGTTGTTCGCGTACACCTTGCGGGCGGAGTCACGCAGTTCCGCGTCCGTCGTGCCGATGCTCTCCAAGAGGTTGACGCACGACTGAATCATGTCGAAGCACTCGTAGACGATGTCCTCGCGCATCTCTGGAGTGATGGATCCCGCACCATCAATCCCGGACGCCTGCCACGCCCCGAACACCTCCGCGGCCTCCTCCAACGGTTTCAGCGCCTGAGCCTTCGGCTCTGTGAACTTCGTGAACGGCTCGACCTCTAGAACGTATGTCTTCACTTGCTCCTCCAATGTCCAAACACCAACCGGTGCGCGTAGTTGTTCGCCTTGCCCAACTCCACGTCAATATCGTCCTTCTTGCCCGCCCGCAGGCAGTACCTGAGCACCTGCCCGAGGCTGTACGCCTTGTCAGGCGGCAGACCCTCGACGACCCTCTCGATTATGTCGATAGGCTCGACCTCGCCCGCGTACCACTCAGGGTCGTCACCTTCTCGCCCACGTTTAGGTAGGTGCCGTTCATGGCCAGACGGTCGACGACCTTGCGGTATGCCTCGCTGCGATCCATCAGTACTCCTCGAAGCCGGCGCGCTCGCACTCCTCGTCGTCCAGAACCGCGTAGTCCTCGAAGAACCTCAGCGCCTCGGTGCAGCTCACGGTGCCACGGTTCTCATCGACCCACTCGTCGTAGGCCAGACCGCAGACGCCGATTATGTCGGAGTTGAGGTACATGAAGTGCTTGCAGTAGCAGCACTGCTTTGGGCACTTCTCCGTGATGCCGTCCCTCATGGCGCTCTCGATGTTGTTCATTGCCTTCTCCTTTACTTCAACAGGGCCTTGACGTCGGCGCGTACGGTATCAGCGTCCTTACCGTAGATGAATACGATCATGTCGCGCATACCACACCACACGGCGTTGCGGATGATGAACTTCTCGGCGATGCCGAGAGCCTCGTAAATCTCCGCCGCCTCTTTGATTGCGTCCTCGTAAGTCTTCATTTCCGGCTCCTTTCACTTGCCTTGGCTATATGGTAAAACAACTGTATCAACTTTGCAACAACTTTTCGTAAAGAAAAGGGGAGCGCGAAGCTCCCCAGTCGCCCCAAATGTACCGAGCAGAGCGGCTTGTTCCATTTTAGGCGGTCTTACATACAAGCGCAATACGACTAATGCAATACGACTAATGCAATACGACTAATTAGTCCATTAGTTAGTCCATTAGTTTAGAACGGGATGTCCTCGTCGATGTCCTCGGGAACGGGTGCGCTTGCCGCCTCGCGTCGGCTCATCAACTCGATGTCGTCCACGATCACCTCGATTTTTGAACGTTTCTGCCCGCCCCTCTCCCAGCTCATGTAGCGGAGCTTGCCGAGGATGCAGACCTTGGTCCCCTTGGTCAGCATTCCCGCCAGCTTCTCGGCGCGGGTGCCGAACATGGTGCAGTCCACGAAGTTCGGGTAGTCCTCCCATTCGCCCGTCTGCTGGTTCCTCCTGCGGTCGTTCACCGCCACGCCGAAGCCCAGAATGGCCGTGCCGCCCGTAGTGCAGCGCAGCTCGGAATCGCGCGTGAGGTTTCCCGAGATATTAACGACGTTGATGCTCATAATCTGCTCCTAAAGTGTCTTGATGGCAAGTGCCGCAATAAGTGTGTAGATGATGTACGACGCGACGCGGACCCCGACGGGCCAGCGCTCGGCATCGACCAATAGGTAGCCGGTGCCGAGCCAAGCCCAGACGAGAATCACGCCCCGCAGCGCCTCGGCGCTCATCGCTCACCCGTGAGGCTGTCAACAGCGTCGCGGTTCTCGGCGGTCTTCCTCTTGATCCAAGATTCCACGACTGCCTGCGCCGTGGTGATTACTTTCGACGGCGCGTCCTTCCACTGGGTGAAGCCGGCGGCCTTGAGCGTCTTGGTCTTCTCGAGCGCGTCGAGGATGTCGGCCACCTCCCTGCCGGTCAGGAACGAGAACTCGTTGCAGGCGCCTTGGAAGGCCTCGACCTCGGCATCGGTGGCAGGTGGCTCTTGGACGCTCGCCGGTGCCTCTTGGCGCTTCACCGGCTTGCGGTCGATGGCCCAACGGTACACGACCTTGCGCGTCTTCTCGTTGGTGATGGTGAGCGCAGTGATCCTGCCGTTTACGACCTCCATCGCATCGACCGCGAACGTGTCGTAGCACTTGCCGTTCTGGATGTTGCAGTCCTCGGCCTTAATCCAGATGAACGGAGCCGTGTACAGCTCGCGACCGATTCCCCAGAGGAACCCGGCACGTTTGAGCGCGTCGCTGCTCTCGCCCTTTTCGCTCTCCATGTTGCTCTCGGTTCCGGCGGCCTGCTTGTCAATCCAGATGTGCTTGTCCACGTCGTAGACGCTCAGCGTGCAGTTGAGGACGCCCTTTACCTCCTCGTACTCGCAGCGCCAGTCCATCGGGCCGAAAGTCTCGTCGAGCAGCGCCATGTCCGTGCGGCTCGTCTTGTACAGAAGCAGGGAAAGACCCTTGCCGCTCTTGGATACCTGGCCGATTCTGCACTCGACCTCATCCGGGTAGAGGCCTCTCACCAATCCGCTCATCGTTGCACCTTTCCCAAGTAGTACGTCCACACCGGGGACCCGGTGGACTTCTCCATGTCCGCGACCGCGCTTGAAAGCTCCGCATACGTCGAGCACCTGACCGTCTTGCGATGAATGGCCTTCATCTTGCCGGAGCAGAGCATATACCGTCCTGCCCCGTGCCAGTTGACGCACTTAGTCATCGCGGAGCGCCTCCTTCATATCCGACAAGGCCCTCGACAGCAGCGCGGCCCTGTCACCGGTTGGCCCGTGGTGCGTTTTCGCGAAGTCTGCATAGAACTCGACCGGGTGCTTAACGGCCGCCATGCGGTCGGAAACGCATCCGCAAAGTACAGTGACGAGCACGTCGTACGACCTGTCAGCCTCCATCCCGAGGTTGCGCTTGAACTCCTTCATCGTGCTGCAACCGTCTGTCGCGTCGAGGAACCTGTCCAGATTCATCGGTAGACCTCCTCAAGACTGAAGTACTTCCCGCACTTCTCCGCATATGCGTCGCGCACCTTCAGCACCGTACGCGGCATCAGCCCGCACTTGCTGAAATCACCGTCGCAGATGCGGTAGAGCATCGTGCGCTGGATCCCGCACGCCTCGGCCGCCTTGGACACTGAACCGCACGCGGATACCAGCTCCTTCGCGGCCTGCGATACGACCAGATACGACATAGACAACTCCTTTCCGCTTCGTTGTGTATCAGCATTGTAACACACGATAGCGGTGAACACCCGGGGAAACTTCGATGGATGCCAGCGCCGCCATGTTGACGCGATAGAACGTCCTCACGCCGGTCTCGCCCATCACGCCCTCAGTCTTCGTCTCGATGAGGCCGTGCCTCGATAGAAGCCTGAGTCTCGCCCGCAGCGTCGCCCTGCCGCCGCACCGCGCATCCCACAGGTCGCCCTCAACCACCGAATAATCGAACCGCGTCCATTCCCCATCCGACGAAGCCCCGTCGATGAGGTATGCGAGCGTCACTGTGTCCGCGAGCGAGAACGGCGAGCCGTCCGGCAGCTCGACAAGTGTGCCGTTGTGTCCAACTGTAATCATATGAGCCTCCCAAATCGTTTTTACGGTGCCGTTTCCCGGCTACCCTAGCGCCTACACCTAAAAGTCCGAAACATACCCTAGAAACCTATTCTGTTGCTTCCTAGGGCATACCGTGCGCCTTGGCGTATTCCTCATCGCGTCTAGCCTTCTCGCGCTTGGCTACCGCCTTGCGGAACTCCGCCGCAGATTCCTCCGCGCTCTCGCGCCTCTTTGCCTCTATCGCGTCCAGCTCCTCGCGGGTGATGGAGTTCGCCACGTATATCTGGTCGACTGGCACCGGGACGCCGTAGGCCTTGATGGCGTCCCCGAGCGTCGGCCTCATCTACGGCCTCGGGTTCCACGGGTACTTGGAGCGCGGGAACTGCCGCTCTGTTCCCCCGGCCGCGACCCACTCCTTGGTGAGCCTGTCGGCCTCGACGTATTCAGGGACCCCATTCTGGACGCACCAGTCGTAGTGGGCGCAACAAGAAGACGGGAACCCTCCCTTGCCCGTGGAGTTCATGTAGTCCTTGATGAGACGTTCGCGCGGTGACCTCTCCGCCGCACCGACGTATGCCTCCCCGACAGGGGCGGTGCAGGAGGCGTCGGACTTCACCGAGCCGGTCTGCTGGTCCTTCCTGATCCATTTCGAGATCGTGAGGCGGTAGTTCCTGTACAGCTTGCCGGACTGCTCGCAGTACTCGTCTACCTTGGTGATGTAGTCGCGCCAGAACCCGGGGAACTGCTCATCGAGTTTCGCCGCGTCATCATCCGACAGAAGCACGTGACCGAACTCGCCGAGCTTGTGCCTTCTATCTCTAGCATTATCACTATTCTTATTACTAGTTATATCCCCTATATTATTGGGTGATGTTTCATCACCAGTTACTGGTGATGTTTCATCACCAGTCCGGTGATGTTTCATCACCAGTGATGTTTTATCACCGGTGATGTTTTTGCACACCCTGTAGGCGCAACCCTGACCCGTCCTGACCTTCTCGACGAGTCCCTTGTCCGTGAGTTTCTGGAGCACATTGATAGCGTTCCTGCGGGCGATTCCGCACCAGTCCGCGACGTACTGGGTGGAGCCGGTGAACCAGGACTCGCCGTCCTGCGAGAACCCGTAGATGAGCGCGTATGCGACGAGTTCCGATCCCTTCAGGCCCAACTCCTCGACCATGAACGGCCTGAGAACGACATACGATTCCGTTTGCATGACCACTCCTTAAAACAACAAACCCGCCGGGTAGATTGCGCCTACCTGACGGGTTTGTCACATCACCCTCCGCCTACCTAAACGGAGCTGTATTACAGACCTGCTGGGAAACAGGCGTGATAGCTATGTGCGGGCGCAATCCGCGTGTATCAATTATATCACACGGAGGCCCGTAGGGCTGGGCCGCGTGTGGTATGGGAGACTCGCGGCCCGTCTGTAAGTATAGCATCAAATGAGGCCGAACTCGGTGAGGGCCAGAAGTTCCCAAGGACGTTTGCCGGTGCCTCGACGATTGAGGATGCGGTAGAACTCCACGCCTCTCGTCTTGCCGTCGGGCCTCTTCGAGATAATCGGTTCGGCCCCGGCTTTCAGGCAGTAATCGAGGAACTCGTCCCATTCATTCGCGGAAATGGCCCCGTGGAGCTTGGCTTGGATGAAGTAGGCCTTGCCCCCACGGACGGCCCAGATGTCAGCCGGCGTCCTCGATGCGTACGACCGCATACACGTGAAGCCCTTGGCCTTCAGCGCCTTGATGGTCGAATACTCGAATGCTCGGCCCTTCTCGTACGGTGTCATTACTGCTCCTTAATCTTGAACGTGTACGCCGCCATGCGGTCGTAGCGCGTCCTGATTCCCGCTTTCCTGCTAGCCTGCTCGTATTGGGCTATCTTGCGGTCGAGCTGGGCCTGAAGCCTGTCGGTCGGCTGGCCCCCCGAGCGGAGGATGGACATAGCGCCCTTGATCCTGCGAACGTCGTTCTCCTGCGACCGCTGCCACTGGGTGAACTCGTAGGCGTTCAGCTCTCGCCCGCTCTTGAGCTTGAAACCCGTGGGCCTCGTGGCGGCGTCGCGGAACTCGCGGAGGCGCTGCTCGTCATAGGTGGTTCCAGCCCCCAAGATGCACGGCAGCACGTCGTGCTTGCAGTTGCAGCCCTCCCCGATGGGTCGCTCCAGACCGCCCTGAATCTGCTCGAACTTCGCCTTGGGGTACTCGCGGCCCTGATAGGGCAAATGGTCGGGAGCGCACATCATGTGGGCTGTAATCTCGACTCCGTCCGCGCCGAACAGCTCGCCCTGCGCCTGATTGAAATCGTTCGAGCTCTTGTGCAGGGCGTCTCGCACGTTCATCTCGACCGCGCTCCAAAGCTCGCGCGTCTGCCCGGACGTGTACATGACCTTGATGCCCTGACCGGCGAAGCGGTTCACCACGTCGGCGATGGCCTCTTGGGTGCCCATGACCGGAATCTTCGCGATGACCTCTTGGCACAGGTTAAGGTAGCCCTGCTTGAACGGCACCAAGTTGCCCTGATTGTCGTACAACATGAACACGGACGTGCGAAGACAATCGAGAATCGAGGCGTTGACGCGTGACTTGCCCGACTTGAGCACCCCGGCGAGAACCTCGTTCCCTGAGGTCTTGACCGGATCGAGTCCCTTCATGCGGTAGAACTTCGCGGCCCTGCGGTCTGCCTTCTCTGCGGCCTTCGTCACATCGACCGCCGCCTGCTCGCCCAAACCACCGCGAAGCGTCTTCAGCATCCGGTACACGACCGCCATGTCGAGCGCCGTCCATCTCGCCGCGTCCGCCGGGGTGGAGTCCTCGTCGGCGTCCCTCAGCCGCTGGGCCAAGAGGCAGAGCACCGCGACCTCGAATGCCAAGGTCGCGCGTCCGTAGAAGTCGTCGCTACTCATCGAGGCCGCCGATCAGCGTCCCGAGGTCGTCGGCGTTGTCTTCCTTGATTGCGGTGACGCGGTCTCTGGCGACCTCAGGCGTCTCGTTGAACACGAGCATACGGTAATCGACGGCATCGGAGCCGCCGAAAGCCTGACCCGCCACGATGGCGTTCAGCTGGTCGGAGAAGGTGTTGATGTAGTCGTTCGACCACTGGTACTCGACGTGGTACTCCCCAACGGCACCGATTCCGTAGTAGTTGAGCAGCGTGTCCCAACAGACCACAAGTTCGCTCAACATGCCCTCGGCCACGTTTCGCGCCGCATTGACGAAGGCTTGAGTCTTGCGCATGGACTTACGCACGTTGTCCACGTTCTCGTAGCCGGTGCTGTTGGGGTTGGAGAGGATGCCGTGCGAGATTCCGACGGCGTTCTCGACCTTACGGTACTGCTCCTGCAAGCCGTCGAGGTACGGCTGGAGCTGGATGGAAGGCGCCCATTCCTTGAGCGTCGGGGCACCCCCGTCGGCGAGCGACTGGAAGAGGCGCTCCTTGCCCTTGGGCAAGTCCACGACAGCATCGACGATGTTGCCTTGGCCGTCACGCTTGTAGCGCTTATGGAACAGCGAGCGGTCGGCGAAGACGGCCTTCTCGGAAAGCTCGAACTCGCTGTGCATCTGCGAATCCAAATAGTGAATCTCCTTGATGGGCTGCGACGCGCCGAAGCAGATGGGCGTTCCCTTCTGGGCGTTGGGGTTGCGCGGGTCGAGGGCGAACGAGCGGTAGCGGGCCACGAGCAATCGAGGCGTGTTCGGCACGACCCACTCGTCCTCGTTGTGCTCGGCCCAGTCTGGGAAGTCCGCGAGCGTGAGGCTCGACATCTGCTGGTCGCGCATGATGTATGTCTTGTAGCGCGTCGCCATGGCCTGCGTGCCGTCTACGGCCGTGTAGGGAACCAGCTCGACCTTGCGCATGAGCGTGTAGACGGTCGAGGTGTTCTTCATGGTCTTCTTGTCCACGACGTAGATTACGCTCGTTAGCTCGCGCCCGTTCGCGCCCAAGATGGCGAAGTTGCCAGAGTCAACGACGACATTGTCGAAGCCGTGCCCGTTCCAGCTCGGCACGATAATCGCGTCGCCGCTCAGGAAGGCCATGCTCATGGCGTTGGTGAAGTAGTTCAACACGAAGTCGCGCGCCGTCGCGTCCAGCTGGGCCGCACGCTGCCCTCCCACGACCGGCATACGGAAGTCCGACGTGACGAGCGTAGCCAAGGACTCGCAGATTTGGCTCTCGACCGAGCCGACCGTCCCCTTGTCCGCCGCGTCCGAGTATGCCTGCTGCGGTTGGACGCCCTGAATGCGCTTGCCGATGGCGGCCGCGAGCCGGTCGAGTGCGCTGTTGAGAAATCCCATATATACCTCCCGCTTAGGTGTCTATGCAATTATACGGTGCCGTCGAGCTGCTTGCGGTAGATTGTGCGGACGAAGTACCGGATCGCGTCCATGGCGTGGTCGTGCTCCTTGATGACCTTGGTCTCGGCGGTCGAGGAGTCCCAGACGTACTGCCCGAACTCCTCGACCGCCTCCTTGCACCGCTCGCAGACCTTGAGCCGGTCTAGCTGGATGAGGTTGTCCACGTTCTGGATACCGGGCACGACCTCGTTGTCTGCCTGTATGACAGTGAACAGGCCGTCGGCGCGCATCTCCTCGATGAATGACGAGGCCGACGGGTCTACGACGATCGACTCGACGTCGTAGCGCGAGATTTTGGCCTTCAGCTCCTTGTAGAGCATGGCGTCGGTCTTGCGGTAGCCCTTCTCGCGCGAGTCGAAGCTGTACTCGTCGAAGGCCACGACCGCGCCGCCCCTGACCGTCCAGAGAAGCGCAGCGAACGGGTTGGTGATGCCGTAGTCGATGCTCACCCACACCGGCGCGTGCTCGGGAATCTCGAACAGCGGAATGTCCGGGATCACGGCCTGCTCGAGCGCGGTCTGGTAGACGAGGCCCTCGGCCTGCGTCCAAAGCCCCCGGATGTAGCGGTCATAGAAGACGCCCGTGTACTCTCGGCAGAGCTGCTCGACGTAGCTCTTCGGCAGATACGGGTTGTCGAAGATTGTGTAGTGCTGTCGGTAGATGTCGAGGTCCTTGCGGTCGATGAACTGCTTTAGCCAATGGCGAGGCCCTTCCGGGTTCAAGCCCGCGTGGCACTCCGAATACTCGAATGACAGGCGGGACTTGAGCATCTCGAAGACCTCCGGGTTGATTCCCGCCGCCTCGTCGATGTAGCAGAACTTCACAGCGGAGCCTTGGAGCTTACGTTTCTGCGTGGCCTTCTCCGCTCCAAGGCAGTAGCACCGCTGACCGAACAGGTTCACGGTGTTGTCGGGGCCTCCGATCGTCCCGACCACGCCCTCGCCGAACTGCTCGCGCATGGGAACCAGCACGTTGCGCTCGATGTTTCCGAGAGACACGCCCATTAGGAGGTTGATTCCGTCCAACCCCACACCGTGCAGTATCCGGTCGGGAATCGTGAAGTTGTTCGCCAGCCACGACTTGCCGGATCGCACCGCGCCCTCGGCGAAGTTCCACCGGTGATGGGCCTCGCGCACGTACTCCTTTTGCTTGTCCGTGAGGCTAAACGACGGCACTGTCGCGCACCGCCTCTGTCATGTCCCTGATGGCCTTCAAAAGCTCCTCGTTGCCGTCCTCCGGCTTGCGCTGGCAGCGCCCGAATTCCTGCGGGTATGCTCGCTCCAGATACCAGGCTGACGCCTGCCACTGCCCGTCGTTCGCGGCCCTCGTGATGTTCTGCAAATGGAAGGCCTTGCGCATCGCCTCGGCCCTGCGGTACTCGTGGGCGAACTTCACGTATTCCTCGTCGTCGTCTCGGCCCCGGATTCCGTCCTCGCCCCATGAAAGCCAATTGAAAAGCGTGGACGGATGGATGCCGACCGCCTTCGCGACGTCCGTCGTCGAGAGGCCCGCGCGTACGAGCTTGATGATCTCGCGCCGGTTCTCTGCCGTGAACTTGGTATTCTTCTCCCGTGCCATGGCTCACTCCCCTTAAAGCAAAAGGGACGGCCTGAACCGTCCCGATGTAGGTCTATTAGATTGTACCGTCTGAAGCCCTCAGATGCCGTTTTTAGCCCGCTTCACCGCTTTGGCGAGCAACCACACCGGGAGCGCGAGGAACGTGCAGATAACGCCGATGTAGGCGAGCAGCACGAAACGCAGCACTCCCCACCACCAACCGATGAGAACCCAGTAAAGGCAGCCGTGCCGCATCAGTACATCACCTGCGTATAGTATGCCGAGGCATAGGCTAGGACGGTGAACGCCGCCCATGCCGCCGTGACGCCGATGCTCTTCTTGTCCCATACCGACGTGAGCGCATTGCAGGCCCCGACGCACACCATCACGAGCGACGCGAGCTGAACCGTGAACTGCTCCATCAGTTTTCCTTCCCCGTGTAATAAGGCTTGCCGTCGACGAAGTAGTGGATGCCGTCCAGCTCTGACTTGAGCGCGTACCGGCCGCAGCTGTAGGCCTGCTCGACAGCCGCCGAGTAGACGCTGCGTGCGTAGCCGAAACGGTCGACGAGGTACACGCGCCCGGGGTCGGAAGGCGACTCGTACGTGGTCTGCCACTGACTGCCGTTGAACAGCGCGCGGCCGTCCTCGCGGAAGTCCTCCACCTTGCGGTCGTTGACGTTGAATGCCTTCATTGGGTGCTCCAATCTCGATGTCCGACAAACTCATAATACAACTACTGTATCAACTTTGCAACACTAAACCGAAAACAACGCCCCCCGGCAGAACCGGAGGGCATCGGAAAGGAGCAGCGCCGACGGCGAAAGGCACGCAGAAAGACCGCCGGCGCACTGGGATTGTACTACTTCGCGTAGAGTCCCGCAGCCAGGGCCTTGCCGATGGCTACGTTTGTGTTCGGGCCGTTGTACCCGTCCGCGCCGTCAGGCCCGACCGAGATACCGTGCGCGATGAGCCACTGCTGGTGACGCTTGATTGTACCGCTGCTCATCTGGCGGGCCTGAACCCCGCAGAACTCGGGATAGATCTTGCAGCCGACCTTCTTCTGGAGCGCCAAAACCATATCGGAGCCGACGCCCTTGCCGGTCTTCGTGAACTCCACGCCGCCGTCGGTCGCCCAGAAGTAGGGCTTGTTGGAAAGCCACTGGCCCGACATGATTCCGTCAACCGTAGTTCCGAGCTGCCTCTGCAATGCCCTGTTGAACTTCGGCCCCCAATAGCGCGTGTCGCCCAAGTCGGGGTGAGTGTTGTCCTTGACCTCCGTGTTGGAGCCGTTGAGCACCTTCCCGTCAGACTTCCATACCAGTTTGCCGTTCCACGGGTAGCTGTAGTACGGCTTGATGTTGGACTCGCGCCCGTTCTGATCGCCCTTTGCGCCGGTGATGGTGCCGTTCTCGCTGATGCTGAACTGTGCCAGCAGGTCGCCGCGCGCCGATCCGTAGCCGGAGATACACACCGCCGTGTGGTGCACCTCGTTGAGGTAGATGTCGCCGCGCTTGGCGCTTGCCTTCCCCATGGCCTGCCAGACGAACAGGCCGGTCTTGAGAAGCTCGGACTTCATGTTGCCCGTGTAGGTGGCCCCGAACGTGTTCACGCCCACCGCTCGGAGGGCCGTGATTACCGCCGAGCTACAGTCACGGTCGCCGCCCGCGATCGTCACGGTCGCACCGTCGGACAGACTTATGGTCTCCGTGGTTCCGTCACCCATGCGGTTATATTGCGAGTATCCGTGCCCCGTGCCGCCGTTGTGGGTGCAAAGGTGCTCCATGACTTGGGCGAATGCCTCGCGTTGAGTGATTGCCATAATTGCCTCCTTAAAGCAAAGGGCCGCAGGTTGCCCCGCGGCCCGGTCGGTGCCATGCCCCGCGTAACGGTCTCGCGGATGGGGCACCCGGAACGACCACCCCCTAGCCGAGGTCGTCATACGTGAGCGCCCGCTCGGAATCTCCCACGCCCTTCGTGGTCGGGTCGGTCACGACGCCGAGGATTGCGAGGACCGCGAACAGCGCGTTGATGATCGCCGCGAGCTGTTGGTTCAACACGACGAAGTCCCACGTGTAGCCGAACGGTGCGGATACCGCCTGAACGAGCAACAACACCGCCGGTATGAGCGTGAGCCAGAACGTCTTGTTCTTGATGCGAATCTGCCAGTTGATGTCGTGCTTCTCCGGCTTCTCTTTCTGGAACTCCGGGAAACCTCGGTCTGTCATGTTTACCTCCTAGAACGGGTGCAGGCCCAGTGCCCACACGATGTAGGCGAGCAACGCCGCCACGGTGCCGTTGATGAGCGTGTTCACGATTGCGTCCCAACGCTTCGCGCCCTCTTGGGCTCGGGAATCGACGCGCTCGTACAGCTTCGCCACGTCGGCGCGGGTCTCCGAGCACGCGGTCTGGATCTGGGCCAAGATGACCGAATCGTGCTCGCGGCTCAATCGCAAGGCGTCAAGCTCCCTGCCGTGGGCCGTGACGCGCTTGTCGAGCGTCTCGATGATCTGCTTTATGTACTCGATTCCGGCTTCGTCCATGCTGCCTCCTACGTGTACGACTTGCCGACGTTCTTGTTGAGGCGCTGCATACGGGTTGGCGAGGCCGCCCCGATGGTCACGCCGATCGATACGTCGGAGCCACTGTAGCTCTCGTTTACCTCGGTGATGACCTCGGTCCCAGTATAGCCGAGCACGTCGTACGCAACACGGTCGCCCAGATCCCACTTGGTCCTATAGTCCTCCGCGCTGACGTCGATGCTCATCGTCGGCGTCGAGTTGTAGTTGTACGAGCGCAGGGCCGCCGCCGCGTCGCAGGCTTCCTGCGTCGTCTCGTTGCCCATGAGGTCGCTGACGTCCTCGTTCCACTCGAAGGCGTAGGTCGTCTTCCATTTGTGGCCCGCGCACTTCGCACTGCTCTCGCGTTTGGCCTCAGCGTTGAAACCCTTCAGCAATGACGCCTGAGTGCTCGTGTCGTGCTCGAAGTCCGCCGACAGCACGTTGCCGTTCGCCTCGGAGAACACGTAGCCCGTGTTGTCGTAGATGGCCTGCGTCTGTGGCATGAGCTGGTACAGTCCGTTCTCGGCCTTGAAGAGTGGCGCGCGAAACAGCCGGTCGTTCTTCTTGCACAGGTCGTAGATCGCATCCTCCATGACCGTCGGGGAGCCGAACGTGTACCGCGTGCGCCCTCCCCAGTTCTCGTACTCGAGCATTGTCTTCGTATATCTCGGGAGGCCCGTCATGTACTTGTCGCCCGTGCTGTTCAGCATGGAGCTGAGCACCTTCGTGCCGCTTGGCTGGTCGATATACCATCCGCCGTAGCTTGAGCCGGTGCCGCGAGTCGTGTTGGTGAAGCCCCAGATGCCCTCGCCGAACACGCCCGAAAGCTCCGTGTACTCGCCGTCGCTTCCCTTGTGCGTCTTTATCTTGAACACGACACCGATTTCGGGAGGCACGTGAGTGGTCGGAGCCGTCGCGATGCGGTCGGCTATCTCCACGAGGAGCTTGGTAGGCCACAACTGTTCGACCAAGCCGGTCGGTATGCGCACCCTGAACGAGCCTGAATCGAACGCCTTACGCTTCCACTCGACGTAGAGGGCGTTGACTGCGACGAACCTGGGCGAGATGTCCGTCGCCACCGGCGCGTTGTTGTCCGGTCCCGTCTCCTGATAGATGTTTATCAGCATGATATGCCGAACCTTCTCTCCTTGACGCGCATGTACAGGGTCAGCGGCCCGGATGTGAATACGCTCCATTGCCCGGGTTCCAGATGGTCGGCCGAGAACATGGACAGCTCGATGTCCTGCGGGCGCTCCCCCCCCTTCAGGAAGTTGAGGTCGAAGTTCGCCTCGTTGAACACATCATCGGGTGCCACGCCGAACGCGAAGTACCTGCCGAACTGCCCCCATGCGAAACTCCCCGGAGCCATGTGGCGGAGGTCGGCCAGGTTGATCCCGTAGTTGACCGCGATTGCCGGAAGGTACGAACCGTCCTTCACGAGCTGCACGCTGCCGATGACCGCCCCCTGCTGCTGCGATACGACGATCTCGTCCCCGGTGTTCACCGCCACGAAGTCGAACGTAGCCGCCGCAGTCCCGCCCACCTCGAACGTGGCGGAACCGGACGGCACTACGATTTTTTTGCCTCCACCGCCTCGAAGGAGGGGTCGGGGAACGCGAACTCTGCGGTATACACCGGCTCGCTCGTCAGCTTCTTACGTTCGACCTTGAAGTTCTTCAGCCAGCAGTACTGCCACATCTGCTGACCGAACGCCACCACCGTGCATTTGAGCCTGCCGGCGGCGAGAACCTTCGCGACGTCACCCGGCTCGCGCTTGACCGGCTCGAACGTGATGGTGCGCGTCTTCATGGGCTTGCGCCGACCGATGTAGTACGAGCCGTCAGAGAACGCATAGTCCTGCGTGATAAGGTTGTAGTTCTCGCTCATAAAGTCGTCGAGTCCACCGGCCTGAAGGACGTAGCCAGCATCGTCGGCGACCTCGCCCAACGCCTTGAGGCCGCATATCTGCACGACGCCCCCGTCCGCGTTCTCGAACCTCAGCCCCATATCGTTAAACGCCATAGTCTGCCCCCACTCCGAAGGTGTTGTACTCGTGAACCGTCCTAGCCATGTCCGCAGGGTTGGCTACCGGCTGGTTGAAGTTGATGGTCTGGTTGACGGTCTGACCGCCACCGGCCCCCTGCTGGCTGACGAACTGCGGCTGGAAGCTCCTCACGACGTTCGGGGAGAACGACGTCGAAAGCTCGCCGCCGTAGCCCTTGAGGTCGTCGTTGAAGTCTCCGATGCTCTTTTTAGTGTCCTCGAATCCATCGACGAGCCTCATGTTGAAGCCCTTCATGATGAGCGTACCGGCGGGCTGCAGGAGCTTCAGGTCGTAGCTGAGCGGTCCCTTGTGGCGCGCGATCCATCCCGCGATACTGCCGACGAACGACGTGACCCTGTTCCAGAAGGAGACGAGGCCGTTGTACAGGCCGATCATGATGTTTCGGCCTGCGTTGTACAGCAGTCTGCCGCCGTTTCCGATGGCCCTGACGATCTTGCCGGGAATATTCCCGACGAACGACGTGATGCCGCCCTCCTTGGATGCGATGCCGCTGAGGAACTTGCCGAACGCCTCCGCGCCCGATGCGAGCAGCGACGGGCCGAGCGTGACCAGCTTGCCGAGGATGTCGCCGACGAGTCCGGCCACGCTCAGGAGAATCTGCGGCAGCGCCTGACCGATTGCTCCGACGAGCTGTAGGAACAGCTCCGCGCCGCGCGACAGCATCTCCGGGCCGTGGTCGATGATGTACTGGAGCAGCTGCGCGATTCCCTGGCCGAGTGCCGTGAGAATCTGCGGCAGCGCCTGAATCAATCCGGTGACCATGTTCACGAAGAACGTAAGCGCCGTGTTGAGCAGCTGCGGGCCGTACATGATTATCAGGTTGAAGATGCCGGTGATGATGGTCGGCAGGTTCTGGATGATCATCATACCGAGCTGCCCCAACGCATCGAGCAGGAACGTGGCGAGGTTTACTATCATCCCGACGATTGCCGGCCCCTGCTCCGTGAGGAACGTGCCGACCGACTGGAAGAACGTCGGCAGGTTCGTCGAGATCGACTGCAGGACGGACTCGAACAGCTGCGGGATCGACATTCCCGTAGTCTCCTTGATCTTGTCGAAGACCTGCGGGATGGCCTGCTGGATAGCCTGACCCACCTTCCCCATGAGGGATGGCAGCGTCGTTACTACCGTAGCCACGATCTGCGCGATTCTCGGCATGACGTTCTCGCCCACCGCCGTGACCGCCGTGAGCAGGTTCTCCGTGAGAGCGCCCATGTCTTGGTCTGGGTCGGCGAGGCCCTCGAGCCAGTTCTTCCAAGCGGCCTTGGTGGCGTTTACGGAACCCTCGACGGTCTTCAGGGCCTCGTTCATCGATGTGCCCGCGATGCCCATATGGTTCTGCATGACGTCGATGGCGTTCACGATGTTGTCGAAGCTCATGCTGTTCGCATCGACCGTGATGCCGAGGTCTTTCTGGATGTCCGTCATTGAGGCGGCGTCCTTGATTAGGCGCTGCATCTCCTGTTGGGTGCCGCCGTATCCGAGCCTCAGGTTGTCCAGCATCGTGTAGTTCTGCTTCGCGAAGCCCTGGTAGGCGTTCTGGATGTCCGTGATGTTCGTGCCGAACGTGTTGGCGTTGTCGGACATGTCCATGATGGCGCGGTTTGCGTATCCCGCGGCCTTCTGCGTGTCTCCTCCGAGCGAGCCGATGAGCGATGCCGAGAACGACGTGACCTGCTCCATGTACTCGTTGGACGATATCTGCGCGGTCCGCCATGCGTTCGCCGCACATCCCTGCACCGTCTGCCACGAGTCTCCGAACAGCTTCTGGATGCCGCCGATGTTCTGCTGGTAGCTCGAGAACTCCTCCAGCGCGCCCTTTGCGATTATGCCCGTGGCTGTCGTGCCCGCAGTCCCGATGGCGGCGAGCGCCTTGGTCGATGCCGAGACGATGCCGGAAGCGAAGCCGCCGACCGCGCCTTTAGCCCTCTTCATGGTGGACTCGGCAGAACCAGCCGCCGACTGCGCCGCCTTCGTCGCCTGATTTACGGCCTTGTCGCCGTTGACCTCTAGGTCTACCTCGATAGTGCCGTCAGCCATTCAGTCACCTCCTTTACAGGTGGAGACGACCGAACGCCTCCTTCTGGACTTCGATTGCCCTCGCGTCCTCCGGCGTCCTGAGTGCCGGCAGCGCGTAGGCCCTTTTCATTTTAGACCAGTGCTGATGCTCGGCGTCCTTCTCCCGGCTTGGCTTGGTGTAGCCACGGTACTGCATGACCTTGCCAAGCGCCGTTCCGTCGGGAAGGTTGTCCAACAAGGCCCTGAACCGCCACCAGTGCATGTGGCAGTCGGTGAGGTCGATGCCGTAGCACTGCTGGAAAGCGGCCACGATGCGGCCTCCGTCCTCGATGTAGTCGAATACCCTCGGGCCGTTCGATGATAGGCCGTGCGGCGTCTCCGTCTTGCAGGCCGCGAACTCCGCCGCCGCCTCGACCCACCCATCATCGTCAGGCACGTCGCCGGTGAAGATGTATGACCCGGCCTTGCGCGCGGTCTGCGCGTCTACCGCCCATCGGATCCATACGCGGAAGTCAGTGTCTATGGGAAAGAAAAGCCCGCCGACCTCTAGGCCAACGGGCAGTCCCTCGTCTCTGAGGTCAATCATCATTTCGCCTTGCCGCCCAGATCGACGACCTTGCCGATTTTGTCGATTGGAACCTTGTTCAGCGTGCGGGCGGTGCTGTTAATCTGGTCGTCGAAGATTACGGCCTGATACGCTCTGGTCGCGCGGCTGAAGCACAGCGCGAGCGCGGTCACGTCGCAGTCGTCGTAACCTGTGCAGTCGAAGGCCTTGTGGGCCGAGTCCTCGCCCATGAGCTTCACCATCATGTCGTACTGATTGCGGAACACCTCATCGGGCGCCTCGCCCTGAGCCACCGCGTCAATCTCGGCACTGAGCGCCGGTGTGAGCTTCGGCAGCGTGTGGACTACGTTCAAGTTGTCGGTGAATGTGATTTTCATTTTCGGCCCTTTCTCTCGATAAAGGAAAAGCGGGGCAAGGCTTCAACCCTCACCCCGCACGGCTCTATTTTACCGCCTTCGCGCCCTTCTTCACCGGAGAATCTTCCGCTTGAGCGGATGCGTCAGCCTGAGCCGAAGCTGCACTAGCTAGTTTTTTTTGTCACCTTGATGGCATTGGTGCCTAGGCCGGTCACGCTGACGTCAACCGGGTCGCCGTTGAAGTCGAGGTGGAAGGAAAGCGTGCCGTCCACCGTGTTCAGCGTGTCGATGGTGATGAGCGTCTCGACCCAGACCTGACCCTCGGTCGTCCCGGTACCGGATGCGGGGACCTCTGCGACGAGGCACGGGAAGGTGGTCTCTCCGCCGACTGGCATCCTGTGGCGCAGGTCGTTGATGAACTTGTACATCGGGTTGTCCTCGTAGAGGGCGATCTCCTGATCCATTCCGGGCTGATAGCCGGTGTGGACGGTGAAATCGTTCTTGTAGCAGATGTAGGACGCAGTGTCGGTCTGCGCGTTGTACTCCATCTCGAATGTGGTCGAAAGGTCGATGGGGACCCACTTCGCGCCGGTGTCTGTACCGGTGCCCGTCCACGCTCCCGCCGTGTCGATGAGCGGGACGATGAGATTACGTGTGATCTTGTTCACTGGCATTGTCTAACCTCTCTCTAGGTACCTAATCGAAGCCGCAACCGAGTAGCGCGCCGTGCCTTGGTCGACCTGCACGAGCTCTGACATGTTCTGTTGAGGCTCTATAGCCATAATTGTACAGTCTCCGCCGAAGTCCGGGACGTTGTGCGGGTACTGCTCGCTGACCCATTCGAGCCAGCCGTTCACCGCGTCCAAGGCCTCGTCGTTGATGTCGTCTCCATCGTCGCTCCACGGTAGGACATACTGCAATGAGAATAGCAGATCGCGCACCTCGGAGCCGTCGATGTACGTAACGACCGACTTATCCTGCGTGTTGAAGAAGATGGCCGAGTCGCCCATGTCGTTCACGATGGCGTTGGTCTTCAGCCCCTTGATTGCCGGGCACGTGAGCGCCCAAGCCTTGACCTCTTTGGCCTTCGTCCTCATCGTAACGCCGCCTTCCCCGCCGCCGCGATCTGCGCGATGTGTCGCTTAATGCCCTCGTCCCAGTGCGCCATCGTGCCCGGTGTCACGAAATGCAGCCCCTTGCCGTAGAACACCCTCCG
>OHAY01000945.1_pt1 | contig 28593 bp, 21 predicted proteins | sample 1577191 | NCBI WGS metagenome assembly OHAY01 (sample SAMEA3541504, study PRJEB24748) | human gut metagenome | biome: human gut; feature: human-associated habitat; material: faeces | place: China | collected 2012 | reverse complement strand
AAGGCTGACCACTTTGTACTTTTCTGCATCTGTAATCGTCACATTCATAATAAAAGATTCTTCACCTGCTTTAACAGTTACTTTCACCTGTTTCAGACCGGTTACATTCCCCTTGGATGTCAATGTCAGTCTTCCATCTGCATAAGTTGCATCCAACACTGCTCTGTTAGATGAAGAAACCGTAATGTCAGCATCTGCATCAAGGCATCTTACAACATAAGAAGCCGTTGCATCTGTATTGATCACAGAAGAATTAACTACAGCACCGTTATCATTTTCAACCCATACGCCACTGGTCGCTGCACCATTTACGATATCATCAATTGCAATTTTATCAAACTCAAGCTGCTCATCTTCATCTTCATACAAAAGACCGATCTGTGCATCTGATGTCTCTGTAATACAGGAGTATGCATAATGCGTACCATCATTGACTACATACGGATTATCCTGCCACTGAAGGCTTCCGTCATCCTGTACCAGACCAACCCAGATACGTCCTGAATTACGTGCTGATGTATCAGATGGACCTGCAAAAAGAATTGCAGTCTTTCCGTTTACTTTCTTTGAATATGTAATGGCACTTAACTGGCAATTGTTATTATACTTAAAACCTGTCTCTTTTGGTTCTGACCATGTAAGCCCATCATCCTCAGATATATAATAGGCATTGGACATACGCACAAACAGATACAATCTTCCATCTGCTTCTGTAATAACTGCTTCAGAGCTGTTGCCTGATACAGTAGCTCCGCGATGCCAGGTTGTTCCATCATCATCAGAATAGATTGTAGATGTCCTCTGAACTCCACTTGTATACTGATAGCACGGGAAGATCAGTCTTCCCGTAGAAGTTGTAATTCCTCGTCCCGGTCCGATCAGAAATACCTGCTCGGATTCATTCTTGGCATCTACAAGCTGCGGTGCTGACCATGTGGCTCCGTTGTCCGTTGATTTTGTAATATAAAGAAAATCCGTTGGAAACTGGAAGTACGGTGTATCTCCACAGAACAGGTTTGTATCTACTGCTCCGTCTGCACTCTTAATGTTAAAATGATCATCGATCGTATAGTCTCCGTCTACAACTTCACTGGTACTGTTATTCTTGATCTCATAACAGGACTCAGATGTCGCATCGGCTTTTTTTTCCAGATGATAATCATAACTTGCAGCAGCACGTGCTGTTGAACTGGAAAGACTGGTGCGTGGACTGAATCCGTGGCCGAGTGCCTATACGAAACTAAACGGTAAGACCCTGAAAATCTGGGCAGCAGATGTATGTGGGCAGACCGGTGAAAAAGCACAGCCCGGAACGGTGCTGAAAGCAGAAAAAGACGAGTTCCTGATCCAGACAGGAGAAAAGATCCTGTCCGTGAAAGAACTTCAGTTAGAAGGTAAGAAACGTATGGACACGGCAGCCTTCCTTCGCGGCTGTCATCTTGAGAAAGGGATGATTTTATAATGTATGGATGGTATTATGATCCGACTTTTATACTTGTTTTTGCGGGGCTGATCCTGACGCTGATCGCATCGGCAGGCGTGAAAAGCACCTTTGCAAGGTATTCACGCGTTCGCTGTATGGCAGGCTATACCGGTGCACAGGCGGCACAGGAAGTGCTCCGCATCAGCGGTATCTATGATGTCCGCATTGAGCGTGTGGCAGGAGAGCTGACTGATCATTATGATCCGAGGGCAAAAGTGCTGCGTCTTTCAGACAGCACCTATGGCTCCAATTCCGTTGCGGCAGTATGTGTGGCAGCACATGAGTGTGGTCATGCAATCCAGCATCAGAAAGGATATGGACCTCTGGTACTTCGAAGCACACTGGTTCCGGCAGCCAACATCGGTTCCAGTCTTTCCTGGCCGATTTTTGTTGCAGGGCTGATCTTCAGCATGCGTCCGCTTCTGATGCTCGGTATTCTTCTGTTTGGACTGGCTGTGATCTTTCAGCTTGTGACACTGCCGGTTGAGTTCAACGCATCCAGCCGTGCGATCAGGATCCTTGAGGGAAACGGAATGCTTGGAGAAAGTGAGATCACAGGAGCAAAAAAAGTGCTCAGAGCGGCAGCTATGACTTATGTAGCAAGTCTTGCATCATCCATACTGCAGCTGCTGCGTCTTGTCATTTTAGCAGGAGGAAACAGAAGAGATGATTAATCTTAGAGAAATTATCCTCGGTGCACTGATGGATATCGTGGAAGAAGAGCAGTACAGCCATATCGTGCTCAAGGATGTGCTGGAAAAATATCAGTACCTGGACAAACGTGACCGGGCATTTATTACGCGTGTGACCGAGGGCACGCTGGAAAATATGCTCCAGATGGATTATATCATTGAGCGTTTTTCAAAAGTAAAAGTGGAAAATATGAAACCGGTGATCCGCAACATCCTGCGTATGTCGGTTTATCAGTTAAAATATATGGACAGTGTACCGAATTCTGCTGTCTGTAACGAAAGCGTGCGTCTGGCACAGAAACGAGGATTTTATCAGCTCAAAGGTTTTGTGAACGGCGTTCTTCGAAGTGTTGCAAGAAATCTGGACAAAGTGGAATATCCTTCAAAAGAAAAACAGCCGTTGCTTTATCTTTCAGTCACCTATTCCATGCCGGAATGGATCGTAAAGAGCTGGTGTGAACTCTACGGCTTTGATGCAGTGGAGAAGATCTGCCAGGATATGCATGAAGAAAAACCGACTTCGATCCGCTGTAATCTGGATAAAACAGAAAAAGAGCAGATTATTGAGAGCCTCAAAGAGCAGGGGATCCAGGTAGAGCAGAGTCCGTATCTGGACTATGCACTCGGCATCCGCGGCTATAATTACATGAAAGCGGTGCTTGCCTTTAAACGCGGCTGGTTCCAGGTACAGGATGTCAGCTCCATGCTGGTTTCTGAGATTGCAGCACCGAAATGGGGCGACTACTGCATTGATGTCTGTGCCGCACCGGGAGGCAAAAGCCTTCACCTTGCAGATATGCTGCACGGAAGCGGTCATGTGGAGGCAAGAGATATCACCGACTACAAAGTCCGGCTGATGCAGGAAAATATTGAGCGTATCGGCGTGATCAATATGTCTGCGACCCTGCAGGATGCGACCGTTTTTGATCCGGAATCCGTGGAGCGTGCGGATATTCTGCTGGCAGATGTGCCTTGCTCCGGACTTGGCGTGATCGGCAAAAAGGCGGACATCCGCTACAAGATGACACCGGCAAAACAGACGGAGATCATCAAACTGCAGCGTAAGATCCTCGATACGGTCTGGAAGTATGTCAAAGTGGGCGGAACATTGATTTACAGTACCTGTACGATCGGGGCAGAAGAAAATCAGTACAACGTCAAATGGTTTCTGGAAAATTATCCGTTTGTGCTGGAAAGCATTGATCCGTACATCTGCGACGAGCTGAAGGGTAAGACAACCAGTGCCGGATATTTTCAGCTTCTGCCAGGCATACATAAATCAGACGGATTTTTCATTGCACGCCTGAAACGCGTAAAGTAGGAGTGTGGCATGGAAAAAACAGATATCAAATCATTGGATTATGACGAACTGAAAGATTTTTTTGTCAGCATCGGCGAAAAGCCGTTCCGGGCAAAGCAGGTCTATCAGTGGATGCATGAAAAACAGGCGGATGGTTTTGAAGAGATGACCAATCTCTCAAAAAATCTGCGGGAAAAACTGGCAGAAACCTGTGAATATACCTGCCTTGAGAACGTACAGACGCTGGTTTCTGAACTGGACGGAACGAGAAAATATCTGTTCCGCCTTTCGGACGGCTATGTGGTCGAGAGTGTGCTGATGCGTTACCAGCACGGCAATTCGGTGTGCATTTCCACGCAGGTCGGCTGTCGCATGGGATGCCGTTTCTGTGCCTCCACGATCGGAGGAAAGACAAGAGATCTGACGGCGGGGGAGATGCTCGATCAGATCTACCGTATCCAGAAAGACATCGGGGAGCGGGTATCCAACCTGGTGATGATGGGTACCGGAGAGCCACTGGATAATTACGACAATGCGGTAAAATTCATCCGGATGCTGAGTGATGAACACGGACTGAATATCAGCCAGCGAAACATTACCTTATCAACCTGCGGGATCGTGCCGCGGATGCGTCAGCTTGCAGATGAAGGATTTCAGATCACACTGGCACTTTCGCTCCACGCACCGAATCAGGAAAAACGAAAAGCACTGCTTCCGATCGCCGGAAAATATGAGATCCATGAGGCGGTGGATGCCTGCCGGTATTATTATGAAAAGACCGGACGTCGCATCACGTTTGAGTACAGCCTTGTTGGCGGACAGAATGATTCAAAAGAAGATGCAAAGCAGCTTTACGAACTGATCCATGGCATCAACTGCCATGTGAATCTGATTCCGGTCAATCCGGTAAAAGAACGTTCTTATGTGCAGTCGGAACGAAAAGTGATTGTGGAGTTCAAAAATAAACTTGAAAATTGCGGAATAAATGTTACTATTAGAAGAGAAATGGGACGTGATATTGGCGGTGCTTGTGGACAACTTAGGAAAAGTTATATGGATAAAGAAAAAAAGGAGTAAAGGCATGAGATCATGCTGTGTTACAGATGTAGGGCAGAAAAGAACCACGAACCAGGATTTTGTGTTTGCTTCTGACACTCCGGTAGGACCATTGCCGAACCTTCTGATCGTTGCGGACGGTATGGGAGGACATCAGGCAGGCGATATGGCATCCCGCTATGCGGCCGAAGTGATCGTCAGTCATATTAAAAGAAGCAGAGAACGAAATCCGATCCGTGTACTTCGAAGTGCAATTGAAACAGCAAACGAAAGAGTGCTGGAAAAGGCAGCAGAAGACGAAGAACTGAGCGGTATGGGTACGACTGTCGTAGCCGCAACTGTGGTTGAAAATTACCTTTATGTTGCAAATGTAGGAGACAGCAGACTGTATCTGATACGGGATCACATCAGACAGATCACCAGAGACCATTCTCTGGTAGGAGAGATGGTGCGGGCGGGTGAGTTAAGTCCGGAGCAGGCGAGAAATCACCCGAACAAGAATATCATCACCAGAGCAGTCGGGGCAGGACAAAAACTGGAGATTGACTTTTTTGACGAGGACTTAAGAAAAGGAGATATCCTGCTCTTATGTTCCGACGGACTGAGCAACATGGTAGAAGATGAGGAAATTGAAAAAATAATCAAAAGCGGCAGAGAGCTGCCGAAGATCGCCATGGACCTGATTGAACGGGCAAATCGCAATGGCGGCAAGGACAATATCGCGGTTGTACTGGCACAGCCGCTGACAGGTGAGGTGGAGCAATGTTAAAAGAAGGCATGTTTATCCAGGATCGATACGAGATCATCAGCAAGATCGGTTCCGGCGGTATGGCAGATGTATATAAGGCAAAAGACCATACACTGAACCGCTTTGTTGCAGTGAAAGTATTGAAACCTGAATTCCGAAAAGATAAGGGATTTATCACGAAATTCCGTGTGGAGGCACAGTCTGCGGCAGGACTGGCACATCCGAATATTGTAAATGTTTATGATGTAGGTGAAGACAACGGTATCAGTTTCATTGTCATGGAGCTGGTAGAAGGGATTACCTTAAAAGAATATATCGAGAAAAAGGGAAGACTCGCAGTGCGGGAAGCGACCAGCATTGCGATCCAGGTATCAATGGGGCTGCAGGCGGCACACAACAACGGCATCGTCCATCGTGATGTCAAACCGCAGAATATCATTATCTCCACAGATGGAAAAGTAAAAGTCACGGATTTTGGTATCGCAAGAGTGGCGACATCCAATACGATCAGTTCCAATGTTATGGGCTCGGTACACTACAGTTCACCGGAGCAGACAAGAGGCGGTTACAGTGACTACAAGAGTGACATCTATTCGCTTGGTATCACGATGTATGAGATGCTGACCGGTCATGTACCGTTCGACGGTGACACGACGGTCGCCATTGCACTGAAACATCTGCAGGAGGAGATCCAGTCACCGCGTAAATATGTGCCGGAACTGCCGAAAAGTACGGTACAGATCATCTATAAATGTACGCAGAAAAGCCCGGATCGACGATACAGTGACATGGAAGAGCTGATCAGTGACTTAAAGGAGTCTCTGGTCAACCCGGAAGGTGACTTTGTAAAGATTGCACCGCTTGACAGCCGTGCACATACCGTGATCGTCTCTCAGGATGAGCTGAACAAGATCAAAGAAGGACGCAATGAGATGCAGCAGGCAGAAGAGCCTTATCCTGCAAATCAAGAACCGGTCAATACCGGCATGCCAAATCCTCAGAACCTACAGAATATGGGAAATCCGCAGAATATGCAGGGCAGAGGACAGCAGTATGCAAACAATGGATATCAGAATCCGCAGAATTATGCCGGTGGATATTATCAGCCGGAAGAGCCGCAGGAGCCGGAAGTCAATCCGAAACTGGAGAAATTCATGACGATCGGCAGCATTGTCGTAGGCGTTCTGATCCTGGCAATCTTTCTGGCACTGGTCGGAAGTGCGACCGGATTGTTTGACCTTGGATTTTTGGCAGGCGGAAGCAACAAGAAGCAGACAGAGACAACGACCGCAACTGAGACGACACAGATCTCCGGTCAGGTCGAAGTGCCGAGCATCCTTGGCAAAACAGAAGCAGAGGCAAAAGAAATGCTGGCAGATACTGGTCTTGGGCTTGAGTATGCCGGAGAAGAACCGTCCACTGATTATGACAAGGGTCAGATCATGGCTCAGCAGCCGGCAAAGGGCGAGATGGTTGATAAAAATACGACCATTTCTTACACGGTAAGTACCGGAAGCGACAAGATCACCCTGCCGGATCTGGAGAATGAGTCAGCAGACGATGCGAAAGCAGCACTGGAAAAGCTGGGGCTGAAATGTGACCAGCAGGAAGTGTATGATATTTCCATCGCCCAGGGACATGTCAGTTATACAAGTCCGGGAGCAGGAAAGGAAGTTGCCCCGAATTCTACCGTTACACTTTACATCAGCAACGGCGGAGACGGAAGTGTCGACAGTTCCGATCCTGCATCGGACACGGAAACGGATACGGAAACACAGGAGACAGTCAAAGAGACGAAAAAAGAAACGGAATCCAAAGAGACCAGTGCAAAGGCAGAATATTCCACCGATGTAAAGCTTTATGCACCGCAGGAGTACAACGATGAGAAAGTCCGCATTGAGCTGGTGCAGGACGGCAAGACAACGACTCTGGTGGACGGAGAGGTGGTTGAGTTCCCGTACAGCCTGAAAATGACATCCGATTCCAGCAGCAGTGCAACTGCGTATGTTTATGTGCTGGATGACGATGGAAATATATTGAAAAAAGTAGAATATGAAGGCGTGCCGTTCAGCAAATAGCGGTGTGCAGAATACGGAGTTTTCATGCAGGGAAAGATTATAAAAGGAATTGCCGGGTTTTATTATGTCCATATCGCCGGAAAAGGCGTGTATGAGTGTAAAGCAAAGGGTATTTTCCGAAAAAATAAAATAAAACCGCTGGTCGGAGATGATGTGGTGATCGATATCCTGGACGAAGAAAAAAGAGAAGGAAATATCCGGGATATCCTTGCCAGGAAAAATGCACTGATCCGTCCGGCCGTTGCAAATGTAGATCAGGCGATGGTCATTTTTGCAATCAGCAGGCCGGCTCCGAATCTGAGTCTTCTGGATCGTTTCCTGATCTCAATGGAGCGTCAGAATGTACCGGTCGTTGTCTGTTTTAACAAAAGTGATATCGCAGAGCCGCAAGAGGCGGCAAGACTTCAGGAGATTTATGAAAACTGTGGCTGTCAGGTTCTTTTTACCAGTGTAAAAGAGCAGGCAGGGACAGAACAGATACGGGAGCTTTTGAAAGATAAAACGACCGTTGTTGCCGGCCCGTCCGGTGTCGGCAAGTCATCGATGATCAACTTTCTCTATCCGAAGGCAGAGATGATGGTCGGTGAGATCAGTCAGAAGATCGACCGCGGCAAGCATACAACACGTCATTCTGAACTGTTCTCCATCGGTGACAACACGTATCTGATGGATACACCCGGATTCAGTTCGTTGTATCTTACCGATTTTGAAAAAGAAGATTTAAAAGAATATTTCGCAGAGTTTCGAAAATATGAGCCATACTGTCGTTTTCAGGGCTGTATGCATTTGAGTGAACCTGACTGTGGTGTAAAAGAAGCACTGGCAGAAGGAAAGATCAGTTCTATACGCTACGAAAGCTATAAAGAACTGTATGAAGAACTGAAACAAAAAAGGAGGTACTGATTTTTATGAAGTACGAATTATCACCGTCTATTCTTTCCGCAGATTTTGCAAGACTGGGAGAGGAAATAAAGGCAGTTGAGCAGACAGGCGTAAACTATCTTCATATTGATGTGATGGACGGTATGTTTGTACCGAGCATTTCATTTGGATTCCCGATCATCAAATCCATCCGGAAAATGAGCAATATGGTATTTGATGTCCATCTGATGGTAGAACAGCCGGAGCGTTATATCGAAGAGACAGCGGCAAGCGGGGCGGATATCATCACGATCCATGCAGAGGCCTGCAAACATCCGGACCGTGCGATCGAGCAGATCCATCAGCTGGGAAAGAAAGCCGGTATTGCACTGAACCCTTCTACTTCTCTGCATGAGCTGGATTACCTTCTGGAGAAAGTGGACATGGTACTTCTGATGACCGTAAATCCTGGATTTGGAAACCAGAAATACATTCCGTACTGCACCGGAAAGGTGAAAGAGCTGCGTACCATGATCGAAGAGCGGGGACTTCAGACCGATATTGAAGTTGACGGCGGCATCAACGCTGCGACGATCGATGCTGTTTTAGAGGCAGGAGCCAACATCCTGGTAGCCGGATCGGCTGTTTTTGGCAAAGAAACGGCAAAAAATGCAGAAAAATACCGGAAACTGCTGGCAGATTATCAGGAGAATCACAAATGAAGCGGGCAGTGATCATAAGCGGGGGCAAAATTCAGACTGATTTTGCCCTTGCTTTTTTGAGGACACAGACCTGGAATTACGTGATCGGGGCAGATAAGGGAGTGATCTTCTGTCACAAAAACCAGATCATGCCCACACACATTGTCGGAGACTTTGATTCGGCTGGCGAGACGGAATACGAGTATTTTCAGAAAAATACCGACGTTCCGATCAAAAGGCTCAATCCGGTCAAAGATTATACAGACACCGATGTGGCTCTTCGTCTGGCACTGGAACTTGGGGCAGAAGAAATTACGATCCTTGGCGGAACCGGGGCACGCATCGACCATACCGCTGCCAATGTACGGATCCTGTTTCTTGCTCTGCAAAAAGGTGTGCGGGCATATCTTCTGGATGAACACAACAAAATGTGGCTGACGGATCATGCAGTATCCATAAAAAAAGAGGAACAGTTCGGCAAATATCTTTCTTTGTTTGGCATGGGAGGTGCAGTGAAAAATCTGACGCTGCAGGGTGTTTTTTATCCGCTTGATCATTATCTTCTGGAGGGAATGGATCCGCTCTGCGTAAGCAATGAGATCACAGAAGAGGCATGTCGGATCAACTTTTCGGAAGGGGTTCTGTTGGTGATCGAGTCGAAAGACTGATATCCCTGTCAAAAAAGGTCGAATAACGAAGAAAAACAGTAAAATTTTGTCGATGAGTTCTTTTTCTGGGGACTTGCAATCAGGAGGTTTACTGTGTTACACTGTTGGTGCTGATAAAGAGCAAAATGTCATTTACATAAAGAGAGGAAATTACAAATGAAACTTGGTATTGTAGGATTGCCAAACGTAGGAAAAAGTACACTGTTTAATTCTTTAACAAAGGCGGGAGCAGAGTCCGCAAACTATCCGTTCTGTACGATCGACCCGAATGTCGGTATCGTAACCGTTCCGGATGAAAGGCTGAATCTTCTTGCAGATATGTATCATTCAGCAAAAGTGACACCGGCTGTGATCGAGTTTGTAGATATCGCAGGTCTGGTAAAAGGAGCATCCAAAGGAGAGGGACTTGGAAATCAGTTCCTGGCAAATATCCGTGAGGTTGATGCGATCGTGCATGTTGTCCGCTGCTTTGAGGATACCAACGTGATCCACGTAGACGGAAGCGTAGATCCGACAAGAGATATTGATACAATCAACCTGGAGCTGATCTTTTCCGATATTGAGATTCTGGAGAGAAGGATCGCAAAGAGCAGCAGAGGTGCAAGAAATGATAAGAAGCTTGCAAAAGAAGTAGATTTTTTGCAGAGACTGAAAGCATATCTGGAAGAAGGAAACCTGGCGATCGGATTTGAGCTTCAGGATGAAGATGAGGAAGCATGGTTTGCAGAGTACAACCTTCTGACTGCAAAACCGGTGATCTATGCAGCCAATGTATCGGAAGATGATCTGGCAGATGACGGAGCATCCAACGCTTATGTGCAGGCAGTCCGGAATTTTGCAGCTAAGAACGGCAGTGAAGTATTTGTGATCTGTGCACAGATCGAGCAGGAGATTTCTGAACTGGATGAGGATGAAAGAAAAATGTTCCTCGAAGATCTGGGATTAAAAGAGTCCGGACTGGAGAAACTGATCAAAGCAAGCTACAGTCTGTTAGGCCTGATCAGTTACCTGACTGCAGGTGAGACTGAGACAAGAGCCTGGACGATCAAAAAAGGAACAAAGGCACCGCAGGCGGCAGGAAAGATCCATTCCGATTTTGAACGTGGATTCATCCGTGCCGAGGTAGTCAATTATCAGGATCTTCTGGATTGCGGAAGCTATTCTGCAGCAAAAGAAAAAGGACTGGTAGGACTGGAAGGCAAAGATTACGTAGTCAAAGACGGAGATGTTGTTCTGTTCCGCTTCAATGTATAATTGGAAAAATAAAGAGGTGATGTTATGAATACATCCATAAATTTTCCAAATCTTGGGATTCATTTATCAAATGTCGGAAAGTCGATCAGCATCGGTGGCTTTGAGATTGCCTATTACGGTATGATCATCGCATGCGGAATGATTCTGGGTCTGTGCATCGCCATGTGGGTGGCGAAGAAAACAAACCAGAATCCGGATCAGTATTTTGATGTGGCACTCTATGCGATCCCGATCGCACTGATCGGGGCGAGAGCGTATTATGTTATCTTTTCCTGGGATCAGTACAAAGACAATCTGATCCACATTCTGTATTTCCGGGAAGGCGGACTGGCGATATTCGGCGGTGTGATTGCGGCAGTGATTACATTTTATGTATATGTAAAAATAAAAAAACAAAATTTCTGGCTGATGGCAGACACCGCATGTGTCGGGCTGGTTTTGGGACAGATCATCGGTCGCTGGGGTAACTTTTTCAACCGAGAGGCTTTCGGCGGCTATACAAATGGTCTGTTTGCGATGCAGCTGCCACTGAATGCCGTACGCAGTTCCGATGTCACGCAGGAGATGATGGAGCACCTGCAGACGATCGACGGCGTACAGTATATTCAGGTGCACCCGACTTTTTTATACGAAAACCTTTGGAATATTGGCGTTCTGCTGCTGCTGTTGCTTTTTACAAAGCATAAGAAATTTGACGGCGAGATATTTTTACTTTATCTTGCAGGCTACGGAATCGGAAGATTCTGGATTGAGGGACTCCGTACGGATCAGCTTCTGCTTCCGGGGATCAAACTTCCGGTATCGCAGGTGCTTTCCGCAGTGGTAGCCATTGTCTCCATCGCAGTAATATTGATTCAACGAAAAAGATGCACGGCAAAAAAAACCGTGTAAAAGCACAGAAAGATTGAGGGATGTACGATGAGTAAAATGAACGAAATACGCAGCGAAGTGGAAAAAATCAAAGAAAGTATTGAGTGTGAGCGAAGAAAACTGGATGAGATCATCCTGTCCGGAAACGCCGAAGAGATCTATCGTCAGAATATCAAAGTCGATCAGCTGATCGAGCAGTATATTGACCTGGCTCAGGTGTAAGGATAGCTGAAATGAAAAAGATTAAGAAAGGCTGGAATATATAAAAGATATTCCGGCTTTTTTTTGTTTGGTGTAGGGAAATGTAAGAAAAATTTTCTGTGACCTCAACATCATATAAAATGCCAGGCGAAGTATTTCAGGATATTTTCAGCTAAAATTCACATGACAAACAAAAATACCTGTGGTAGAATGAAAATATTAGTAAAAAACAACAAAGAGAGAGTAAAAAATCAGGAGGTAGAAATGAAAAAAGTACAAAAATTGTTAAGGAGGAGTCTTGCGACCGGGCTGGCATTGGTGATGACCGTTTCCAGTATGACGATCGTTCCGGGATCGTGGCAGGTCCATGCGGCAGAAGCATCGGGGCAGATAGGGATTTCAAATGCAGACGAGCTGAAAAAAATAGGCAAAGACAAGGACTATCCGATGGACGGGGACTATGTGCTCACCGATGATATCGATCTTTCCGGCAGTGACTGGACACCGATCGGAGGAAGCGGCGGCAGTCAGTATGCCCTCGTTTCCGGTGAACGTGTTTTTAATGGTACGTTTGACGGAGCCGGTCATGTGATCTCCGGGCTTACGATCCAGTGTGACGGATCAAACAACAGCGGTTACCGCATCAGTCAGTCCGGACTGTTTGCAATGCTCGGAAGTGATGATGCATCGGATTATGCGGAAGTGAAAAATATTGTATTTACAGACGTATCCATCAGCCATAATCTTGGCGGTGGAGATACGATCGGCACGCTGGCAGCAGATGCCGACGGATTTGTAAAGATCGACAACGTTGCTGTGCTGGGCGGCAGCATCGAAGTGACGGCAAACAACGGCGGTGACCTGATCGGCGTAGGCGGTATCATTGGTCAGTCACGCAATAACACGGCAGGTGTACATATGAGCAACCTTTACAATGCGGCTTCTGTCAATGTGACATCTGCAGTTTCCACACCACCGGTGCGGTGTGGCGGCATCATCGGAAGGATTCATCAGGGTGGTGAGATCGGAAGCCTTACTTCCTGTCTGAATATAGGAACTGTGACATACAAAGGTTCCGACGGTTATGCGATCAATGGCTACAGCCAGAATACAGCAGCGTCCTCCAACACAGCAAATATTACAGGCTGTTATTATCTGGAAGGCAGCGGAATTGCCTATACGGAGGGCGGTTCCGTCAGTGAAAGTGACCTGAAAAGTGAAGCACTGGCAGAAAAACTTGGCGCGGATTACTGGTATATTTCCAAATCCGGTCAGGTTATGCCAAAAGTTACGGACGGAAAAGTAGTGGTGCCGATCCCATCACCGACGTTTGCGGACGGTGACAAAGCATCTTCTGTCACCAAAGATTTCACCCTGCCGCTGACTTACGCAGGAGAAGACGGAGAAGAGACGATCAGCTGGAGCAGCAGCAATCCAGATGTGATCACAATAAACGGAAGCAGGGCAGAGGTAAAAGACGTGCCGGCAGATACCGAAGTGACGCTGACTGCGACCACATCGAAGACACAAAAGACAAAGACGGTCAAAGTAACTGTCAAATCCGATCTGGAGATTGAATTTGACCGGGAGTATGCAAAGCCGGGACAGCTGATGAAAGCTTCTGTAAAAAATGCACCGGCAGATACCGAGTTTACTTATGTATGGCAGAAAGATAAGAGTATTTTATCAGACGGTGATGGTTATACACCGACAAGTGCGGATCTCAATACCTTTATCACAGTGCGTGCGAGCTTGAAAAGTACCGGAGCGACCGTGGCAGAGAAAAAGATCTACTGCAGCAAACTTCCGGTTGTCTATATCAATACGGAAGATGGATATGGCATTACAAGCAAAGAGACCTACAAACAGGCAACCATGAAGATCCAGGGCAATGACAGCTTTAACAGCACGAACACCACGCTTTATGACGGCGGTATTTCCATCCGCGGTCGTGGAAACAGTACCTGGAATATGGGATATTCCAAACTTCCATATAAGATCAAACTGGATTCCAAAACCAATCTGCTCGGATTTGGCAACAGCAAACACTGGGCACTTCTGGCAAACTATATGGATGAGTCTCTGCTGCGTAACAAGACATCCTATGATCTGTCCGGAAAGATGGGTATGGTCTATCTGAAATCCACCAATGTGGAAGTGATCCTGAACGGTGTCTACGCCGGAAATTATCAGCTGGTAGGAAATGTAAGGATTGATAAATCCAGAGTGAATATCCACAACTGGGAAGATGTGGCAAGTGATGCGGCAAAGGCGATCGCCAAAAAAGAAGGCATCAAGGGTGACGCAAAGGATGCACTGGAAGATTATATGACTGAACATCTGGAATGGATCACCAGCGGAAGCCTCAGTTATAATGGAAAAACTTATCAGATTGAAGATTACTACACAGATCTTCCGAAAGATTCCAGCGGAAAGACAGACGTATCCGGCGGATATCTGTTTGAGCTGGATGCATATTATGACGAAGTCTCAAAATTCCAGACAAAGAAAAAGCAGCCGATCATGTTCAAAAATCCGGAGTTTGCCAATACGAACACCGAGCTGTTTACAGCGGCGCAGAATTATGTACAGGCTGTCGAGGACAGTATCAATTCCGAGGATTATTATACGACCTACAATGGTGAGAAGAAGCACTACACCGATCTGGTGGATCTGGATTCCCTGGTCCGTTATCTGATGTTAAATGAATTTTACTGGAACACGGAAACCATGAAAAAGAGTACCTACATGTACAAAGACCTCGGCGGAAAGCTCTTTATCGGACCGGTATGGGATATGGACTGGACCTCCAACAGCCAGATCAGTGCCGGAGAGACCAGCAATTACCGGGCATGGATGGTCGTGACAAGGTCGGCAGAAGCACAGGCAAATTCCTGGTATAAGACGCTGATCGGAGATCCGTATTTTGTAACGAAACTTTACGAATGTTACAAAGAAAACCGTCAGAATTTTGAGGACATTGTAAAGACAGGCGGTATCCTGGATCAGCAGAAAGAATATCTGCTGGAATCCGGAAATGCCAATTATCAGGCAGGATATCTGATGCATCGCTCTACATTTGAGAGTGAAGTGGAACGGCTTCGCACCTTCCTGAAGAACCGTCTGGACTGGATGGATCAGCAGTTCACCAGTGTAGATACGCTGCTTGCTTCTCTTGGAAAGTACAGGGCATCTTCTGCAATCTCTGTGACAGAGACAACTTCAGCAGCAGGAAAAGTACTTCTGACGGCAGAGGTTAAAAACAATAACAGCATCAAAAAAGTCGGCTTCTATGTAAATGGTGTGCTTGGTGCAACCGTGACCGTAGAAAATGGCAAAGCTGTTTTTGAAGTATCCGATGATCTTCTGACCAGGACAGAGGGCGGACTGAACACCGTACAGGTACGAGGCATGGATGCCTCCGGCAATCTGCTTTCCGGCGGATCTTTGAGCAATTATGTTGATTTCACAAAGGCGATCGCCGCAGAAAAACTGACCGGAAAGGTTACGGTCAGCGGAGAAGCAAAGGTCGGTGCCGTTTTAAGTGCAGGCGTACAGGATTCCAATAACAGCGGAACACTGTCTTACCAGTGGATGGCAGACGGAAAAGCAATCGAGGGTGCAAACGGAGAGAACTATACACTGACAGAGGCGGAAATCGGAAAAGTGATCACCGTTGCAGTGACAAGCTCCATAGAAACAGGAAGCCTTGTCAGTGCACCGACCGATGCCGTGATCAAAGAAGAACTGAAAAACGATCATCTGATCATCAATCAGGTATACGGCGGCGGTGCCAATGACAGCACACCGGTAAGCCACAGCTTTATCGAACTTTACAATCCGACGGACAATGCAATCTCACTGGAAGGTTACAGCATCGGATATCTTTCAAACGGCAAGAGTAATACACCGCAGGAAGTAAAACTTGCACTTTCCGGAAGCGTACCGTCCCATACGTCCTATCTGATTCGATGTGAACAGCAGGATACATCCACACCGGATCTGATCAAGTTTACGGTAAGCAAATTTGACCAGGAATGGACACAGACGATTGACAATAAGAGATATCAGATAACGCTTTATAAAGGAAATAAAGTCGAAGATGCCGTTTCCGTAAACGAAGGAAATGTAGAAGGAAGTGCACTTTTAGACGGTACGATCAGCAAGCAGAAAGCGATCCGCCGTATCGGATTTGCAGATACGAACAACAATACCGCAGACTTTGAGGTAGTCAGCTACAAAGACGATGCCACTGCTGCAACGAAGAAATATCCGAGAAGCCTGGCAGACGGAGCATGGGGCAGCGGTGAGACACCAAAACCGGATCCGACCCCGGCAGAGCTGGCAGGCAGTGTATCCATCCGTGGAAATGCCATTGTCGGAGCAACACTTTATGCAGATGATGCAGGTATCACCAATAATACCGGAACACTGTCTTATCAGTGGATGGCAGACGAAAGTGAGATTTCCGGTGCAAACAGTGCATTTCTAAGTGTGGAGAAAGGACTGACTGGAAAGCAGATTTTCGTGAAAGTGACAAGCAGTGTGGAAACAGGCACACTGACCAGTGAGAAGACGGCAGCCGTTGTGGAAAAAGAAGCCCAGACGACACATCTGATCATCAATCAGGTATACGGAGGCGGCGGAAAAGGCAAAACACCGGTATCCGCAAGCTTTATTGAACTTTACAATCCAACCGCAGAGGATACCGGACTGAGCGGTTATACCATCGAATACCTCAGCGGAAGCACACAGAAACAGCTAGAGCTGACCGGAACGGTCGCATCTCACACTTCTTATCTGATCAAAGGTCAGGAAGAGAAGACTTCTGCAGATCTGATCTGTACGATCGAGAAAGCAGATCAGGAATGGGATCTTGCGATCAGCAACAAACAGTACCGCATCCTGCTAAAGAAAGGCGAAGAGCAGATTGACGGTGTCTCTGTCAATGAAGCAGCAGCAGAAGGAACTGCACTGGCAGATCCGGAAAATGATACGATCATCTCCAAGAAAAAGGCGATCCGCCGTATCAGCTTTATCGATACGGGTGATAATGCAGCCGATTTTGAAGTACTCAATTACAGTAAGATCCCATCCGAAATCCTGGATCAGGTAAAGCCAAGATCAACGGCAGATGGAAGCTGGGGCATGAAAGACATCGTCAAACCGGAAAAATATTATACCGTTACCTTTGATGTGGACGGAGAAAAAGAGAGCGTTTCCGTAAAAGAAGGAGAGAAAGCAAGCGAAAAAGAAGCACCGCAGAAAGAAGGCTATACCTTCCTTGGATGGTATCTGGAAGATCAGAAATATGATTTTGAAACACCGGTTAGCACAGATATCATACTCTGTGCAAAATGGGAGAAGAACGAAACACCAACCCCGGATCCGCTTCCGGACATTGATCCAAAGCCAGAACCAAAGCCGGAGCCAAAGCCAGAACCAAAGCCGGATCCGAAGCCGACACCTTCAGAAACCATTCAGGCTCCGCAGATCGTAAGCGTTAAAAGCATTGCCAAGAAAAAGATAACGGCAGTGCAGATCACCGTTGAGGCAGTACAGGGTGCAACCGGCTATCAGATCTACCGCAAAAAGGGAAGCAAAGTGACGATGATCGGTCAGACATCCGGAACCGTATTCCTGGATCAGAATCCGGTAAGCGGAACGTCTTCCTACTATGCAAAAGCCATCAAAGGCATTCTGACCGGCAAAGAGGGCAGTGCAAAGAAGATTACACTTCCAAAAGCGACCACAAAAGTGACGGCAAAAGCCAAAACGGACAAAACCGTAGTTCTGAGCTGGAAGAAAGTGAAGGGTGCAATCGGTTATCTGGTATATCGTTCCACAAAGAAAAATGGCAGCTATCAGAGGATCGCAGTGCTGAAAAAAGGAACGAAATGCACATACACCGACAAAAAAGGACTGAAAAAAGGAATGAAATACTATTACCGTATCGTGACAGTGAAAAAGAAAACCTACAGTCCTGCAAAGACAACAAAAGCAGTAAAAATAAAAGCAGCAAAGAAAAAATAATAAACTGAGAAATATTTTCAGAACGGCAGAAAGAAAATAACGACTGCTTTTCCGAAAGCCGAAAAAGAATACCGTCGTAATTCGCAAAAGAATACGGCGGTATTCTTTTACGATTGGTGACATATCTGTGACAAACAACGGTGAAAAAAAGCGGAAATGTACAGAAAAAAATAAAAAATAACGCCAAGAAACACTTGCCTTTTTATGTGCTTTGGGATATTATTAACACATAAGTGGTAAAGAATGGTGCATAGTGGTAAAAAATGGAGTGAAAACCACAGCCACAGCACGAAAGAGGGTGTGCCGTATGTTCATGGGCGAATACAATCATACAGTTGATGCCAAAGGCAGACTGATCATCCCTTCCAGATTCAGAGAAGAACTGAAAAATGAGTTTATCGTTACGAAAGGTTTGGATGGATGTTTATTTGTATTTCCGGGAAATGAATGGCAGATCTTTGAAGAAAAATTAAAAGCATTACCGCTTACAAACAAAAATGCACGGCAGTTCTCCCGGTTTTTTGTGGCGGGAGCTACACCATGTGAACTGGACAGGCAGGGGAGAATTCTCTTACCGTTACCGCTGAGAGAATTTGCAGGTCTTGAGAAAGATGTAGTGCTTGCCGGTATGTTAAACAGGATTGAAATATGGAGCAAAACCAAATGGATGGAAAATAATTCCTGCGATAACATGGACGATATTGCAGAGCAGATGTCGGATTTGGGACTTTGCATATAGCCTGGGGAGGACAATATGGAATTTAAACACAAATCTGTACTACTGAAGGAAAGCATTGAAGCTTTGCAGATCAAACCGGACGGCATATACGTGGACGGCACGTTAGGTGGCGGCGGGCATTCTTATGAAATATGCAGACATCTTTCGGATAAAGGAAGGCTGATCGGCATTGATCAGGATGCAGCTGCGATCGAAGCGGCAAAGGAGCGATTAGGGGAGTTTGGAGATAAAGTTACTATTATTCGCAGCAATTACTGCAATATGGTAAAGGAACTGAAAAGCATTGGCATTTCATCGGCAGATGGGATTATTTTGGATCTCGGGGTATCCTCCTACCAGTTGGATACGGCTGAGCGGGGATTTACATACCGCGAAGACGCACCGCTTGACATGAGGATGGATCAGCGTCAGGATATGACCGCAAAAGATATTGTGAATGGATACAGCGAGATGGAGCTGTACCGTATCATCCGCGATTACGGCGAAGAGAAGTTCGCAAAAAACATCGCGAAGCACATTGTAAATGCAAGGCAGCAGAAAGAAATTGAAACAACTGGGGAGTTAATTCAAATCATAAAAGCAGCCATACCTATGAAAGTCCGAGCAGTAGGCGGACACCCGGCCAAAAAGACCTTTCAGGCAATTCGGATCGAACTGAACAGAGAACTGGAAGTTTTAAGGGATTCGCTGGACAGCATGATCGATTTTTTGAATGACGGAGGAAGGATCTGTGTGATCACATTCCATTCGCTGGAAGATCGAATCGTAAAAAACAACTTCAGAAAAAATGAAAATCCGTGTATATGTCCAAGGGAGTTTCCTGTCTGCGTATGCGGCAGGAAATCCAAGGGCTTTGTGGTCACCAGAAAGCCGATTATACCGGGTGAGGAAGAACTGACATATAATAAACGAGCAAAAAGCTCCAAACTTCGTGTTTTCGAAAGAAGACGGGAGGAAGAGGAGTCATGAAACAGGTAAACAGAGACAAATGTAAGAGACAGGAGGGTCGATATGGCAGAGAGAAATTATCGCAGAGATGATAAGATAAGACAGACAGGTCGATATGCTTATATTGATGGCAGTACCGTTCGCAAATTACAGACTCGCCCTGTACCGGAAAAGAGAGAAACCGAGAGAAGACAGGAACAGCCGCGACGCAGAAAACGGACGAGTGCCAAAACAAGACGCAACCGTGCACGTGCACTGCAGATGCATCTGCGTGACGTTATCTTTCTTGGAATCGCAGGAATGATCGTGGTCGTTTCATGCATCAACTATCTTCAGAAACAGGCATTGAATACATCCTATCGTAATCAGGTGGCGACACAGGAGGCCAAGCTTGCAGATCTCAAAGAACGCAATGATGCTGCCTATGAAAGTGCACTGAAGTCCGTAGATCTGGAGACGATCCGCAATATTGCCATCAACAAACTGGGTATGGTTTATGCCGGAGAAGAACAGGTGAAAACTTACGATGACAAGAGCAGCGACTATGTAAGACAGTACAGTGATGTTCCGACAGAGTGAGTAATCAGACAGGTGGTATAAAGTGGCAGAAAAGAAAAGAAAAAAAAGAAAGCACTTTTCAAAACTAATGCAGAAAAAACTGGTGGGAAGTTTTGCATTAGTTTTGTTTGTGTTACTGGGATTAAATTTAAGAATTGTATATATTACAGCCAAAAACGGCGATAACTATGCAAAACAGGTGCTGTCACAGAAACAGTATGACAGCAGAACGATTCCATACAAACGCGGAGAGATCCAGGATCGCAATGGAAATGTGTTTGCAAAAAGTGAAAAGGTCTATAATGTCATTCTCGACTGTGTAGCGGTAAACGGTGGTGATGAAGAAGAACAGGCAAAGCTGAAAGAGCAGGAAATTGATTACATTGAACCGACGATCGATGCACTTGTGAAAACATTAGGTCTGGATGAAGCAGAGCTTCGTTCACTGATCACTGATCCGGCAACATCCGGTAGTCGTTATCAGGTTCTGAAAAAGGGCATTTCTCTGGAAGAAAAGCAGACATTTGAGGACTATACGGAAATCGATTCTGAAAAGGAGTATACCAAGACAGACCTTGCAAGGCGGCGGTGTGTTCAGGGTGTCTGGTTTGAAGAAGATTACGTCCGGGATTATCCGCTGAAAACACTTGCGAGCAATGTGATCGGAGTCGGAAGCAATTCCGGCGGTGCAAGCGGGCTGGAATCTTACTACACAGATGTCTTGGACGGAACAGACGGCAGAGAGTTCGGTTATCTGGATGAGAACTCCGACCTGCAGAGGACGATCGTTGAACCGACCAATGGAAATACAATCGTTTCCACCCTGGATATCAACATCCAGCAGGTTGTGGAAAAGTACATCGCTGAATTTGATGCAGAGTACGGCAAAGATGCCGAGGACGGCAAAGGTGCGAAAAACATCGGTGTCATCGTCGGAAATCCGCAGAACGGCGAGATTTATGCGATGGCGAGCAACCACGGATTTGACCTCACGGATCCGGACGATTTAAGCGACAAGTATACGGACGCAGAGCTGAAATCCATGACAGAGGAAGAAAAATCAGATGCTCTGAATGAAAAATGGTACAATTACTGCGTATCCGAAAGTTTTGAGCCGGGCTCTACGTTTAAACCGATCGTGGTAGCATCGGCACTGGAGATGGGTGCGATCACGACAGATGCTACCTACGTCTGTGACGGTGGAGAATTTGTCACCGATACAGAAATCAAATGTGATAATATTTACGGTCATGGAAATGAGACGTTAAGTGATGTTATCAAAAATTCCTGTAATGATGCGATGATGCAGATCGGAATGAAAATGCAGATCACACCATTCCTGAAATACCAGAGACTGTTTAATTTCGGAAGCCGGACAGGGATCGACCTTCCGAACGAAAGTACCGGTGTACTGTATGACAGGGACAGCATGCACGAGGTAGAGCTGGCGACCAATACCTTCGGTCAGACTTTTACCAGCACGATGATCCAGGAATATGCGGCATTTAATGCAGTGGTAAACGGCGGATATTATTATGAGCCGCATATGGTAAAGCAGATCCTGGATGATAACGGCGGAGTGGTAAAGAATATCAATCCGGTCCTTCTGCGTCAGCCGGTATCCACGAAAAATGCAGATTTTGTGTTAAGTGCCATGGAGCAGACTGTTCTGGATGGTACCGGAAAAAAAGCAAGAGTGCCGGGCTACCGTGTGGCAGGTAAAACAGGTACTGCAGAGAAGATCAATCCGGAGACCGGAACACGTTGGGAAGGAAAATATCTGGTATCTTTCATCGGATGTGCACCGGTGGATGATCCGCAGCTTACAGTGTATGTTGTTGTCGATGAGCCAAACGTTGAAAATCAGGAAACTGGTGGTTACTCTATGATCATTTCCAGAAAGATCATGATGGAAGTGCTTCCGTATCTGAACATTCCACAGACGGAAGAGATCACAGATGAGCTGCTTCAGGAGCTGGAACTGACCAGAGAAGATGTGGAAAACGGAAGAAACGCAGCTCTGATTAAAGAAAAATCAGAGACAACGGAGACAGATGAGTACGGAAATGTCATCTCTTCCGGAACGACCGCTGAAACGGACGAGTACGGAAATGTCATCTCTTCCGGAACGACATCCGGCAGTACATCCTCTGCGACAGGCACAACCGATGCTCAGACATCACAGACGGATGCTTATGGAAATGTGATCAGTGGCAGCGATTCCACGACGCAGGGTACGACGGACGATGAGGGATCGGCGTTTCATTCAAATATACCGGCTCCGCTCCAGTCACAGGACAGTGGTGACGGCGTGAGTACGCAGGACTGGATTACCAACGAAAAGCTTGGTATTGATGAGAATAATAACAGTTATTAGTCAAATGGATATTCGCAATTGAAGCAGGGGACTTCCTTGATTTGGTTAAGATATAAAGATGTGGGTGTCAAAAGTCCTCAACTATGATGCCTACGGATTGTTCCGTGCGTTGCACTCCCACAATCCTCTCCGGTGTTCAGGAGAGCTGTGTCATCAGAAACTGGTAGACCATTTCACATTTGTTTTTCCAGGACTTGCACATAGCTTCTGCCTGTTTTTTGTCCGGAACCGTAAGAGTCAGGTCGATCAGATCGGACTCTTTTTCTTTTATGACACAGTGTACGGCATATTCTTTTGCCGTGGTACGGTAATAATCCGCCGTGACCGAAACCTCATTTCGCAGCTCAATCTTGTGTTCCTGAAGATACTGATCGGCTTCCTCCTGGATTGCATTCGGGATGCGGTCACAGAAATAGCCAAGTGCCTCGCGTCCGCTCTTTGTCAGCTGAAACTGTGTGGTATTGCGGATGGTCTGTGGCTTAACAAGATTGGCCTCTTCCAGTTCTGAAAAAGCCTGCTGCAGCGTGAAATAGTTTGTGTAGCCGCGGTCAAGCAAAAAACTGGAAATCTGGCTGTTTGTAAGCGGAAAATCCACGCGGTCAAGCATATATAAGATGATTAATTTATAAAGCGTAAATGGTTCAGCCATAAAATGCCTCCTTATGTAAAAAATCTCTGCAAAAGCGTGTCGGGTCTCAACTGTGTCCGCTTTACTTTTATTCGGTAAACAGACGTCCCTGCCAGGTATCACGGACTTTCAGTTCGTGGTGGATATGGTTGAGGACGCTGCGTTTTTTTAAGCTCCAGAGCGGTGCGATCAGCAGATCGCTCGGACCGTCCCCGGTCAGGCGGTGGATCGTGATATCCGGCGAGAGCATTTCCAGGCAGCGGATCACAAGATCAACGTATTCATCTTCTGATAAAATGTGAAATCCGGTCTGCCTATAATAATCTGCCAGATCGGTGTGTTTCAGCACATGGAGCAGCTGTAGCTTGATGCCGTCAATGTGGTGTGCATTTAAGTAACGCATGGTCTCCAGGATATCTTCTGTAGTTTCGCCCGGAAGACCAAGAATCGTATGAACGACCGTCTCTAATTTACGTTCCTGCAGTTTTTCAAGTGCATCTTCAAAACAGGAAAGTTTATAGCCTCTGCGGATAAAAGCGGCTGTTCGTTCATGGATCGTCTGAAGCCCAAGCTCTACCGTGACCGGTTTCTTTTTATTCAGCTCCGATAACAGATCCAGCGTCTCGTCCGGCAGGCAGTCCGGTCTTGTGCCGATCGAAAGTCCGACGATGTCTTCGTGTTCAATCGCCTCTGTAAAAATACGCTCCAGATATGAAAGCGGAGCGTAAGTATTGGTGTAAGCCTGAAAATAGGCGATAAAATGCGTTGCCGGAAATTTCGGGGAAAGGCGGGTCTTCTGTTCCTCAATCTGCTGATGAACCGGGTGTGTCCTGTCACCGGCAAAATCACCGCTTCCGCCCTCACTGCAGAAAATACAGCCGCACTTTCCGAGCGTACCGTCGCGGTTCGGACAGGTCATGCCGCCGTCTAAAGAGACTTTGTAAATCTTTTCACCGTAACGGTTCCGCAGATGATAATCCAGCGAGCGGTACGGTTTTCCACCGAAATCTGGCGGTTTTACAGTCATAAAGCTACCTCCGTGGTATCTGCCAGCAAAATCCGGCAGCTGTTCTTTAAAACTTATCATAGCATCTGCATTTGTAAAAATCAAGGAGACGAAAAAAGGTTTGCGGCATTTCCTCTGGTATGGTAGAATGATAGAAGAAAATGCTGGGTGTGCATGGCATGCCTTGGGATGTTTTACAGAAAGGAATCCAAAAGATGAGTATACTGATAAAAAACGGCAGAGTGATTGATCCGGACACCAGAAAAGATGGCCGGTACGATATCCTGATCGAGGAGGATAAGATTGTAAAGGTAGACCAGGAGATCAAGGAAGAGGCAGAAGAAGTGATCGATGCAGAAGGCTGCTACGTTATGCCGGGCCTGATCGACCTGCATGTTCACTTGAGGGATCCGGGACAGACGTACAAGGAGACGGTTGAGACAGGAGCAGCTGCAGCGGCACACGGAGGATTTACCACCGTTCTGGCGATGCCGAATACAAAGCCGGTAACAGATGACAGACTTAATATCCGTTATGTACACAACAAGGCAAAAGCGATGGCACCGATCCACGTACTGCAGGCCGGTGCTATTACAAAAGGGCAGAAGGGAAAAGAACTTGCCGATATCGACTCCATGGTAGCAGAAGGTTCACCGGCGATCAGTGAAGACGGCAGATCCGTTATGGATTCCCTGCTCTGCAAAGAAGCGATGAAGATTGCGGCAGAATGCGGCGTTCCGGTCATGGCACACTGTGAGGACATCGACCTGATGGACGGTGGTGTGGCAAATGATGATGAATATATCCGCAAACAGGGACTTCGCGGTATCAGCAATGCGGTCGAGGACATCATCGCCGTGCGGGATGTGATGCTGGCAGGAGAGACGGGAGCACACCTGCATCTGTGCCACTGCTCCACTTACGGAAGTGTGGAAATCGTCAGACAGGCAAAGAAACACGGGATAAATGTGACTGCTGAAGTATGCCCGCACCATTTTACACTGACATCCAAAGATGTCGATGCCGGCGATGCAAACTATAAAATGAACCCGCCGCTGCGTACCAAAAAGGACGTAGAGGCATTAAAACGAGGTCTGCGAGATGACATTATGGATGTGATCGCAACCGACCATGCACCGCACAGTGAAGAGGAAAAGAGACGTTCCTTTACGGCAGCACCGTTTGGTATTGTCGGACTTGAGACAGCTGTTCCGCTTACCATCAGCGAGCTGGTAGAAAAGGAGTACCTTACACCGATGCAGATGGCAGAAAAGATGAGCTACAATCCGGCAAAGATCCTGGGACTGGACAAAGGTTCCCTTGCAGAAGGCAAGATCGCCGATGTGGTCATCATTGATCCGAATGAAGAGTATGTGATCGATAAAAATACCTTCGCATCCAAAGGACGCAACACACCGTTCCACGGCAGAACCGTACGAGGCAAAGTCAAAGTGACGATCTGCGACGGAAAGGTCGTTTATAAAGATAAATAGAATGATAAATGCCGTTCCACACAGCAAATGTGTGGATCCACAGAAGAAAGGATAAGATTATGATTCAGAAATTGATCCAGAAGATCCAGAAAACACATGCACCGATCGTAGTAGGACTCGATCCGATGCTTTCCTATGTACCGGCTCATATCCAGAAACGTGCATTTGAAGAACACGGTGAGACACTGGAAGGAGCAGCAGAAGCCATCTGGCAGTATAACAAAGAGATCGTAGACCATGTGTATGATCTGATCCCGGCAGTAAAACCACAGATCGCCATGTACGAACAGTTCGGTATTCCTGGTCTTATGGCCTTTAAAAAGACCGTAGATTACTGTAAATCCAAAGATCTTGTTGTGATCGGCGATATCAAACGAGGCGATATCGGATCGACATCCGCAGCTTATGCAGTCGGACATCTTGGAAAAGTCAAAGTCGGAAACAACAGCTTTGCAGGATTTGACGAAGATTTTGTTACCGTAAATCCATATCTTGGAACCGATGGTGTGAAACCGTTTGTAGATGTCTGCAAAGAGGAGAAAAAAGGTATCTTTGTTCTGGTAAAAACCTCGAACCCGTCCAGCGGCGAGTTCCAGGACAAACTGATCGACGGCCGTCCTCTTTACGAATTAGTAGCTGAAAAAGTAGTAGAGTGGGGCAATATGTCCATGGACGGAACCTACAGCAACGTAGGTGCAGTAGTAGGCGCTACCTATCCGGAAATGAGCAAGATCTTAAGAAAGCTGATGCCACATACCTACTTCCTGGTACCAGGATACGGCGCACAGGGCGGTACTGCAGCAGACTTAAAGCACTGCTTCAATGAAGATGGTTTAGGTGCTATTGTAAACTCCTCCAGAGGTATCATTGCAGCATATCGTCAGGAAAAATACAAACAGTTTGGTCCGGAGCACTTTGCAGAGGCTTCCAGACAGGCAGTTATTGACATGGTTGCTGATATCAACAGTGTACTGTAATTAGCAAGAAATAAAAAGGTTGGAAAAACAACATGGCAAAATTAAAAATGACAGCTGCTGTTACCTCACAGGTACAGCTGGCAGAAGGAATTTATGACTTAAGACTGGCTGCGGGTGAGATCGCAGCCCAGGCTGTGCCTGGACAGTTCGTATCCCTTTATTCCAAAGACGGATCCAGACTGCTTCCAAGACCCATCAGTCTTTGTGGTATTGATAAAGAAAAGGGAGATGTATTACAGATTTATTATACGGTTCTTTTGCCAATTAGAATAAAAGAAATTTTTAAACAAAAGAAAGATACTTACTATGTATCACTAAAAAAGTTTCCGGCAGACAATAAAAAGAAAATAGAAGTTATTTATGATGCATATGCCAATGCACAAAGACAAAAAAGTTTTGCAGGGACTAATTTACCGACTATAGAAGAGTTAAGCAAAAAAGGTGTATTGGAGGGTATTAGTTTTCAGTTTGTGCATACCGGAGAAGAAGTGGTTCCTAGTATGATGCCGAAGATAATGGAGGGAAAGTCTTTTACTATTTATGCTAATGTAATAGGAAATCCAATAGGAATTCCTGTTGAATATTGTGAAAATATTTCTCAAGTTTTGACTTGTCAACAATTTGATAGGCATGTAACTGTGGCTGGAGTAAAATATTATGACAAGTATCAAAATATTTATAGTATTTCTACAGTAAAAACGGTTATAGGAAACTGTTTAACGATGACATATCCGATGATAAAAGAAATAGAGAAAAGAAAGCTTCCTGTTACTTTGGAATTTAGTATTGATGGGACATTGAGAGAACAAATTAAAAAAATAGAGTTTGTTCTTGCTATAGCTACTAAAGGCGGATTTGAAATAGGAGCTATTGATATTCCGGTTTCATTAAACCGGGAGGAATTCAGAGAAAAACTAAATGAATTAACAAAAAGGGGGCTTTGGTTAAAGAATATTCAAGATTTACTTAACAGAATGCATATTACAAAAGATTTAGAAATAAATAAGTGGACAGATGAAGATGAGAAAAATCTTAATTTGTTGATGACCGCTTTAGGTGAACAGAAGCCGATTAAAGATATTTCTCAGGATTTAAATATCTTATATACATTGAAAATATCGAACTTGTCCTTGGGGGTCATATATATAAAACATACCGATGGAAAGTATTATATGTACGATTATTTTAATAAACATCTTGAAGCGTATTACAAAATTGAAGGAAGAGAAATACGTATTTCGCAGTTTTCTACAATGAATGTAGAAGATTTTACGAAATATGATAATATTTATTTGCCAATTATCCTTGAAGATTTTAAGCAAATACCAATTTCGCCGAATATACTTAATCAAGCGAACTGTCTTATGTTAGAGATGCTTAAAGCGTATGATCAGTGCAAATTGAAAGATTTGCTTTATACTGCAGAGCAGATAAATGAGTGGCTTAAACAATATCCTGATTTAATAGAGCAGGATATTTGTATTATTAATGGCTGTCAAATTGCAATTCGGCAAGGAGAGTTAAATTATGCGGATAAAGCAAAACTATTTGCAATTAGTGAAAAAGCCAATAATATGAATTATAGAGCAGGAGCTTTTATCCTTTTAGAATATATGGATGAAGCGGAGAAGATATTTTCTTCTTTTAATGATACACAGATGAAAGAATTTAGTAACTATCCTATATATACTTTGTATCAGCGGTATAAGAAAAAGAAGGGATAATAAAAACTGAATTAAGAGCAGAGTACCTTAAAGTTTATGAATAAATATAAGAAGGTTGATTATGATACACGATTACTTGAAAAAGAGAAAATAAAAGGACTTCTTGGCTAAAGCGTCTGACAAGCAGATACCATACAAGAAGCCCATTTTCATTTTAATTAGTACCTAAAGATTAAAGCGTCTAAATATAAACGCCAC
>OHAY01000943.1_pt1 | contig 28633 bp, 28 predicted proteins | sample 1577191 | NCBI WGS metagenome assembly OHAY01 (sample SAMEA3541504, study PRJEB24748) | human gut metagenome | biome: human gut; feature: human-associated habitat; material: faeces | place: China | collected 2012 | reverse complement strand
GCCCGACCTACACCCTTAGCAGGGGCGCCTCTTCAGCCTCTTGAGTATTTCTCCATGAACCGAACATCGTCTCTACCAATATGTTATTGGCGTCATTTCGTGACGCAAAAGTTATTATACATAAGCTCTATGCTTTTGTCAATTGCTTTTTTTATTATTTTCCTAATTGTAGATATTGTTTATGAATATTGCCGAATAGCTTCTTCAATCTTCGTTTTTACAATGTCCGCAATCTCCGGTGTTTTCAACTGTTTATACTCTTCATAACAGATTGGCGGTAAATAGATCAGCTTTACCGTAACCGGAGCTATGGACTTCTCATCAAACGGTTTGTAAGAATCAATCAGAGCACATGGTACAATGGGGCACTTTGCTCTGACTGCGCTTTTGAATGTTCCTCCCTTAAATGGAAGCAGTTGATTTCCCATACGGCTTCTGGTTCCTTCCGGGAAGATCAGAAAGTTTCTGCCCTGCTTTACTTCTTCTGTCATCTGATTGATCACCTGAAGCGATTGCTTAATGTCTTCTCTGTCTATGGCAATCGCGTGCAATGCCCGAAATACTTGTTTTAACAGGATTACATTGCTTACTTCTTTCTTATAGACTACAGAGAAAGGAACCGGGCAGGACTCCAGAAACACAAGTGCATCAAACATTCCCTGATGATTTGGGAAAAAGATAAACCCGTTTTCTTTCGGAATATTTTCCACACCATAGCTCTCTATGGTTACTCTTCCGGCACGGTTTGCCGCTTTTGTTACCTTTTTGATAAATGCATAGTTCTTTTCCAGGTCAAAATTCTTTCTGGTTCCCAGCCACCATATCCGAATCAGATAATACGGCACCTTATAGAACAGTCTTACCACCATCAGTATGATTCTATACATAGTCCGCCCCAGTCTACTCTTCGTTGTATTCTTTTACCGCCGTTTCATACAGGTTATTACCTTCTGCATCAATTACTACAATCGCAGGAAAGTCCTTTACGGTCAGTTTACGGATAGCTTCTGTTCCAAGATCATCATATGCAATGACCTCAGAAGAGGTAATTGTGCGGGACAAAAGTGCTCCTGCACCACCTACGGCTGCAAAGTATACCGCTCCGTTTCTTACAATGGCATCCCGGACTGCCTGTGACCTTTTTCCTTTTCCGATCATCCCCTTCAGTCCCAGATCCAATAATCCCGGTGCATATTTATCCATTCTGCTGGCTGTTGTAGGGCCTGCAGACCCTATAGGACGGCCTTCTCTCGCCGGAGACGGTCCCATATAGTAGATTACGTTATTTTTCATTCCTATAGGAAGTGTTTCTCCCCTGTCCAGAACTTCCTGCATTCTCTTGTGCGCCGCATCCCGGGCTGTATAGATGGTCCCTGTCAGATATACATAATCTCCTGATTTCAGAGAGCGGGCATCTTCATCGCTGAGAGGTACTTTTACATATTTATCCATGTCGCTTACACTCCAATTATTATAATATCCGGACATCTTTACTTCAGATCTCTCTAACTGCATGCCTATTGACATGGCAACAGATGTTTACAGCTACCGGCAATCCCGCTATATGTGTGGGATATGTATTAATATTGACCGCCAGTGCTGTGGTTGATCCGCCCAGTCCTCCCGGTCCGATGCCTGTTTTATTAATCTTCTCCAGCAGCTCTTCTTCCAGTTCCCTCACATAGGGTATCTCCGAATGTTCATCCACCGGACGTGTCAATGCTTTCTTCGCCATCAATGCACATTTTTCAAAAGTACCGCCAATGCCCACTCCGACCACCATAGGAGGGCACGCATTCGGTCCTGCATCCTTTACCGCCGTCAGGATTGCGTTCTTCACGCCTTCTATTCCGTCTGCTGGCTTGAGCATAAATACTCTGCTCATATTCTCACTGCCAAATCCCTTTGGTGCCACGGTTATCCTGACACGATCCCCCGGAACAATACTATAATGAATGATCGCGGGGGTATTATCCTTCGTATTCTCCCGGTAAATGGGATCCTTCACCACAGATTTTCGCAGATAACCGTCCACATATCCCTGTCTGACACCTTCGTTGACGGCATCTTCCACATTGCCCCCTGTCAGATGCACATCCTGACCCACTTCCAGAAATACAACCGCCATTCCGGTATCCTGACAGATGGGAATCATGTCCTTGCCTGCAATATCCATATTCTGCTGCAACTGTTGCAGGATCTGCTTCCCCAAAGGTGCTTTTTCCTGCTGTTCCGCTTTTGTAAATGCCGTCTTCATGTCCTCAGATAAGAAATGATTGGCCTCTATGCACATTTCTTTGATATTTTGCGTCAAAGTAGCTACATCTACTGTTCTCATGGTTTCTCCCTGTTATTCGGTAATGGTTTTGCGAATCTCTTCCAGTTCTTCCGGTGTACTTTTCCCGGGATTCCATAAAATATGCTGTCCATCATTCTCATAACGGGGAATCAAATGCATATGAAAATGGCGAACGGTCTGTCCGGCAGCCTCTCCATTATTCTGTACGATATTGAGACCATCGCAATGTAATTTCTCTGTCATCTTTGTTGCCATCTTTTTTGCAAGAACAAATACTTTTGCCGCTGTATCCTCCGGCAGTTCATAGAGATTATCCGCATGCTCCCTGGGCAGGATCAGCGCATGTCCTCTGGTAGCCGGTCCCAGATCCAAGATTACTCTGAAATCCCCGTCTTCGTATAATGTCTTGGAAGGGATCTCTCCGTTTGCAATTTTACAGAAAATACAATCTTCCTTTTTCATCGTTTTGCTCCTATCTATTATTTTCTTCAAAGGGAAACATCTGATCCAGTGTTCTGAGAATTCGGAAATCTCCCTTCATTCGCTTCATAATGCCTGACATAAACGCCCTCTGGAAGGTCATTCGTCCGTTCACAATATCTTCCATGGCAGCACGATTCATCTGCATCTCCACATCCGGCTTCTCCGTCTCACCGTATCCGCATTCCAGTGCGCCACTGCCAATAGCGATCCACAGAGGATTCTTCTTTTCTTCTATATTAATAACATATCTTGCTTCAAAACCAGGCTGCGGTACAAAAACTTTTCGGAACTCTTCCAGATATTCCTGTTCATTATCCGTTCCGCTGTTATCCAACATATCCCGGAACATGGAAGTCAATTCCTGAATATCTTCCTTCTGTCGCTGTACAAACGTATCATCCGATACATATTCCGACAACTGTTCTGTCTCCTGCGGTGTCAGGTTGATTGCCTTGGGGATCGTTACTTTCTGACGCATCACTTTATTGCTGGCCGGGAAACTGGCAATCTTCTGGTTGATAGTACGGTACATGTTCTCAGCCTTTTTCTCAATGATCTGGCCGTACTGTCCGTTCATCTCCAACGTTACTGTATTCTCTATATATCCGCATATGCCGCTGCAGGGCAATCCTCCCAGAATCTCCCAGGCCGCCGCAAGACTGAGCTTGCCTTCTCTCTCTCCGTAGGTGGTAGACATCACGACCGGACACATATAAATTCCCGCGATCGTCTCTTTATCCCCATACAGCCAGCAGGCATCCAGAAACTGCTGCATATAGCCACCGATACCGTACCACTCCACTGTCGTTGCCAGAATAATTCCGTCTGCCTCTTTCAGCGTCTGTGGCAATGTCGTAATATTGGTCTTTCCATCATAAAGATTGTATCTCTCCACATGCACCCGCAACTCTTCCAGCACTTCCTGCATCTTATTGATCACATAGATCGTAGGATCATCAATGATTCCTCGTCCGCCATAGTAAATGTTGATATTCAAGTCCACACCTCTTTCGTTTTCTTCTGTCTTCTGTGTTTCCTGAGCGCACAAAACAAAAGTCCCGCCAGGAATCCGGTCACCAGTCCGCCCACATGTGCCGCATTGTCAATATTTTGTGCAGTAAAACCACTGTACAGAGATAATGCTATCATCAGAATCACCCGTTTGGGTGTCACATCCGGCATAGATTGCCGATCCAGCAAAATCCAGGCAAGCAGTACTCCGTCCAGTCCAAAGATGGCTCCGCTGGCACCTACAGATGCCGAATAATCCATCTGCAGAAGCTTTACCAGCAGTGAGCATAAATTCCCTCCGATTCCGGACAGAAAATAAAGCACCAGAAACGTGACATGACCTGTCACCTTCTCAATCATGGCCCCCAGAAAAAACAGGAGGACCATATTATTAAAAATATGCTCTATGCCAGCGTGCAAAAACATTGCCCACAAAAGCCTGCCGTACTGTTTACCGGCCAATACACTGACTACATCCAGTTCGCCTTTATTATATAACACATTTCCCGAAAAAGTACACATCAGGAACACAATTACATTGATCACCACAAGCATTCCGCTTACCCAGGGTACATTACGAAGCCTTTTCACCTTCATTGCTCCTCTCAATGTTCTCTCCATCCGGTATTGTATTTCAAATGTACCACTGTTTATATCACTCCGTCAACAAAAAGGGGGCTGCACACTGCCTACCGGTAGATTACCGTGATCTTACCCAATGTAATCTCATCTCCTTCTTCCAACTTTCGCCTCTCATAAGGCTGCAGTTGTAATCCGTTCTTAAATGTACCGTTTGTGGAATTCATATCTTCAAGATAATACCCATCTGTTTCCTTTATGATCCTTGCATGCAGACGACTGATCGACTGATCATTCAATACCAGATCCGTTTCTCCCCGTTTTTTTCCGATCGTGTAGATTGGTTGTTCTAATGTTGCAAGCAGCTTCCCTTCTTCCGACAACAGGCGGTGTGTACTCTCTCTGGGGGCCGGTCTTTCCTCCATATACACAGTCCTTCCCATATCTTCTTCCTCATAAGCGGTCTCCTCCGCCACCGCATATCCCGTCATGGTCAGTTGCAGACTCCGGGTATAATTATCCCGTTCCTGCTTCTCTTTCTTTTTCCGGTTTTCCCACAGATTAAACAGGCCTTTCTTTTCCTTTATTACTGTAACTTCTCCCACCGGCATTTCCTTCTCTTCTTCCCTTATCGCATCCTTCTCCTGATCTTGTCCCACGACAACAGTTGTTTCCTCCTCTACGGCATCCATTTTTTCAGGGATTCTCAGGCACTCTGCATCCTCAAAAATTTTGGCCTGCAAATAGACCTCTCCTGCCGATTCATATTGCTCGTAGGCTTTATAGACATATTCCACCAGGCTTTCATCCTGATAATCCACATGTTCCACCAGGTATTCCATCAGCTCATCAAATCCTGTATTTTCCGTGCAATACGGGACATATATAAAATAAAATTCTTTCTTCTCCAGATCCTGATAGACATGTTGCGGAAACCACACGATGTTACTCTCTTCCAAAAGGAAACGGGACATTTCCTGCCGCACTCTGCGCATACTCCACAAAAAGTCCATGATCCATTGTCTTGTAATAGGCTTCTTCTCAAAAAGCTGTGCAATATTCTGTCTGGAAGTAATATCATAATAGAGATAGGCCTCTCCGTCTATGTATCTCAAACTGCAGGGCAGCAATCCTTTGATCCCTCCCCGGCTGATCATACAATACTGATATTTCTTTTCCTCCGGTTTCCGTTCTAATAATAGTCTCTCATAATTCGCATTTAAGCTTCTGATATATTCTGTATTTAGCAACTATTCTTCCATCCTTTCTCACTGTACCGCACCACTTGTATTTTCCTTGTTATCACTCTCTGTTGTTTCTTCCGTCTTCCCACGATACCTCTGACTGTTTCGCAGAATCTCCACCGGATTGTTTCTCTTCACCTGAAATGCGGCTTTTGCGCTCCAATACCTGGGTACTTCCGCTATTTCGGAAAACGGATAAGGCATTCTTCCCGTCTGTTCCACGGTTACCTGATTCTTTTCCAGTTTCCAGACCGGCAATTCACTCTCCCAGGCAATATATTTCTCCGTGTCAAAAAACATATCTTTCTCCTGCAGCTGTCGATTCAGTTCCTCTTTTTTCTGCATCCATCTACTGCCGCTTCTCACTGCCGCCCTTCCCATATCCTGTTCCAAAAGGCAGCGATCATATTGAAAAAACAGTAAATACGTCATCAACACTATCACTCCCAACACTATAGGATACAGAACTGCCGCCTCCACGGTAAAATACGCTTTATAATTCTTTCGTTGCATACGATTGCTCCCTCCAATCATCCTGTCATCCATGCCGTTATATATGCTGCCAGTAAAAAGGGAAGATATGGGATCTGCAGGCTGCGATTCCGCTTTCTACAAAACAGGATCATTGCATAAAGAAAGATATACAGAAGGCTTATGCCTAAGATAAGAAGAATATTTTTATCTCTGCTTATAAAACCGGTCAGCGCCAGTACGATACCATCCGCCTCACCGATTTCCTTTGTTGCCTTTGACAAAAGCAACAGCAGAATTCCGGGAAGTAGTGCGACAAGCCTGCTGCATTCAAAGCCTTTCCAGACAATAACCATAACAGCCAGTACTCCGCCCAGGAACAATACCCCCACCGGAACCGCTCTCTTCCGGATATCATACCAGCTGCCCCATAGCAGATAGCCGGTCAGTATCACATTTTCCCACAACTCCATCTTCACCATTCTCCCGTTTTATATTCTTCCGCATCTACTGCATTCTCTGTACCCGTCCACATCTTTCCTGGCAATGCAATATATGGTTCTCTTAAGCCCGGGGCAGTCCCGCCTTCTGTGATAACATTCACCCTCCGAGCAAATATAGTAGCCATTCTCTTCCGGGGCAGCGGCATCTTTTTTCTGTACCATACACTTCTCACAGGGATGATAACCCTTAGGAATTTCCGCTGCTTCCACCCGTCGAACCGACAATCTCAGATGTGTACATTCTCTGCTTCTATGATATACTTCTGAATCTTCCGTTACATAGACATATTCTTCATCATTCTCAGTCCCCGAAATCGCATAGCCGTTCCACAAATGACCATAGTATCGGTTCGCCATACGGAATTTTCGAAATCCCAAAACCTCCGTGAGCGGACTGATCCCATAGGTGACTACAATCTCACAGATATCATTCTTTGTGCTGCTCTCCAGAAATTGCAGGCTGTCTGCCCCCTGTTCTAATGGCGACTGCTCCAGATATTCTTCTCCCAGCTGATTGCAGATCTGATTTTTAACATAGGTATAGGAAACAGCCACTGTTCCCAACCTGTCATCGTTATCCTCTTTCTCTCCGGCATCTCCTGCATTCAGTATTCCGCCATAGATTCCCACCTGTCTGCCGGCATCCCACAATGCTACTTCCAGGTTTCCATGCAAACGCATCATTTCTATAGCGCTTCCCATATGGATCATAAAAAAGCAAAACAACGGCAAAACCAGTGCTGTTTCCACCGTCATACTTGCCTTCACCGGTGTTCGCGGGAGTATAAGCAGTGATATCCTCTTTATGAAGTTTGCTGTCTGTAGGAATTTTACGGGGAGTAAATCGTTACATGGGTTAAGAGTTTTTCTTAAAGTCGGAGTAGGACTTGAATCATTCTTGTTAATAGTTATAAAGCTGTACTTGCATAAAGAGGACATCGCTGCTCACCTCCCTTCCCGGCTCGTCTTCCTAATTACCAGTATTTTCTATTGCCTCTAAAGATCCTATATAAGATTTCTGTCTCTCGATCTCAAAAGAATAGCCATATTTGCTTTTTACTTTCACATTCATTGCAATTTCCACAATGCAGGTATCCAGTCGGAATGCTCTGTTTCCCGGAGTATTTCGAATATCCATTTCCACCACGTCCATAGCCCGGCAGGTAACAGACTTTTCCTCACAGAGCAGCAAAAATATTCTCAGATAATCTTCATATCCCATTCCCGGTGAATCGGAACCGGAGGCATCCTCTTCGGAAGTCCCGGGCAATTCTCCCTGTAATGCGGAAGAAAGTCCGTAATGCCAGGTAGCATCTGTTTTTAACAGGGGAATCTTTTCCCCGGCAAGAAGTTCCTTTACATCATAAACACTTTCTGCAAAAGCCCATCCCAGGATCAGTGTCGCCGCAAGCAACTCTCCAATCTCCGGAACCATCATTGCCGCTGCAAGTGCCTCTCCCAATAGCTCCGCTATTGCCCGTTTTTCCTCACTACCGGTCAGATACATGGTATTTGCAGCTTCTCTGATAACAAATATTCGGTTCACTATTCCCTTCAGATTGTCAGTATCATTATCCTTGCCTACAATGACATATTCTGTCTGATACCATAGGGGGCTGTCCTGTTTCTCCTGGCCATACCGCCCAAGATACCGCAACAGATACTCATGGAAAAAAACTTTTTGTTTTAACGCTTCCCATTCTTCATAATTTTCTGCGGTCCCCGGCACCAGATTTCCGCAGTTTATTTCTCCTCGCTCCATCCGCGTCTCCAATAGGGACTCTGTTTCTATCCTGCGGGAGGAGATATTGTCTTCCTCTGTTACCAGCTTTAACAGACCTTTATTTCTTTTCTCTTCCAGGGCTGCGGTAGGATTCTCTATATGAACGGTTTTTCCTTCCGTGGTCTCCTTCCCGTCATATTCCTGAATCTGTGCATCGATCTGCTGTTTTTGTCCCGCAATATCCTGTTGCTCCAGTCCACGGGATTCTATGACCTGCAGCCAGTCCGTCAGTTGCTGTAAGAGTCCGATTCCCACCGTATCCTCTATGGCATCGACAGCAACCCGCCGAAAGACTTCTCCCTCACCATCCGTCAGAAATGCCGCTTTCACAGCTTGTGCTTCTTCTGCCTGAACAGCAAAAAAATCCCGGTACAACAGTTTTTCGAGAAACACATCCTCCAGAGAAAAATTACGGTTCATATACTCCAGCAAATGACTCTCCGTCAGCTTTGTCGAAGCACTTTCTGTCCCGTAAGAGCAGTCTATGGCAAACAGATTGTACTGTTTCTGCAGTTCTCTATGATATTCAGCCAGGATACTATCCATTCCGATATCCATGACGCATTCTGTTTCCAGTGAGATTCCCCGATACCGACAGCCCTCGATCAAAGCAAGACACAGGGCCATAATCACTGTCACCGTCAATGCCAGATATACCGTCATATAACCACCCGGGGTTACCTTTTTCACGGATGTCATAACGTATTTTCCTTATATCTTTTTGGTCTGATTTGTAATCTTTGTGAAAATGGAATTGACAACTTCCGTGATCTTCTCTTTAAAAATAATGACCAACCCTACCAGTACCACAATGATTAGTATTACTTCCACTGTACCCATTCCGTCTTCTTCTGTCAGAAACTGTCGAAATGATTTTAATTTGTTGTTTCCCATAACCATACCTTCCTTTTCTTATATTCCCGCATTCGAAAATGCAGGCACCATGATCATTACCATTACTACCACCAGCAGCATCACCATAGGCAGGAGCAGTTTTGTCGCCGCTTCCTCACTGAGTTTTCTGGCATTCTGTATCCGCAGTTCTTCCGCCTGGACAGACTCTTCCTTTAATTGCTGTAAAAGCGTAGAACTGCCCTTTTTCAGATTTTGCGTCAGGAATGTGCTTAAACGGACATATTCCCTGACTCCTGTCCTTTTCCCAAAGTTCTCATATGCTGCCCCTTCCGGCACTCCCATATGTATCTCCCGGGTTGCTATCAGCATTTCCTCGTAAGCTTCCCGGCAACGTCCCCCTCGTTTTCTTTCCTTCTCGTAATCTTCTGCAACCCGGCAAAACGCAGACCGGACCGTCAATCCCGCTTCCAGATACAGTGTCAGCTTTTGCAGGATTTCCGGATAGCTTCTACGTTCCTCCCGCTTTTTCTTCTCCACCAGATCATGCAGGTCTTTGTCCTGGAAGAAAAAGACTGCCGCCGCCAACAACAGAGCCCCCGCCAGAATCTTCCATCCAGTCTCCGGAATATCTTCTTCCCAGGAAATTTTTCTGCCCTCAATTTCTGTGGGCAGCTGGATTTTTTCACTTTCCGGATCTTCCTCCTGCGCCCGCTGCAGTAATTCCGACAACTTGCTTTTCTCTCTTTCCTGTGGGGTCTCATTCCTTTTTACGACTGTTACCTTAACCGTTGTCTCTCTGACAAATTCCCCGTATTGTATCTCCGCTCTCAACAATACAGGCACATCCTCCTGCCCGGGATGTATCTGTCCATTCTCTTCAACAGCTTCCGTAGAATTGCTTTTCCAGTTCACCAGAAACGGGTATCCTTCATACGTTTCCGATAAATCCAGATTCTCTCTGATCTCATCGGGAGAATCATTTTTCTCCAGGATCAACTGAGGCAGTTCTCTCCCAAACTGCTCGTACAAATTCTCCAATTCGCTTTGGCTATACTTGCGAGGCATCACTTCCATCTGGAAAGAATATCTCTCGCCGTCCTCCACCTGTCCGGTGATGCTGTATTCCCGACTGCCCTCTTCCCCAGATCCCCGATACACCCATTGATTCTGCAGGATATGACTTTCCCGACTGCTGTAATGCATTGTAATGGCAAGCATTATCCCAGCGATCAGTATGACTGCAGAAAGTGTCAGCTTTGTCACATAATAGTCTGTCACACACTCCTGCGGATTTTCTCCCGGGTGCATACGATTCAGATCCGCTTGCACCTTATCTCTTCCAGGTATCGGAATTCTCCACAAATGTAGCTTTTTATAGCAGACCATCGTCACCTTATAGAAAAAACGCAGGATGCCTTTCTTACCTATCATCTCTTTCTACAGTTCCTCCTCGATCTGATCCAGTATCTTCTCACCCAGCAGATATGCTCCTGCATAGACTGCAAGGCAGAGTGTCATCACTATGATACCCATTCCATTATGGTAGAGCGTTCCAAAATATCCCGGATAAGCGGCTGCGATATAGAGAGAAATTCCAAACGGCATGATCTCCATCACGTTCTGTTCCAGTCTTCTCCCCTGTAACATGGTCAGCATCTCCTGCATGGTTTCCACTTTATTACTGATCACCTCTGCTGTAGTCCGTATGATCTGCGTGACATTTCCACCGCCTCTCTTGGCAATGTTCAAAATAGCGGAAAATTGCTCAATTTCCTCAATGCCACTCCGGTCTGCCAGATCACTGATCAACTCTTCCAGCGTGATATTCAGTATCATTCCTCTGCGGATTAGTTCCAGTTCCCGGTACATGGCGGAATGTTCACCATACAACATTCGTATATCCTCCCGGCTTTCCAGAAAAGCATTTTCCAACGCATATCCGCTTCTCAGAGAATTTGCCACAGACAAGATGCATTCCTTGAATTGCATGGTCAGTTCCTGTCTGTTCTTCCGACACTGTCTGTTGACGCACCTGCGAAAATAGAGAATCCCCAGAGGGAACAATAGCGGAACCGCCCAGATAGAGCGATAGAAAAACCAGGCAAAAAATATAACTACCCCTGATGTCTGTGCCAGCAGCCGTATGCAATCTCCCCGCTTCTGAAAAACCTTATGATAATCCTGCTGCCTTAAGCTTTCCTTCATGAAGTAATTCTCCTTTTCTCCGCAGCCTGCCGACCACTTTTCCTTCACTGTTTTCCCCCAGCTCTTCAAACTGATACAAAGGATTCAGGCGTATTTCTCCATTCTCACAACCTACTACCTCCGTGATCTCCAGGACACGTCTACTCTTATCACGGATTCGCCCCAGATGTACAATAACATCCACTCCCGAGGCGATCTGGTTGCGAATAGCCGTCAGCGGAAGATCCATTCCCATCAGGACCATATTTTCCAGTCTTGCCAGCATATCCGTGGCACTGTTGGCATGCCCGGTGGACATACTCCCATCATGGCCGGTGTTCATGCATTGCAGCATATCGATAGCCTCCGGTCCCCGGACCTCTCCTACAATGATCCGGTCCGGCCGCATCCGCAGAGACGAACGGATCAGTTCCCGGATTCCGATTTCTCTGCATCCTTCGGTATTGCCGTTACGAGTCTCTAAACGAACCAGATTCGGAAGACCCTGCAGCTGTAGTTCCGCACTGTCTTCTATGGTGATCACCCGCTCTTCCGCCGAAATATAGCCGGACAGAACATTTAGGAATGTTGTCTTGCCGCTTCCCGTTCCTCCACTGACAAAAATGTTGTAGCCCGCCTTCACCAGTGTCTCCAGGAACTGGGCTGCCTCCAGCGAAATGGTTTCCAGACCGATCAACTTCTGCATGGTGACAGGCTTGTCCGGGAATCTCCGGATCGTGACGATCGGACCATTCAGAGCAATGGGATTCATGACAATATTTACTCTGGAACCATTATTCAACCGGGCATCTACGATGGGTGACGCTTCATTGACCACGCGATTACACCCCGCCACAATCTGCTGAATGACATCCTGTAATTTTTCCACGGAATCAAAGGCTCGATCCAGTTCCCGCAGTTGTCCATCCTGTTCTACAAAAATGTGATCCATGCCGTTGATCATGATCTCTGTAACAGAGCTGTCCTCCACAAAAATCTGCAGAATATCCAGTCTTCTCAGAGAATCAAACAATTCCTTACGCAGACGTCTCCGCAATTCTACCGGGCATAACTCCAGACTTTCCTGCTCCATCAGTACTTCATCGATCGTATCCTCCACTTCTTCATCCGTATAATCTCTTCCATAATCCAGTCTTTCCTGTACCATCTGACGAAGTTTTCTTCTCTGCTCTAAATAATCCATTTGTCCTTCTCCTATTCTACTCTTCCAATGTCTCTATTTCTTTTCTCACATAATCTGCCAGTTCCCCTCTGGTATACTGTTCCATTTCCACGGGAAGTCGCTGAAAGTATGGCAAACTCAGCTTTCTGGTCTTCCCCTTTACTTCCTCTTTCTCGCATAGTGACAATAGCTGTTCATATTGATCCAGTTTACACTGTGACATCTTGTCCTCTCTGGTCAGCGTAAATACTTTGATACACATCTGCAGAACATCCAACAGCCCCTGTATGCTTTCACTCAGATCCAGAATGACATATTCGTATTTCCCCAGCTCCTCGATCCTCTGGAACAGACTTCTCCATTCTTCCCAGGTGATCCCCAACAGGTTCTGTCCGTTCCGCATGGGTGGAATATAATCCAGATTGCCTTTTCTCTGAATGACCGTCTGCATGCGAAGAGGAAATTTTCCTTCATCTCCTGCTAAAAAATAGAGCAGATCTGCCAGATCCCGGTCCTGTCTCTCCGGAAGCAATTCTATGATCCCCACATAATGTTCGAAATTCAGATACAGCGTGGGATGTTTTTCTGCCATCAGCTGTGCGAAAGACAATGCGAACGTACTTTGAAGGCATCTGTGAACCGGAGAGTACATTCCGATAAAACGGGTCTTATATTCCGCACATAACAGCGGCATCCGTATCCCCGTCGTCTCTACATACAACGCCAACAGTTCCTTCCACACCTGTCCCGCTTCCTGATATTTGTTAATATTGGGAAACTGATGAAAGCGGAGAGTTCCGCTCTCATTTAAAATTGCCTGACATGTCGGCTGTAATGTATTCAATGCCTCCTCACAGGAGGATTCCGCCACCACCAGCATTGTTACCTCCCCGCTTTTCTCTCCCGCCAACAGTTCTTCCGCCCTGGTATAAGTATGGATCTGCCAGGGCAATTCCTTTTGCCTCTTCAGGTATTCTGAAAAAAGCCGCGCGTATTCTTCCTCCCGGTCATACAGAACCAGAACCGGTTCCTTTTGTTCCATCAATACATTCCTCCCATATACATCAATGCACTGCAGAACACCGGTCCCGCCATGCAAATCCCTGCTCCGGCACCTTCCCGTTCTCCGGCAAAATAAAGTTTCCATCTTCCACACAGGAATACGTCCCATAAGTACTCTCCCAAATAGTACAAACGGTCTTTCATATTGCGCCCCAGATACATTTTGAAAAGTGCAATTACTGTTGCAATCATGAGCGCGAAAAACAGAAAATAAAGTACTTTATTCCAGGGAAAAAAACCGGCACAGACTCCCAACATCTTAACATCACCGGCTCCTATGGCTCCGATCCAAAAAACAAAATAAAGTAATATCGTTGTCAGTAATGCACTTGCCAGATATTCCAAAACGCCTTTGTACCCGCCGCTGATCAACCGATACCCCAGGCCTGCAAACATGCAGCATACGATCAGCCAATTGGGTATCCTGTGCGTTTTGTAATCAAAACAGCAAGCTATTGCCAAAAGTATACATAATACCCCAAATATCTCATCTCCTTCTCCTGATTTCACATTATTTTCCTGCGTATAGTCCTGTCGTCACCTTCCTCCCAACTATTCAAAATCAGTCTTCTGGTAATGCGGGATGAATCTATCCCAAAATAGAAATTCTAAAAGATCTTATAAGATGCTCTGAACAACCATCGCGATTGGTTGTAAGATGAATTATAAATGCTCACTTTCCGTCTGGCAATACCTTTTTCGTAAAAAGATAAACTTTAGTACATTTTAACAAACAGAATTGTTTCTCATATTTTCAGTCATCCTGAAATACGCTATTTTACACGCTTTCCGTATGTCAAAACACCTTTTTATAATATTTCATAAATACTTAGTCCGTACAGCATCACAATGCCCGGAATTCCAAGGATTCCCGTTGTCAAAATACTTACTGCATTGATTCCAACCACTGTAGTAAATCCAAGGAAAGTCACACCCATATTAATAAAATAAATGGCAATGGTTCCCATAATGCCCCGCAATGCAAAATTGAGGAGCCACTCTGCCTTTTTCCCCAAAAAGCTTATGAGCAGCAATAATGCCGCCACTGCTATCAGCCATAATAAATTTTCCGGATGTTCCACTGTTGTTCTCGCATTCCCGACAATTCTTTATCCTAATCTATTCCTCTTTCCGTGTAAAAATGTCTTCCGTTTTCCTCCATGTCAGGTATATTTTTCCTTTTTTGTTCCTATACTGTTAGCAGAAAGGACGGTTAATGTTATGAAAATCTTTTTTAGTCAGGCAGATGCCTCCCCGGAAATCATTGAAGAGGATTTCTCTCCCATAGATCTGAAAGAATCCATAAGAAAAACCCGCCAGGCGTTGGAAATCGCCTATGCGGGTTTCGATAATGCTTTGGAAAGTGATCTCATTGACAGTTACATCTATGAGATCAATGCGTTGCAAAAAAGGTATCAGCATCTCACCGAGCTAGCTTCCACGCAGCCTGTGAGACAGGAAAAGTCACTATACCAGCATTCCCCGATTCGTGCCCTGGTCAGCCATGTTTTCGGTTAACTGGTTCCTGCCGTAAGTCAGTCCGGCATATACTGTCTGAGAATTGTTCATCACCGGGCCGGAAGTATCCTGATCCTGGATCTGCCTGTACGCATCGCAGAGAGGTGCGATCACTTTGCGAATCTCTTCCAATATTGTGCGGTCTCTGCGGACTTCACATACAGCAAGTCTGCGAAGGCAGAACAGGTACAGTCTGGAAAGCTCTCCTGCCGGGCTGTATTCTCTGTGCAGAGAGTTCAGGAGCTCTTTGATACATCCCCTGGCTCTATGAACAGCTTCCACCAGTCCGGCATCATCTACTGCCTGCTCTCCGTCTGCCAGATATTGTAAGGTCATTTCATACAGGATCACGATCAACTGCGTGGAATTCGCCTGTGTAATCCGAAGTGTAAATTGTTGTTTGCATTCTTTTGTCATTCTGCCATGCCCTCTTATTCAGAACTTTCCTACTGTAACAACTGCAGTACCTGAGACGGTCTCTCGTTGGCCTGTGCCAGCATGGAGGTTCCTGCCTGTGCCAGGATCTGATAAGTCGTATAAGAAGTCATTTCTTCCGCCATATCTACATCCATGATACGGGAATATGCGGAAGTCATATTTTCGCTGGTAATATCCAGACTGTTGATCGTAGATTCCAGACGGTTCTGGAATGCCCCCAGTCTGCCGCGAACGGAAGATACATATTTGATGGCGCCGTCTACGCGATCAATGGCATCGTCCGCACCTTCTGCAGTGCTGACATCAACATTCTCAATTCCCATATTTTGCAGGGAAACAGCCGGAATATTTACTTCCAGCACCTGATGCTCATTGGCTCCGATCTGTAAACGCATAGCGCCGATACCTGTGGCATTGATCTTCAGATCCTGAACCGTTGTTCCTGTCTGTGCTCCATTCAAAGTTCCGCTCACATCAAGTCGCATCTCAAATCCGTTTTCTCCGGTGATAGTCAAAAGATCATCCTTCAGTTCAGTCTTCAGTGTCTTCGCATCCGGGAAACCATCTCCGAACGTCACATCTCCGTCCAGCACAATATTGCCGTCCGCATCCTTTGTCAGCGGTATAGACTTTATGGTATATTCTTTTACCGGCACGTCGGTAGAATAGTAGTTCACCTTAACTTCCTGCTTGTTGGTATATCCCTTCAGATCGTACTCCCCATTCAGCAGTTTCTGTCCGTTGAACTCTGTTACGTCAGAAATTCTGGTGATTTCCTCTTTCAGTTGCTTTACTTCATCCTGTACGGTAGCTCGGTCATCATCCGTCATTATACCGTTCGCAGCCTTGACGGAGAGCTCATTGATTCGCTGCAGCATCTCACTGATCTCGGTCATGGCGCCATCTGCAATCTCGATAATGGATACGCCGTCGCTGGCATTCTGGTTTGCCACGGACAGGCCCTCGATCTGGGCATTCATACGTTTGGACATTGCCAGTCCTGCCGGATTATCCTTTGCATGATTGATCTTTAATCCGGAAGAAAGTCTCTCTAATGATTTGGACAGCAGGTCATCATTGGTAGATAAGGCATTGTTGGATAACATTGCCGATACATTGTAATTAATTCTCATGTGTTGTTACTCCTTACTTTCCGCTGCTGTCTGCGACAGCCTGCAGGAATCCTTTTGCCAGGCGGTACAGTTGCGCCGCATCTGCCCGGCTCTCTATTGTTTCTGCATTTTGCGTCTCACCGGCAGCCATCCTTGTCATATCCCGGGAGCTGACAACAGAAAGCTTTTCCGCTTTCCAGTCTGCAGAGGTATCTGTCTGAATCCATTCAAGGAATATATCGGAGGTCTTTTCCAGTTTCGTAACCTCTTCCGTGGTATTTCCTACGAGATAACCTTCGATGTGTTCTCCGTTGACCTGTAAATGCGCTTCCAGCTGTTCGTCTCTCGCATCTACCCGGATATCCACAGCCGAGGTCTCTCCGGTTCCCTGCTGTAGGGTAAGGTGCACTCCTGCCAGCTGGTCTCCCAGATACATCGGTAGGAAATACTCCTGCCTGTTCTGAAGATTTCCTGCAAGGCGCAGCTGTTTGTGTACCAGCTGTAACTGTTTCACATCCAGATGGCTCTCTGCCTGTTCCAGACTGATCGTCTCTGTCTCCTGTAAAGCATCCTGAAGCATGGTCCGGTAATCATCTGCAAAATTCTGCTGATCCAGCTGTTCCCACAATCCGGAGGCTTCTGTTCCGGCAGGCTCCTCTCCGGTTGCCGCCACAGGTATTTCTTTCTCTTTGTTGTATTTCTTACGATAGCGTTGCAGGTCGCTGAACAGTTCCGCCGGATCCTCCAGCAGAGCCTGAGCTGCCAGCAGGTTAGAAGTACTGGTATTTACCTCTCCCCTTTCCAACATTTGTGCTGCTCCCGGTTCGGTCTCTACCGCTTCCCGCATCTGCTGCAGACATTCCTGATAATATGCGTCTCTGCTCTCAGTGTCTTCTGACACATCTGTCAATATTTCTTTTGCCATCCCTACAGAAATCTGCTCTGAAATATTGTTCTCCGATAAACGTACTTCCTGTGTCAGTCCGGTATCATCCGACACTTTCCAGTCCATATGGGAGGTTCTTCTGCTCCTGGAAGCTGCCAGGAGTGTGGAAAATTGCAATTCTGCGCCGATATTTACCACCGCGCCTACTGCGGCACCATCTTCTCTCTCAATCTGGTGTACCATACGATAGATACCGATATAAGCTTTCCGCTCATTCTCCGTGATATCTTTCTTTTGTTCCAGCTGATACAGGAAACGGCTGTAGTCCTCCGCCTCTTCCTCATAACTCTGAGGATTTTCGGCAAAATAGGACTCCAGTTCCCCAAAAGTCTTCTCCAACGGATTTACGCCGTCCCGGATCATCTGCAATACATTCTTCGGTGTCAGTTTCTCAATCACTGCAGTGACCTGTTTGTCTGCTTCTTTGACTCTTTCGATATTTTCTGCAGTAATCTCCATCCGGTTATACGCGAGGATGCGGACCGCCCGCTGGTTCTCCAGTGTTTTATCCAATGACATATCTGTCAGAATGTCATCTACATTGGAAAATGCCTTGCGGATGCTGTCCCCCAGATCTCTTCTGGGGGCTGTCATCAGTGTCTCATAACGTTCATTTGCTTCTGTATAGGCCGTCTGCAACGCCTTACCTTCGCTGTGAAATTCTGCCACGGTCTCCTGAGAAACTTTCTGTTTCAGGCTATAGGGTCCCAACACGCTGACCGGCAGTCCCGGCAGTTCGTTTGTCACCTGTACGGTCTGTGTATAGGTCTCATATTTTGCCACGGCATCCGCATCGTTGGGGAAATACTTATCCGCAACTTCTGCCTCCGCTCTACGCAGTGCTTCGATCAGCTGCTCCATAGGGGCCGTATCAATGGAAAAATCACTCTGTAAGAGTTTCACATTCACTTCCGCTGTCATGCGCAGCCGGATCTCTTCCAGTTGTTTTCTGGCCGCCAGATTCTCCGCCGTGACATCCCATTTTGCATCCGAGAACCAGTCCTGTACCATTTCTGTGGCTTTCTCGTATATATTTTCCTGCCGTGCCAGATTCGCATGAACAGGGGATTTCCCCTCCGCGAGTGCCGCTGCCGCTGCCTGTGCAAAAGCATCCTCACTGACGGGATAGTCAATCGTATCCAGTTCTGCCAGCTGCTGCAAGGTATCCGTTGTCAGCGGCAAACCTGCTCCCACCAGCCACTGCGCTTTCTGGCGGTTCTCATCATTGACCGGCAGGCCGGCATCCGTGATCACCTTATCCATCTGGTCCTGCAATTCCTGCGGTACAGTATTCTGCTGTACTTTCGCACCGCTGTTCTCTGCCACATACAAGTTCCAGATCTCCGGCTCCAATCCATTATCTACAAGATACCCGACCTCGCCTTCCTGGGGCTGCTGCAGAGAAGATGCCAGCTCCCAGGCGGTTTTTAATTCATCTACATTTTCAGGAGTCAGAGGTATATCCGTTGCCCGGAACTGTTCTTCAATACTTTGTGCCAGTGTATCGCTGCCCACAGCTGCCGCCAGGGTGTCCATATCTATGTCGTCCGTGTATCCGGCAATGTTCTGTCCGGAACGCACCAGTTCTGCTTTGATCCTGTCCACGATGGTAACTGCGGTATCCTGATCCAGTTCTCTGGGGTCAAATCCGTCCTCACAAGCCTTCGCATAATCCTCCTGGGATATAGTATGTGACAGCAGTGTCATGTAATCCTGCTGTAATGCCACATTGGTGTTCCCGGCATCCTGCTGCAGTTCAATCAGGGATTTTCCCTTATTATTCTCTTCATTTCCTACAGGCATTGGGATCTGCCCACTCTCGTATACGGCTCCAAAAGTATTTGCATTCACACTTTTTTTATTGCGCTGTATTTTATCTCTGCCCCAGGTATTTTTCTCCCTCTGGATACTTTCTGTTCTATTTTCTGTATCAGTTACCGTCTGATTCTGAAATGTTATCTTCACGCTTGTCGTCCTTCCTGGTAATAACTCTTGAAATAACTATTCAGAGACTCATTCGCAAAATCGCTCTTTCAGAGCTTTCCTTTTGCCCATTGAGGCTATATCGCCCTATAAATATCACTAAATCCTCTTACGAATGCAAGCATTCAAAGAGGCCTTAGTGATATTTACATGTCTCTGAATAGTTAAGAAAAAAGATGAGTGCACCTTTGGGTCACACTCATCTTTTATTTCGGTCGTTTCTTATAATTTCTTAACCGGACTTAGAACAGAAATACAGCAGCTCCGTAAGGGGGCAGATCAAAGCTGATAGAATAATCCTTGTAATGGTAAGGCTTTTTCTCTGCCATGATCTCTGCGGGAATTTCATTGCCCCAGCCGCCGAAACGCTCCTCATCGCTGTTGAGCAGCAGCTTATATTTCTTCTTTTTCGGCACGGGTACGGTATAATTCTCCCATTTCATCGGAGTCATATTCAATACAAACAGCAGATTGTTCTTGCTGCTGGAACATTTTCTCACAAAGCAATAGGTGCTGTGTTCTGCATCATCCGCATTCATCCACTCGAAACCGTCCCAGGTATTGTCGATCTCATACATTGCAGGATACTTGCGGTACAGTTCCAACAGTTCCTTTACATAGGTATGTACGCCCTGATTCAGCTTCTCGCCTAACAGATACCAGTCCAGTTCGCGCTCTTCACTCCACTCACGCTCCTGTCCGAAATCCTGTCCCATGAACAGCAGCTTTTTGCCGGAATGTCCGAACATGTAGGTATAGCCCACACGCAGATTTGCGTATTTATCCGCAGTATAACCTGGCATCTTATTTACCATGGAACACTTCAGATGTACCACTTCGTCATGAGACAGGGGCAGAATGTAGTTCTCACTGTCATTGTAGCTCATGGCAAAGGTCATAGCGTAATGATTGCCCTTACGATACAGAGGATCCAGCTTCATGTATTCACAGAAATCATGCATCCAGCCCATATTCCATTTAAAGGAGAAGCCTAATCCCTCGCCTCCGATATCGCTGGTCACATTCGGCCACGCCGTGGATTCCTCGGCAATTGTCACAAATCCGGGATACGTTCCACGGATGACAGAATTCAGATGGTGGAAGAACTCAATGGCCTCCAGATTCTTGTTGCCACCGAATTTATTCGGCAGCCACTCACCTTCTTTTTTACCATAATCCAGATATAGCATGGATGCCACCGCATCTACACGGATGCCGTCCACATGGAACTCTCTGAGCCAGAACAAGGCATTGGCTACCAGGAAGTTCTTTACTTCATTTTTGCCGTAATTGAAGATCTTGGTTCCCCATTCGGGATGCTCTCCCAGACGGGGATCGGGATGTTCAAAAATGCACTGACCGTCAAATTCAGCCAAGCCATGGGCATCAGTTGCAAAATGCGCAGGTACCCAGTCCAGAATCACGCCGACTCCGGCCTTGTGCAGTTCGTTGATCAGGTACATGAAATCTTTCGGCGCTCCGTAACGGGAAGTCGGTGCATAGTAGCCGGTCACCTGATATCCCCAGGAACCGTCAAACGGATGCTCTGCAATACCCATCAGTTCTACATGGGTATACTTCATCTCCTTCAGATATTCTATGATCCGGTCCGCAAACTCCCGGTAATTGTAGAATCCTTCGGCGGTACCGTTGTTAGGATGCTTCATAAAAGAACCAATATGGCATTCGTAGATCGCCATAGGCTCTTTATTCATATCCTTTTTGTCCCGGGCTTCCATCCACTTGGAATCTCTCCAGTCAAAGCCTGTAATATCGGTGACGATAGATGCCGTACCCGGCCGGCACTCCGCATAATTGGCAAAAGGATCTGCTTTGTAGAGCTTTCTGCCATCCCTTGCATAGATCAGGAACTTATACATCGTTCCCTCTTCCACGCCGGGAATGAACAGCCCCCAGATACCGCCTTCTCCCAGCTTCTGCATGGGATGGGATTCCTCATTCCATTCATTGAATGTGCCAATGACATTCACCTGTGCTGCATTTGGTGCCCATACTCCGAAATAGACTCCCTGCACGCCGTCTTCCACCGACAGATGTGCACCCAGTTTTTTGTAAATATCATAATGGGTCCCCTGGGCAAAAAGATACTGATCTGCTTCGGAAATAAATACCTTCTCCTTCGTCATGACCGCGCCTCCCGCTATACAAAGTCTTTCTCGGTGAGGATGATCATATCCTCATCGTCATATCTCTTGGCAAACAGGACATCGAAGAAATGCTTCAATGTCTTTTTATTTGCATGAGCGATCGCTTCATCCACGATCTGCTTTACATCCACTACCGTAACCACATGATCTATCGTCTGCATATCTTCGATTCTGGTATGTAACGCCAGCTCTCCGAGTTCGTCAATAGAGTATTCCATCTCCCGTGCATACTGTTTGCCGAATGCCACCAGTGTGTTATTGCTGAGGGCTTCCACATCCATTCGTGCGGTAAAGCACTCTCTCAATTTTTCATGTTTCTCGAGGAATTTATCAATATCCCTCTTCGTATCTTCCAGAATAATTACGATTCCCTGACTCTCCTGCTGCAATGCCTTGTGAAGTACATTTGCCGTAGCATCGTTCATTTCGGATGCCTTGCAGATGATCAGCGCGCCGTTTTTCAGCTTGGATAAGGTATCTGCAGTATCCTTTTTATTCAATGCATGTCCAGAGATCTTTGCCACTTTTCCGGAGAAATTGCTGTCGGTTGCCTGAATTTCACGAACCATGTTCTTCGCCAGAGATAAGGTATCCATACCCTCTTCTCCAGTGATGATCACGTTGCCGGTGTAGGCTGCCAGACTGATATTATCAATGGCCTTGACTAACTGCTCTCTGGCAGATCTGCTCTGGATAAAGGGTGCGTACAGCTCTCTCTCTTCTCTGGTAAGCGCACGAACCTTTGCTTTGTCTCGCTCTACTGCGGGGCGCTCCGGCTGTTCCAGTGCTTCCCCGGCTTCCGGCGTTTCCTCAGCCGTCAGTTCTATCTCTTCCCTGGCTGTTTCCTCATCTACCGATTCTACTGCTTCCGCCGTGGGCTCCTCTACAGGCTCGTCATCCATTGCTTCTTCCGGTTCTGCCTGTTCCTCGTCTATGATTTCTTCCTGCTCATAGATTTCTGCTTCCGGTTCCGCAGGTTCCTCAAATTCTTCTGCTTCCGGCTCATATGCAGGTTCTTCCGCGAGTTCTTCTACAGTATCCTCTTCCGGAAGCTCTTCTACAGGCTCTTGTTCCGCTTCCTCTGCAGGAGCAGCCTCCGTCAGTTCTTCCACGGGTTCCTCTGTGGCAGGCTCTTCCGTGATCCCTTCCAGCTCTTCTACCTCATCGGTATCTGTTGTATCTTCTGCCACGGTATCTGCCGTGTCCGCAGCTTTTTCTTTTTCCAGTTTTTCCAGCAATCCGTCTCTTACCGCCTGCTCAAACTCCGTGAACATGGCTCCGGTCTGCTGTAATACATGTTGGCGAACCTCTTCTTCTCTCTTCTCCAGGTTCTCCTTCTTCTTGCGTTCCCACTCTGCCAGAATATCCTCGATATTCATCTGGCCGGTGATCTGTTTCTCAATGCTCTCTGCCTCCGGCATTACCAGGCTGATCTGACCGTCGGATTCCTGTGCCAGCACATCGGCCAGTTCCTTGGGTGGCTCTACGGGAGCTTCCGGTACTTTCTGTGTTTCCGGTTCCTTCACGATTTCCTGTACTTCCGGTGTCTTCTGTACTTCAGATAGCTCCGGTACTACATCGGTTCTTCTTGCAACAACAGGCTCTTCCGGCAGAATCTCTTCCGTCTCTACCTGGGGCACCTGTGACAGATCGCCGATTTCTCCGGTCTCCCCAAAGAATACTTCCGAGCTCTCCATCTGCTCCGTCTCCGGCTCCAGATCGTCTTCACTGACATCTGCGATCTCCGGATAATCCAGAGACTCCGTATCGGAATCCCCGGGATCGATCATGGGTGCCACGATAGAACGGGTAATGGAATCCGAAGTCTCCTTCGCATGGTCCTCACTCAGTACCTCCCGCAGGCCTGCTGCCAGTTCTGCCTGTAGATTGATCGTATTATATTGTCCCACATCCATGGTCTTCACATGAATGTCGAAATCATCTTCCGCCGGCTGTGCGGGTGCCTGCTGGGGCTGCACCGGTTCATAGACTCTGGTGTCATCAATCACCTGATCATAAGCCCCCTCCTGCACATTGTCCGGATTGGAATCGTAACTTCCATCCTGTGCATAGCCCTGATTCGAGTCATAACTTCCATCCTGTGCATAGCTCTGGTTCGGGTCGTAACTTCCGCCCTGTTCATAGCCCTGATTCGGGTCGTAACTTCCGTCTTGCACATAACCCTGATTCGGATCATAAGTTTCGTTCTGTCCATAACCGGGATCCTGCGCATAATTCTGAGAATACTGCTGCGTACCGGGCGCGTCAAAACGATGATCGTATTTTTCCTGCTGTTCCGGTGTTAGCGGCTGATGGAGCATTTTCAGCTCCATTGCCTTGATAACGTATTTGCCCTCGCCAAACCAAAGGATCAGCTCATCACATTCCTCTACACATCTGGCAGCAAGTCCTACTCTATGATATAGATAAGCCAACTCATATGCCCATTTTTCTCTGTAATCTCTCTTTTTCAGTTCTTCCAGAACAGCAATGCGCTCTTCCAGACTGACATCCTGCGCCTCATATAATTTGTACTGCAAAATATATCTGCCGGGATCCTTGGGCGCTACCTGCACAAACTCTTTGTAATACTCGATAGCCTGTACATACTCTTCCATTTTAATGGAAAGTTCGCACAGAGAATAGCAGATCGTCCTTCCTCCCGGACGGCGTTCATATGCCAGAAGCAGCATATCTCTGGCATCCTCGTATCTTCGATTGATCTTGTAAAGGTCACTGATAGTGCACAGCATCATAACACTTTTGACTCTGCGCCAGTCAATGGTATCCGCAATCTCCGCAGCCTGCGCATACTCCCCACGGCTGATCAAGTCTTTGATTTCTTCCGCTCTTAATTTATATTCACTCTTATCCAAGGTATTTCGCTCCCTTAACCTTTTCTTATCCTAAGCTTCTCATTTCCCCGGGTACACTACCCCACTTTTTTCTTATTCAGTGTACCATAGTACCCATTGATATGTCAAAATCAAACTGGGCAAAATGTATGGAAATCTCCCCTTCGGAATACTACCCACGAAAGTGGGATGACTTCTTGGGCTTTTGACGTTTTTTCGCCTGTCGGATTGCTTCTTTGCGTCTGTTACGAAGGTCCTGATCCACCGAACGATACCGGGATCTGGAACGATTTCTTCTGCGGTTAAATCTCCAGGTCAGGCGGGTACTGCGGTGGGCAAAATGATAATTCTTGAAAAACGTACGTAATAACAGTGCAAGGAAGATCAATACCGCAATTCCCACGATACAGAAAAATACTTTTACCACATTAATGAAAATAACCGCAGGACCGCCGGAAGTGCTGTTTTCCTCCTCCGGGGATGTCTCCTGTGCAGCCGTTGGAATTCCACCATTGTTTCCGGTGTTATCTCCTGCTGTTTCGGTTGTCTCTGTATTGTCTGCCTCTGTGGTCGTTGTGCCTGACTGCGTTTCATCGGTTGCACCGCTTTCCTCTGCAGACTCCGTGGTCTCTGCCGTATTTTCCCGGAAGACACTACTGCCCTTTTCCGCTGCCGTAAAGTCCAGGGATGCCGTTCCCAGTACCACATCATTGTAAGTATAAGTGATCACAGCCACCTGTCCTGGTTCTGTATTATCATAGGAAATACTGGACATCGCATCCTGAAAGGTGATGGTGTTCGGCAAAGTGATGCTGTCCGTCTGGTTCAGTTCCAGAATCGGTTTGGAGTTGCCGAAAATATCATTCCCACTGTAAAAAGATCCTGCATTCTCGATATTATACTTGGTCTCTGTCTGAGAAATGTTCACTCTCTGAAAATTGCTGAAACCATAATCAAACAGAGTGATTGTATCTTCATAGTAATTCGGATTTTCGTCTTTCATGACCACACAGATCAGCTTCATGCCGTCTTTTTCCGCACAGGACACCAGTGTACTGCGGGCAACATCGGTGTAACCGGTCTTACAGCCTACCAGATACGGATATGCATATTTACCGCCGGGGATCAGTTCCATCTTGTTGACTTCCATAATATCATCTGGCTGGCGTTCCGACGGCAAAATGTGCAGCATATGTGTCATTGTCATTTTACACAGCGCTTCGTTGGCAAAAAAAGCTCTTCCGATCATCGCCAGGTCATAGGCACTGGTGTAATGATCCTCATTGGGAAGTCCGTTGGGATTGACGAAATTGGAATCAACACACCCCAGTTCCTTGGCTCTTTCATTCATGATCGGTGCAAAGTCCTGCCAGGTCGTTCCGGAAATATGCTCTGCTACCGCGAAAGAAACTTCATTGGCGGAGCGGATCAGAATGGCATTCAGACATTCCTCCATGGTCAGCTGCTCGCCGGGGTCAATAGCAATATGGTTGCTTCCGGGATCAATATCGTGTACCGCATCATAGGAGAAATCCACGATCTCATCCATGCTGCAGCGCTCGGATGCGATCAATGTTGTCAGAATTTTGGTGGTACTGGCAGGGTATTCCTGCTGATGGATATTTTTGGCATAAAGGATCGCTCCGGTATCCGCATCCATCAAAATGGCGGATCCTGCGCTGACTACCGGTCCCGTAGGCCAGTTTGCCACTTCATTGGACTGAATGGCCAGTGCCTGATTGCGGGCGATGTTCTCTTCTTTGATCGTTGCAGCAGAGACACTAAGCCCCTGAGATGCAAAAAGGCAGAGAGCGCTGATTCCCATCACTGCCCTGGTTAAAAAACTTCTATATGAAAAATGCCTGAAAAACTGCATGTATAAATCCTTCCTGATATCTTCAAAATAAAATGGTGTATGATAATGCGCATTCTTTATCATACACCATTTTACCTAAAAACCAAAGTCTTATCTCTATTTTTTAATTCTTTTTAAGACCTTCTGCGAACGCTGTCATTCTCTATACGGAATACCGTAAATGTTCCTGTCCGTCGAAGTCTTTCCACACAAAATTTTGGCCTTCCCAGATCATGTATCCGTGCCAGCTTTCTTCCTTGGGAATCGACACAGACCCCGGATTCATGCAGATATACTGCTCTGTCTCATGAACAACGCATTTCGGCACATGAGTATGACCGTGCAATAAAATATCTCCGGAATGCAATGGCGGCAGTTTCTGCTCATTATAGATATGTCCATGGGTGGCATAGATTGCCTGCTTCCCTTCCGCAAGTACACAATAATCACTCAGCACCGGAAATTCCAGCACCATCTGATCCACCTCCGTATCGCAATTACCGCGTACACAGTAGATATCATTTTTCCACTCGTTCAATAAAGCGATCACTTCCTTGGGCGCATAATCTCTGGGCAGATCATTTCTGGGGCCGTGGTATAAAATATCCCCCAGTAAAAGCAGCCTGTCGGCCCCTTCCTCCGTATATGCTTCCAACAGTTTTCGACAGTAATATGCCGATCCGTGAATATCCGATGCGATCATCCATTTCATAAATTTTCTCCTCCTACTGCCAGTATAATCCCCCGGCCTGTGACTTGACAAGCTTTCTCAGATAAAGTACATTGACAATACAGATTACTATAAGAAAGGCTGAGATTACCATGAGGTTACGAAATATTACCGGTTCCCGGGAAGTTATTGCGGAAAGTCCCTATGTCGTACCGGAAGATACCCTGGAAGCATGCCCCGGAACCTGGCATGAGATTTTCGGAAACGATCATCCGATCCATATTGAGATCGGTATGGGAAAAGGACGTTTCCTAAATACCCTTGCAAAGCAGAATCCGCAGATTAATTATGTGGGAATTGAAAAATATTCCAGCGTATTGCTCCGCGCGATCCAGAAAATGGAAGAGGACGAGCTTCCCAACCTGAAATTCATCCGTATGGATGCAGAAGGCATCGATAAGGTATTCGGAAAAGGTGAAGTGGACCGCATTTATCTGAATTTCTCCGATCCCTGGCCCAAGGACCGTCATGCGAAGAGAAGACTTCCTTCGAGACAGTTTCTGGCCCGCTATGATGTGATCCTGAAAAAAGAGGGTACGCTGGAATTCAAGACAGACAACCGCCCGTTGTTTGATTTTGCAATAGAGGAACTGGAGCCCGCCGGATGGAAAGCGCAGGTGATCACCTACGATCTGCATAACGATGCCGCGCTGATGGAGGGGAACGTCATGACCGAATACGAGGAAAAGTTTTCCTCCGTTGGCAATCCCATCTGCAAATATATTATTTACAGATAAGGCCCCGAATATAGAATCTTATTTTTGAGATACTATCAACAACAGATAACAGAAAGGAAGGATACTTATGGAATATACGTTTACCGTTGCTAATTTTGAGGAAGAAGTTCTGAACTCCCCTCTGCCCGTTCTGGTAGATTTCTACGCAGACTGGTGCAATCCCTGCAAGATGATGGCTCCTACCGTGGCAAAGCTGGCAGAAGCTTACGAGGGAAAAGTAAAGGTCGGCAAGATCAATGTGGATGAGAACATGACCATCGCCCAGAAGTACCGCGTGGCAAGCATTCCGAATTTTGTGATCTTCAGAGACGGACAACCCGTGGCCAACTTCGTCGGCGCCATGTCCGAAGCAGACTTCCGTGAGAAGCTGGAGCAGGTGATTCTGTAAAAATCAGTTTTTTAAACCCGGGTACTGTGAGCGGATGCCTCTGCCGTATCCGGGTTTTTGATTTTTTACAGATATTTTCCTGTAATGCTGTCGGCATCTGCCTTGATCTGCTCCAGAGTTCCTACAGCAACGACTCTGCCGCCAGCTGCTACGCAGCTGATTTGCTCATTTATGAGGTGGTGGCTCAAATAATTAAAACAGATCCAGCATATTGTCCAGATAGATTTCTTCTCTGACCTGCAGCTG
>OHAY01000927.1_pt1 | contig 28927 bp, 19 predicted proteins | sample 1577191 | NCBI WGS metagenome assembly OHAY01 (sample SAMEA3541504, study PRJEB24748) | human gut metagenome | biome: human gut; feature: human-associated habitat; material: faeces | place: China | collected 2012 | reverse complement strand
GGGCTTGGAGAGTAAGAAAACAATAAGGAAATATGGCAGGCGGCTTGTGTGTGACGTGAGCCGTTTGTTGTGTGAAATGAATAAAATTTAGCTGAAGAAGGAAAAACATATGAAGGACAAGATTAAAAATATGCTGGATATTACATTTTGGAAATTTGTCATGGTTGGAGTTATAAATACATTAGTAGGAACAGGAGTAATGTTTGCAGCATATAATGTGTTACATCTGAGCTATTGGATATCCTCGGCATCCAATTATGTTGTGGGGAGTATTGTGAGTTATTTTTTGAATAAGTATTTTACATTTCAGAATAAAGAAAAGTCATGGAAGCAACTGGTTAAGTTTGCGTTAAATATTACGGTCTGTTATCTGGTTGCGTACGGGCTTGCCAAGCCGCTTGTGTCATGGTTTCTTCACGGACAGAGTAAAAGTGTACAGGATAATCTGTCTATGCTAGTTGGAATGGGAGCGTTCGTGGTGTTTAATTATGTGGGACAGAGAGTGATTGTGTTTAGAAAATAAGAAAATGTCCGGAAAAGCAAATAAAGATAGTAAGAAAATAAGAATCATGATATAGTAAAATATATAATACAATTTGATGATTTGAGGGGGGGAAATATGAAAAGGATAATGACGGTAATGCTGGCTGTCATATATATTACGACAGGTACAATCAGCGTTATGGCAGGAGAACCGGAGAATAACGACGCTCAAAAAAAGGAATCTGTCTCTGATTCAGTGAAAGTGCAGACGAGTGAGAATACAGATGAGGACAGGCCGAAAGAAAATAGTTGGAGATATTCGAATGGTGAATTAATACCACAAGAAGATGATGCGACAAGCAATGCAAGGGCTGTTACAAATGCATGGAAAAAGGTCAATGGACAATTTGTTAACAGTCTTGGAAAACCAATCCCTGGTGCAAAGAAAAAAGGAATGGATATAAGTGAATATCAGGGAACTATTAACTGGGATACGGTAAAAAACAGATCGGATATTGATTTCGTTATTATCCGCTGCAGTTATGGTTCAGGCTATAAAGATCGTAAATGGGAGTACAATGTAAAAGAATGTGAACGATTGGGAATTCCTTATGGGGTATACATATATTCTACAGCAACAACGGTTTCGGCAGTAGAGAAAGAGGCTGAAAATGTTAAGAAAATGTTGGAAGGACACCAGCCGACATACCCCGTTTATTTTGACATGGAAGAGAATTCGGTTCTGAATCTTGGCAGTTCAACAATTGGAAAATTGGCAAATACATTTTGTTCTAAGATATCTGGGGCTGGATATAAAGTTGGAATTTATGCGAGCCTGTATTGGTGGAATAGTATATTGACAGATCGGGTATTTAAGAATGAGTCCTGGTCTAAATGGGTTGCGCAGTATAGTGCATCTTGTCAGTATCAGTCAAAGTATGATATGTGGCAGTGTACGTCTTCGGGAAAAGTAAATGGTGTTAGTACCAATGTAGATATTAACTTCTGGATGTCAGATGAACCGGTGATAAATCAAGATGCAGATCGGGTAATGGTTTCCGATGAGAATATCATTACATATACGTCGCATATGCAAAGTTATGGCTGGCAGGAGCCTGTAAATAACGGTTATCAGACAGGAAAGCCGGGTTATGGAAAAAGACTGGAAGCGTTTAAAATAAATGTCGGGGGCGGATATGGAGATCTAGGAGTAAGATATCAGGCATGTATACAGGATGAAGGCTGGAAGCCACTGGCAGAAACAGGGCAGCTCGCAGGAACAGAAGGAAAAAGCAAGTATATTCAGGCTGTGAAAATTAGTTTAACAGGAAGTCAGGCCGAGAATTATGATATATACTATCGTGTATATAGTCAGAACTTTGGCTGGCTGGGATGGACATCCAATGGACAGCCGGCTGGAAGCCAGGGATATGAAAAACGAATTGAGGCATTACAAATTGCTGTCTTACCAAAAGGAGCAACGATACCCGGAACAACAGATAATTCGTATAAGACTACAGGAAAGAAAGTAGAATATAGAACATACGTAGAAAAACAAGGATGGAAGAAATACAGTGCGGATGGTGAACAGAGCGGTACAATTGGTCAGGCAAGAGCGGTTCAGGGATTAGCTGTCAGAGTAAATGATACACAATATAGTGGAAATATAGTATATGATACGTATATGCAAAGTTATGGCTGGATGGGAGAAAAAGCCAATAATACAGCAGCAGGTATATTAAATGGCGGAAAGAGAATGGAAGCTATAAAGCTGCATCTCACAGGAGAACTTGCGGAAAAGTATGATATTTACTACAGAGTGCATACACAGACATTTGGCTGGCTTGACTGGGCGAAAAACGGAGAACCATCCGGAACAAAAGATTATGCAAAACGAATCGAGGCGGTTCAGGTTAAAGTGGTTCCAAAGGGAAATCCTGCTCCGGGAGCAACATCTATAGCTTTTAAGGAAGCAAAAATAGCTTACAAAACGCATGTACAGACCTATGGATGGATGAGTAAGGTACATGATGGTGAGACGGCCGGAACAAGTGGAAAAGCCAAGAGGATGGAAGCACTGAATATAGCAATGGTAGATTCCAGTTATAATAAGGAAATTTCATATAGAACGCATGTACAGACCTACGGATGGCAAAAGTGGGTTAATGGCGGAAAAAACAGCGGAACAGAGGGAAAAGCTAAGAGACTTGAAGCAATACAGATTGAATTGAAAGATTCGCTGGCAGATCAGTATGATATATATTACCGGGTGCATGCGCAGACGTATGGCTGGCTTGGCTGGGCAAAGAACGGAGAAAAGGCCGGAACGGAAGGTCTTGCGAAAAGATTGGAAGCTATTCAGATCGTACTGGTGGAAAAAGGTGGAGCAGCACCTGGAAGTACTAATAAATTTTTTATAAAAAAAGATAAATAGAAAGAGCGGATGAGAAAAAGGAGGATAGGAAACAGGTTCACTTTTGGCTGCCGGAAAAAGCAGCTTGAAATGAAAAAATGGAGGAGGAAAGTGTTAGTAGGAATAGCACATGAGGAAAAGAATGAAAAAGAAATTTGCTGCAATATGTATTTCGTTGGCAATAACACTAACAGGACCGGGAATGTCGATGGTTACCATGACGTATGCTGACGAAATTACGAAAGAAAATCAACAAGATCAGGAAATATCTAATGATCAGAATAATACGAAAGACGGGGAAAACAGTAATACAAATGACGGAAAAGAGACAGAGAATGATTTAATACAGGGAAATGATTCTGACAGTTCACAGGAAAAAGCGGAAGAAAACATTACGGAAGAAGAGAGTAAAGAAGATAACATGGAGGCTCAGCAGGAAGAACCTTCAGAAGAAACAGATTCAGAAGAAACAGATTCAGAAGAAGCGGTTACACAAAGAAAAGTATTAAATATTAATGATGGCTGGAACTTTTCAACGAATGATACATCTACTGCAGGCTGGAATTTCCCGTCGGGAGCAGGAAACGGAGTAGTGAATCTGCCTCATTCTTGGGAATATGTTCATCCGAGGCAGTCATATATTCCACAAATGAATTCAAAGACTGTTACATATGAGAAGACAGTTAATATTTCAGAAATAAAAAATAAAAATCTTTTTATTAAATTCTATGGTGCGGCAAGAAATACGGAAGTATTTATAGACGGAGAGAAAGTAGGTACGCATGTTGGAGGATATTCGGCTTTTGTTTTTGATATTACCAATTATGTACAAGGTAAGGATGAAATAACAATTAAGGCGAATGTTACTAATATTGATACGGTTTCAATACCAATTAATGTAGATTATACACAGTGGGGTGGAATTTACAGAGATGTTGAATTGATTTCAACAGATGACCAGTATATTTCATTAGAAGATTATGGCAATAAGGGAATCTATATAGATTCCAATGTAAATGGAACAACTGCTGACGTAAATGTGAAAAATGAGATATCTAATAAAAGTAATGACGATAAAGAATTAAAAATCGTAACAGATATTTATGATGCAGATGGCAATAAAGTTACTGGAACAGAGCAGAAAGTAACAGCTAAGGCCAATAAAAATGTTCAGCCATATAGTACAAAATGTCAAATTGATAATGTTCATTTATGGAATGGAACAAAAGATCCATATTTATATACAGCAAATGTAACAGTATATAATGAAAATGATGAAGTACTTGATACGGTTTCGGATAATTTCGGAGTCAGAACATATGAGATAAAAAATGGAAAATTTTATTTGAATGGACAGGAGTATGAGATTCATGGAGTCGGTATGCATCAGGACAGAGAAGGATATGGAAATGCTGTGCCGGATGATTTGAAGGTACGGGATATGAATCTGATGCAGGAGATGGGAGTTAATGCAATTAGAACATCGCATTATCCTCATTCACAATCAACATACAATTTAGCAGACGAGAGAGGTATGTTGGTTTATTGTGAAATACCGTATTATTTGTTGTTGTCAAATGCGGAATCTTATAAAACATCTATAAAAGAAGAGTTAAAAGAGATGATTCGTCAGGGCTATAATCATCCGTCGATTATGATGTGGGGAATCGAAAATGAGGTTTATCAGCCGGCATCTGCAGCTGCATTTGGAAAAGATTTTCAGATAGACGAAAATACATTAGTATCCTTCAATTCATCAGTTGCAAAGCTGGCTCAAAAAGAAGATACAACGAGATATATAGTTCAGGCTCAGATAGACAGTAGTAATGCAAATAAGGTATGTGCTAAATGGTCTAAAAATGGCAATGTAGACTATACCGGAGTGAATTTATATGTGGGATTTAAGTCATCTGTTTCCAGTGCAGATGATGAAGGAAGAAAAGAGATCACAGATACTCTGAATAGAAAACTAAATGAATATAAGCAGACGTACAATGCCTCTTCTATGATGATTACAGAGTATGGTGCAGGAGCTAATATAAATCAACACGCAACGATGGATGAAAATTTTTCATGGTCTTCTGATGATGCATCGAAAGATAAACATTACGAGGAATATCAGGCGTTTGTATTAGAGACATATTATTCATTGATTCAAAAGCGAAAAGATATACCGGTAAGCTTCGTATGGAATATGTTTGACTTCTCCTGCTATAGAAATGAAGGAGGAATCCCGAGAAGAAATACAAAGGGATTAGTTTGTTATGATCATACGACAAAAAAAGATGCATTCTATTTCTATAAAGCAAATTGGAATCAACAAGATAAATTTGTATATTTAACAAGCAAAAGGTATACGGAAAGGGATACAAAATATCAGCAGATAAAAGTATATTCCAATTGTGAAGGCGTGGAATTGTTTGTAAATGGACAGTCTGTTGGAAAAGGAAGAAAACAGCAGTCAGGTGTATTTGTATGGGATGACGTAAAGCTGGATGATATGAATACAATAAAAGCAGTGGGAACGTCCGATGGACAGACATATTCGGATGAAGTATCTGGAATTAAAGCAGAAAATAAAAATAGTGCTACAAGTATAAAATATCAGACACATATACAGAGTATCGGTTGGCAGGAAGCAAAGAAAGACGGACAGACATCAGGAACGATAGGAAAAGGCCTGAGAATGGAGGCTTTAAAGGTAAAACTTCAAAATAAAAAATACGGAGGAAATATCGAATATCGTACACATATTGCCCAGAAAGGCTGGCAGGACTGGAAAAAGAATGGACAGACGGCCGGAACGACAGGGGAAAAACTGGCGATGGAAGCCGTAAGGTTGAAGTTGACGGGGGAACTTGCGGAGCATTATGATATATATTATAGAGTTCATTCACAATCTTATGGTTGGTTAGGCTGGGCAAAAAATGGAGAAATAGCCGGAACAGCAGGCCTCGCAAAAAGAATGGAAGCTATTCAGATTAAGTTAGTAGAAAAAGGAGGAAAAGCTCCGGGAACAAGTGAAAAACATTATGTGTCTAATCAGGGAGTATTTTATCAGTCACATGTACAGACCTATGGCTGGCAGACTTGGAAACAAAATGGAGAAACAAGCGGAACCAGCGGACAGGCAAAACGTCTGGAAGCAATAAAAATTAAGCTGCAGAAAATGAAGGTATCTGGAAACATTGAATATCAGTCACATGTACAGACGTATGGATGGGAAAAGAGCTGGAAAAAGAATGGACAATTAAGCGGAACCAGTGGTAAAGCAAAACGTCTGGAAGCAGTGAAGATACGTTTGACTGGAGAAATGAAAAACAAATATGATGTATATTACAGAGTTCACGCACAAAGTTATGGCTGGCTTGGCTGGGCAAAGAACGGAGAAAAGGCCGGAACGGAAGGTCTTGCGAAAAGATTGGAAGCTATTCAGATCGTACTGGTGGAAAAAGGTGGAGCAGCACCTGGAAGTACAGAAAAAACATTTATAAAGAAGTAAGATAGAGAGCTTTAGTATATGAAAGAAAAGTCATTTGAAGTATGAAGTATCCATATTTCAAATGACTTTTTCTGTTGCAATAAAGGATTTCGCTTGTTATGGAACTGTGTTATAATTAGGAAAAATGAAGAAAGGGAGGAAGAAAATTTGAAAAGTAAAAAAAGATTCATTGCCTGCATATGTATTATGAGTATGATACTTTCCGGAATAAGTGTATCTGCAGCCAATGATGCGGCTACTGAAGAAGGACAATCGATGGAAAGTAGTCAGACGGATCAGAACCAGCAACAGATGAATGACGAAGCTGATCAGGAAATAAACCAGGAAATAGAAGGAGCACAGGAACAAAGTGAATTAACAGAGAATCCTGATACACCCGAAAATACCACAGGTGAAAGAACCGTTGTAAGTGTAGATGGAAACGGAAATGTATTCGATGTTGAAGAAGAAACGGATGGAGTAGTAAAAGAAGATTTATCTAATAAGGCAAGAGCTGCGGCAACCTATATTGTAAATTTCCGGGCGAATGCAGCAGGTGCTTCGGTTGGAAATCATACTACAGAATACAAAGAATACAGTACGAACGCCGCAGGTTACTGCTATGGTGGAGCGGGAGCTGATGCAGCATATCTGGGCACTGAAAACGGAAAAGTGAAATTTATGCAAAGTGGTGTTGTAGGATTAGTAGACCAGTCCAAAGTTCAGGTTGTTAATTTGAATTCAGCAAAAAGTTATAGCAACTATTATGCAGATGGTTCTTCTATTATCCATAGAATCTGTATGGATATGACGACACCGGGTTATGGCGGATCAGTTAATGTGGGACCACAACAGTCTTATATGAAGACGGGGACCACATATTACAGCTATGACGGACATTATTTTTATACTAATTACGTGACAATGTTATCTGATTACAAGAGTAACACAAGAAAAAATTCTATTAACCCCAATAACCCGTATTATAATTATTATCAATATCTTCCGCTGCGTGGAAAGTCATCGTATTCTGCAAATGAACTTTCTACAATTATTAATAAACATGCTCAGAGCAGCTCAAAAATGTATAATAAAGGGGCGGCATTTGTAAATAATCAAAATTCATATGGAGTAAATGCATTGCTCATGACAGGTGTAGGTGCGTTGGAAAGTGCTTGGGGAACAAGCAGTATTGCAAAGCAAAAAAATAATTTGTTTGGACTGAATGCAGTCGATACATCGCCTGGCCAGAGTGCGAATACATTTTCAAGTGTGGATGTATGCATAAAAGATTTTGCAGAAACTTATATGTCAAAACAATATTTAAGAGCCGGATGGGCTTATTATCACGGAGGCTTTTTAGGAGATAAAGCGAGTGGTATTAATGTAAGCTACGCATCAGATCCTTATTGGGGTGAAAAAATTGCCGCTCTTGCATGGAAGATGGACAGTGAGGGCGGAAAGAAAGATCAAAATAAATATTCGATAGGTATTAAGGACACTGTGTCAACAGCACATACAACATTAAATGTACGAAAAGAGGCAAGTACTTCTGCTACAAGTCTGTATAATACGGGAACTTCCTCCAATTATGCATTTCTGATATTGGGAGAATCCGGAGATTTTTATAAAGTGCAGAGTGATCCGGTGTTAAAAGCGGATAGAGGAGGAATTGAAAGTACTTCCGGAAAATATAATTCATCTTCTATGTATGCTTATGCAAGTAAGCAATATATTAAAAAGATTAATACAGGTACCTCTGGATTAAATGGAGGAAACACAATACCAGACACTAAGAAAACGGGAGTAATTTATAGCACACATATACAGTCAGACGGCTGGCAGGCGTCTAAAGCCAATGGCGAAATATCTGGAACAACAGGTGAAGCAAAACGAATAGAAGCGATAAAGATTCAGCTTTCTAATATTGGTTATACCGGTTCAGTCCAATACAGTACACATGTGCAGTCAAATGGCTGGAAAAACTGGGTATCGGATGGTACGATCGGTGGAACGACGGGCGAAGCAAAACGCATGGAGGCAATTCGTATCCGTCTGACGGGTGAAGCAGCAAATCATTATGATATTTATTATCGTGTACATACGCAGACATATGGCTGGCTTGACTGGGCAAAAAATGGTGAAATTGCGGGTACAACAGACGGTGCAAGGCGAATGGAGGCAATACAGATAAAATTGGTTTCAAAAGGAAGCCAGGCACCTGGCAGTACGGTACAGGCATATGTACAACCATTAACACAGTACTCGGCACATTTGCAAACATATGGATGGAAAGAAAGTGTATATGGAGGTGGCTATGCCGGGACGACAGGCGAAGCAAAACGTATGGAAGCTTTCAGACTGAAATTGACAGACCAGAAATACTCAGGTGAAATTAAGTATCGGGCGCATGTTCAAAGTAGTGGCTGGCAAGACTGGAAAACGAATAATGCAGTAGCAGGTACGGTTGGTGCTGCAAAAAGAATGGAAGCCATAAGAATTGAACTTACGGGAAAAATGGCTCAAATGTATGACGTATATTATCGTGTACATGCGGAAACATATGGCTGGCTCGACTGGGCAAAAAATGGAGAGATAGCAGGAACAACAGGATGTGCAAAACGATTAGAATGTATACAGGTTGTTCTGGTAAAAAAAGGTGCGGCGGCACCAGGTAATACTCAAAAAACGCATGTGATCAAATAAAGTCATACTATGAAAAGGAGGCAGGATCATGTATAAGAAAATGATATCATTGACTGCAATTATGGCAATGATCGTTACATTAGTTATGCCGGCCAGGGCATATGCTGACGAAACACAGGCAGAATCACAGCCTGTATTAAAATATTCGGTATTAATGTCAGGGGCTTCTGAGTGGCAGGAAGCAGACAATGGAGAATATGTGGGTGAGCCAGAGAATAAAGATGCTGAAATATCCAAATTAAAATTAGATGTTTTGGATTCTGTAACAGAGGAAAATTTGAATGGAATCACATATTCGGTAGCAGATCCAGAGGGAAATTGGAATGAGTATGTAACAGCCGGCCAGGAGACTGGATTTGACAGCGAACAGAAGATAGCTGCGTTCAAGATAAAATTAACAGAAGAACTGGCTGAAAAGTATAATATTTACTATCGCGCATATGTTCAAACTGATGATCAGAGTGAAGGACAGTGGCTTGGCTGGGCCGAAAATGATGCCACATCCGGAACTAAAGGATATGATTGTGGCATAAAGGCCATTCAGGTTCAGTTGACAGAGAAAAGTACAACTGTCGATTTAGACACAGCAAATTCATACATAGTAAAGACGGATATAGTACTGGAGGAAACAGTGAAGGTGGTATATCAGGCTCGTGTAGCAAAAATCGGCTGGCAGAAAAAAGTAGAAGATGGCGCACTGGCAGGAACGGAAGGAAAGGCGCTTTCTATTGAGGCGTTAAAGATTAAGCTTGCCGGATTATCAGAAGAAGATCAAAAAGACAGTAAAATTATATATAAAACTCATGTACAGTCATATGGCTGGCAGAAAGAAGTAGAAAACGGAGCACTTGCAGGGACAACCGGACAGGGAAAGAGAGTAGAAGCAGTATCTGTTCGTCTGGAAGGTGCTATAGCAAAAAAATATGACGTGTACTATCGTACGCATATACAGAGCTTTGGCTGGCTTGACTGGGCAAAGAACGGGAAAAAGGCCGGAAGCAGTACTTATGGAAAACGTTTAGAAGCAATTGAGATCAAATTAGTGAAAAAAGGTGAAAGTGCACCAGGAAGTACGAAGAAAGCTTATCAGGTACCAAGAATTCAGTATCAGACCCATGTACAGTCTATTGGCTGGCAGAAAAAAGTAAGTGATAATCAGATTGCAGGGACAACCGGACAGGGAAAAAGAATTGAGGCAATAAAGATTACACTTCCGGATTCTGACTATACAGGAAATGTAGAATATCAGGCATATGTACAGGGAATTGGATGGCAAAGCTGGAAAAAGAATGGTGAACTTGCAGGAACAAGCGGTCAGAGTAAGAGAATTGAAGCGATCAGAGTGAAGCTGACTGGTGAGATCGCAAAGTATTATGAAGTGTATTACAGTATACATCTGGCAAAGATTGGCTGGTGTAATTACGAATCTGCAGGAAGAGTAACAGGAACAATTGATCTTAGTAAGAAGATCGAGGCATTGAAAATATGCCTTGTGAAAAAAGATGCAGAAACGGCTCCGAATACAAGTGGTGTAAAATATGTGGAAGGATATAAGAGTGGTAACTTCTATTATAATGGATATATCAAAGGTGTAGGAGCGACAGGTAATGTATCGCAAGGAAATACAGTAGGGACAAGCGGCAAAAAACAACAGCTTCAGAGCCTTACATTATATCTGGATCAGTCAAATAAACTTGCACCATCAGGAACGATTCAATATGCGACACATATTGCAAAAGAGGGCTGGAAGGACTGGTCTGATGCAGGTACAACCAACGGGGCATCTACAGGAACGAATGGAATGGAAGCTGTGAAAATCAGACTTACCGGTAATCTTGCCAAATATTATGACATATATTATCGTGCACATGTACAGGGATATGGCTGGCTTGGCTGGGCAAAAAATGGCCAGGCAGCAGGAACATCAAAAATCGGATACAGAATGGAAGGATTACAGATTCGCCTTGTATCAAAAGATGCAGCAGCTCCGGGGAAAAATGCTAATTATTATACAGAAAAGAAAAAGACTGCGACAATAGCAGTTAAAGACCAGATGCATCTGAGAGCATTGGCGTATGCAAGTAACACACGGTATCTTATTCTGGTAGATACGACAGCTAACAGAGTAGGAATTTATAGCGGTTCAGTCGGTAAATGGAATGAAGTGAAAAAGTGGGTTTGTACTACAGGAGCAAAATCAACTCCGACAGTGAAAGGAACATTTACTGTACAGGGAAAAGGAAAATCATTTGGATCTGGATATACATGCTGGTATTATACACAGTTCTATGGAAATTACCTGTTCCACTCTGTACTGTATAAACAAGGAAGTATGTCTGTAATTACAGATGGAAGACTTGGAATCAATGCATCACACGGATGTGTTCGATTAAACATTAATAATGCAAAATGGATATATGATAATATTCCGCGAGGAACAAAAGTTGTAGTATATTAGCAATAAAGGCAGGTCATTTGACCTGCCTTTGTTATACACAAATCTTTTTGTGAAATTCGGATTAATCTCGTTGGAAAAGATCACGGGTATATACTTTGTCCTTAACATCGTCAAGAATCGGATTATATCTGTTGGCAATAATAGCTTGAGAAAGTTTTTTGAACTGCTCTAAATTATTGACTACTTTGCTTCCAAAAAATGTGGTTCCATCTTCCAGGGTTGGTTCGTAAACGATGACAGTAGCTCCTTTTGCTTTGATTCGTTTCATGACTCCCTGAATACTGCTCTGACGGAAGTTGTCGGAATTGCTCTTCATCGTAAGACGGTAAACTCCTATAGTACATTCTTTTTCCTGGGCAGCAGAATAATCACCATGATTGTTATAATCATAATATCCGGCGAGATTGAGAACACGATCAGCAATAAAATCTTTTCTTGTACGGTTGCTTTCAACAATTGCGGACATCATATTCTGAGGTACATTATCGTAATTGGCCAGCAATTGTTTGGTATCTTTTGGAAGACAGTATCCTCCATAACCAAAAGATGGATTGTTGTAATGCGTTCCGATTCTCGGATCGAGACATACACCGTTTATAATATCTTTGGTATGGAGTCCTTTCATTTCTGCATAAGTATCCAATTCGTTGAAATAAGAAACACGTAATGCAAGGTAAGTATTAGCAAAAAGCTTTACGGCTTCGGCTTCCGTAAATCCCATGAACAATGTATCAATCTGCTCTTTAAGAGCCCCTTCCTGAAGAAGTGCCGCAAATGTATGAGAAGCCTTCACCAGTCGTTCATCGGAAGAATCGGTAGATACGATGATCCTGCTTGGATAAAGGTTGTCATATAAAGCTTTTGATTCTCTTAAAAATTCTGGACTGAAGATAATATTAGCTGTGTTATATTTTTTGCGGACAGATTCGGTATAGCCCACAGGGATCGTTGATTTGATGACCATGATCGCATTCGGATTTACCTTTAATACAAGTTCGATGACTGCTTCTACTGCAGAAGTGTCAAAATAATTTTTGTTACTGTCATAATTGGTTGGAGCAGCAATGACGACGAAATCAGCATCTTTATAGGCGGATTCACCATCAAGAGTAGCAGTCAGGTCAAGATCCTTTTCGACAAGGTATTTCTCGATATAATCATCCTGAATAGGGGATTTTCTGTTGTTGATCAATTCTACTTTTTCAGGAATGATATCTACAGCAGTTACGTGATTATGCTGTGCAAGTAATGTCGCGATGGATAATCCGACATATCCGGTTCCGGCTACCGCGATATTTAAAGGTGAAGGAGAAGGAAACTTGGTATTGCCGGCATCAACAAATAATGTCTGGGGTTCAAAATCAAGCGTTTCTCCTAATTGCTCTAATTGAGGAATAGAAGGAATAAAATCTTCTTTTTCCAAACGTGAGATCATAGAACGGTTGATCCCTGTGATATCTGCAAGATCCTGCTGGGTCATGTGTTTTTCTTTTCGACGATTTGTTACAAGATTTGCGAGAAGTGATTGTGATAGTTTTTTCATGATTTGATATCCTTTCATTTATAATGAATACTAAATGTTATTTAAAACAACGTTTGAATTAAAATGACATAAATATTGTATCATAAACATAAGAAAATCACAATGTTTTAGTGATAAAAAAGGGGAAGATACAAAAATGTGTTGCTTAAAATAACAATCGAAAGAAAGTACTGATACTTGTGGGAGAAATTTTGCATTATAAGGAAAGAGAGCGCAGGTTATGGAAAAAAATGGAGTCCCGTAAGATTAAAAGTGTCAAGGTTGATTGCCATATGGAAAAGTGATATAATGGCGAAAGGTCTAAAGAAGATTGGAGAGGACATGAAAAAAAAGCAAAAATCTATCAAAATAAATTTGATAATGAATACAATAAAAACGTTAATGAGCCTGATATTTCCGTTAATTACATTTCCGTATGCGTCAAGAATATTAGGCGCTACAGGGATAGGCCGTGTTAACTATGCAAGTTCTATTGTGTCTTACTTTTCTATGTTTGCAGCGCTGGGAATTAGTACATATGCAGTAAGAGAAGGAGCACGGATTAGAGACGATAAAGAGAAATTCAGCAAGTTCTCACGTGAAATGCTGAACATAAATTTGTGCACAACGTTTATCGCTTATTGTGCATTGGCTGTTTTTTTAGCGTTACCTATTTTGGAAAATTACAAAAAGTTATTAGTAATTTCAAGTTTAAGTATCATTTTTACAACAATAGGAACAGAGTGGATTTTTACAATCAAAGAAGAATATGCTTATATCACGAAAAGGGCAATCTTATTTCAAATCATTTCATTGATATTATTGTTTGTATTGGTTAAAAATAAAAATGATTATTACTGGTATGCGGCATTGACGGTTATTTCGTCAGGAGGATCTGCTTTTTTTAACTTGTGGCATTCGAGAAAAATAGTCGATTGGAAACAGAAAAAAGAAAGATTAGAATATAGAAAGCATTTAAAGCCGATATTAATGATTTTTGGAACAAGTGTTGCATCCAGTATCTATATGACAATGGATACAACCATGCTTGGGGCATTTCGTGGAGATAAGGCTACCGGAGTCTATACGGCAGCTGTAAAGATTAATACAATTGTAAGTACATTGATAGGAACGATATCAGCGACTATCCTGCCAAGAGTGTCTTATTATCTGGGAAATAATTTGAAAAAAGAATATGAGAAGCTGATGAAAGAATCTGTAGATATTCTTTTTATGATAGCGATACCGGCGGCTATAGGAATGATCTGTACCAGTGATATTTTGATATTAATATTTAGTGGCAAAGAATTTTTAACGGGAAGTATGGCGGCAAAAATTTTATCTGCTAAAGTTGTAGTTGGAGCTATTAATCGAGTGCTGGCTTATCAGATTTGTATTCCGCATAAAAAAGATAAAGAAGTATTGATATCAACAATTGGCGGAGCAGTGTTCAATTTAATTGCGAATGCATTATTAATACCAATGTTTGGTGTGACTGGAGCATCGGTGGCAACATTGTTCTCTGAAATAATTGTGTTTGTTATCTTGACTTACTATGCACGTAAGATATTTAATACAAAGATGTTATATACAAGAGTTATGGTGTACTTTGTAGCAAGTGTATGGTTTTTTGCGGGAAGATTTGTAATGAATATGATAACGAACAGTGTATTCATAACTTTAGTAGGAACGGTTGCGGGATGTTGTCTGGGATATTTTATTATTTTGACAATAATCAGAGATCCGTATTTGAAGCAATTTGAAACGCAGTTTTTTAATAAAATAAAAAAGATTAAAGCTCGATAACATTAAAAAGAAAAATGTAGAGGATAAAATATGAAAATAGTTTTTGTTATTTTACACTATCTGGCAATAGATGAAACGTACAAAAGCGTGGATTCAATTGAGAAAAAAATCGATACAGACATGTATAAGATAGTAATTGTTGATAATGCGTCCCCGGATAAATCAGGTGCATTATTGAAAGAACATTATAAAAATGATGACCATGTAGAAGTGCTTTTAAATCAGGAGAATCTGGGGTTTGCAAGGGGGAATAATGTGGGCTTCAGATGTGCTGAAAAAACATGGAATCCATCATATATTGTGCTGATGAATAATGATGTTTATTTGTTAGATGATGATTTCCTTGAAAAAGTAGAGAAAGAATATAAAAGAAGTCAATTTGCCGTATTAGGGCCGATGGTATTAAGTGCCGACGGCAGATGTGATATTAACCCTATACGAACGAATGCAATGAGTAAACAGGAAGTAGAGCATGATATTCAGGCGTATAAAATAAAAAGTGTGGTTTACAAATATCATTTGGAAAAGATAAAGAATATTTATCGAAAAATAAAACCGTTAAAAAAGAAAAAGAAAAAAGAATTTATTAAGAGATGCGAGTATGTTCAACTTCATGGATGTTTTATGCTGTTCTCAAGAAAATATATAGAAAAGTTTAATGGGTTGGATGATAGAACTTTCTTATATAGAGAAGAAGCAATTTTAATGAAGCATTTGACTGAAAATGGATTGAACAGTGTGTATTTACCGGATATTCATGTTTTTCATCGAGAAGATGCATCGACAGATGATATGATCAAGGAGAATAGAAAAAAAGAAATGTTTGAAATAAAAAATCATTTACAATCCCTGAAAGTATTAAAAGAAGTATATGATTTTTATGAAAACAAAAGAGGAGAAAATAAGTGATGGTAGAAAGAAAAATGGAAAAATCTATGGAAGAAATGGATTTGGAATATATTGCTAACAGTGATCTGGAATGGAGCAAATACAAAAATAAAACCATATTTGTAACGGGAGCGACAGGGCTTATAGGGTCATTACTGGTGAAAGCCTTTGCGTATTACAATTGTTTGCATCAGGGAAATATAAAAATTATTGGATTGATCAGAAATGAAGAAAAAGCAAAAAGAATATATGGAAAATGGTATAATAACTACGGAATTCATTTGATGATCGGTGACATTGAACAGATGCCGGTAATAGCAGGAGATGTAGACTATATTTTTCATACAGTCAGTATTACAGCATCCAAGATGATGGTGCAGCATCCGGTCCTGACGATACAAACTTCATATATGGGAACAAAGAATGTATTGGATTTGGCAGTAGATAAAAAGATTGAAGGAATGGTATATGTTTCTTCAATGGAAGTATATGGTATTCCGGATGAAAAGAAAGAGTATATAACAGAAAAAGATCTGGGGTATATAGAACTGGAAAATGTAAGAAGCAGTTATTCAGAGGGAAAAAGAATATGTGAATGCTTATGTAACGCATATGCGGCAGAATTTGGCTTGCCGGTGAAATCTGCAAGACTTGCACAAACATTTGGAGCGGGCGTATTACAGGAAGATAATCGTGTATATGCACAATTCGCAAGAAGTGCTATGAAAAAAGAGAATCTTGTTTTGCGAACAGATGGAAGTTCCGAAGGCAATTATTGTTATACAAGAGATGTTATCAGGGCATTGTTGCTTTTAGGATATTCGGGGAAAGTCGGAGAAGCTTATAATGTTGTAAATGAAAAGTCGCATATGACTATAAGAGAAATGGCAGAACTTGTGGCAAACGATGTTTCGAATGGAGAGATAAAAGTAGAATTTGATATTCCAGATGAGGCCAAGAGCCTGGGATATGCTCCAAAAGTGAAAATGCATTTGAGCTCGGAAAAATTAAATAAATTAGGCTGGAAAGCAGAAGTAGATATGAAAGAAGCATATTTGCGTATGATGAATGATATGGAAGCGTAAGGAGAATAGTTGGTGGAAAAAATCAGTGTTATTGTTCCTGTTTATAAAATTAAAGAACAATATTTAAAAGAATGTATTGAAAGTATATCGAAACAAACGTATTCTAATTTGGAAATTATTCTTGTAGATGATGGATCGCCTGATAATTGTGGAGAAATTTGTGATCTATATGCGGAAAAAGACAGTCGGATTATGGTTTTGCATCAGAAAAATCAAGGTGTATCTATGGCCAGAAATAATGCAATTCAAAAAGCAACGGGAGAGTGGATCACTTTTATTGATGCGGATGACTGGATTGAAAAAAATATGTGTGAACTGGCCATGGAAAAGCGTGACGGAAATGATATGGTTGTCTGGAACATGTATTTAAACAAGGATGCAAATCAGCAAATAAAGAAAAATTATGAAAAAGATCTTAGTGTTGATGATGAGAAGCTTCTTGAAAAGATTAATTTGAATTTTTTGAGAACAATTTCGCTGTCGAAAGATGAGATAAGGATTCCGACATTGGAGGGACCTGTTTGTCATTTGTATAAAAGAAGTATCATTAAAGAAAATAATATACGATTTGACAGCTCTTTGAAACAAGGAGAGGATAAACTTTTTAACTATGAATATCATAAGTATATAAAAAGATTTACATATATAAATAAACCATTGTATCATTACAGGCTGCACGGCGAGTCGACGACACACACGTTTTTTGCGGGAAATGCAGACACATCTACGCGTATTTTAAAGAAATACTATGAATTAGAACCAAGAATAAATACATCTGAGACATATAGAAATACGTATTGTGTCAGAGTTGGAGTTATTGCGTATTTTCTGATCGGAAAATATTTTTTACATCCGGATAACCCGAATAGGAAAAATGCATTTCGCGAATTTAAAATACTAATGAATGAAGAGCCATATAAGTCTGCTATTGCAGCAATAGATCTTCGGGTGATGGATCTTAATTTAAATAAAATAAAATTATGGCTGTTAAAACATAGAAAATACAGAAGTGTATTTTTGTATTATAACTTAGTTAATATGATACAAAAAATCAGAGGAGTAAAATAATTATGATAGAACCTCAAGTGAGTGTAGTTGTTCCTGTGTACAGTGTGGAAAAGGAATATTTTGAAGAATGCATTTTGAGCCTGAAACAACAAACATTGGAAGCAATTGAAATTATTATTGTTGCTGATGGTGTGAAAAAGGAAATTTTAGATTTATGTAAAAGCTTTGAAGGACAGGATGAAAGAATCAGGGTAGTTGAACAGGAAAATCAGGGGGTAGCAGTAGCAAGAAATAACGGAATCCTAAATACAAAAGCGCCGTATATAACATTTGTTGATGCAGATGACTGGGTAGAGCCTGAATTTTGTGCTTTCTTTTATGATAATTTTAAAAATAATCCAGATGTGCAGATTATATCTTCGGCAGCATATATAAATAAAAATGACGAAGAGATTGAAAATCCATTTTGGAATGGTGAAAAGAAATATTTCACAGGAAAAGAAAAAGAAGAAATGGAATTACAGGCTATTTTTAAAGAGGCAGCCAGTTATGTGCCAAGATTTGCAACATTTGGAACAACGTGGGCAAAAGCATATGATGTTGAATGGCTGAGGAAACAAAATATAATTTATGAGCCGGAATTAAGACGAGGGCAGGATACAGTCTTTAATCTGCATGCATTTGAGACGGCGGAAAAGGTATTGTATGTGAAACGTTTTTTATATCATTATCGAATGAATAGCGGTTCAACTGTGAATAAGTATACAGAGGGCACGATTGATATTCTGGAAAGAATATCCAGATATATATTAAAGTTTATCAAAGAACATGGAAAAGATGAGCGGTTCTATCAGGCGTACAATAATAAGAGTATTCAATTGTTAAGTCAGTCAATTAATAGCGATTATGCACATAAAAATAATCCCAAAAATTACCTGACGAGACGAAAAGAATTGAAAACAGTTTTAAGACGAAAGTGTTACCGGGATAATTTTAAAAATATAAATACTGAAAATATACCGGTCACAAGAAAGCTGTATTGGTCTTTAATGAAGTATAGAATGGTGGATCTCATTTATCTTGCACACTGGGTGTACAGAAAAAAATAATTAGGAGGAAAGTTTTATGAATTATGCAGTGATTTTTGCTGGCGGAACCGGGACCAGAATGAATACCAAAACAAAACCAAAACAATTTTTAACATTACACAATAAAGAAATAATTATCTATACTCTGGAACATTTTGAAAATCATCCGGAAATAGATGGAATATCTGTTGTATGTATAGAAGGCTGGATCGATTATCTGAAAAAGCTGATTGAAAAGTATCAGCTTAAAAAGGTGAAATGGATTACACCTGGAGGAAAAACGGGACAGGAATCTATCTATAATGGTTTGAATGCGATGCGGGGACAAATAGAAGAAGATTCCATTGTATTAATACATGATGGTGTTCGTCCATTGATCAATGAAGAATTAATAAGTGAAAATATCAAAGTAGCGAAAGAAAAGGGAAATGCAATAACTGTTGTTGAAGCAACGGAAACGGTTATGATGGTTAATGAAAAAAATGAATTAACTCAAAGCGTTGAACGGAAAAAATGTCGTTTTGCAAGAGCTCCACAGACATATATATATGGACAATTGCTTGCGGCACATGATCATGCGAGAGAAGAGAACATTAATTCTTACATTGATTCGGCGACACTTATGCAGGCAGAAGGATATAAGTTATTCCCAGTAATGGGAAAACCGGAAAATATAAAAATAACTACACCATCGGATTTTTATACCTTTAGAGCGATTGTTGAAGCGGAAGAAAATTCACAGATCTTAGGATTTTAAAAAGGGAAGAGCATTTGCTCTTCCCTTTTATGTATTAGAAGTTAAAATATAATTTGCGACGGTCTCACAGGCATGTCCGGATTCATAGCTGCCGAGCGCATCCCAGTGCTTTTGGATATTTTTTTGATATTGATCATTATTAAATTGTTTAATGTTTTTAATTAACGCACTGTTTGACTCGGCTAAAGGATATGGCCAGGTGTGAATGTCGGAATAAAATCCACGATCCAGATCATAGTAGTTCAAATCCGTAGCATATAAAAAGCACGGGCGCCGTGTAAGTGAAAAATCCCACATAGAAGAGGAATAGTCGGTGATAAGAACATCTGCGGCATACAGCAATTCCTGCATATCAGGATAATTGGAAGCATCAATGTAATTGGCAGCATTATTTAACTGGTTCATAACAAAGTAGTGTGTACGGAATAGAATAAACCAGTTGCCGCCAAATTTTTCTGAAAGAGCAGATTGAATTGCCTTGCAGTCGAATAAATAATCAGAAGCCGCTTTTGATTCCCGATAAGTAGGGGCGTATAGAAGGATCTTTGCCTCTGAAGGGAGGTGATAGTACGCTCGGATCTTATCGTGCAATTCAGGATGATCATTATTGAACAGCATATCGTTTCTCGGCATTCCGCAGGAAAGAATGGTTCCGTCATGATGAAAACTTTGATGGATCGTTAATTCTGTAAATGCGTTTGAACTTGATACATATGTACAAGGTACTTCTCGTGCAATTTCCGCGCGGATCTGTTTTCCGGGGGTTTCTTTCTGATAGGCAGCGCCAACACGTTTGTATGCTCCACCACCATGCCATGTATTAATATAAACCTGACGTTTCATAATTGGAAACCATGCAGGAATTTCTGAATTGGTAACAATAAATTTTGAAGTCAGGCATACATGCAAAAAGTAAGGATGCAAATATTTGACGGTTTTAATTCCCTTATCATGTAAGTAAGAAAAGTTTTGAGGGGATTTAAAAGCCCATATAATCTCAAAATCAGGATGGCGTTCCTGCATGTATTCGGAAATATATTTGGGATTGCAAGAATATTGTGCGCCAAAATAGCTGAAAAATACAATTCTTTTTTTATGAAAGTGCCCGATGGACAGCAGTTTGAGAAAACTACGCAGCCTGGGGGCAATAAATGTTTGTAAAGTGTCGAACATAGGATACCTCAACTTTCTTTTTTCGTAATATTATTATGTAACCATTTTTGAAGAATAAAGTCAATAGCTTTTAATTTGCTTTTTAAGGTATTGTTCGTTATAATAGGGAAAGTGGTATGCTATAGGTATGAATAGTGAACGTGAAATGAATCCGAAATAAAGATAAAGTATAAATAGAATTGAGGAGTGTTATGACAGAAGTTTCAGTAATAATGGCGACATATAAAGAGCCTGAAAATCAGCTCAGGCGATCGATAGAATCTATTTTAAATCAGACGTATAAAGCGTTTGAGTATATTATTATTTTAGACAATCCGGATAATTCAGATCATATTAGAATTATAAAGGAATATCAACAAAAAGATAATAGAATTCAATTCCATATTAATGAAAAAAATCAGGGGCTGACGTATTCTTTGAACAGAGGTCTGTCGTATGCAAACGGCAAATATATCTGCAGGATGGATGCAGACGATATATCCGTTCCGGAAAGATTACAGTGGCAAAAAGAATATCTGGAAAAATGTAATGTGGATTTGATCGGGGGGATTACACAAGTAATAGATGAAGAGGAAAAAGTTATTTATTCCATCAAAAAAATCCCGGCGAATCCGGATAAAATAAAAAAGTGTATCCGCTATAATCAGGTTGTACCACATCCGACCTGGTTTGGAAGAAAAGAAATGTTTGAACATTTAAACGGATACAGAAAAATACCATTGTGCGAAGACTATGATTTTACTTTGAGGGCATTATTAAAGGGATATAGAGTATCGAATCTTAATAAAGTAGTGTTACAGTACCGAATGACATCTCAGAGTATTTCCAGAAACAATTTATTTGAACAGTTTTTATATGCAAAATATATAACGTGTTCTTATAAAAAAGGAAAGATTGCGGATGTTGAAAAAGCAAAACAATATGTAACCGAGAAGAATTCTTCTAAAAAGGCAGAAAAATATCTGAAAGCAAATGTTAGGTTTAATGAATTACTTAATGATATAGAGCAAAAAAGATATATTCATTTTTTTGTGGATGGAGTCAGATTCACATTCACTTCAAAAGAATATTTGGAAAAAGTATACCGCTTTTTTATGGTAAGTATAAATAGTTAGGATAAAACAATGAAGGAATATAAGAAAAAAATAGAATTTAAAGAAATACAATCGCTGGAATATAATTTGTTAAAAAGATTTGATGAATTTGCAAAAGAAAATAATATCATGTATTTTTTAAGCGGAGGTTCATGTCTGGGGGCAGTAAGGCATCAGGATTTTATTCCCTGGGATGACGATATAGATGTATGCATGTTACGTAAAGATTATGATAAATTAATTGCGCTGGTAAAAGATAACAGGTACCTGGATACTGAAAGAAAATACAAATTCTTATTACCGCTAGATGATAATTATATTTATCCGTACATGAAATTGGTAGATGATTCGACTATAGTATTTGAAAAGGATATAAAAAGACAATATGCTACAGGCGTATGGATGGATATATTCCCGATGGATATATGGCCGGATGAAAAAGAAACATTAAGAAAAATCATGAAAAAGCATCGCTTTTATAAGATGATGAATAAAATATATGTTGCAGGTAATCTTACAACGATGAAGAAAAATATTTTAAACATTATCGGAAAAGGTGCATATAAGATACTTTTTAGAAATAAGGATTACAAATATTGGAATAAGAAAGTTATAGATATGGTAACTCCTTGTGAGGGAACATATGTAGGAGACCGCATATGGCCGGTAGAAGATAAAGAATTTTTCTCTAAAGAAGTATTTTCAGAGGCAAAATATGTTAAGTTCCGAGATGGAATGTTCCCGATCCCTGTAGGATATGAGGAGTATCTTTCGAAAATGTATGGAGATTATATGAAATTACCGAAAGAAGAAGATCGGGTATTTCATGATTTTGAAGGATATATAAAATAATATAAGCAAAGGAGAAAAGAATGAAAAGCGAATTATTGATAGTGATTCCGGCTTATAATGAAGAAGAAAATATAGAAAATGTAGTTACGTTCATTAAGAATAAGTATAGTCAATATGATTATATTGTTGTGAATGATGGATCTAAAGACCGGACAGCGGATATTTGCAGGAGCAAAGGATATGAAATGTTAAATCTACCGGTAAATCTTGGACTTGCAGGGGCTTTTCAGGCTGGATTAAAGTATGCATATACGAAAGGATATTCGTATGCAATTCAATTTGATGCAGATGGTCAGCACAGACCAGAGTTTATTGAACCGATGTTAAATAGAATAAAAGAAGGATATGATATTGTAATCGGATCAAGATTTATCAACCAGAAAAAGGAAAAATCTTTAAGAATGATTGGAAGTAAGATGCTTACTGTAGCCATCAAAATTACAACTGGAAAAAGGGTGGCAGATCCGACATCAGGAATGAGAATGTTTTCCCATAAAATGATTAAAGAATTCGCACAGAATTTGAATTATGGACCAGAGCCGGATACTGTATCATATTTGTTGAAAAATGGAGCGGAGATTTCCGAAGTACCAGTAAATATGGATGAGAGAGTTGCAGGAGAAAGTTATCTGAATTTGACGAATGCAGCTAAATATATGGTTAAAATGTTGATATCAATATTATTTGTACAAAACTTTAGAAAGAGGGGATAATATGTCAATTTTTATTAGAATTTTACTTGTTGTAGGAGCTATAGTATTATTGGCATTTATGCTTAGAAAGATACGCTTGGCAAAGTTAAAAATAGAATATACAGTTTTTTGGATTGGATTTTCATGTATACTTGTTATTATGGGAGTATTTCCACAAATTATGTCAGCTATATCGGAATTTCTGGGATTTAAATCAACGGTTAATATGGTATATCTGATCGTTATCTTTGTATTGATTGTGAAGTTATTTTATAATACAATTCAGATTTCGGCACTGGAAAATAAAGTTGATAGTTTGGCTCAGCAAATTGCAATAGATCGTAAAATTGATGCGGAAGAAAAGAAAGGGGAATAGTGGTGAAAGATTATCTGCTATGTACGTTATTTTACTGCGTTTTCACTTTGCTGTTAATTGTATTTGGAAATGCAATAAATAGAAAAAATAAAAGCATTTCAGAAAATTTGATTACAGGATATTTGGTGTATAGTTTTTGTGTTGCTATTATAGGAATTCCGCTGCAAGTTTTAAATGTGCCATGGATAGTGTTTGGAGTTTGCATGGGAGTGCTATGGATAGGAATAGGTCTATATATTTTATATAGAAGAAAGTATAATAATTTGGCTATATGTAAATTTCAGCTCAAAGAGTATTTAACAGATAACTGGATGATATATGTAGTTGGTGCTGTTATGATATTTATGCTGTTGTTTTATTATGCTGGTTTTTGGTTAGGTAATCATCAAGATGATGGTTATTATATTACAAAAGTGGCAACTCTTCCATATTCACCAATTGGAGGAAATTATAATTATTCAGTAGGAACAATGAATACTGGATTTAATAGTTATATTGTTAACACATGGGAATTAGAAGCATCAGTATATGTGAAAGTGTTGGGAGTAATGCCGACATTATTTCTGAGACTTTTTCAATCAGCTTTTTATTATTTTCTATATTTGAATCTAATCAAATGGGTAGCGGAAATAATTATTGACAAATTGAATGTAAAAGCGAATGTTAAGATGGCGCAATATGTATTGGGAATAGTTCCATTAATGTGTGCATATTACATTTTTTTGTCAGACACAGGGATATTAGTGCTTAGAGATGGATTTCATTTGAATACAGGAATGTTTTTAGGTGCATCATTTGTAAAATTATTTGGGTGTCTTTTGTTTGGAGTTGTTTTGCTACAATTTGATGCAAAGAAGAATATTGTACAGAGTCTGGTATATTGTATTATTATTAGTGTTGTTTTGATATCGAAGTCAACTATTGCACTTCCAATCATTATTGTAAGTGGCGTTGCAGCAGGTATTGTGGCGTTATGGCAGAATTTTGAAAAAAAAGGCAAAGTAATTAGCTTTGCATTAGCTTATATATATATTGCTTTAGGAATTATAATTCCTAATTCTGAATCTATTCAAAAAACGGTGAAAGCGGATATCATTTCTACAAAAAATTCTTTACTTATTTATCCGTGTATTATTATATTTTTAGTAAGTTTCTTTATGCGGGAACAAGTTATATATAAATTGAATGCGCACGTATTACTTATGATAGCGATGATAGCAGTACCTCAGTGTAATGACATTTTTGAAGAATGTTCGGTATATGATTTTGTAGGAGGAAGAGCCTGGTCGGCAGTTGCGTATTATTTTATTATATTGAATGTTGTATATATATACATAATATTGCGGAAAATACATATAAAGGATTTTGTTGTTAGAATTGCTTATGGATTGATTGGTATATTAAGTTGTTCGATGATGCTGGCAGGATTTCAAAAGTATGGAGGGGAAATTTTACCACAAGAGGAATGCAAAAAAGCTGATATGAGACTTTGCCTGAGTGTTATTAGACATAATATGTATTTTGCGCCAGATTCAACAATTGAATTGGGACACCAATTAGAAGAATTGGCAAAGGAAAAAGATAAGAAAATAAATATTGTCATGCCAAAAGCTGTGTTGATTGATGGAACATTGCATTTTTTAGCAGTTTCTGTCAGAACATTTGCACCAGATGTTGTATCGCTGTCGGCATTGGAAAGATTTAATGGAACAAATAATTTAGAATATAAAGGGTATACACAACAAAAATACGATGGATTTGTTGCGGAACCTAATGAAACTACATACGAAGAACTTAAACAAGAAATCCAAAATTTAAATGTAGACTGCATTGTTGTAAAAAATCCAAATTGTGGTGAATGGTTAGAAAAAGATGGATATCAATATTATGCGACCGTTGGAGAATATTATATTTGGAATATGCGGTGAAGTACGGTAGTAGGAGGAAGAAATGTATAATAAATTTGAAGTTGTACTGTATAGATTTCATATGAAAAAGAAAAACACCTTACTCATTAAGGGATATTTCGAAGAGGGATGTAAAAAAAATAATTCTTTGAAAATAATGCTGGATCAGAAGGAATTAAACGTAGCAATTGATGAGGAAATTAATCAGGGCATTGCATTATCGTCAGAGCTTGGAACGAGTAGGGCAAAATATATTTATGAATTGCAAGTGGAATTGCCGGGAAACTGGGAAAAAGGACAAAAAATCAGAGTAATAAATTGTCTGAATGAGAAAGAAAAAGAAGAGTATAAGATTTCTGTAGCAAAACTCGTGAAAAATAAAAATCGGATTGAAAAATATGTCGAATGTGAAAAAGTAAGTGAAAAGGGCTTTGTTATAAAGGGATGGTGTATATATCAGAATAAAGTTGATATTATAGTAAAAGACGAAAAAAAGAATATTTTGCCAGTAAAAATAAAAGAAAAAAAGAGAGTTGATGTTTTTAACCAATATCCGGAATGCACGGAAGAGGATGTATATGGCTTTGAGATTGTATACAAAGGAAATGTACCGAAAGTTGTTTATGTTTATTTGGAAGAAGGAAATAAAAGCGCAAAATATGGTGTGACACTCAAAGCATCCGTTGTGAAAAAAGGTGTAAACAAGGTAAAACGATATAAAGATAAAGGCATGATCTACCTGAAGAAATACGGAATAAAAGATGTGTTCGAACGTGTTGAAATGAAATTATCCCGTAAAAATCATGAAATGTATGAATACTGGAGAAGGTTGTATGTTCCAACGAAAAAACAGTTGAAAGAGCAGAGCGAGCAAGCGTTTGAAATAGAACCTAAAATTTCTATTGTTGTACCATTATATAAAACGGATCAGAGATTTTTAAAGGAAATGATCGATTCAGTAAAGGGACAAAGTTATTCTAATTGGGAACTGTGCCTTTCGGATGGAAGTGGAAATCCATCACCATTAAAAGATATTTTGACAAAGTATGAAAATGAAGATAAAAGAATAAAGGTAATTCGCAACGATTTTCCGTTGCAGATATCTGATAATACAAATAAGGCATTAGAATTAGTGTCAGGTGATTGGGTCGCATTCATGGATCATGATGATTTGCTGACACCAGATGCATTTTACGAATGTGTGAAGGCAATCAATCAGAATGAAAATGTGGATATGATCTATACCGATGAGGATAAGATTTCTATGGATGGGAAAATTTATTTCCAGCCACATTTTAAATCAGATTTTAACATTGATATGTTAAGAGGAACAAATTATTTTTGCCATTTAACGGTGGTAAAAAAAGGATTGTATGAAAAAGCAGGAAATCTGAATGGAGAATTTGATGGAGCACAGGATTATGATTTTGTTTTAAGATGTGTAGAACATGCTAAAAATGTTGTACATATTCCTAAAGTTTTATACCACTGGAGAGCGCATAAAGATTCTACAGCAGAGAATCCTGAGAGCAAATTATATGCATTTGAAGCAGGGGCGAGAGCTGTTCAGGCTCATTATGACAGAGTTGGCATAAATGCAAAGGTTGAGTCAACAAAATACTTGGGAATTTACAGAAGCACATATCAATTACAGGAAAAACCGTTAATATCAATTATCATTCCGAACAAAGATCATATTGAAGATTTGGACAAGTGTATCACTTCAATTGAAATGAAATCAACATATAAGAATGTAGAATATATTATTGTTGAAAATAATAGTGAAGAAGAACGTACATTTGAATATTATAAAAAAATGGAAGCAGAAAATCCGAAAGTAAAAGTAGTGAAATGGGAGAAGGAGTTCAACTATTCAGCTATCAATAATTTTGGTGTTACCTTTGCGAAGGGAGATTATTATCTGTTCCTGAATAATGATACAGAAATTATAAATGAAAACTGTCTGGAAGAAATGATGGGGTATTGTCTGAGAAATGAAGTAGGAGCAGTAGGAGCACGACTTTATTACGAGGATGGAACAATTCAGCATGCAGGAGTAATCGTAGGATTACAGGGAGTAGCTGGACATGTATTTACTGGTCTGCCACATGACACACCGGGATATTTCGGAAGGGTGATTATTGCACATGACTGTAGTGCAGTTACAGCAGCTTGTATGCTGGTGAAAAAAGAAGCGTTTGAAAAAGTAAATGGATTTGACCCTGATCTGGCTGTGGCATTCAATGATATTGATTTTTGTTTGAAAATTCGCGAGGCGGGTTATCTGATCGTGTATAATCCTTATGCGGAATTATATCATTATGAATCAAAATCCAGAGGAATGGAAGATAATGAAAAAAAGATAAAACGCTTTATGGGTGAGATTAAAAAATTCCATGAAAAGTGGTTTGACATTCTTTATAATGGTGATCCGTATTATAATCCGAATCTAACCTTGTTGGAAAATAATTTTGACTTAAGACATCCATGTAATAAGAGGGTGTAATTCGATATCTTCATACTTTTAATAGTAAATAGATTGAAATAAAACAGAAAAGTGATGTATAGTATAGTAGCAGTATCCTAGGATACTGCTACTATACATTTACAAGCGAGGTACAACATGTGCTCTAAAATAAAAAGAATCATTACGAAAGTAAAAAAAGAGGGAATCGTAAAACCGATCGAACGACGTATTCAGAATCAGAAAAGGCAAAAAGAAGAACTGAAAATTATTCAAAACTATCATTTGATTGATGATAACGAACGTAAAAGACAAAGAGAAGAAGTATTCGAAAAGAATATAAAGATAAGTATAATTACACCATTATACAACACACCGGAAAACTACCTGATTCAGCTGATTGAATCTGTATGCAGTCAGACGTATGCCAACTGGGAATTGTGTCTTGCGGACGGAAGTGATGATGGACATGATGCTGTGGGAGAACTGTGTCGGAAATATGCTGAAAAAGATACAAGAATTGTTTACAGAAAATTGGATAAGAATGAAGGAATCGTAGGTAATACAAATCAGGCAATACAATTTGCCACCGGTGAATATCTGGGACTTCTGGATCATGACGATATATTGCACGAATCAGCATTATATGAATGTGCAAAAAGAATTCAGGATGG
>OHAY01000925.1_pt1 | contig 29021 bp, 21 predicted proteins | sample 1577191 | NCBI WGS metagenome assembly OHAY01 (sample SAMEA3541504, study PRJEB24748) | human gut metagenome | biome: human gut; feature: human-associated habitat; material: faeces | place: China | collected 2012 | reverse complement strand
GTCTTGAATGTTTTTGTTAATTTTGAACAATTTAAAGAAGACTATGAGGAGTTTCGCAATTGGCTAATAGATATTAAAAACGAAAGGAGGACACGCAGTATGCCATATTTTTCGGATGATATAATTGAAGAAGTGCGTTCCAGAAATGATATCGTGGATGTGATCGGACAGTATGTGCATCTGACGAAAAAGGGAAGCACCTATTTTGGACTGTGTCCTTTTCATAATGAGAAAACAGGATCGTTTTCTGTTTCTCCGAATAAACAAATGTACTACTGCTTCGGCTGTGGAGCCGGAGGGAATGTTTTCACATTTATGATGCAGTATGAAAACTTTACCTTCGGGGAGGCAATGGAAGCCTTGGCGGATCGGGCAGGTGTTGCCCTGCCAAAGCAGGAATATTCTGCCGCACAGAAGAGAGAGGCAGATAAAAAACAGCGGCTGTTGGAGATTAACAAAGAGGCAGCCAGATATTTTTATACATTATTGAGGAATGACCGTGGAAAACATGCACTCGCTTATTTCCAGAAAAGAGAATTGTCTGAGGAGACCATGAAAAAGTTTGGTCTGGGATATTCGGATCAGTACAGTGATGACTTATACCGGTATCTCCGTTCCAAAGGGTATGAGGATGAGATCTTAAAAGAGTCGGGGCTTGTGACGATCGATGAGAGACGCGGCGGCTATGACAAATTCTGGAACCGTGCCATGTTTCCGATTATGGATGTCCACAACAAAGTCATTGGTTTCGGTGGCAGGGTGATGGGCGATGGAGAGCCGAAGTATTTAAACTCACCGGAAACACCGATTTTTGATAAGAGCCGGAATCTGTATGGACTTAATTTTGCAAGGACAACAAAGAAACCACAGTTTTTACTGTGTGAGGGATATATGGATGTGATCGCACTGCATCAGGCAGGATTTGACAATGCGGTGGCATCGCTTGGAACTGCGCTGACGGCAGGGCATGCGAACCTGCTGAAAAGGTACACCAAGGAAGTGTATTTAACCTATGACAGTGACGGCGCAGGGGTGAAAGCAGCGCTCCGGGCAATTCCGATCTTAAAGGAAGTAGGGATTACGACAAAAGTGATCAACATGCGCCCGCACAAGGATCCCGATGAATTTATCAAGGCTCTGGGCGCAGAGGCGTATCAGGATCGTATCGATCATGCGGAGAACAGCTTTATGTTTGAGATACGCATTTTAGAACAGCAGTATGACATGAAAGATCCGGAGAGCAAGTCAGCCTTTTATCATGAAGTGGCGAAGAAACTCTGCTCCTTCACGGAAAAAATCGAGCGTGATATTTACGTTCAGGCAGTCGCGGAAAAATATATGCTGCCAACGCAGGATTTACAGCGGCTTGTCGGTAAATACGGAATGCAGATGGAAGGCATCCGAAAACAACCAACCCAGTTAAAAACCGGTATCAATGAGAAAAACGCCTCCGCCAGAGGAATCAAAAAAGAAGATGGGATGAAGCAATCCCAGAAACTTCTTTTGACATGGCTCATAGAGAATACCGGATTATATCATAAGATAAAAAAATATATCGCACCGCAGGATTTTACGGAGGAGATATATCATAAGGTAGCTGAATTATTATTCCGGCAGTTTGAGGAGAGCGGAGAAGCAAACCCAGCGAAGATCGTCAGCATGTTTCCGGATGAGGAGGCACAGAAAGAGATTGCGGCGCTTTTCAATGCAAGGATCCATGAGGTCGAGTCAAAAGAAGACCGGGAGAAGGCATTGAAAGAGACCATTATCCGCATCAAACAAAACAGTATCAAGTATCGGTCCGAGCATTTGGCACCGACAGATATGGCTGGTCTGATGCAGCTTGTAACAGATAAACGTGACCTTGAAGAATTGGAGAAATTGCATATTTCCATTGATTAGGGACAAAATAGTAGAAAACTTGAGAGGATGAAACAAAATGGCAAAAAAGACAGAAAAAGAGGTAAAGGAAACAAAAAAAGAAGCAGCAGTGATGGATGAAGCTGCAAAAGAAAAGTTTCAGCAGAAGTTAAAAGATCTGTTAGCCTTGGCCAAAAAGAAAAAGAACATGTTGGAATACCAGGAGATCAGCGACTTCTTTGCGGACATGCAGTTAGAGGCAGAACAGTTTGATAAAATTCTTGATTTTCTGGAAGCAAACAATATCGATGTACTCCGGATCACAGATGATGATTCTGATGATGAAATTTTACTCGATGTAGATGATGAAGACGAGATTGAAGTTGAAAAAATCGACCTTTCCGTGCCGGATGGCGTATCCATTGAAGATCCGGTCCGTATGTATTTAAAGGAGATCGGTAAAGTACCTCTTTTAAGTGCAGAGGAAGAGATCGAGCTGGCAAAGAACATGGAAGCCGGTGCTGTGGCAAAGGAAAAAATCGCAATCTTAAAGAGCAGAGAAGAGAATGCAACGGAAGAAGAACTTGCAGAGATCAAAGAAGAGATCAAGAATTTGCAGAAAGATCTTGATGCAGGGGATGAGGCAAAGAAACGTCTTGCAGAGGCAAACTTACGTCTGGTTGTTTCCATTGCAAAAAGATATGTGGGACGTGGAATGCTTTTCCTTGATCTGATTCAGGAAGGTAACCTTGGTCTGATCAAAGCTGTGGAAAAATTTGACTACCGCAAGGGATATAAATTTTCTACCTATGCAACATGGTGGATCCGTCAGGCAATCACAAGAGCGATCGCAGATCAGGCGAGAACCATCCGTATCCCTGTCCATATGGTTGAGACGATCAATAAGCTGATCCGTGTTTCCAGACAGCTGCTTCAGGAGTTAGGACGTGAGCCAAGTCCGGAAGAGATTGCAGCAGAGATGAATATGCCGGTAGAGCGTGTGCGTGAGATCTTAAAGATTTCGCAGGAGCCGGTTTCCTTAGAGACACCGATCGGTGAGGAGGAGGACAGCCATCTTGGAGATTTTATTCAGGATGATAACGTACCTGTTCCGGCTGACGCCGCTGCATTTACCCTTTTGAAAGAGCAGTTGGAGGAAGTACTTGGAACACTGACCGAGAGAGAGCAGAAAGTTTTGACACTCCGTTTTGGTCTGGAGGACGGTCGCGCAAGAACACTGGAAGAAGTTGGAAAAGAGTTCAATGTAACCCGTGAGCGTATCCGTCAGATCGAGGCAAAAGCGCTCCGCAAACTCCGCCATCCAAGCAGAAGCCGCAAATTAAAGGATTACTTAGAGTAAAATGGTAAAGATTTCAAATCGTTTAACGACAGCCGCAGCTCTTGTCACACAGGGATATACACTGGCAGATGTTGGAACAGATCACGGATATATTCCAATCTATCTGTTACAGCAGAAGAAAATTCTAGCTGCAATTGCCATGGATATCAATGAAGGACCGTTAGAGCGGGCAAAAGAACATATTGCTTTATATGGATTGCAGGCATACATACAGACACGTCTCTCAGATGGTGTGGCAGCTTTAAAACCCGGCGAGGTGGAAGCTGTCCTCATCGCCGGTATGGGAGGCGGACTTGTCATGCATATTTTAAAAGACGGGGAAAAAGTCTGTCAGTCTGCAAAAGAACTTATCCTGCAGCCTCAGTCCGAGATAGAGCACGTCCGTGAGTTTTTAAGAGAAAAAGGATATACCATTCTCGCAGAGGACATGGTGTATGAAGATGGAAAATTCTATCCGATGATGAAAGTGCAGTATCAGGGTGAAAATGAAAATGCACAGAAAGCTTCGGAAGTGTTGAAACTTTCAGATCTCTATGGTGGATTGCTCCTGCAAAACCGCCATCCTGTGTTGAAAACTTTCCTTGAAAAAGAAAGGCTCATATACACAGGCATCAAAGAGAATCTTGAAAAACAGCCGGTGTCAGAAAAAATCAGGATGCGGCTCGCAGAAGTGGAAGACATACTGCATTATAATGAACTTGCATTACAGTTTTATCAATAATCCCCCTTATTTCAAAAACATCCGCATCATCTTTTCTTTCAATCCGGTATATTTCTGATACCGGATCGGCAGATCCATCCACGTTTTCTTATCGACAATACTGCGGTAATGGCTGAAGGTTTCAAAACCAACCCTGCCGTGGTAGCTGCCCATGCCGCTCTCACCGACACCGCCGAATGGCATATCGCTCGTTGCAAGATGAATGATTGTGTCATTGATACAGCCGCCGCCAAAACGGCAGGTATCTAACACTTTCTTCTGTGCAGCCTTGTCCTCACTGAAAAAATAAAGCGCAAGCGGATGAGGGTGGGACTCCACGGTATCAAGTGCTTCGTCTAATGTGTCGAACGTGAGGATCGGAAGCAGTGGTCCAAAAATCTCTTCGCCCATCACAGCGTCGTCCCATGTGATATTATTGAGAACGGTAGGTGCAATGCGGAGCGATTCAGGCTCTGACTGTCCCCCATACACAAGCTTTTCCCCATTGATCAGCCCGAGAATGCGTTCAAAATGCTTTTCGTTGATGATCTTTCCGTAATTCGGATTTTTCAGAGGTTCTTTCCCAAACTGCTTTTCAATCTCAGCTAAGATCGCAGTGATAAGCTCATCACGGATGCGTTTGTCACAGAGAATATAATCCGGCGCAACACAGGTCTGTCCGCAGTTTAAATACTTGCCGAAGACAATACGCTTTGCGGCAAGCCGGATCTTAGCGGTTGAGTCAACGATACATGGGCTCTTTCCGCCAAGCTCTAACGTGACAGGGGTTAAATATTCAGCCGCATGGCGGAGTACCTCCCGTCCGACAGTCTTTCCACCGGTGAAAAAGATCATGTCAAAACGCTGCTGTAACAGTGCCTGATTTTCTGCGCGGCCGCCATCGACCACTGCAACATAATGTGCCGGAAAACATTCTTCGATCATGGTTTTCATGACATCAAACGTGCAAGGGGCGTAGGCGCTTGGTTTTACGACCGCAGTATTTCCGGCTGCTATGGCATCGATCAGCGGATCGAGTGTCAGTAACACCGGGTAATTCCATGGGCTCATGATCAGCACGGTTCCGTAAGGGGAAGGGGAGCGGAAGCTCTTTGCTGCAAACTGGGCGGCCGGGGTGGAAACACGTTTGCTGCGCATAAGGCTGCGGAGATGCTTCTGCATCCAGGTAAGCTCGGACAGTGTCAGCCCGATCTCACACATATAGCTTTCCATACGGCTCTTTCCAAGATCCTCCTTCAATGCCGCAGCGAGGTCGGCTTCATGGCGGATCATAGCCTCCTTCAGACTTTCTAACTGTTTCAGGCGGAATTCCGCCTGGATCGTTTTGCCACTGGAAAAAAAGTGGTTCTGTTGTTGTAAAATATCCTTGATCTCCTGCTCGGTCATGAGATGCCTCCTTTTATCTTCAAGATCGATCAGACAACTACCTGTTCTGACTCAACCTGTATCCGTACATCTGATACTTATATACTATCGAAAATAGCATACTTCTGCAAGTGTTTTACTTCCGGGCAGACAGGAAAAACAATTCTTGAAAAACGGCGCTTATAATGCTACAGTAATAATACTGATGATCTGCAGCAGAGATCATGGCGCAGATCAGTTTGATAATAATGTGACTGCCGGATACGAAGGGCAGATTGCGGAAAGGCATGGAAAATGAAATGAACGATTATAAAATAGGCACAAAATGTGTACAGGCAGGATATACCCCGGAGAATGGACAGCCGCGGCAGATTCCGATCATCCAGTCTACCACTTTCAAATACAGCACCAGTGAGGACATGGGAAAACTGTTTGATCTTGAGGCATCCGGATATTTCTATACACGGCTGCAGAATCCGACCAATGATCATGTCGCAGCCAAGATCGCCGCAATGGAAGGCGGCACAGCCGCAATGCTGACCTCAAGCGGACAGGCAGCGAACTTTTTTGCCATATTCAACATATGTGAGAGTGGAGACCATATCGTGGCATCATCCTCGATCTACGGTGGAACCTTTAACCTCATTGCAGTTACGCTTGCCAAAATGGGGATCACGGCAACCTTCGTGTCTCCTGACGCATCGGAGGAGGAGTTAAACGCTGCGTTCCGTCCGAACACAAAGCTGATGTTTGGCGAGACGATCGCCAATCCGGCATTGACAGTATTAGATATTGAGCTCTTTGCAAAAACAGCACATGCGCACGGCGTACCTCTTATCATAGACAATACATTTCCAACTCCGGTCAACTGCAGGCCATTTGAGTGGGGTGCGGATATTGTGACACACTCCACCACCAAATACATGGATGGACATGGTGCGGCAGTGGGCGGTGCGATCGTTGACAGCGGAAAATTCGACTGGATGGCACACGCAGACAAATATCCGGGACTTTGTACACCGGATGAGAGCTACCATGGCGTGACCTATGCAGAAAAATTTGGCAATGAGGGCGCATTCATCACAAAATGTACAACACAGCTTATGCGCGATCTCGGATGCATCCAGTCGCCACAGAATGCATTCCTGTTAAACCTTGGACTGGAGTCGCTGCATGTGCGTATGCCTAAGCATGTGGAAAACGGACAGGCAGTTGCAGAATTTCTGGAAAAACATCCAAAGGTAGCCTATGTGAACTATCCGGGTCTGCCTTCCAGCAAATACTATGAACGTGCCAGAAAATACCTGCCACACGGCGGATGCGGTGTCGTTTCATTCGGATTAAAGGGCGGCAGGGAGGCTGCGTCTGCTTTTATGCAGAACTTAAAGCTTGGAGCGATCGAGACACATGTGGCAGATGCAAGAACCTGCTGTCTGAATCCGGCGACCTCAACACACAGACAGATGACAGATGAACAGCTGAAAGAGGCAGGTGTTCCGGCAGAGCTGATCCGGATAAGTCTCGGTTTAGAGGATAAGGAAGATCTGATCGCAGATATTTCAAATGCGTTGGATGCGATCAGGGACTAATATGCAGAAAAAAGAAAGTGCAGAGAGAAAAATGAGTAAGATAAAAACAAAAAAAGTGCTGACACCGGAGCAGAAGAAAAAGCGCATCCGCAACATCATCATTGTCGCAGTGATCCTTGTGGCAGCATCCGTTGCAACTTACTGGATGCAGCCGCAGAACAAAGCGCTGGCAGAGAGTGAAGTGTTCAGCGAAGAGGAAGTGAAGGCACAGGCGGAAAAAATCATAGGGCTTTTAAATGCAGAGGATTTTGACAGCCTGCAAAGCCTTGTTGTCCCGGACATGCAGGAGATCATGAACAAAGAGCGCATGGACGAGGGCAAGGCGCGGATCTCGGAAGACTGGGGAGATTTTGTTTCCATTGAAACAATGCAGGATGCGGAGATCATACAGAGAGGTGCGCATATCGCAGCCGTTTACGTGACCGCAGAATATGAGAACATCGAGGTGCATTACACACTGGCGTTCAACGAGGACATGAAACTGGCGTCCTTCGGGATCCAATAGCGGATCATTCCTGCGGAAACATATAGGAAAAATAAACATCCTTAAAATTAGCGTAATTGTCTCTTGAAATCGGAATCTGTGCACCGGATTTTGTGAAGAGAGAGGTTTTACCGAACTTTTCCACGCAGCTTAACGCTGCAATATAGCTGCGGTGGCATTTATAAAACCCTTTTTCCACTGTGAAAATTGTTTCACACTGGTGAAAGGGTTCTTTTATGGAGATCACCGAGCCGTCTTTCAATGTGACTAACACATTCTTATTTTGCGCTTCCAGATATTCGACATCCTGAAAATAAATCGCCTGGTAGCCGGAATCTGTTCTTGCCGCGAAATGAGCCATGGAAGCCTTGTGGACTTCGTACCAGCTGTCGAGGACCGCATGGAAACGCACTTCGTCAAGAGGTTTCAACAGATACCAGAAAGTGCGGACTTCATAAGATTCCAGCGCAAATTCCGGTGAGGAAGTCAGAAAAATGATCGGAACGTGCGGGTCATGCTGGCGCAGTTCGCGGGCGGTATCCATGCCGCTCAAAAGGGGCATGATCATATCAAGCAGGATCAGATCCATGCCATAAGCCCTGTGTGCGGAGATCAGTTCGTCACCGTTTGTGAACCGGTAGAGCTGCAGTGTCAACTGATGCGCCCGGCACCAGGAATCAAGACTGTCTGAAAGCAGATCCAAAAATTCAGTTTCATCATCACAAATCGCAATCTTTACCATAATAAATTTCCTCGCTTAAAGAATAATGCGGACTACAAAGTCCTCACCTTCCATGTAAAACTGGTACTGTCCATGTTCCTTCTCGACATAATAAATGACGCTTTGAACACCGATACCGTGATTCTTTGCCGTTGTAACCGGGATACCGTTTGAAAAAACAGGTGTCGCTGAAGCCGGATTCTTCTGCAGGATCAGAAGGTGGTTTCCCTTTTCAAAAATGCTCAGATGCACGATACGTTTTTCCACAGGGAGCTTCGTGACCGCATGCATTGCATTTTCCAGAAGATTGGAAAGGATCGCACAGAAAGTCATCTCAGAGCAGCAGAGTGTCTGCGAAGTCTGGATCTGTACGTCAAAAACGATCTGATTTTCCGAAAACCGTGTCTGGTAAATGGAAAGAACCGAATTCAGCAGCTCATTTCTGCAGAAAGAATGAATGACCGTGTCGTCATATTGCTTATTGATCTCCTGAATATAATCAAGTGCGCGCTCCGGTTCCTGCTGGGAGATAAAAGTCTGGATGGCAGCAAGATGATGGCGCATGTCGTGCCGCAGGATCTTCATGCGGTGTTCGCTGCTGCGGACCTGTTCGATCTCCGAATGCAGGGAGTTCAACTGCATATTGGTAAGCTGACCGTATTGTTCAGCACGGTTTTTCAACTCATATTCCTGAAAATAGACGAACAGGAAAATGACATAGGAAATACACATGGCAAATGCGAGAAATTCCACGACCACCTTATTTCCGGAGTAGAGAAGCATGGAGAACTTTGTGGTAGAGTAATCAAACACATAATAGACGAATGGCATTGCCCCGAGGATATACAGCTCCCGGTCAGATTTTGCAAAAAGCAGTGCGGTAGTCTGGCACAGATACCGGCTTAAGAAAGCGAAAACGGCAACAGTCACGATAATCCTTACCAGATAATAAATCCAGTCCAATCCGCTCAGGGATAAGGCAAAAATACCTGCCCAGTTGCTGAACTGGCAGCACAGATAGGCGGTCATAATAGAGATTATGGAAGGCAGCCAGCGGAAACGGTAATAAAACACCAGCAGCAGAAAAAGCGGCAGATGCACGAAAATCGGGTAGACGGCTTCCGTGAACAACGAACCGAATACCGTATTGCAGATCAGAAAGAAAAGTCCGGATACTGCTCCACCGCCAAGAAGAATGCAGACATTTTTCTTATTCTGTTTTACTCCGAGAAAAAAGGCGGACAGAAAAATGCCAAACAGCATCGTCGTTAAGTGGTGTGTATAAGTTAAAATCTGAAGCAGCATGTGGCAGTCCTCCTTGTTTCACAGTTATGATACATCCATTATAAAAAATTCCGAAATCCAAAGCAAGCCTGCATCTTACAATTCACGCCATATAATTACAACTCACGCCGAAATCCGGGTTTTGGGTGAACGCTGTGATAAAATGAAAAAAATGGTAAAGCGACATACTATTGCAGGAGGAGAATACACATGATAAGAAAAAAGAGAATGAGCGAAGGAATTGCAAAAATTCTTTCCGGTTTATTGGTGCTCGGAATGGTGGCAGGTGTTGTTCCGGCAGTACCGGGTGGAACAGTGCATGCGAAGGCTGAGGAAACAAGTGGGCAGGATGTGACAGTGGCGGAGAATCCTGAGCATAAGCATTGCGTATGCGGAACTGGGAAGCTTTCGGTTGAAGGGCATACGCATGATGAGGAACAGATATGGAAAGGCATAAATTCGTTAGATAAAATTTCAAGTGCAGGCTACTACTATTTGACGGATAATGTGACAATCAATAGTGCATGGACGTGCAGAGCTAACGTAGTATTATGCTTGAATGGACACAGCATTACCCGCGAAATTAAAAGTGATGGCAGTTTTCCTTACCAGAATGCCGTTATTCACATAGATAGATCGTCTACCCTTACCCTTACGGACTGTAAGGAGAATGGAATTATTCAGCACCTAGGTGAAAAAACCGGTGCAGGTATTTACAATATTGGAAACTTTTTCATGTATAATGGTATGATTTCCAATAACAATTGCGGTGTCAAAAATGCAGGCGATTTCAACATGTACGGTGGAACAATCTCTGAAAATATCAATAAAAAAACCAGTGATTACGGCGGAGGAGTATACGTTGATGCACAACATACCTTTAATATGTATGGTGGAACAATCTCTGGAAATACTGCTGGATATGGCGGAGGTGTCAATAATAAAGGTACATTCAATATGTACGATGGCAGCACAATCTCTGATAATACAGAATGCACTTTACCTGGAGCCTTCTCTCATGGTGGCGGAGCTGTGTATAATGCAGGTACATTCAACATGAAGGGAGGAGTTATTTCTGGAAACACTTCTGAAGGTTATGGTGGTGGAGTCTTCCATTATAATGGTATCTTTAATATGTCCAGTGGAGAAATAAAAGGAAACAAGTCTACTGATTCGAATTACGGCGGAGGCGGAGTATATATTGAGGCTGGTAGATTTGAGATGTCCGGAGGTAAAATAACCGACAATAGTTCCAAACAAGACGGTGGAGGTGTGGATCAGAATGGTGGTACTTTAACGTTATCAGGTACTGCAATCATTATGGAAAACAAAGTCAACAATAATGAGAATAATCTGTATCTTGAGAAAGGCAAAACAGTGTCCGCAAGTGGACTGGCAAGCGGAGCTGTGATAGGTGTGACTTCATTTGATGATCCAAAAGAGGGTTCTCCGGTTACGATTACCAGTAATGCTGCAAGTGCAGAAAATTTTAAATCTGATAATAGTGCTTACGAAATAGGTACGGATGCAATTGGAAGAGTTATATTGAAAAAAACGACAACATGTAATGTGATAGTCTCTATTCCTGACAATGGCAGTATAAAACACATAATGAATTATGGTGGATTATCCCAAAAGGTTACGAAGGGAAATAGTATTGAGCCTATCATTTTAGAAGCAGGTGAAGGTTATTATTTCAGTGATGCGGATATTTCAAACTTAACAAGAGATGGGATTAGCACAACGAAACAAGCTGATGGCAGCATAAAAATAGAGGGTACACCTAACAGCGATATTTCATTTACTGCCACCGCATCTAAGAAACCTGATACTACAACTCACACAATTACAGCTACAGTAGAAGGAGGAAAAGGAACAATTTCACCAAACGGTTCAGTAAGTGTCAAAGAAGGTGAAAGTCAGGTCTTCACAATTACACCAAATAAAGGATACGAGATAGCTTCTTTAAAAGTGGATGGCAAAGAAGTAGTAAATCCTTCCAATACCTATACTTTTACCAATGTAACAAGTGGTCACACAATAGATGTTTCCTTTAAAGAACAGGCTGTTGTGCCACCAGCTGTTGAAGCACCGACAATCACAAAACAGCCACAGCCTGTATCTGTGAAAGTCGGAGAAACGGCAACGTTTACTGTAGAGGCAGCAGGTGAGGGTTTGAGTTATCAGTGGATGGTTGACAAAAAAGATAATGCAGAATTTGTTAATATTGATGAAGCAACTAGTGAAAGTTACACGTTAAATGCAGCTAGTAAAGAATTTAATGGATATCAATATCAGTGTGTGGTAAGCAATCAAAGCGGTTCAGTCACATCAAATCCAGTTACACTGACTGTGACAGAAGATACAGCACCGACACCGAATCCGAATCCAACCCCAACACCGGAGCCAAACCCAGAGCCAAACCCAACCCCGACTCCAAATCCGGCACCGGAAGCAACAACCCCGACACCAGCGACATCAACACCGGCTGCATCAACCACAACAGCTCCTGCATCTTCGGCATCTTCGGCACCGGCTCAGGTAACATATGATATTTTGGATGGAGCGGGCAGCTCATGGACGCAGAATACAGATGGAAGCCTTGCAATCAGAGGAAGCGGCGAGATTTCAAAATTCCGTGAGGTCAAAGTGGATGGAGTTACAGTTGATCCGGTCAATTATACGGTCACAGAAGGATCTACCATCATTACCTTCAAACCGGAATACCTTAAGAGTCTGTCAGCAGGAAACCATTCCTTTGAACTTGTCTGGACAGATGGAACAGCGGCAACAAACTTTACGGTAGCCGAAAACGCTGACCAGAGTGCAAAATCTCCAAAGACAGGCGAAGATTTCAGCATGGCACTTTGTACAGCACTTCTGATGGTTTCATGCGCGGGACTTGCAGGAATCTTTGCGAAAAGAAAAAGAAACCATGCCAGATAAGGCATTGTACAAATAATTTTTTAAAATGAAAAATAAGCTGATTACAGAGATAAAAGTGGGCAGGAAATTTACAAAAAAAATTCTATTTTTATCAAAAATATGAATAGTAGAAAGAGGAGATTCAAATGAAGAAAAAGTTATTAACAGCATTACTTGTTGGAGCAATGGCTCTTAATATTACAGCATGTGGTGGTTCATCAGATGCAGCAGCACCAGCTGACAATGATCAGCAGACAACTACAACAGACACAGCAGCTGATGATGCAGCAGATACAGAAGAGGATGCAGTGGATGTGGAAGATGCAGCAGAAGCAGCAGACACAACAGAGGAAGAAGGATTTTCCCTTCTTGATGTAACAGCGGATCTTGTTGATGCAGCATTATATGCAGTGGATGATGATAATACAGAGTATGTGATCACACTCTTTAGAGATCCGGATGGATATAGCTATGTTTCATTAATGATCGTTCCACAGGATGGACAGGGAGATGTCCTTTGTGGAGCATATGATGATTCTAATGTAACAAATGTTACAGATGAAGATAACATTGACTGGACTGAGATCAGCACAACAGATGTTTATACAGGTGATGATTTCTCAGCAGTATTTGTAGAAGCAGATGACGGTTCCGTTGCAATTGCAAATTCAGATTTTTCCCTTGTTATGGAAGGTCAGTATCTGACAGCTGATGAAGCAATCGATTATATGGGAGCAGCAGCTAACTACATCAACTAGTTTTTTTCAGATATGCGGAGTAACGGAAGAACGGTTGCTTCGCATATCCCTACATAATGTTATTCAAAAATCCTGCACACTTTTATCTCTGTAATCAGCACACATTTATATAGAAGCTGTAAAATTCGCATTGAGTTTTACAGCTTTTTGCGTATAGCAAAAAATCACCTTTTATTCATGTTAGATATAAGTATGGATAGCTTTGGGATTGTGAGGTGAAAATCAAAATATATCAATTACAGATTCAATGAGAAATCATTATCATACCAGAAATGTCGTATGGAGTAAAATTCCGCAAGCAGGCAAATACAGACCTTTACAAGCTGTATAACACCAACCTGCATGAGAAGATCGAGATGATGAAAAAGGAAAAACATCAGTAAAAAGTCATTGAGAGGATTGCTATGTCTTGATATAATTAAAATGTATTAATTTTGAAAAAGATTTATAAAGTCTTGTTAAAATGGCAAAAATGGAATTGTGACACCACTGGTGTCACAATTCGGAAGGTGGAATATTTGTATGGGTAATGATTTGATATCAGCAGCTGGATTAATTCATATAATTGAAGAATCACGACAAAGTGCATTGAAGAAAGTGAATGAAGAGCTTATCAAAATGTATTGGAAAGTTGGTGAGTTTTTAAGTAAGGAAACGGAACGGGCTTCGTATGGTGATGCATATATCGATGAAATTTCAAGGGAAATACAGGAGGCGTTTCCCGGAATAAAGGGATTCAATCGAAGAGGTCTTTATAGAATGAAAAAATTTTATGAAACCTATAAGGATAATGAGATTGTGACACCACTGGTGACACAAATTAGTTGGACGAATCACTTGTTGATAATGTCAGGCTGTAAGACTGATGAGGAAAGAGAATTTTATATACGCCTATGTATCAAAGAAAACTATTCAAAGCGTCAGTTGGAGAGACAGTTAGATAGCGGATATTATGAAAGGTATATGTTATCAAAGGAAACTTTATTACCAGAGTCGGTTAAGAAGCTAGGAGAAAATCCATTTTTGGATTCATATGTTATGGAATTTCTGGATTTGCCAAATGAGTTTCATGAGAATGACTTACGAAAAGCGTTAATTAGAAACATGAAGGATTTTATTCTGGAATTAGGAAAAGATTTCACATTTATTGATGAAGAGTACAAAGTTCAGGTTGGAGGAGACGATTTTCGTATTGATTTGTTGTTTTATCATCGGGGATTACAGTGCCTTGTTGCAATAGAACTCAAAATAGGTAAGTTTAAACCAGAGTATATTTCTAAGTTGGATTTTTATCTTGAGGCATTGGACAGACAGGTAAAGAAAGAGAATGAAAACCCGAGTGTTGGCTTGCTTCTTTGTGCATCTAAGAATGATGAGGTGGTAGAATATGCTATGAGCAGAACGATGTCACCGATGCTGGTATCTCAGTATCAGTTACAGTTACCGGATAAGACTATTCTTGAGAAGAAGCTGCAGCAGTTGGTCAATATTCCGCAGATTGAGGATTAAGGCTTATGGGTAAGGATATGATATTTACTCTGGAAAGAAGAGTAAATGGAAAAAGAGAATTATAATCAGATAGTATTTACAGCCGTTAGGGATAACTTAGCGGCTATTTTTAATATTAGGAAATTTCTCCCTTCGGAGAAAACACTAATATAAAAGCCCGTATAAGAGAGGGCTCAACAAAAAGACGGTAAATATTTAGAAAAGGTCGATATAAAAATCTTCTTCTTCGCCGTCAAAATATTCATCTTCAGTAAGGAAATAATGCATGTCAAGTAAATCTGAATCACTCATGTTTTTTACAAGCTGTGCAGTCATTCCTTCAGGTGGATCTTTAATGTATTTTTCTCTTAGTTCCTCTATTGCTTTTTGTAGAAAGAATTTCTCACTATCTCATATAAAAGTGTGATTGATAAGCATTAAATCTTAATAATTTTGTGATTCCGGTTGTGATTTTCATAGATTTCGCATATAATAAAAGTGTGATTATAAAGCATAAAACTCCAATAAAAATGTGAGGAGTGATTCTGTGGAACGATTTATCTTAAAAAAATTGCTGGCTTGGAAGAATTCTCCCTACCGCAAGCCGTTAATCCTGAAGGGCGTACGTCAGGTGGGTAAGACTTGGATTCTGAAAGAGTTTGGCAGGCGCTATTATGAAAATACAGCCTACTTTAACTTCGACGAAAATGAAGAATATAAGCAATTTTTTGAAACAACCAAGGATGTAGATCGGATACTACAAAACCTTATGCTGGCAAGCGGTCAAAAAATCGTGCCTGAAAAAACCCTTATCATCTTTGATGAGGTGCAGGACTGCCCTAAGGTCATTAACTCTATGAAGTATTTTTGCGAGAACGCACCGCAGTATCACGTTGCCTGCGCTGGTTCTCTGTTGGGTATTGCTCTGGCGAAACCTTCCTCTTTTCCGGTGGGTAAAGTCAACTTTATGCAGATTGACCCGATGACCTTTAATGAATTCTTACTTGCCAACGGTGATGAAAATCTGGCACAGTATCTAGAACAGGTGGACACTCTTGAACCCATCCCTGACGCCTTCTTTAATCCGCTGTATGAGAAGCTGAAAATGTACTATGTCACCGGTGGTATGCCGGAGTCGGTATTGATGTGGACGGAAGCACGGGATGTTTCTGCCATGCAGGAAGCATTGTCCGGAATCATCGGAGCCTATGAGCGAGATTTTGCAAAACATCCTAATCTCAGCGAGTTCCCGAAAATCTCAATGATCTGGAAATCCATTCCTTCTCAATTGGCAAAAGAAAACAAGAAGTTCATCTATAAAGTGGTCAAGGAAGGAGCACGAGCCCGTGAGTACGAGGATGCCTTGCAATGGCTGGTAGATGCCCGTTTGGTGCATAAAATTTATCGCAGCTCAGCTCCCGGCCTGCCGATTGCAGCTTACGATGACTTGTCTGCCTTCAAGATTTATCTGGTGGATGTGGGACTGCTCCGCCGTCTGGCACAGTTGGCCCCCACTGCCTTTGGAGAGGGCAACCGCCTGTTCACCGAGTTCAAGGGCGCTTTGACTGAAAACTTTGTGCTGCAGACCCTGATCACGCAGTTTGAAGTGGTTCCCCGCTATTGGAGCCAGAATAATCCACCTTATGAAGTGGATTTCCTCATTCAGAGAGAAAATGATATTTTCCCGATTGAAGTCAAATCCGAAGCTAATACCACCAGCAAGAGCCTTAAGAAGTTCAAGGAGTTGTTCCCGGACAAGGTCAAACTCCGCATTCGATTCTCTCTGGATAATCTGAAGCTGGATGATGATGTACTGAACATCCCTTTGTTCATGGCTGATCAAGCAGATAGATTGATTGGATTGGCATTAGAAAAGAAGAATAGCTTTGGTTAGTAATGGTTCATCAATATAAAAAGTAACAATTTGACCTATAGAATGAAAGAAATAGAAAGGTGATATGATGGTCAAAGGCTTCATTTTCTTCAGAGACGGAAAGATACCATTCGTAATCGAAAACTACCGCATGGAATTATTTACGGATGACTCGCTGCTGGATGATTTTTGTAAAGAATATAATTTTAAAGAAAACTATATCCTGCATGGACAATGTTTTGATATCGGAATTCGTGGACGGAAAGCAACTTTTTTAGTAGAAAACTCTATGGGCAGTACCTGCTATTTACGTTGCTATATTATCAATATGTTCGACAAAGATGAAGAGTATGACTCCATAGGCCTTCAATCACCGTCCCTCGATGAAGTTTTTAGATACGAATATGAATACATTGACATGGTGCGAGCGGGAATCAATTTGGCTGTAGAGCCTATGAAGTGCGTGCGCATATCGGTCTTGTTGAAGGCGATTCTGCAAAGGATAAGCGCCAACACCTACTTGATGTGTGGTTCGGCAGAACTGAAGCGGCTTCAAAATTCTGTGTGGAATCTACAGTAAAGGCTGAGGATGAGTGGCTACATTCTTTCTTTTATTTCAACGACGAAAAACCGACAGACGCAGACTTTGAGAAAGCTATTGGCGATTATCTAACATTTGAGTTTTCTATGATTATGCAGAATCGTGAATATCTGTTTAAGAACGGGGGTGCCGATATTGCAGAAGATTGATGAGAAAACATGGGAGGCTGTTCGCTTGACAGAGATATTTGACACAATCTCTCGTGGAAAGCGGATTAAAAAATCTGACCATATTCCTGGTGATGTTCCGTATGTTTCATCCACAGCGCTTGCGAACGGTACAGATGGAAGTTGTGGCAATGAGAAGAATGTCCGAAAATTCGGTGACTGTCTTACCCTTGCGAATAGCGGAAGTGTTGGTTCCTGCTTTTATCACCCTTATGATTTTGTTGCCAGTGACCATGTGACTGCTTTATGTCGTGAGGGGACCAGTGAGGACTGTTATTTGGGCTTATCTGCACTTGTTGGGCGTTTAGGTGAAAAGTATAATTTTAACAGAGAGATTAACGATGTTCGTATTTCCAGAGAGCGTGTTATGCTTCCTGTCCATGAAGGTGTTCCGGATTACGAATATATAGAAAAAATTACACAACAGAAACGCCAAACGATGCTGAACAAGTACCGTATCTATGCCCAAAAATGTATTGCTGACTTGGGTGATGAATCCGAGTTGCCCGCATTATCTGAAAAAACATGGGATTCTTTTTCCATCTCAGACATTTTTGATATTTTGCCCGGAAAGCGCCTGGTCGCAGCAGATACTACTCCTGGAGACAGACCATTTATCGGAGCTTTGGATAACAGCAACGGCATTGCACGTTTTGTGAATGACACAAATGTGTCTCTGGATAAAAATGTGCTCGGCGTAAACTATGATGGTAATGGTATGGTAATAGGATTCTATCATCCATACGAATGTATTTTTTCTGACTCAGTAAAGCGATTTCACCTGAAGAATCATGAGGATAAAGCGTTTGTGCTGCTATTTATGAAGGTTGCCATTCTGCAACAGAAAAGTAAGTTTGGCTATCTGTATAAATTTAATGCAGAACGCATGGCTAATACCAAAATCATGCTGCCTGTTACCGATGACGGCGCTCCTGATTACGAATATATGGAGCAGTACGCCAAAAATCTGATGCTCCGGAAGTATAAGCAGTATTTGTCATATCTTAATTCAAAAGAAAAAACTGATACGGTAGCTACAGACAATTGACAGCTTACTACAGATAAAAACGGAGGCAAATATGCAATTATCAAAAATCAGAATTAAAAATTACAGATTGCTTATTGATGCCGAATTAGAAGTTGATCCCAGGACAACTTTAATTGTGGGTAGAAACAACACAGCCAAAACATCCTGCTTTTCGTGCATTGGAAAGGTACTGGATGGAGAAACCGTATCTTTCGATGACTATCCACTATTAAGGCGAGAAGATTTCTATACAAAAATTGCTCTGTTTATGGAGAAAAAGCTCTCTTATGAGGAACTCTGCAAGCAGATCGAAGTTGTCTCCATAGACTTCCTGGTAGACTATTCGTTAGATGACCCAGATGATAATTTGGGGGCTTTGTCACCTTTCATTATCGATGTCGATGTGAACACAACAACAGCTCTGATTCGTGCAGAGTATCGACTAAAAACCGACGAAAAAACCTTGTGGGCTTTCTTGGAAAGCAGCTATTATAAGGACGGCGCTTTTTTGCCGAGTGAAGAAGCGCACGAGGTACTTGTCGATAACTTCGATAAATTATTTGGATTAACCGTATATGCCATCAATCCAAACAATATGGAGGACAAACAAGTAAAAAGCCAAAAAGAATTACATGATTTGTTTCCATTCCATACCATTCCTGCCGAACGAGTTCTTGGTGAAGATGACACGCATAACAGTTCTCTTGGCTCGCTAATTTCTGGTTTCTTTGATATGAGCGAAGCAGATTTGGATCCGAAAGTTGCAGAAGAAATCAAGATGTTGCGTACAATAGTCGAAAAAGCCAATAAAGATGTTCAAAAGCAAAGTGATGAAATTCTGAGTTCCGTTGTGAACAGTTCTATTGGCTTTGTATGAAATTTTTCGAACCACTCGCAGTATCCAGACCACTGCAAAGCAGATGAATGAGGAAGGATTTCACACTCCTTCCGGTGCTGCATTTAACGCATCCACCACAAGACTGGTTTTGAGAAATCCTATCTATTGTACTGCTGATAAACGCAGCTATGATTATTTCATCGACCATGACGGCAATGTGTTTGGAGATATGATAGAGTTTGACGGAACTCACGGATTGTCGGCTTACAATAAAACTGATCAGGAAAAGTATGAAGGCAGTGACAGCACATTTATCTCTCCAAAATATGTTCAGACCATTGAAAGCAAGCCTGTTAGCGAGTGGATTATTGCGGTCGGAAGGCATGAAGGCTTTATTCCAAGTGAACAATGGATTGAAGTGCAGGAACTTCTGGATGCTATTGCAGAGAAATACAATCGACCTCATAGAAAGACCAACGCACTGTTGGCGGGGTTGGCGCATTGTCCTCACTGCGGCAGACGATTAAGTGTAATTTCCGAGTCCGACCGTTGGACGAATGGAAAGCCTCGATTTAAATATGTTTGTCCCGGTTATCGTAAAAAGGAATGTAATTTCAAGGCAGTGGATGGCGTTCTTCTGGATGAATTTGTCGTACAGCAGCTATCTGAACTGTCGGATGAAAACAGCGAGCGTTTCAGAAGGATTCTGGAAATTGAAATCGAGGAGATTCTGGAACAGTCACAGACGGTACAGGAACATAACATCATTAAAAAGAAACGTGATAAGCTGAAAGCGGATATTGCAGCACAGACAAGAAATCTGCGTGAAGCAGATGGCAGTATCAAGCAATTTATTCAAGAGGATTTGCAAAATCTGGCTGAAGAACTGAGGGAAACGGAGCGGCAGCTTTCCAAACTGGATGAGGGCAGAAAGAACAATATGATTGCCATCCGTGACTTGGAAATGACAAAAGAAAGGCTGCTCTCCTTTGCAGAATATGCAAAGGATGCGCAGCCGGAGGTTCTGGTCACTTTGATCCAGACGATTGTAGAAAGAATTTATATTGTGGATAAGGATGAAGAGCGTTTCTGCCACATCTTCATCAAAGGCTGTACTGGCGAAGATTATACCGGCTTCTTCCAGACAGCCGGTTACATAGAGCATAATTCTGCCCCTGTGTGTGATTCAGAACAGTATTGCATTTGCACCAAAATATCGCAGGAAAGTGTTTTACGGAGAGAAGCGGCGGGAAATCGGAGGAATTTTGCGAACGTTATGTATGTGGAAGAAGCTCAAGATAGTAGAAGCAGAAGTCTGTGTAGACCATGTGCACATGCTGTTGGAAATTCCACCGAAGGTATCGGTGCCCAGTTTTATGGGGTATTTGAAAGGGAAGAGCAGTCTGATGATATATGAGAAATACCTGGAGCTGAAATATAAGTATCAAGTATAGAAATAGGGAATTCTGGTGCAGAGGATATTACGTGGATACCGTGGGAAAGAATGCAAAGAAAATAGAAGAATACATCAAGCACCAGCTGGATGAGGACAAAGCTGGGGAACAACTGACAATGGGAAATTTCTAAGCCCGTTCATGGGCTGCAAGTAGCAGAACTCTCGCGGCTGGCAGATCGTATTTGCACGACGTGACGTGCAAGCTAGTAACAGAGGGCTTTGCCCGTCTACGAAAAACCGCCGGCTAGGCCGGCGGATTATTATTCGATTTGCGGCTTGCCTTTATTGCTTGCGGCTATCGCCGGATCACAGCAGATCTGCATAACCGTAAGTTGCCCTTGAACCACAAGACCGTCCAGCGGCTTATGAAGGAGCTTGATCTGGTCTGCTGTGTGCGAATGAAGAAATATCGTTCCTACAAGGAAGAACTGGGCAGGACAGCGCCAAATCTGCTGAATCGGGATTTCCATGCGGACAAGCTGAACCGGAACTGGGTCACGGATGTGACAGAGTTCAGCCTGTTTGGAGAAAAGCTCTATCTGTCTCCAATTTTGAATCTGTGCAGCAGCGATCTGGTCAGCTATACGATCGCAGATCGCCCTGTGCTGCGTATGGTGACAATCATGCTGGACAAGGCGTTTGCAAAGATCCCAGACGGAACATACTTAATTCTTTATTCCAATCAGGGCTGGCAGTATCAGCACAAGCAGTACCGGCGGATGCTTCGCGAAAAGGGCATTCGGCAGAGCATGAGCCGCAAAGGAACCTGCCTGGACAATGCTGTGATTGAAAATTTCTTCGGTCTGCTCAAAAGCGAGCTGCTGTATCTGCAGGAATTCCGTTCCATGGAATACTTCAAGCAGGAACTTATAGAATATCTGAACTACTACAACAACCGCAAGATCAAGGGAAAACTGAAGGGCCTGCCACCTACAATTCACAGACAGCAAGCCCTTTTGGTAGATTGAACAATTTATGATTGATATTTTTACCTAACTTTTAGGGGATCATTTCAAACAGTCCCATAAGAACGATTTTGCGCACGTGCAGTATTTTCAGGTGTTCCGGAGCGAGTGCGTAATTATCTGGAAGTGAAAGTGCTTGTGCTGGGCCGCTGGGGGGAGGAGATCCTTTTCGCGCGGCATTCTCCGGCGGATTCCGCAAACAACAGTTGCGGTGCGCGCACTTATGCGGTATAATCAAACCAATTTGTGCCTAGTGCGTGAAAGGAAACAACATCATGGGTAATGACACAAACGTCAATAACCGCGACGGCTTTCGCAGCCGCGGCGGCTTCATCATCGCCTGCATCGGCTCGGCCGTCGGCATGGGCAACATCTGGCGCTTCCCGACGCTGGTGTCCCAGTGGGGCGGCATGACCTTCCTCATCCCGTACTTCCTCTTTGTCATCCTCATCGCCTCTACCGGCGTCATCGGAGAGTTTGCACTCGGCCGCGCGGGCGGTGCAGGCCCGGTCGGCTCGTTCGGTATGTGCACCGAGGCGCGCTTCGGAAAGCGCAAGCCGGGCGAGCTCGTCGGTTACATCCCGGTGCTCGGGTCGCTGGCGCTGGCCATCGGCTACACATGCGTCATGGGCTGGATCTTCAAGTATACATTTCTGGCGTTTGACGGCGGATTGTCTGCCATGGGTCAGGACATGGATGCGATCGTCGGCAGCTTCAATGCCACTGCCGGCGCGTGGGGCGCAAATGTCTGGGTCGTGGTCGCAGTTGCGGTGAGCTTTTTCATCATGTCCTTCGGCATTGCCGGCGGCATTGAAAAGGCCAACAAGGTCATGATGCCGATCCTGTTTTTCCTTTTTGTCGCACTCGGCATTTATGTGTTCACGCTGCCCGGCGCGTCGGGCGGCTATCGGTATATCTTCACCATCAAGCCCGAGGGCCTGCTCGACCCGTATGTCTGGATCTATGCCTTTGGTCAGGCGTTTTTCTCCCTGTCTGTTGCGGGCAACGGCAGCGTGATCTACGGTTCTTACCTCAGCAAAAACGAGTGCATTCCAAGCTCCGCGCGCAACGTCGCGCTCTTTGACACGATCGCGGCGCTGCTGGCGGCATTTGTCATCATCCCCGCCATGGCGGCCGGCGGCGCTGAGCTCGACGCCGGCGGTCCGGGGCTGATGTTCATCTATCTTGTCCACGTCATGAACGGCATGGCGGGCGGGCGCATCGTGGCGATGGTGTTTTTCCTGTGCGTGTCGTTTGCGGGCGTCACGTCGATCATCAATCTCTATGAGGCACCGGTCGCATCCCTGCAGGAAAAGCTCGGCCTCAAGCGCGTGCCGGCAACGGCGGCGATCCATGTGATCGGTCTTGCAGCCGCGCTGTGCATTCAGGCCATCGTCTCACAGTGGATGGATGTCGTGTCCATCTATATCTGCCCGCTGGGCGCACTGCTCGCGGCAGTGATGTTCTTCTGGATCGGCGGTAAAAAGCTCGTGCTCGAGAGCGTCAACCTTGGCGCGCGCAAGCCCATCGGCGGCTGGTATTATCCGGCCGGCAAATATGTTTACTGCGCCAGTGTGCTCGTGGCGCTGATCGCCGGGGCGATCCTCGGCGGCATCGGATAAGGATTCCATACGAAAGCGGCGCTCCGTTACCGGGGCGCCGCTGAGACTGTCAAAAAAGTACTGCTTTTTTGACAAAGGGGTTTGCGGCCTGACTGCAGCGCACTCACCGGCCGCCAGAGGCGGCCAGCTCGCACGTTTGCAGGCCGAGAAGTATTTTCTTCGCCGCACATGTCGCCGAAGAAAATGATTGGACTTTCTTTGCGCCTGCGGGCGCAAACTCTATGAGATTCTTTGACAAGCAAAGCGGCACTCCGTTCCCGGAGCGCCGCTTTGCTGTTATCCTTTTTTTACATTCTGGCAAAACGCCGACAGAATCGTGGCGGTCTGCTCGCGCGCGGCGTGCCCCTGCGGACGCAGGTAGTTGACGCCGTTGTCGTTCGACCCGGAGATCAGGCCGAGCGCGACGGCGTCCGCCATTGCGCTGCGCGCCCAGCCGGCCACATCTCCGCCGTCCGGGAAATCGCTCAGGTTCGCGGGCGTCCACGTATGCCGGAGCTTCAGGATGCGGTCTGCATACTCCATGAGCAGTACGGCGAGCTGCTCGCGCGTTACCGGATCGTCAGGGGAGAAGGTCGTCCGGCTTGTTCCGGCTGTCACGCCGGTCTGGTACGCCCAGAGCACGGCACTCTGATACCAGCCGTGCGTCAGATCCGTAAACGGGGTTTTGCCGCTGACCTTTGGCGCGCCGGAGAGCTCGTAGAGGACCTGCACCGCCTGCGCACGTGTGGTCGTGCCCTTCGGGTCAAAACGGCCGCTGCCAACGCCGGACATCAAGCCGGTGCGCACGCAGAAATCAATGCCGGCGTGCGCCCAGTTGTCCGGCGCAGGGACATCGCTCAGATTCTTGCTCGGGCAGCTGCGCAGCGGACGCAGCGGCTGGGTCACGGATGCGCCGCAGCTGCCGCAGGTGTAGATGCGGCTGCCGAAGTCTGTGCACGACGGCTCCGTGTGTTTTGTGACACGGTAATCATGCGTGTGCCCTGCATTGAGCGATGTGCCGTAGCGCAGATTCAGATCAACGTTTGTCGGGATGCCGGGGATGCGGGCGCTGTTGCTGCACTGCCATGTGCTGTAGCTGCCGCTGTAGCCGGTCTCCGCATCCCAGACGGCGAGCCAGCGATCCCACTGCTCATAGGCCGGGGCGTCGAGCACGGTCGTCCACCAGTAACGATTGGCGTAAATGCCGACGCTGTAGCCTGCTGTGCGCAGCGTGTCGCAGAAGATGGTCGCATGGCGCAGGATCTCGGCTTTCGTGCAGCCGGTGCGCACGCTCTCATCCTCCAGATCGAGGTAGACCGGCAGCTGCAGATTTTTGCCGCGCAGCTGCTGCAGCGCGCCCTCCGCCTCGCTTCGGGCCTGCGCGTCTGTTTTGGCGGCGGAGTAGACGTACGCGCCGTAGGGAATGCCGAGCCGCTCACACGCGGCGGCGTTGACGTTCCATTTTTGGTCGGCCTGACCGCGGGCGTAGCAGCGGATGATGGCAAAGTCGATGTTCCGCGCAGCCGTGCCCCAGTCGATGTCACCCTGAAACTGACTGACGTCGACGCCGACACCTGTGATCTGTTCACCGGCGGAATACACATCGGGGCTGGCTGCCTCCGCAGCAGGAAGGTATGCGCCAGCCGCGCTTCCGGTCAGCAGGGCGGTCAGGAGCAGACAGACAAGAAGTCGTTTAAGCATGATGTTCCTCCTAAGGGATAGTTGACTCTTATTCTACCGCACACGTGCGCAAAAGGCAACCACAGCGCTCACAGACAGGAAAACCGGCGCTCTGCATCAGCAGAGCGCCGGTTTCGGCGGTCTCAGAACATCTTGATGTACGCATCGCGGTCAGGCCCGACGGAGACGTACTTGATGCGGCAGCCGACAGCGCCCTCGAGGTAGTGCACGTAGTCGAGCGCCTCCTTCGGCAGATCGCTCACCTTGCGGCAGCCGGAGATGTCGCAGTGGAAGCCGGGCAGGTACTCGTAGATGGGCTTGGCCTTGGCCAGCTTCACACCGATGGGGAAGCGCTCCACGCGCTCGCCGTCGATCTCATAGGCGACGCACACGGGGATCTTGTCCAGGTAGGACAGCACGTCGAGCTTCGTCAGCGCGATACTCGTGCAGCCCTGCATTTTCACGCCGTAGCGGGAGGCGACCACGTCGAACCCGCCCACGCGGCGCGGGCGTCCGGTGGCAGCGCCGTATTCGCCGCCGGCGTCGCGCAGCGCGGTGGCCTCGTCACCGAACATCTCGCAGGTGAACGGGCCCTCACCTACGCAGGTGGAGTAGGCCTTCATGATGCCGATGATCGTGTCGAGCCGCGCCTCCGGGATGCCCGCGCCGATGGGAGCGTAGGCCGCGATGGTCGATGAGCCGGAGGTGTACGGATAGATGCCGTAGTCAATGTCGCGCAGCGCACCGAGCTGGGCCTCAAAGAGCAGGGACTTGTTGTCCTCGATGGCCTCGGAGAGGTAGTCGGTCGTGTCGCAGACGTAGTCCTTGAACGGCATGGCGTAGGTGTCGATCCATGCCATCATCTCGTCAAGGTCGATGGGATCGTGGTGATAACCGTTGACGATGAAGAGATTCTTCCACTCGAGAATGTCGGCCAGACGGGCCTTGAGTGCGTCGCGGTCGGCGAGCTCACCCATGCGCAGCGCCTTCTTCATATATTTGTCCGAGTAGGCGGGGGAGATGCCGCGGCGGGTCGAGCCGAACTTCTTGTCCGCCAGACGATCCTCCTCCAGGCAGTCGAGCAGCTTGTGGTACGGCATGCAGATGACGGCCTTGTCGCTGATTTTCAGGTGCTCCGGCGTGATGGTGATGCCGCCGGCGCGCAGATGTTCGACCTCATGGAACATGTGCTCCGTATCAATGACCATGCCGGGGCCGAGCACGTTCACGGTCTCGTCGCGCAGGATGCCGCTCGGCATGAGATTGAGCACGAACTTGCCCTTGTCGTTGATGACGGTGTGGCCGGCGTTGTTGCCGCCCTGATAGCGCACGACGACGTCATACTTCTGACTGAGCAGGTCGACCATGCGGCCCTTGCCCTCGTCACCCCAGTTGATGCCTACAATGGATGTCAGCATATTAGAGAAACCTCCTGTTACTTACACGTTGACGGATGCTTCGCATCCGAGCAGCGTTGTATATTTGTTCAGGACCGGAGCGACCTGCTCGCGCAGGAACGTCTCGGTCTGGTGTACGGCCATGCCGGTGAAGGCATGGGGGTCGACCAATTTATCCAGCTCATCGCGCGTGAGCCCGAAGGTGGGGTCGGCAAGAATGCGCGCGAGCAGGTCGTTGCTGCCGCCGCCGAGCTTGACGGCTTTGCCGGCGGCGACGCTGTGCTGCCGGATGGCCTCATGCAGCGCCTGCCGGTCGCCGCCCTTTTCCTTGACGCAGTACATGAGGATGTTCTCCGTGGCGAGAAACGGCAGCTCCTCCGCCAGATGCTTTTCGGCCATCTTCGGATACACGGTCAGGCCGCGGATAACATTGAGGTACAGCGTCAGGATGCCGTCGGTGGCGAGAAACGCCTCCGGGATACTGATGCGGCGGTTGGCCGAGTCGTCGAGCGTGCGCTCAAACCACTGGGCGCTGGCCGTGACGGCGGCATTCTGCAGATCGCAGATGACATAGCGCGACAGGGAGGCAATGCGCTCGCTGCGCATGGGATTGCGCTTGTAGGCCATGGCCGACGAGCCGATCTGGCCGCTCTCGAACGGCTCATCCACCTCCTTGAGGTGGGACAGCAGCCGGATGTCGCTCGAGAACTTCGACGCGCTCTGCGCAATGCCGGACAGCACCTGCAGCACCTGAAAGTCCACCTTGCGCGAATAGGTCTGGCCGCTGACGGGGTATGCGCCGGAAAAGCCCATCTTCTCGCAGATCTTCTGCTCGAGCGCGACGACCTTTTGCTCGTCGCCGTCAAACAGGGCGAGGAAGCTTGCCCCCGTGCCGGTCGTACCCTTGCAGCCGAGAAGCTTGAGATGCTCCAGCTGGAACTCGAGCTGCTCAAGATCCATCAGCAGATCCTGTGCCCAGAGGGTGGCGCGCTTGCCGACGGTTGTCGGCTGTGCGGCCTGAAAATGCGTGTAGGCGAGCGTCGGCTGCGCCTTGTGCGTCTCGGCAAAGTCCGCCAGCGCCTGAATGACGTTGACCAGCAGGCTGCGGATCTGCTCGAGCGCCTCACGCATGAGGATGATGTCCGTGTTGTCGCCGACATAGCAGGACGTTGCGCCGAGGTGCAAAATGGGTTTTGCGTCCGGGCAGCACGCGCCGTAGGTCAGCACGTGCGCCATCACGTCATGCCGTACCTCATGCTCGCGCTCGGCGGCATAGGCATAGTCGATGTCCGTGATGTGCGCGCGCAGCTGCTCGAGCTGTGCGTCCGTGATCGGCAGACCGAGCTCCTGCTCGCTCTCCGCCAGCGCGACCCAGAGCCTGCGCCAGGTGGAGAATTTGTTGTCGTCGGAATAAATGTGCTGCATTGTGCGCCCGGCATAGCGGGTGCACAGGGGATTGGTGTAGCGATCGTGCATACGTTATCCTCTTTCTGTGTGGCGCAGTGCCGCCGAGATCAAGCCCTTGAACAGGGGGTGCGCCTTGTTCGGGCGGCTCTTAAACTCGGGATGGTACTGTACGCCGATATAAAAATCGTTTTCGGGTATCTCAACGGTCTCCACAATGTGTCCGTCCGGAGACAGACCGGAGAGCACGAGACCCTTTTCCTGCATGAGTGTGCGGTAGTTGTTGTTGAACTCGTACCGGTGGCGGTGGCGCTCGGAGATCTCCGCCGTGCCGTAGCATTCCGCCATCTTTGTGCCGGGCACGATGCGGCACGGATACGCGCCGAGGCGCAGCGTGCCGCCCTTGTCGATCTCATCGTTCTGGTCAGGCATGAAGTCGATGACCTTGTTTGTGCTGCTCTCGTCGAACTCGCCGGAATTGGCGTCTGCCAGCCCGCAGACGAAGCGTGCAAACTCGATGACTGCAATCTGCATGCCCAGACAGATGCCGAGGTAGGGAACATTGTGCGTGCGGGCATAGTGCGCGGCCGCGATCTTGCCCTCAATACCGCGGTTGCCGAAGCCGCCGGGCACGAGGATGCCGTCGCATCCGCCGAGCACCTCCTCTACATTATCGCGCGTGATCGTCTCGCTGTCAATCCATTGAATGTCGACACGCGCGCCATAGACGTATCCGGCGTGGCGCAGTGCCTCGGCCACGGACAGATATGCATCGTGCAGCTGGACGTATTTTCCCACGAGCCCGATCGTCACGCGGCGCGAGCGGCTACGGATGCTCTCGAGCATGGCGTCCCACTCGGTCATGTCCGGCGCGGGCGCGTCGATATGCAGCTCACGGCAGACGATCTCGGAAAAGCGGTTGCGCTCAAGCATGATCGGTGCCTCGTACAGCACGGGAATGGTCATGTTCTCGATCACGCAGTCGGGCTTGACGTTGCAGAACAGGGAGATCTTGCGGAAGATGGACTCCTCGAGCGGCTCGTCGCAGCGCAGCACGATGATGTCCGGGGAAATGCCCATGCCCTGCAGTTCCTTTACGGAATGCTGCGTGGGCTTTGTCTTGTGCTCCTCGCTGCCGTGCAGATACGGCACGAGCGTCACATGGATGTAGAGTGCATTTTCACGCCCGACCTCGAGCCCGACCTGCCGGATGGCCTCGAGAAACGGCTGACTCTCGATATCACCGGTCGTGCCGCCGACCTCGGTGATGACGACGTCGGCGTTCGTCTTGCTGCCGACGCTGTAAATGAAGTCTTTGATCTCGTTTGTGATGTGCGGGATGACCTGCACCGTCTCGCCGAGATATTCGCCGCGCCGCTCCTTGTTGAGAACGTTCCAGTAGACCTTGCCGGTCGTGAGGTTGGAGTATTTGTTCAGATCCTCGTCGATGAAGCGCT